>Ga0192241_10004_pt1 | contig 153711 bp, 131 predicted proteins | sample Koala_Koa27_I3_FD_131239 | JGI IMG/M metagenome (GOLD analysis project Ga0192241, IMG submission 131239) | Enriched cells from koala feces incubated with labeled cellulose particles, San Francisco Zoo, California, United States - Koala_Koa2-7_I3 ... | reverse complement strand
GGAGAGAATCGGACTGGGTTTGCTGGACCATTCCTATAACAGCCTGCCATGCTGTTTCGGATCGGTCTGCACCCAATTTTTCAGGGTGGAGTTCCTTAAAAAAAACCATCTGCGTTTCCTTCCCCAGCTTCGCAGGATGCAGGATACCATGTTTAATCTGTATTTCCTGGATGCCACTCCCAGCCTGGGCGTCATGGACCAGGTGGTTTATCATTACCGGAAGAACCCGCAGTCCATCTGCAACCGGTTCAACCCTGCCATCCAGGAATATATATTGGAGTTTAACAAAGTGTTATATCAGTATATCCAGGGGAAATCAGAGGACTGGGCCCGGACCTTTGAATTTAAGGCCGCAAGGAATTACTGTGAAATCCTCCGCCTGTATTACCTTAACCCCAGTTGGAACGCGGACAGGAAACAGAAGAAAGCGCAGTGGGAACAGCTGATAAGGCACACAGCCTATGCTAGGTATCTGGGTAAGGACAGCTATAAACGAATCTTGAAAAAGAGCAGGGGATACGCAGCCATACTATTCCTGACCTATAACATACCGTCCTTTTTTCTGTTGGGATGTTTTTGGAAAGCATATAAACGAATCAGGTGATTCTTTGGATATAAGGAAAAATGAAATTGTAAAAAAGTGTATGGCAGCAGCTTTTTTCCTGATAATGACTGCGGCATTTTACGCCACTGCTGAATATAACGGCGGCCTGCCGGTATTGCCGGTGGGAATCCGTTACGTGGCGGACGTCCTGGTGATTGGCATGGGACTCTTATGGATCCTGGTTACGGTGGACTTCCAAAGGATACGGTTCCTATATTCCGTCTCAATGATCATGATGGTCCCGATAATCGGCATCGGGCTTATATCCATGGTGATATGGCTGGTGCGGTGCCAGGAAACATCCTTTGTCACAAGGGGGACCATCAATGTTGTATGCCTTCTTCTTAATATACTGTGCGCGGCAGCGGGCTATTATATGTTTGGGAAGAAGACTGTTTCGTATATGCTGTACGCGTCCTGCGCAACGGTTTTTGTGATTTTGCTGGACCTTATCAGGAACCATGGAGCCGGAAGCTTCCTGTCGGAATATATCGCGTTGATTACTACCTTTGCGGATACAACAGGCCCAATCATGAGGAAGATGGAACTGCATGACCTGACCCAGGGGCTGGGTGTGTTTGTGATGTATTATCTGTACTGTGCCAGGAATAAGCAGTGGTATGTTGTGGAATTCATATGCGCAGCATTTTTCTTTTCCACCGGATTAAAGAGAATCGATGTGCTGGCTATCCTGGCAGCGTTATTGGTGGGAATCATATATGACGCTGTGTCTGAGAGAATGAAGACCGCATTCCTGGCCGTTATTGTGTCAGGAATGTTTATTTTTTCGTACCTGTACCTGTATCTGATTAAAAAGGGTTGGTACCAGCCGCTTATGGATTACTTTGGGATTGACACCATGAGCAGGGGGTATTTATATGACTTCTTTAAAGAATACTATGAGATGTCTCCCGCATTCCTGGGATATGGAATCCGTTATATCTTTAAAATCAGGAACGATTATAAGACAACAGGGGTGGGCACCTATGTCCCGGGCATGGCCCACAATGATATAATGACACATTTCATCGAATTGGGTTTTTGGGGATTCATCTACTGGCTGTGGAGCAATACCTGGTATAAAGTTTCCGCTGTGAAGAAAAAATTCGGTTCCAGGGCATCCGGATTCATGCTTCTGACGGTCATATACACATTCATTACATACCTTACGGATAATACCTTCTTTTATTATTCAATTAACATAGTGGCACACATTACGGTTATTGCATATGTGGATGAACACAGACTGGTTCAGGAGGAGGGCAGCTTATGAGTCATAAAGGCAATGTATTCTTAATCATAAATACATTCCGTACCTATAAATGGAAACTGATGCTGTGCATGGCCATTGTCACGCTGGGCCTGGGATGCAGATTCTACATAAGCAGCTTCCAAGCCTCAACCATCTGGTTTGCATATAACTATGAAAGGGCGTCCAAAGGGCTGAATCCCAATGGTTCACGTTTCAATGCATATGAAATCAAGTCAGAGGCAGTGCTTGAAAGGGCGCTTGAGCTTGCCGGGGTCACGGAGATAAGCCCGGAAGAACTGGGGGAGAACATAACCATCCAGGTACCGGTGAAAAGCGGAAGGGATTATATCGCAACCCAGTACAAGGTTACATATATTGCCAATAAGGAACTAAAATCCGTGGACGCCCAGTCCATGCTTCAGATGGTCGCCTACGCGTATCTGGAATATTTCTATGACAACTATACGGACAATACATCAATCCTCCAGTACAGACCAACGGATACGGAGGGCTTGGAGTATCGCCAGATTGCCCGTTATTACAACACCAAACTGATACAGCTTAAGAATTATGTGAATGGCAGGATTGAGGAGAACAAAAGCTTTGTCTCGGACGGGGGCATCACATTCCAGGATATCAGGGCCAAGGTCGATAACCTGCTGCGTATCAACCTGTCTAATTTCCGTTCATTTGTTACCGAGAAAGGCCTTTATAAAGAGCGCCAGTCCTATGTTGAACTGCTGGATTATAAAAATTATAAGGATGACAACATATATTCCCTCAATACAAAGACATATAACCTTTATAAACGCTGCATCGAGCAATATGACCCCAAGCTGACCGGGGTTGTGCTGGTCCCGTCGGTTGACAGGAATCAGGATTTCTATATGTCCAAGACAAAGACGGGGATTGACCATCTGGCGGAAAATGCAGTGGGCGCGGAGGAAACCGCTGAAAAGAAACGGGCGGATATAAAAAACAGGCAGTCCATCATTGACCATATTAAGGAATCGGATAATCAGGCATCCGATCTTAAAAAGGCCGATGAAATGATATGGAAGATTGACGCGGAATTAAAGAATGTGTCCAACCAGGCCATGCAGATAGATGTGGAATACTCCAGATATAAAAATAAGGATTATGTGACGGTAAAAGATAATCCGTTGGGGCTCATGACCAGGATGAATTTCACAAAGGCAGTTTTGCTGTCAGCGGTATTTACAGCAATGGCGGCAACGGCCGTAATGTACAGGGAGAATAAGCGCAGTACAAGGGAGGACGGGCAGTGAAAGAATTCCAGATTGTTCGATATGTAAGCAATTGGAAATACCTGATTGCTTTGTGCACGGTCCTGGGCGGCATTATTTTTTATGGTTATTTCAGCCGGCAGCAGGTATACACTGCCTACGCAATCATTTCCTATACGAATACAGAGGCTAAAAGCGGAAAGACCCCGTCAGGAACGGACATCGATGTCAGTGAAATATACTCCCCCAATGTGGTGGCGGATGCAATTGAAAAATTGGAAAGCAATGTCAGCGTGGATTTTGTTAGGAGCAGGATTAAAGTTGAACCCATTATTTCAGATGAGGAGCAAAAGCGCAAGGAAGCCATCCTGAAGGAGGGGGAGGAGTATGAAGAGTCCCCTACGGACTATTATATATCCTTTTCCGTGGGAAAGGACTATTCTGAGGATTTTGCTAAAAACATGCTGAACACGGTCCTCAGCAGCTATTTTGATTTTTACAGTGAAAAGTATGTCGCAAAGGCAGTCATACCCAACAATGTGGAAAATATAGGTAAGGGTAATTACGATTACATTGAGAGCATCGATATCATGAAGCAGTCCATCGGCGAGATACTGGAGTATCTAAACAGCAACCAGGCAAGCTTCCGTTCTTCCAGGACAGGATACAGCTTTTATGATTTGATTACATCCTACCAGCTGCTGGAGGAAGTAAGCCTGGACCGGCTGTATGTGGACGTGCTTTCGGGTCGTAAGACCAAGGACAGGGCGGTCCTGGTTGAAAAAACCAATGATGAAATCCAGAGCCTTCAGATCCAGCTGGAAAAGATGAAGGCACAGTCGGACGAGCTGCTTCTTACCATAGGGCAGTATAATCCGAAAATCCTGGAAGCCCAGGAATACAGCACGGATACGAAAGGTGCGGAAACCGCCAACTCCATCATCCTTCAGGATATCTATGAGAGAAGGGATGAGGAGGGGAATATCTTCTACAGTGAGAATACATATGATACATTGATATCCCATTATGTGGATTATAACAAAGAGATATTCAGCCTGGAACAGCAGATTGAGGAAAAAAAGTATATCCTCGAATGCTTTCAGGACAATACCGGGGCAGCCTTGTCTTTGAGCAATGAAATGCTGGAGGGCCGTATCCGCCTTGTGGCAGACAGGATGGATTCCCTTTATGGGATTGTGGCCCGGACCGGGAGGGAATATAACAGCTATCTGGTCAGTAAGAATATTGCAATGCAGAACAGTGTGGATGCATATGCGCAGCTGAACCTGAAGCTTTATATGACAATGGCGTTTGTCCTGTTCTTCGGCATCGGATGCTGCGGGGCAATCCTCATCGGCCGTATCGGTGATATTGTGGAATACACTTTATATGTGGACAGGAAGACCAGGCTTCCAAGCAGGCTCAGCTGCGATGAACGGATTGAGAAGATTAAGAAAAGAGGGGCGCTGGGAACCTTTACCTGTGTGGTGCTTTCCGTTGAAAACCTGAAGGAGGTCAACCGCACCATCGGGTATTCCGCAGGCGACAAGGTTCTGGAAGAAATTGGAAACATATTAAAATCGCTGTCAAAGGAATATGGATTTATTGGCTATAATGGGGCGAACCAGTTCCTGTGTCTGCTTGATAACTGTACCTATGGAAAAGCGGAATTCATGGTGAGCCTGTTAAGCGAGGCCATTAAACACTTTAACGATGGGAATCCAGGGGTCATGATTGAGATGAAGGCCAGGATTGCGGATTCAAAGAAGACAGGGATTTATCAGATTAACAAACTTATTTCAAAAGCTTATGAGATGGAAGGGATAACAATAGGTTAGACAATGGAAGCAGGTTTGGTCAGTGTAATAATCACCACATATAAACGGGAATTCACCATGCTGAAGGAAGCGCTTGACAGTGTGCTGTCCCAGACATACGTCCCTGTGGAAATCATAGTGGTGGATGATAACGGAGGGAACGGGGAATATACCCTCCGGATTGAGGAGGGACTGAAGGCATACCCGGAAATCATATACATAAAGCAGCCTCATAATTCCGGTGCACAGGCAGCAAGGAATACGGGAATCATGGCCAGCCATGGGGAGTTCATTGCGTTTCTGGACGACGATGATTTATGGGAACCGGAAAAGCTTGCCATGCAGATCCCGTGCTTTGAGGATCCCGAGGTAGGGCTGGTGTTCTGCCAGGGATATGTGTTTGATGACGGCGATATAGGGAACAGGCGCTTATACCACCAGGAAGGAACGTTTAAGGAGGAGCCTGATTTTAACGGGATGCTTGAAAATGACACAATCGGAACCACTTCCCAGGCCGTTGTCAGGAGAACCGTATTCGATGACTGCGGAATGTTTGATGTGGGCTTCCCGGCAAGGCAGGACTACGAGATGTGGCTGCGGATCCTGAAACGGTATAAGGCAGCAGGGATAGATGTCCCCCTATTCAATATGAGGGTGCACAAGGGGGAGCGGATTACCTCTGATCCGATGCGGGGAATCCGCGGATACCAGAAGGTATATAAAAAATATAAAAAGGATTTCAAACAGAACAGGGCAGCCCGCACCAACCTGCTGAATGAAATCTGCTGGAGATTATGGAAACAGGCGCACCGGTACCCGGAAAGCATCCTGTACGCAGTCAGGCTGTTCTTTGTAAATCCTGGTTTTGTGCTGGGCAAGGGGCGTATGGGGAAGCTGGGCCGCATTTTAAAAAGAGTCATGATCGGTATTGTAGCCTTATTGGCCCTGGCGGCTGTGTGGCAGAAAATAATGTCGGACCAGGATACGCTGGAACTTTCCTTTTACCATGTCAAGTCAGGGAAGGTCAGGGAAGGGTTCCGTATTGTACAGCTGTCGGACCTGCACCTGAAGGAATTTGGGGAAAATAACCAGGAACTTGTTGCAAGGATGAAGCTACTGGAGCCGGATATCATTGCCATTACCGGGGACATGAATATGGAACATGATGATGACTATCATGTGGTCCTGAATCTGTGCAGGCAGCTGGTGGATATAACCGATGTATATTATGTGATGGGCAACCACGAACTGGTGGACTATGCGCACCGCAAGACCAAAATACGGGATGATATTGAACAAACAGGCGTGCACATGCTCTTTAACGATGCGGAAATGATTCAGGTAAATACCAATGACATCTATATTGCCGGTTTGATTAACGAACCTTACAATTACGTGGAGTACGGCGGGAAGCGGTTTATGGATGAATATGTCAGGAGTGAGGAGTTCAAGCTGCTGCTGGTGCACTATCCGGAGTATTTCATGGGGGAACTGGAGGACATGCCGGTTGACCTGGCCCTCTGCGGACACGCCCATGGAGGGATGGTCCGGATTCCTTATCTGGGAGGTGTCTATGCCACGGAACAGGGCTTTTTCCCGCCTCTTACAGAAGGACAGCATGAGATAAATGAATCGGTTGTCATTATCAGCAGGGGCCTTGGTCAGAGCCATCCCTTCCCGAGGATTAATAATAAACCGGAAATTGTTGTGGTGGACGTGAACTGGTATTGACGGGTGACAGATGGGAAGGTGGGGGAACCAATGAAGGAACTGATTAAAGACATAGTGGTCCGTTCGGATTTTTTGTCAGCCCTGCGCAGGTGGTTCAGGGCCGGTGTAGGGGCGCTGTCATTTTACAGGATGAGGAAATCCTATGGCAAGACCACCTATGGGGCGAGAATCAACATGTATAAAGGAGTCTATGAAGGACAGCGGTGCTTCATCATAGGAAACGGTCCAAGCTTAAGACCTGGGGACCTGGAGCTTTTGAGGAATGAATACACCTTTGCGGCAAACCGTATCCACCTGATGTATGACAGGACCAGATGGCGGCCCACATTTTATCTATGCCAGGATAAGGATATGCTGAAAGCAGAGGAGGAAAACATAAGGAAAATCCAATGTGACTGCTTCATTGGTTATAATTCCATGGTGAGGAATGGAACCTGCCTTGCCAATGCCAATGCATATCTGATGGATGACAGGGCAATCCTGCGGAGGAAAAGCAGGCTTCCGTTTTCTTATGACTGTGAAAAGGCAGTGGTCGATGCCTCCACGGTGACATACTCAAGCATCCAGCTGGCGGTGTATATGGGGTTTTCCCAAATCTATCTCCTGGGAATGGACCATCATTTCCCACATACGATTGATAAAAACCGAAGAATCACATATGATGCATCGGTCCAGTCGCATTTTGACACTAGATATAAGGATGTGTATAAGGCTGCGGAGCAGAAGAAGAAAATCGTTCTTGCTGTCTACGATAAGGAGATGGCGGAAGAGGCATATAAAAGTGCATTGGAAGCAGCAGGACAGAGGGGGACAGAGATTTATAATGCAACCAGGGGCGGGGAACTGGAAGTATTCCCAAGAGTCAGATTGGAACAGGTGATATGAAGAAACGGCTGTCAGTTATTATTCCCATGTACAATGCCCGGGCCTACATAAAGCGATGTATTGATTCAGTTTTAAACCAGGGATTTGAGGGATTGGAAATCATTGTAGTTGATGACGGTTCAACGGACGGAGCCAGCTCCGTAATCCAGGGCTATGGCGATGAACGGATCCGTCTGGTCAGTCAGGAGAAGAAAGGCGTATCCGCGGCCAGGAACGCCGGACTGGATATTGCACAGGGAACGTACGTTGTTTTTGCGGATGCAGATGATTACCTGCTGGACGGTTCACTGAAAGCCATGTATGGCACCATTTCCGCACAGGATGTGGAATTGGCTGTATTTGGCTATATCAATGAAAAAAACGGGGCGTTTTATAAGAAGCAGTATGCCGGGCTTCAGGTCATGGAGCGGGAGTCTGCCTTTGTCCAACTGTTCAGGAACCCGGCATTCCGAGGCGTTTTATGGAACAAGATTTTCATCAGGGACATAATAGAGGAAGCGCACATCCGTTTTCCCGTGGAATATACCCACGGGGAAGATCTGATTTTCGTGACCAGGTATCTGAAACAATGCAGCCATATCTGCGTGAATCCCAGGCTGGTGTACATGTACGCTGAGAATCCCGATTCACTTTGCAGGCAGATGTACCATAAAAATGAGTTCAATGGAAAGTATCTGGTCCTGTACGATGCGGAAAAGGTTGTATTTTCCTGTATTGCCCAGGAGAGCCGCCCGGTATTGGAAGCATTTGACCTGAAGCATGTAGAAACCTGCATCGATATATTGAACCGTCTGGCGCATTTTAAGCTGTACAATCATGAAAAGGCCGGCGCGGTTGCTTCTGATGTAAAAAGCCACGCAGTTCAGTATCTGTCTGCGCAGGACCAGCATCCAAGGAAGACGGTGAATATCATAAGCATACTGCTTATCTGCCTCTCCCCACGGCTGTTCATGAGGGTATACCATACGGTGAAGACACTGGCCTGGAACCTGGGATTCAGGAGCAGGGCATGAATGTTAATTGGAATGTCCCACATAAAGGAGGAACTGTCTTATGAAGACTGCGTGTTTTATTCCTATCAAAGCCAATTCAGAACGTGTCCAGGGCAAAAACTTCCGGGTGCTGAATGGCAAGAAGCTATATGAGTACATTATTGAACATACCATGGATGCGGACTGCTTTGATGACATTTATATTGATACCAACAGTCCTGAAATCACAGGCTATGCCCTTGATCATGGACTTCATGTGATTGAACGCCTGGATGCGCTCACACATAATACGGCCAATGGGAATGACCTGCTTGTTTACCACCATCAGCTTCATCCTGAATATGATTACTATTTCCAGCTGTTTGCCACGGCGCCGTACCTTCAGGCGGATTCCATTAAAAAATGTGTTAATACGCTGATTGACAGTGAGACATATGATTCCTGTTTTACTGCATTGAAGAATCACGGCTTTTACTGGGTCAATGACCAGCCGGTGAACTACCGCCCGGGTATCCTGCCGAGAAGCCAGGATATGCAGCCGGTGATTGAGGAAACCACTGGCTTATACGGGATTTCTAAGGAATCCCTGGAGCGGTACCGCTGCCGTATCGGCAGAAAGCCGTATATTTACTTTGTGCAGAAATTCGAAGCCGTGGACATCAATACAGAAGAAGATTTGGTAATGGCTGAGTACGTAGGCAGTACCTATTGGCATTATAACGGATGAATCCCCAGACAGGAGGACGGGATGAAGGTTTTAATCGTAAATAAATTCTTAAAGCCAAAGGGCGGCTCAGAAACCTATATCATCAAGATTGGCGATTGTCTGAAACAGAAAGGCCACCAGGTCCAGTATTTCGGCATGGATGAGCCGGGCCGCACCCTTGGGAACAGCATCAACCAATATACAGCCAGCCTGGATTTCCACACAACTGGATACAGGCGTCTTCTGTATCCACTTAAAATCATATATTCCAGGGAAGCCAGGGTAAAGCTGATGCGTGTCCTGGAGGATTTCCAGCCGGATGCGGTCCATATCAACAATTTTAATTATCAGCTGACCCCTTCCATCCTCTATGGTATCCGGGATTTTGAAAAAAAATCGGGAAAAAGGACAACCGTCCTGTACACTGCCCATGATTACCAGCTTATATGTCCAAACCATATGCTTAATTCCCCCGGGGACGGACAAAACTGCGAGCAGTGTGTGAGCGGCCGTTTTTTTGGCTGTATCAGGAAACGCTGTATCCACCAGTCCCTTGTAAAGAGCATACTGGGCGCTGCCGAGGGAGCCATATACAGAAAGCTGAAGGTTTACCGCTACATTGACCGGATTGTCTGTCCAAGCTATTTCCTGGAAGATAAATTGAACCAGGTAGAATTATTCAGGAATAAGACCATTACATTACATAATTTTGCTGACCGGATGGAGGCAGGACCTGCCCGGAAGAGAGACTATGTCCTGTATTTTGGAAGATATTCCAGGGAAAAGGGAATCGGGACCCTTCTTAAGGCGTGCAGGGAACTGCCGGATATCCCCTTTGTCTTTGCAGGGGACGGACCACTGGCAGACAGTGTGACCGGGATACCTAACATTAAGAACGTGGGATTCGTTAAGGGGGATTCACTGGCCCAGCTGATACAGGAGGCCAGGTTCAGCATTTATCCGTCGGAATATTATGAAAACTGTCCGTTTTCCGTCATCGAATCCCAGCTTCTTAAGACTCCTGTGCTGGGGGCCAGGATTGGAGGAATCCCGGAGTTGATACAGGAAGGCGTAAACGGCTCCCTGTTTGCCAGCGGAAACCTGGAGGAGCTGAAAGAGAAGATACGGCATCTGTGGGATTCCCCGGGGCTTTGCGCCAGTTGGGCGGAAAACTGCGGGGACATCTGGTATGACACCTTGGAGATGTACTGTGACAAGCTGCTGAAACTATATGAAACAAAACAATGAGGTAAGGAAATATGGCAAGAAACCTGTATGGAACCGTGATTGTGACATACCGTTGCAATGCACACTGCAACATGTGCGACTGTTTTAAACATCCCACTAAGCCGGAGGAGGAGATTACCCTGGATGTAATCAGGAAACTTCCGGAAATGGCATTTACCAATATAACCGGAGGGGAACCCTTCATCCGCAGGGATATACCGGATATCGTAAGGGAGCTGTATAAAAAGTCGGACCGCATCGTCATTTCCACCAACGGCTACTTTACGGACCGTATCATCAGCCTGTGCAGGGAATTCCCCAAGGTGGGCATACGCATCAGCATTGAAGGGCTTCAGAAGACCAATGACAGCATCAGGGGCATCCCGGATGGGTACAGGCGGGGATATGGGACGCTGACGGCCTTGGTGGAGATGGGACACCCGGACGTGGGATTCGGAATGACGGTCCAGGACATGAACTGCGGGGACCTGGTGCCGCTTTACCTTCTGTCGGATAAGATGGGGATGGAGTTTGCAACCGCGGCCCTTCACAACTCCTTTTATTTCAGGAAATACGACAACCGGATTGTGGACAGGAAACGGGTGGCTGAAAATTTTGAGAAGCTGATTAATGAACTGCTCAAAAGCAATTCACCGAAAAAATGGTTCCGGGCCTACTTCAACCATGGCCTGATTAATTACATATATGGCAATAAGCGTCTTCTGCCGTGCGATATGTCCAGGAATGCATTTTTTATCGACCCGTTCTGCGATGTGATTCCGTGTAACGGGATGCTGCACAAGGCGGTCATGGGAAACCTGAAGGAACAGGAGTGGGAGGAACTGTGGAATTCAGAGCAGGCCAGGCAGGTGCGGCGCATCACAAAAGAATGTGACAGGAACTGCTGGATGATTGGAAGCGCATCGCCTGCCATGCACCGGTATATATGGATACCGGCCTGGTGGGTGATAAAACATAAATTCCTGCAGGGCGGAAGGTATTCCCTGGATGAAAATCCCTTTATCAGGTAAATGGATGATGGAAGGAGGGAAGCCATGGATGAATACAGAAAAACCATAATGGTGGTTGAAAGCCGGCCCGAAGAAAGGGAGGCGGTAAAGAAGATACTTTCTGAAGAATATAAGATCCTGGAAGCCGGAAGCGCAGGGGACGCCATGCTGCAGATATCATGCGGAAGTATGGTGGATGCCATCCTGCTGGGAAACCTGCAGCAGGACGGCAGGGAAGTGGGATTCCTGGATAAAATCCATAACTCAGGATATGCCTCCATTCCGGTCCTCGTTATCCTGGAGGATGCAAAGGAGGATCCTGGCCTGGAGGCCCTGGACCATGGGGCATGGGATTATGTGACCAGGCCCATCCGCGCTAAGACATTAAGGAACCGGCTGGACCGTGCGGTCCGGCACTGCAGGATACCGTCTTATGAAGGATTGCTCTATATGAGTGAACGGGACAGGCTTACGGGGCTGTATAACCGTGAGAAGATGTTTGCGGAGACCAGGCGCATGATAGACCGGCATATGGATACCCTGTTTGTATTCCTGCGTTTCGACATAGACCGGTTCAGGCTGTATAATGCCGTATTCGGTGAATTGAGGGGGGATAAACTCCTTATAACGATGGCGGAAATCATAGAGGGCATAGCCGGCTGCTTTGAGTTTTGCACCTATGGAAGGATTAATGCAGACACATTCTGCATATGCGAGCCTTATGATAGTGAAAGGCTGCACATGCAGGTCCAGATGGTAAAGGAGGGACTGGCCGGGTTTGAGAAGAATTATCTCCTGGAACCCACAGTAGGCGCCTATATCGTGGAAGAGCCTGACCTTGCAGTGGAGGAAATGTACATAAGGGCTTTTATCGGCAGCAAAAAATGCAAGAACAAGTTTGCGTCCTACCTTGGATTCTATGATATGGATGAGGGAATCCGGGAAGTGGAGGAGGCAGCCATTGTCAGCAGTATGCAGACCGCCATGGACGAGGAACAGTTTGTGGTGTATTTCCAGCCTAAATTTGATATTGCCAATGACAGGGATATAGGGGCGGAAGCGCTGGTACGCTGGAAACATCCCGACACGGGCCTGATGCCCCCGAAACATTTCATACCTATTTTTGAAAAGAACGGCTTCATTTCCAGGCTGGATTACTATGTGTGGGAGCATGTATGCCAGCTCATACACAAATGGCTTGGTGATGGGATCTGTCTGGATCCCATCACGGTGAACATCTCAAGAATCAGCCTTTATAACCCAAGGCTGGCGGACATACTGTCCGGCCTCATTGAACAGTACGGCGTGCCCATCGGCCTGCTGAACCTGGAGATAACGGAAAGTGCATATGTGTCCGACCCGGAATTAATCCAGGAAGCAATCAGGAAGCTGCACCGGGCAGGCTTCATACTGCTGATGGACGATTTCGGAAGCGGGTATTCTTCCCTGAACATGTTAAAGGATATCGATGTGGATGTGCTTAAGATTGACATGCAGTTCCTGTCCGGCGGGGAATCGCCTGGCAAGGGGAAAATCATACTGGAATCCGTAATCCAGATGGCCAATAACCTGGGGATGCCTGTCATAATGGAAGGGGTTGAAACCCAGGAACAGAAGCGTTTCCTTTACAAAATAGGGTGCAATTATGTCCAGGGGTATTACTATGCCAGGCCCATGCCCCAGGAAGAATATGAGAAAAAGTATATATACAGATTATAAGATCCAGCGGATAAAGCAATACGAAGGAGTTTATATCCATGAAAGAGGAAATACGTAAGAAAATCCGCCTTTACAGGATGGACTGTGCAGAGCATTTAAAACAGTATGGGTTCAGCATAACGCCCTATAGGGTGAAGGATTGTCTGGACAGGAAAATGATTAAGAAACTTTCGCTGATACCGGACGATACTGTATTCTTCTGCAGGAGTTTATAGGCAGGCCGGAGCGGATGAAGCATATATACACAAGAAAAGGAGTTACGTTATGAAACAGAACGAAGACAGCAGTCAGGATATTGATAAGTACCTTGAAGATATGGCCGCCTCAGGCTGGTTCAGCATCATGCTTATCTGCATGCAGGGAAAGACCCAGGATGGCGTCCATGGACATATCTGCAGCTATTATCTGAAAGACCCGGTACCGTTTACCGGCACCGGGGACATGGTACTGAAAATGGATGAAATCTGTAACTGGCTGGGGGCGCCCCAGCGCACGACAGACCCACGTTTCATGAATAAGGAAATGAAAAAAAGATATGAAAGCGCCGTGGCTGCCCATCCACAGGGCTTAAAGGACAGGTTGCTGGAACGAAGCAGCCTGGTGCCTTTCCCGGAGGCACGAAAGGCAAAGGAAGTGCTGATTGCAACTATAAAATACCGTCAGAATTCCACCATGCAGGGCAGCATCAGGGGCAGGCTCACCAACAGCGTGGATGTGAACTTCAGAAGCGCGCTGGAACTGATGCGTATGGTGCAGATGATAGAAATCGTATAGACAGGTACTGCCTGGGGGAGCCTGTCCGGCCCCAGGGACCGGCAGGGCGGGCGTGAATCCATAAGGGGAGGCGCGGAATGAAGAACGCAAGGACGAAACATCTGGATTTTATCATTGGGGATATGGTGGCCTTAGGCCTGGCCCAGTTCCTGATGGTGTTATTGAACCAGGACAAACTGAATCCGGTGCTGTATGTGTATTATGTCCAGCTGGGTCTGCTTCTGGTCATCATCACGTTATCAGTTGCATTCCTGACGGATGGTTATAGGAATATCCTGCACAGGGGATATCTGAAGGAAATCATTGCAGTCATCCATCAGATGACCATAATCTTTGCCACGGAGGTCATATGCCTGTTCTCCTTCCGGCTTGTCGGACTGTTTTCCCGCCTGGTCCTGTTTGCCACGTTTTTTGTGGGAATCCTGTTCATGTATGCGGAACGGCTGATGATTAAGAAATGTCTGCGCCGGAAATTCCAGAATATCAAATACGCCAGGACCATCATGGTAATTGCAACGGAACAGCAGGCGGGAATCCTAATCAGGCAGTTGTCCTCCAGGATCCTGACCATCTTCAAAATCCAGGGAGTGGCAATTACGGACCGCGACATGAAGGGACAGACAATCCAGGGAGTCCCGGTCAGCTGCTCCATGGACGGGTTATCAGAATACATAACAGGCCATATTGTTGATGAGATACTTTTAAGCATTCCGGATGACCCCAGGCAGGAGGCGGAGCTGGCAAAACAGTTTCTGTCCATCGGTATGGTGGTCCATATCTACATGGAACAGTTTTTGCAGGATATCCCCAGGAAAACACTGGAGCGGGTCAGCAACATGAACGTGATAACCTGCTTTAACCGGGAGATACCCATGCGGCGTCTGTTCTGTAAACGGCTCCTGGATATCCTGGGCGGCGCAGTGGGATGTGTGATGACCCTTGTAATCGGACTCATAATCGGCCCCATGATTTTCTTTAAATCCCCTGGCCCTGTCCTCTTCTCGCAGATAAGGGTAGGTAAGAACGGGCGTAAATTCCGTATATATAAATTCCGTTCCATGGTCATGGACGCGGATGAACAAAAGGAAATGCTCATGTCCCGTAATAAAATCCGGGGAAACATGTTTAAAATGGATGATGACCCCAGGATCATCCCGGGAATCGGCCATTTAATAAGGAGGACCAGCCTGGATGAATTTCCCCAGTTCTTTAATGTACTCAGAGGGGACATGAGCCTGGTAGGGACAAGGCCGCCAACCGTGGATGAATATGAAGCCTACAGCTTTTCCCATAAAAAGCGTCTGGCCATGAAACCGGGAATAACTGGATTGTGGCAGATAAGCGGGAGAAGCGATATTACGGACTTTGAGGAAGTGGTGAAACTGGACGGGCAGTATATAGATCAGTGGGACCTGGAAATGGATGTGAAGATTATTTTTAAGACAATCCTTGTAATCCTGAAACGCAGGGGAAGCGTATGATAAGGCCCGGCAGGAAAGGGAGGAGGTCCGGGCAGGCCGTTTTCCGCGCAATCATGCGGGCCGGTCTGGGGCTGATGCTTTTAATCGCCCTTACATACATACCTGCAGATATGAGTAGGGTCCGCGCTGAGACAGTCCCATTGCCTGAGGACCCCTCTGCTTATACACAGAAAAAAAGCAATTATATACCAGAATACGAATATTGCATGCACCGGCTTTTCTCCCAGTTGCCAGAATTGGGAAATGAGCCGGTTTTTGTTACGGTTCCGGGATTTTCCGGGGATATGGAGGAAGTCAACGCATTTGCCCGGTACGTCTATCAGAACTACGATTATACGGGCAGGCTGCTGCTTTCCTATTTACCGTCCAATGTGCAGGGACAGTATATCCTGCAGGTACGGCTGGACAACCCTGGTGAGATATACAGGATGCAGGAGGCGGTGGAATCGGAATTAATCCGTTTCAGCCGGACATTGGACGGGATGGCGGAACGGGATAAGGTGATAGCCATAAACGGCTGGATAGCCGCAAACGCCGTATATGATACCACCCTGGAGAAATCCAGCTGTTATTCCAATATCATGGAGGGCACCTCTACATGCAACGGTTATGCAAGGGCTTTTCTTGCCCTGTGCAGCTACTCTGGGATCATATGCGAAAATGTAAGAGGATACACGGACGGCAAACTTCATATGTGGAACCGTGTAAAGCTGGGAGACGGCTGGGAATACGTAGATGTAACCTGGAACAGCATGGCAGGGTCTGACCGATGGCTGCTGGTTTTGGAGGCAAGGATGAGGATGGACCATGTGTGGTGATGGCTTACCAGTAAATCGGTAAACCGCCACCCCGCCCGGTCAGGCCGCTCCGAACAGCCGCAGAATAGACGGTACAAACATTCTTTTTCCATGTTCCCCATAACCGGCATCCTTCTTCTGCCTAATCATGAATCCGTACTGTTCTGCCGCCAAGGTTGCAATCCGTCCGGATTCATATGATTGGGCCGTCCTGCGGGCCTCATCTGACATCCTGGACCATACATCCTGATCCAGGACCAGCCGGGCTGCAGCCACGGCAAAGGCATCCGGATCTTCTGCGGTCATATACCCGTTTACCCCCTGCCTGACCACATCCACCACACCGCTTGCCCGTACGGCTGTTACGGGACAGCCCGCAGCCATGGCCTCCAGGAGCACGATTCCCTGAGTTTCAGACTTGGATGTGAAAAGAAAGGCATCTGCCGCATTCAGATAATGCCGTACCTGGGTATTCTCAATCTTCCCTGTAAATACAATCTGGCGGCTGATTCCAAGCAATCCGGCTAATTCATCCAGGCGGGCCCTCTCGGTGCCGTCCCCAATCACCATCAAACGGAATCCCTCGCCCAGTATGCCCTTGAGACATGCTGCTCCCCACAGAAGGAACTCCAGGTTCTTTTCCTTCTCCAGACGGGCGGTGGTGGCGAACAGGTATGGACATCCGTCACTGTACAAAGCCCTGATTCCGGCGGAATGTATCTTATCGGATTCAAATGCAGCATGGTCCAGCCCTGTGGGCAGTACGGATATCCTGGTTTTGGTTCCCTGTTCCAGAAGATGCTCCTTTATGGTGTTGGTAGGGGCAAATACCAGGTCGCACTTGTTGGTGAAAGCGGTGATAAGGGATGGCACCAGGACCTCCTTTCCGTACCTTGCAATCCAGCTTACCGGATATTCATCGGAAGCCATGGCCTCATATAATTTAAAATGGTGGAGATATTCCTCATACCGGGTGTGGTAGGTGTAGGCCACAGGTATATTGTATTTCTTTCCCAGATACAGGGCGGTCTGTCCCACCAGTACAGGATGGTGGACATGGATCACGTCAAATTCCCCATCCCTGAAACATGTCTCAATTTTCTTATCAAAACAGTTTCCCAGGGCCATCCCCCGGTCCGCCTTCCGGTAAATAACCTTAAAATGAACCACATCCTCCTCAGGATTCCCTGACAGTCTGCCATCTGGTTCCGGGGCAAAGACGGTCACCTTATGCCCAAGTGACCTCAAGCCTTCCGACAGCCGTTCAATGGAAATCGGCACCCCTCCAATAAATGGTTTATAATTGTTGGTAAACATTGCAATATTCATGTGGACCTCCTCCTATGATAACAGATGAAACACCTGGTCACCCATCATATACCCTGCCCCAATCAGGAAAAAATTCCATACAAAGATGCCGAGGGCTGAACTTATGGTGTATTTAACAAAATTCATCCGGATAACGCCGGCAGGAATGGAGATAATGGTACGGATCATAGGAATCAGCTTGCTGATGAAGATTCCTGTTGCGCCCCTGGTCCTGATCAGGTCAAAATTTTTCCGGATGACTGGTTCATGTTTGGGGAAACGTTCCAGATAGCGGTCCAGAAACAGGTTCCCGCCCATCCGGCCGATGCCGTATAAAATCCAGCTTCCCAGAAGCCCGGCCGCCAGGGCCAGGGCCATTACCATGAAAAAACTGATCTGTCCCCTGGCTGCCCATATGCCCGCCAGCGGCATGATGATTCCTGCCGGAAATCCCGGAAGGTTCATGTATTCCAAAAGAATGATGACAAATATAAAAACAGCTCCATATTGCAGGAAATATTGTGTTAATACCTGAATATCCATATTATGCGTCCTCCTGATGGACCATATCATAAGTCAGGAATCTAAACAGGCCCCATAGAAAAAGCAAAAATATTTCTAAAGAAGTTATAAGTAATCACCTGTCCCTTATTAAGAAAAATCCGGGAATTTCTGTTGTTGGAATTAAGATGCTATGTAAAAATAGGATATTGCCACTTATGTGCAGGCAGGAGAGGATATACAGATAAGTGATTTTATTGCCGGTATGTGATATGATGGAGTTATAAGAAACATTTACTGTCAGGCAGGCGCCTTGGCCCGCCAGGCCTGCAGCATCATGATACGGAGCAGATATGGAACAGAAGAAAATATCCTGGTACAGCCATATAAGATGGGGATGTATCATTTACCACTACAGTGACACCGCAACGCTGGTTGGAAACTTGGGAATGATTTTTGTTTTTTTGGGTGGAATGCGCCTTTTGGCTGCGGCTGGCGGTTTTGAAATCATATGGAACCTTGAGGACATCCTGTTCTGTATGACAGGCATCTTGGGCCTGTTCATGTTTTACGTGGCATATCGGTTGAATGACCGGGCAAGGAAGCGTTATGATGAGGAGCACGGCACATCAGTGGCAGCTGATTTTTGAAGCTGGGATGATGGTGTACCATATTTGGTAAAGGTGTCTGATCTGACTATATTATGGTGCACAAAGGATTTTAACGTTAAAATTGTGTTTTGTGCATTTTGGTAAGTATGGTTTCATAGAGATTTACAACTGAAATAAAAATGCATGGTAAAGTGATATAGAAGAGGTACTGATATGTAGGTAAGAATAGGCGGGGGATGTCATGGCTTATCCGTTTTTTGACTTTGTTAGAAAACTCGCTTGGATGTATTCAAAGTGGTAAGAAAAAATAGTTTGGAAGATGTCCATTATAAGTGAGGGGCAGGGGAGTTGTGAGTTTCGAAGGCACCTTGTTCTATAAAAACCGATGCAATAACTGATATTATGGAAAATTACAGCATTACTTTACAAAAGACATCTATTTCTAAATTACCATGTATGGGGCTGAACTGAAATTTTAAATTCCGTGTGAAACAGTAAAGGGGACGAGGGAATGGAATTTAATTTTTCATTTTAGGTCTGTCACTGCCTTGGGAACACGTTTTATATTTACTAAAGGAAATGAATATGCTAAAATGAAGATATTCAGTAGGTGCGTCATTGCCTTCTGATTCAAGGAAAACTAATTTTCAAAAATGATAAAAGAGAGATTTAATATTTAGGTAATGTACCATTCTGCATCAGACTCGATTGTCCTTCTTAAAGAACACCACCTCTTTGAACCAGAAGGTTACCTACGGATTCCTGGCAAAAATGAACTATACCCATTTGATATGGCGTTAGACGATTTTAGGCAAGAGATGAAGGAGGTTGGTGTTGAGCTTACATATCCACGTAAGGGTGCTGCAAGGTACTTGTGGGAAGAGGGATACATGGATACTTTCAGAGACTTCCAGTATATGAAGCAGAAAGAAAAATGTGAAGAGTGGTGCAGGATGAAAGATATACCATTAAACTAAAAATTCTATTGCGGAAGGCCTACATGGGTTAATGCCTATGTAGGCTTTTCTGTTTTTTTGGGAAGTTTCAATTATATATTATCCCTTTGAAACCAATAAAAATTAATTCAAGGAGGTAATAATTATGCCAGCAAATGTAGAAACAATGTTTTACGTAAGGGAGGCCCCCTGGCACGGTCTGGGGACCAAGGTAATGGAAGCCCCCACATCAAAGGCAGCATTGACGCTTGCAGGGCTGGACTGGAAGGTCATCCAGAGGCCCATCGTAACAAAGGATGGGATCCCCATCCCAGGATTCAAGGCCAACTTAAGGGAGACAGATAAGAAGGTGTTAGGTGTTGTGACCGACCGTTACAAGGTGGTCCAGAACCCTGACGCCTTTTCCTTTACGGACCGTCTCCTGGGGGAGGGCGTGACCTATGAGACGGCCGGGAGCCTGCAGGAGGGAAGACGCACCTGGCTCCTGGCGAGACTGCCGCAGCGGTATATCATTTCAGGGGATGAGATAACCCCCTATCTGGTATTCATGAACAGCCATGACGGCACGGGCTCCATTAAGGCGGCCATGACACCAATCCGCGTTGTGTGCCAGAACACCCTCAACCTGGCCCTGGACAATGCAAAGCGGTACTGGGCCACCAACCACACCGGCGATATCCTTGGGAAGATGGAGGATGCCAGGTATACACTCCTATACGCGGATCAGTACATGGCACAACTGGGTAAGGCCATTGACCGCCTTAACCGTGTGAAACTTTCAGACAGACAGGTATGCGAGTACATAGACGCCCTGTTCCCCCTTATTGACAGTCCCACGGAACTGCAGAGGAAAAACCTCATGCAGATGAAGCAGGAGGTGAAGACCCGATATTTTGATGCCCCGGACCTTAAGCATATAGGTAAGAACGCCTACCGCTTCGTGAATGCCGTATCCGATTTTGCCACCCACTCAAAGCCCCTCCGCGAACGGTCCAATTATAAGGAAAGCCTGTTCGCACGTACCGTGGATGGGAATGCCATGATAGACAAGGCATATGCATTGGTGAAGGAATGACGGTAGCATGACGGTGTAGGATATTGCCTCATATCTACAGGAATGCCTGGGACGGCATCATCCGGTGGAGGGACTTACGGGCATCTTGGAAAAGACCTGGAGCGGCTTGGGAATGCTGACCGTCTATGGGGCTATATTGTGGAACATGAAAACGGACTGTACCTGTATTGCAGGGATGGCATTGACCTCATCCTGTAACAGGCGGTCTTATCAAGGAAGGGGAATCTTACAATGATGGATGATACACAGCAGAAACAATTGGAAGGAATGATGAAGCGGCCCATCCCAAAGAAGAGGATAGGGGTCATCCGGCTTCAGATGGTAAGGGAGGGCTGCCTGTATGGGATGAAACGTTTCTCCCAGCCATGGGAGGCGGTGGAACTGGTGAGGCCATTATTTGATATGGTGGACCGGGAAATGGTGGCAGTAATGTCCTTAAGCACAAAACTGGAGCCTTTGGCTTTGGAAATTGCCGCCGTGGGCGGGATTAATGTATGCAGTGTGGATGTAAGGGATATCTTTAAACATTCCCTTCTAAATAATGCGGCCTTTGTGATATGTTTCCACAACCATCCTTCCGGGGACCCGGAACCAAGCCGGGCGGACAGGCTGCTGACCAAACGGATTGAGGACAGCGGACGGCTGTTGGGAATCCCGCTTATTGACCATATCATCGTAGGAGAGACAGGATTCTACAGCTTCCTGCAGAACGGCCTAATCCATGGTACAGAGCCGGACAGTGCCGCATGATGCGCCGAGGAGGCTGCTGCACGACAGGGAGGTATAGGAGGAAGGAGCCGGGTGTTATGAAACTGGTTGTGGAACCTATATTTATAATTATCTATTTGATGCAGGAGTACTGGATATCCCGGTACTCCTGATTGTCTTTAAAGAAGGAGGATATCCATGTATGAAACCATATTAACGGTAGGGATGGGCCATGAAGAGTGGCTGAGGCTGCGTAAGACCGGACTCGGAGGCTCGGATGCAGGTGCAATCTGCGGGCTGAACCCCTACGCAAGCCCCATGAGTGTGTATAAGGATAAGACCAGCGATGGTGTGGATGGGGAGGACAGTGAATCCATGCGACAGGGGCGTGACCTGGAAGACTATGTGGCCAGACGGTTCATGGAAGCCACAGGCCTTAAGGTCCGCCGCTCCAACCAGATGTACCGGAGCCGGGAACATCCCTTCATGATTGCGGATGTGGACCGCCTGGTGACAGGGAAGGATGCAGGGCTGGAATGCAAGACAGCCAGCGCCTACAGCAGCGATAAGTGGAAGGACGGGGAGATACCGCCCCACTATCTGATACAATGCTTCCACTACATGGCGGTGACAGAGAAGAAGGAGTGGTACATAGCGGTGGTGATACTGGGACAGGAGTTTAAATACGCGAGGATTGCCAGGGATGAGGACATGATACAGGACCTGATTGCCATCGAATCTGATTTCTGGAACAACCATGTGGTGCCGGGGGAACTGCCGGGGCCGGACGGCTCAAAAGCCTGTGATGAGGTGCTGGAGCAGTATTTCCATATAACAAGGAAGGGTTCCGCAATCCCCCTGGTGGGGTTCGATCGGAAACTGGAACGGTATGAGGAACTTGACGGCCTGATGAAGAAACTGGGACAGGAGCAGAAGCAGATAGAACAGGAAATCAAGTTATATATGAAGGACAACGAGACTGCCTTCAATGACAGATACCGGGTCACATGGAACCGTGTGGATACGGCAAGGCTGGATACGAAGCGGATCAAGTCGGAACGGCCGGACGTATACAGGGAGTATGTGAATACCACCAGTTCCAGGCGTTTTACCGTGAAAGCGGCATGATAAGGAGGGAAGCACTATGGGTGTTGATGTGAAGAATGAACTGGAGAAACGGGCTGCCGCGCAGGGGAGCCCTGTCAGGCTGACAAAGAACATGACAATCGTGGATATGGTAAAGGTACTGGAACCGGAGATAAGGAGGGCGCTCCCAACGGTACTGACGCCGGAGCGTTTTACAAGGATGGCCCTGTCGGCCATCAACAATACACCGGAACTTGCGGGCTGCACCCCGATGTCATTCATCGCAGCCCTGATGAATGCGGCGCAGCTAGGGCTGGAGCCGAACACCCCGTTAGGGCAGGCATACCTGATCCCTTATAAAAACAAGGGGACCCTGGAATGCCAGTTCCAGCTGGGATATAAAGGGCTGATTGACCTTGCCTACCGGACCGGCCAGATACAGATCATACAGGCCCAGGCCGTAAGGGAGTATGACTGTTTTGAATACCAGTACGGGCTTGACTCAAGGCTGGTCCACAGGCCGGGCGAGGGGGAACGGGGTGAGATTACCTTTATCTATGGGTTTTTCCGGCTGTCCAATGGAGGTTATGGTTTTGAGGTCAGCAGTAAGGTGGATATGGATGCCTTCGCTGCCAGGTATAGTAAGTCCTTTGGGAGTAAGTACAGCCCATGGACGGAATGCTACGAGGATATGGCAAAAAAGACGGTCATTAAAAGGGCATTAAAATATGCCCCCATCTCATCTGACTTCCAGAAGGCGCTGTCCATGGATGAGACGATTAAGACAGAGCTGTCCGTGGATATGAGTGAGATCAGGAATGAGTGCCTCCCGGATGCATCCGGCAGTGAGGCGGCATGATGGGGATGGTGACAGGGTGGATGCCTGCGGCAGATGACTTCCTGGAGGAAACCATAGCCGCAAGGGTCAGCCAGATACTGGAAGGTGATGACCGTCAGGCACAGGAAATCTACGGGAAACAGGAGACATTCATCCAGGGGATGGAGCCGGACAGGAAGGTGCTGTTTGAGGAACTGATTGAGGATATGCTCATGTGGGGTGCACAGCAGTGCTGCTCGGTGTATAAGGCGGCCTTCCTTGACGGCCTGCGCCTTGGTCATAAGGTGTTTTAAGGATGGTATGGCATGATGGGAAATGATAGGGAACCCTTGGGATGGATGGACGCTGTAAAAAAGGCGGCGGAGCAGTCCAATGTCCGTTATGTATATCTGATAGACGGGAGCCCATATATGGGGGATGACAAGGAAGGAGGGATGACCCTGCTGGTCGGGATGGATGACCATGCAGGGCTTTCTGATTATTTCCGGTTCAGGGAAATGATAGGAGCAGCCATGGGCAGCCAGGTCAGACTTTATACAACGGGGATTGGGGAAGGCATACGGTTAAAAAGGCATAGGGAAGGGTTACTGTGTATCTATCAGAAGGAAGAGGGACTGCATCCTGATTGAATCAGTACACGTATATGTAGGGAACATCATAAAGCGCTTTGAATGGATGGGAATGACAGGGAGTTATATCCCAGCCCAGTAATAGAATGGAGGAAAAGGATATGTCATTTGATGGTTTTGTTGAAGGAATGAAGGAAGAGGTTACCAGGCGGCTGGAGGATGGATACCAGGTCACGGTGAGGAAGGTGGATAAGAACAACGGGGGCGCGCTGACCGGGCTATGTATCGGGGTGAAGGAGGCCCCCGTCAGTGCGGCAGTCTATCTGGAAGGTTTTTATGACAGATATCTTCAGGGGGGCGAAGGCAGTGGGATGGCAGCCCTGGCTGATGAGGTCATGAAGATGTATGAAGGACAGAAACAGGCGGAGCAGGCCCTGTATGCCAAGGTGGGTGAATTCAGTAATTACCAGAGTGCGACTTGTTGAACAGTGAAAAGCTGTTCTACTAAGGTCGAATCTCGTAAGAGAGAGAAACTTAGTAAACTAATAATCCGATGAGTGGAATGAAGGAGTAACGCCCTGAAACGCTCACACTGATACTCCGTTATGCGTCTGCCCGTGCAATAGGGTAGGGGTGTAAAGCACGGTGAAGTCGGCTGAGAGTATACCCTAACAGAACAGGCTGAGGAAAAGCGAACCAGAGGTGGTCGAGTATACGATAGGTCGGGTGTCGATTGTATACGGTGAGAATGCGATAAAACGCTGACGAACTTTCGAATGTACGGGTCTAAAAATCAAACTCACTGAAAAATGTGTACTGCGATACGCAGGGATTGTGGGGTGAAGTAAGAATTTTGGTTATGAAACACCCTATGGCATTACAGGTGCCATCACGCAATCAGGCTTATAGGGAGCACCTAAGTACAATCAATGATAGGATTATTGGAACAAGGAAAGGTCAAAACACTTATTAACCCATTGCAGGGGAGTGGTACCAAGGAAACGATGCGAATTTATAAGGACATCGAGGGAACTTGGTTTCGTTTGACTGAGAGTAGTGGCACAGTACCGTTGAAACCATGGATAACATGGTGAAGGGATAGCCACAAGTCGTAATGATTCAAGAAGCGATTATATATACGAATTCTTAGAGTCGAGTATGACAATAGAATTAACCTCATTGAAATGGAGGTGTATATATGAAGAACTCAAACAAGAAAACAAGAAAATCAGAATACTATGACATCCAAGACGTGCAGGATGGACTTTATGTCAAAGGTAAAGACGGGTATATATTCAATCATTTGATGGAATATATCGAAAGCCCTGAAAATATCAAACTGGCATATCGAAACATCAAAGCCAATCAAGGAAGTCATACACAAGGAACGGATAACAAGACCATCGAATTCTTTGCCCACATGGACGAAGATGAGTATGTGTCATACATCCAATCCAAAATGAGAAATTATCACCCAAAAGCAGTTAGGCGAAAAGAGATACCAAAACCAAATGGGAAATTTAGACCACTTGGCATTCCATGTATCGAGGATCGACTGGTGCAGCAATGCATCCTTCAAATCCTAGAGCCCATCTGCGAAAGTAAATTTTATGATAGTTCTTATGGTTTTCGACCTACAAGGTCAGTGGAAAACGCAATAAAAGAATGTGAAAATAGAATCCAATTGTCACATATGCAGTATGTGGTAGACGTAGACATCAAAGGCTTCTTTGATAACGTCAACCACAGAAAGCTAATGCGACAGCTTTGGACCCTTGGCATTCGAGATACAAGACTCTTACAAATCATAAAGCAGGTTCTTAAAGCCCCAATCAAAATGCCAAACGGTAAGATAGAACATCCCACCAAGGGAACACCCCAAGGCGGTATCCTATCCCCACTACTGGCAAATGTTGTCTTAAATGAACTGGACTGGTGGATTGACTCACAATGGAAAGGCTTCTGTCAAAAGATGGAATACCCCATGAAAGAGCAATTCAATAAAAACGGTCAAAGAAGGCTAAGCAACGAATATAGGGCGCTAAGGAAATCTAACTTAAAAGAAATGTATATTGTCCGGTATGCCGATGACTTTAAAATCTTCTGTCAGTCAAGAAGTGATGCAATAAAGATAAAATCAGCTGTTGAAGATTTTATCAATCACCGATTAAAACTTGAAATATCAGAGGAAAAGACAGGCATAACCAATCTCAAGAAGAAATATTGCGAATTTTTAGGGTTTAAGCTCAAGATGATGTCTAAAGGCAAGAAACATGTGGTAGATGCGAGGATGACAAACAAAGTTGTTCAACGCACCTCCACTAACCTAAAGAATCAACTCAAGCTTATACAACAACCCAAAGACCAAACAGAACTGTATGAAAGAATTAATAAGTATAATATAACGGTTATAGGTATTCATAATTACTATGGCATTGCAAACAATGTTTGTAAGGACTTAGGAAGAATACAAAGGAACATTGATAACGTTATGCTAAACAGACTTAATATTACGAAACAGGGTGAAATCAAACAACGGGTTATTAAGCAAAGATATGGTAAATCAAAACAGGTAAGGTGGTTACAAGGGATTCCGGTTGTTCCAATCGGATATTTAAAGAGTCGAAACCCAATGGCAAAGAAGGCAGGTGTAAATATATACTCGCTAGATGGCCGTAGGGAATTCCTTAATATCACTTGGGTAGATATGCAGATACTTCATTACCTAATGCGAAACCCTGTTAAAGGAAGAAGCGTTGAATACAATGATAATCGCATATCGCTATACTCAGCACAAAAGGGAAAATGTGCCATCACCGGAGATGAACTACAAGTAGGAAAAATGCATTGCCATCATAAGAAGCCAATTCATTTGGGTGGAGATGACAAGTATAAAAACCTCGTATTCATAACCGATGAAGTACATCGACTGGTGCATGCAAAAGAAACCAATACCATAGCTACTTATTTAGATGGTCTAAATTTAGATAAGAAAAAGCTTGAGAAACTCAATAAACTGCGTGTTATGGCAGGATTAGAAATAATTAAACAGTAACACAACTTGTTAAAGAGTTTAGTATTTATAATCAAAACAAGAATTACTACGATGGAACGCCGTATGAGGTGAAAGTCTCACGTACGGTGTGGAGCGGGGGAAAAACTGAAGATGATTTCAAAGGTTTACCTATCGCTATAGGTAAAGGGGCGTATTGTGCTGAAGCTGATCAATACAAAGGAGAATGAGGCATTGCTGCGTGGGATACCGGGGGTGCCATTCCTTGACCTGACCGCGGTGTTCTATATCTGGGTCGATGAGGATGAGACCGGAATCATGACAGCCCTGGTGCATAATGAACATATGGAGATGTGGGGGGTGGATGTGGACACCTTATATGGGACTGCAAAAGAGAACATGAGGACGGGGATGCCGGCGCATGTAAGAAGTATTGGGGATATGTTTGGAATCATGGTAGGGGAGGGCAGCATGGCGGACTGTGTGGGACCATGCCCATTCCATGTGCTAACGACAGAGAGAGGGGTATATGGTGCGGCGGCCCTGCTGTATACGGACCAGATAGAAAAGATGGCCGGGGAGAATGAAAGGGACATCATCATCCTGCCCTCCTCCGTCCATGAACTGCTGCTCCTTGTGGATGACGGGAGTTATGATTACCATGAGCTGAGCCTGATGGTAAGGGAGATTAATGAGAGCGTGGTGGAGAGGGAAGACCGGCTGTCATCCTGTGTTTATCTGTATTCATGGCTGCACAAACAGACGGTGATTATCGGCTGTTGATTAGGAATATTAAAATGTTGCATCTTTGATACAGTAGTGTTTTTGATGGATAAAAAGACCTGAAAGTTGGGTCTTTTTATCCTCAATATGTCAGGAGAAAACAAAGTCAGGATTTTTTGGGAGATGATGCAGCATTTATATAATAAGCTAAAATGTGTTTCCTTGGTTTATCTGTCAGTGTGTTAAGATAGTCCAAGCTAATAAAAAAGTTATCTTTTTTTGTAGATGTAATATTATTTGCTGCTAATAGACATCTGCGATAAATACGGACATGTTCCGGAGATATATTCACATTAAAATTGGGTTTAATAATGCAGCCCTCATCAAATGATTTATTACCTGCATATGTTATAAGCTTTTCATCTGAGCATAAAAATTCATTGAAGATGGTTTCACTATTTAAATACTCAGAAAGTTTTAGATAAAGTGTAACTAGTAATTCAGCTTCGGATTGTCCGGTGTATACTGTTTTACAGTCTTTATAAAGAGAGATAAAAAAGTAGTTTTCATATATAGGAAAAACAAATGATGTTAAATAGCGGACAAATTTTTTATATAGGACAATCCAATTGGACAGTTTTTCTGGTTTATCAATTATATCAGTAGCGCTACTCTTGAAACTGACGAGAGTATTAAAATTGCTGTACCAGTTGTAAAAAGTGTCTGCCTGGTCACAATCATAAGATAAAAAATCAAAAGCCATTTGGACAAGGTACTGCCGGCTGAACATGTTTGGAAAATATAGACAGGAAGAGAGGACCGCTATATCTGCTTGAGAGGTCAGATCGATGTTGTTATTGACTCCGGCCCGTACAATGTTCTGGAAGAGACAGTCAATCATATTAAAATTAAAAAGTTCCTCTAATTGATGAGCTAGGTAAATCCTATCCGACCAGGCGAAAATGGATGTTTCATTGTATGATTTATTCACCAAATTCTGATGGCCCTTGCAATAATTTTTATATTCCTTGGTATTCCACTTCCTATTTTCTGTTATTTTATATCCGCATAAGATAGATCTCAAGGTTTTTAAGTTGCCCTGTAGAACCTCGGCCAGTCCGAGAGAACTGCTTAGTATCTGGCAATTGGAGTTGTTGAATATTTGTGGACTTAAATTGGAAAGTTCCCCAAATACGGTAGTGGTTTTAAGAAGCTTACGATGGTAGTAAGAAGAGTATTTTGATATATTACAGCAGCTATTTAGATTAATAGTTTTGTTGCCTGTTGGTTCACATATGGAAATACTGTTGGCCGAGGGTGCCAATTTGAGGTGATTCCTGTTTAAAAGGTAGTCTAGTCCAGTTGTTGAATATGGGGAAAGGTAATGGTTGTATTTATATGCTTTATATGCGGTTAAACTATTGGAGAGGCCTATTAGCTGGCGGAGCTTCACATATGAAGAGAGGATGCAGTACTGCTTTAGCATTATTTTCCAGACAAGTTCATATCCACGTTCTTGTTCTAAGAACGTCAGGTCTGTTCGGTTGGCAGGGGCATTTTTTATCCTGCCAAAGAACGAGGAGCCACCACTGCGGAATAGTTCACTGCAGGATTCAAAGGTAATATCACTGATTCGGTCAATCCATTGTGGAAGTGAGTTTCCAACCACACATGCGGAGGTTGATGATGCTGGTGTTAGGTAGAGTGAAAAACGAAGCAACATTTCCGCTTCATTTAATTGATGCGTAAAAGTGCTAATATCCATAGGTCATCTCCTTTTCTATGTAAAAATAACTATATTATCAATTATAAGTAAATTATACATGGAAAATAACAAAAATCATAGATGATTTTTTGAGTTTTTAATATATATAAGATGTAGTATTCTCGGAATATAAATAATTTTAATATAAATAGGAGGTAGTAACGAATGAACTTTATAAGCCAAGAAGTGAAGCACAAGGTCATGCGAGCTGCACCGGGAACCGTGGTCTTACTGAATGCGCCGGTTGGTTCGGGTAAAACAACATTCTGCATTGAAGATCTATGGACGAGTTGCCGTATTAAGGCCAGGAACCTGCTATTGCTTGTCAACCGTGTAGCACTGCGGGGACAGCTGGTGCAGAAGGTGATGAAAAGACAGGGGTTAGAAGACATGGAGGTGGAAGGGAGGGGGTACATAGAGTTTGATTCATTAACGATTGCTTCGTACCAATATTTGGAAATGATATTCAGGAACAGCTTAAATCCAAAAGCTGAACGGATTGGGGCACATCAGATGGCAGATTTTTCGTATGTTGTATGTGATGAAGTCCATTATCTGATTAGTGATTCTACCTTCTCACCATCAGTGACCTATCTGAAACACATTCCCAAGGCCTTCCATGGGGCTGTTCGTGTTTATATGTCCGCAACGCTAGCCCCAGTGAGGAGAATCCTGCTGCAACTTGAAAACATTCATGACTGCTATGAAGAACAGGAATTTGATTTCACAAAAAAACTTTTGCCATTCCGATACATTGAAACCGGTTTAAGACGCTGTATGGTGGATGAACTGTGGCAGCTGGAACGGCCGGTCCTGGAACTGGATGCAGCAGAAGCGGATTTTACATACCTGCGGCCTGTAATCTTCGAGGAAGGCATGAGTCTGGACAACCTAATCCTAAAGGAGGCCGGACAGGGGAATACAGGGAAGTGGCTTGCGTTCGTGGAGTCCAAGGAGGAAGGCAGGAGGGTGAAAGAAGCCCTTAAACACAGGGGGATTTCAGCGGCGTTTGTCTCGTCTGATAAGATGGAGGCGGATGACATGGAAGTATTATCCGGTGTGCTCTCTGAAGGGATTTATGATGTCCACGTCCTGCTGGCAACCCCGGTCCTGGACAATGGGGTAAGCATTGTTGACCCGTCTGTCAGCAACCTTGTGATATCCGGATATGAAGCAATCCAGGGGATACAACAGGTGGGAAGGATACGGCTCCAAAGCCCTGGGCAGCCCGTCCGGCTGTTTGTGTGCCGGTATTCCGCGGAGTATTTCAATAGGAAGCGTCACTCGTTCCATATGAAGAGAAAAACGTTAAGTATCCTCAAATCCGGGGACCAGGGTCGGTTGGTTGACCATCTGATGGAAGATGGGGGCCAGTATGTGAAGGATTTAGCCGTAAGAGGCCCCAAGGGGGAATTTTACTACAATTATTTTGCAGAAGGGGCTCTTGGATATTTCATTAACGAACTGGATGATAACATCCGGCGTCTGAAGGAGGATGAGGACGGCTTTATAAAAAAGGCATTGGCATGGTATGGCCTGATGTACTTGGAGAAGGACGATCTGATGCGGCAGCGGCAGAATGAGGCGAAGGATTGTCTCATGGAGATGCTGGCAGGATACGAAGGGAAGGAGATGCAGGGGGCGGCATGGGGTCAGTTCCGCTGTGAATTCCGTACCCTCTACGAAGAAGCTACCAACCAACGTCTATGTTCAGGGAAAGGGAAACGGCTGGTGGGGGTGGCGCGGCTGAAAGCACTTCTACCCATGTTTGGTTATGAATTAGCCAGCCAGGTGGGAAAAATATATATTCTGAGGAGGCGTGGTGATTAATGCTGTATTTGGTATTATCAAAAAAAGGATATTACTGTGGGATGTCCATGAAGGCGGCGGAATTACACCGCAGGTACCTAAAGGGTACAGGCCCGGTCATCCAATGCTGGGATAAAACGGACGTAATCCGATGCATAAAAATGTCGGGATACCGTATTCTGGATGATAGCATTTCAATCGGAAGGATTATCTGGTGGCCCCTGAAGGTGGTCATAGCCGACCTTCAGGAAGAACTGCAGTTTACCAGCTATAGTGATGGGGAGACCATAGTGAATGGGGCTGTGGGGGAGATAGGGAGGTTCCGGGTCCTGAAGGGCAGGCCAGTGAAAGATGCGGGATTTGTCAAACTGTTACGAAGCTGTGGGGGAGTGGCCTTTTATAATTTTGAGGAGAAGGCAGTGGTCGAGTTAAAAGCGTGAGGACAAAGAGTGTCCGGAGGCCCCAAAAGTGTCGGTGCCTATATATAAATGGAAATAAAATAAAAAATATAAAGGGAGCCAGAACCCCGGCCGGTAAGTGTATACACGGTTCCTGATAAATCATGATGAAAATAGAATGTAATTTGGAATTATTGCATTATGCATTGGAAAATGATATCATAGATTTGGCATACGTGCAAGAAAAAGTAAAAATGAATAAAAGAAGAGAGTACCTGTCAAAACATCCTTTTAAAATTTGGGAGGGAAAGGACGGTAAGTGGAGGACTTATTTACCCGATAAGACTGTGGGACGCAGATTAGTTAAACGGAGTAGCAAAACGGAAATTGAAGGTGCGGTAGTGAAATTTTATCAAGCGGATGAAGAAAAGACGGTGCCAGTTACGTTTGCTGAGATGTATATCCGGTGGAAAGAGGTTCAAGCTAAATTGGTATCGGATAATAGTATTGCCAAATATAATACAGATTATAGGCGGTACTTTGCAGCGGCTAAATTTTCGCAGATGGAAGTCACAAAGATAACAGAAGAGTCTATAAAGGTGTTTATTTGTGAAACTATTAAATCGCAGAAGCTGTGTAAAAAGGCTTCGAAAACATTATTTGGCTATGTGAAAAATGTTATGAACAGCGCTGTAATCAATCACGTAATTGCAGAGAACCCCATGGAATTTCTTGCGGCTAAACAATTCTATAAGTATTGCACAGAACGTGTAAAAACTGTGGAGCAACGTACAATATCCTACTCCGAGATGAAAAAACTTTATGGGCAATTTCAGAAAGATTATGAGAAGCATCCGGCTTATATCCCTACGTATGCAGTCGAATTTGCTAGTCTGACCGGAATGCGGGCGGGAGAGATTTCGGCACTGTCGTGGTCCTGCATCATGGATTCCTATATCATAGTGGACAAATCTGAAAAGTTCAACCGCATAACGAAGGAATATTATATTGATGCGACAAAGAATGGAAAAGCCCGTATTTTTCCGATGACAAATGAAATTAGGAGTCTGCTTAAACGTGTGAAAGATATCGAGGTTGAATATGGATATGAGTCTGAGTGGGTTTTTTCAAATGAGAATGGAAGAGTACACGCGCCGGTAATCTCCTCCTGTTCAAAGAATAAGTGCAGACAGACAGGAATCAGCGAAAAGGGAATCTATGCATATCGCAGGACAGTGAACTCGAAAATGAGATGTGAAGGGGTTTCAGCCACGGTAGCAGCAGCACTTCTCGGACATACGGAAGATGTGAATGACCAGTATTATACATACGATATTAGTGGGATTGAGGAAAAGGCTGAAATCATATCGCGTATTAACGCAGAAATGCCCAATCTGGGTAGCAGGTAATCAAGATATGCAGAAAAGGTAATCAAAGGTAATCAAAAAAATAAAGGTTCCTGATACCGGTAAGCATCAGGAACCTTTGAATTAAAAGGAAAAATCGGAGTAACAGGATTTGAACCTGCGACCTCTCGGCCCCCAGCCGAGCGCGCTACCAAGCTACGCCATACTCCGTTCTCGAACCTCTATGATTATAGCAAAGATTTTTCATTTTGAAAAGCCCTAATTTTAATTTATTCAGGAGAAAATAAGAATGACACAGGAAAATGCAGTAAAAAAGCGGATTTTCAGCTTCGATCTTGACATGACGTTACTGGATCACAAGACATGGGAGGTCCCTCCCAGCGCAATGGAGGCCCTGGAGCATATTAGGAAGGATTCCGTGATCGTCATTGCCAGCGGAAGAAACATGGACCACGAAATGAGTTCCATGTACTGCGATATCATCAAACCGGACGGGGTCATTCATATGAACGGCACCCGGGTGGTAGCAGGAGGAAATGTCCTGTTTGAGCATCTGATGGACAAGGACCGGCTGAGGTCTTTGCTGTCCTATGCGGATGAGCATGGCTATTCCATGGGGATCAGCACGGGAGGATATGATTATTATATTCATCCGGAAGGGGTTACCCGCATGGATGAGATCCGCTGGGGAGTGTCGGAGCGCAATTACAGGGATGGCTGGGAGCTGATGGAGCTGCCGGTGAGGACCCTGGCATACATAGGAGGGCCCCAGGGGGCCAAGGAGATGGAGGAGCATTTTCCGGATTTTAAATTCCCCATGTTTTCTGGAAATATGGGAGCTGATGTGGTGGAACGGGAGGCGTCCAAGGCAAAAGGGCTTATGCGTATCTGCGAGTTTTACGGGATCGGTATGGAGCACACCATTGCATTTGGAGACAGCATGAATGATTATGAGATTGTCCGGGAGGCGGGGATCGGGATCGCCATGGGAAACTCAGTGGATGAGCTGAAGGCAGTGGCTGACTATGTTACGGACGATATTGACAGGGATGGGGTCTGGAAAGCCTGCAGGCATTTTGGATGGATCTAAAATAAAAGGGTAACAGTTCAGGACGGCGGGAAAATGGGGGCAAAAGCGGGCGTTAAGCTTGCTTATAAGTCCGTTTTCGTCCCCATTTTCACATCGGATGGACATCCGATGCTTCTTGACCGGTTTTCCGGTCAAGAAGATGAGCCGCCCTGAACAGTTACATAAAAGAAATGGAGATTTGATATGGCAAGAAATTTTGACGTGGTAATCATTGGGGCAGGACCAGGCGGATATACAGCGGCACAAAAGGCATCGCAGTTTGGCCTTTCGGTGGCGCTGGTTGAGGCAAAGAAAATAGGCGGTACCTGCGTCAACAGGGGCTGTATCCCCACAAAAGCATTGCTTCATGCATCCAACATGTTCCATATGATGCAGAACTGCGATGTGTTTGGCGTATCAACGGACTTTATTGCCTTTGATTTCGGAAAGATGCAGAAATACAAAAAGCAGGCCGTGGCAAAATACCGCGAAGGCATAGAGGCCGGATTTGACCGGGAGAAAGTGGAGATCATACACGGGACAGCCACCCTGCGCAGGGACAGGACCGTGGAGGTAGAACTGGCGGAAGGCGGACGCGAATTTCTTCAGGGAAATGCAGTCATAATAGCAACAGGAGCCGTCCCCATGATGAACGACATACCTGGGGCAAGCCTGCCGGGAGTGTGGAACAGCGACAGGCTTCTGGCAGCGGAAAACTGGAATTTTGACCGCCTGACCATTATGGGCGGAGGCGTGATCGCAGTGGAATTTGCAACCATGTTCAGCAATCTCTGCTCCAGCGTGACCATTGTGGAAAAGCAGAAGCACCTGATGGCTCCCATGGATGACGTCATGTCGGCGGAACTGGAAAAGGAGCTTCGGCGCAAAGGTATCCAGGTATACTGCGATGCCACGGTCACTGAGATCATGGAGGAAGAGGGAAGCCTCAGCTGTGTGATCACGCCCAACCATGGGGGTGAACCCATAAAGACAAGGGCAGGACAGGTGCTGATGGCCATTGGGCGGCGCCCGGATGTGGATAAGCTTTTTGGCAAGGACATTTCCCTGGAAATGCAGAATGGAAAGATTGCAGTGAACAGTGATTTTGAGACCAGTGAGCCGGGCGTATTTGCCATAGGGGATGTGGCTGCCAGGACACAGCTGGCCCATGTAGCGGCGGCCCAGGGCACGTACGTAGTGGAAAAGATCGCGGGAAGGGCTCACAGCGTCAAGCTGGAGGTAGTGCCCAACGGCATGTTTGTGTCCCTTCCCATTGTGCCAAACTGTATTTACACGGATCCGGAGATTGCCACGGTTGGAATTACGGAGGAGCGGGCAAAACAGGGCGGGCTAAAGGTGCGCTGCGGACATTTTTCCATGAGGGACAATGGAAAGTCCATCATATCCGGTGAGGAGAACGGATTTATCCGCCTGGTTTTCGAGGCGTACTCCAATACCATTGTGGGCGCTCAGATGATGTGTCCCCGTGCAACGGACATGATCGGGGAGATTGCCACTGCTATCGCCAATGGGCTCACTGCGGAAGAAATGTCCTTTGCCATGAGGGCGCAGCCCACTTATAATGAAGGGATTGGAGCCGCCATTGAGGATGCGATGAGGCGTGAGCCGGTGTAGGGAACCATGGGTGAGGTTAGATTAGATGACGCAGGTTAGATGGAGCGGGTTACATGGTACGGGTTAGATGACCCGCGCAGGTGCGGGAGATAGATGGGCTGAAGGTTTGGACAGCACTGTTTGGGAAAAAGTGTTAATCAAGAGAAAGAGAGGAATAGATGATGGGTGTGATTCAGGAAAGACTGTGTGCACTTCGTGCTTTGATGAAGGAGCAGGGGATGGACGCATATCTGGTTCCAACAGCAGATTTTCATGAGTCTGAATATGTGGGAGAGCATTTTAAATGCAGGGAATATATCACAGGATTCACAGGCTCGGCAGGAACGGCCGTGGTGACCATGGACGAGGCCTGCCTGTGGGTGGACGGTCGCTATTTTGTCCAGGCTTCCCATGAACTGGAGGGAACCTCGGTGACCATGATGAAAATGGGACGGGAGGGCGTACCTGATGTAGAGGAATATCTGGAGCAGACGCTTCCCTCAAAGGGGTGCCTTGGATTTGACGGCCGGGTGGTTAATGCGGCGGCCGGGTTAAATCTGGAGGATGTGCTGGAAGACAAGAACGTCAGGATATCCTATGGACTGGATCTGATCGGAAGCATATGGGATCACCGGCCCGAGTTGTCGGCAAAGCCGGCCTGGGTTCTGGCCCAGCAGTATGCAGGAAAATGCAGCGAAGATAAAATACAGGATGTGAGAGAGGCCATGAAGAAAGCTCATGCCTCGGTCCATGTGCTCACATCCATGGATGACATTGCATGGCTTTTAAATATCCGGGGTGGCGATATACGCCATAATCCCGTGGTATTGTCCTATGTGGTGGTTACCATGGAACAGCTGTATCTGTTTGTAAATGAGGAGGTACTGGAGCATCGGGCATATCCGTATATGGATAATGGAGAGGACATTACCACCAGGCAGTATCTGGAAGATATTGGGGTTACGGTGCTGCCTTATGACCAACTTTATGATATGGTGGAAGGTTTCAGGAATGAGAAGGTGCTGTTGGAGAAAAGCCGCGTCAATTATGCGATCTACCGTTTGCTGGACAGCTCCAATAAGATCATTGACAGGATGAACCCCACCGCGCTGATGAAGTCTGTTAAGAATGATGTGGAGATTGAAAATGAGAGGAATGCCCATATCAAGGACGGCGTGGCGGTGACCAAATTCATTTACTGGCTGAAGAAAAACATTGGCAGGATTCCCATGGATGAAATCAGTGTGTCTGATTACCTGGAAAAACTGCGGATGGAACAGGAGGGCTGCATAGGACTCAGCTTTTCAACCATATCCGCATACGGGGAACATGGGGCAATGTGTCATTACTCAGCTACGGAAGAGACCAATATCCCCCTGGAGCCAAAGGGGCTGTATCTGGTGGACTCCGGCGGCCAGTATTATGAGGGAACCACGGATATCACCAGGACCATTGCGCTGGGACCGGTGACAGACGAGGAAAAGGAGCATTTTACACTGGTACTTATGAGCATGCTGCGCCTGGGAGCGGTGAAGTTCCTTCACGGCTGCAGAGGACTGAGTATTGATTATGTGGCCAGGGAACCATTGTGGAGCAGGGGGCTTAACTTTGAACATGGCACAGGCCATGGCGTCAGCTACTTGTCTAACTGCCATGAAAGGCCTAACGGGATCCGGTTTAAAATGGTGCCTGAGCGCCAGGATAACGGGGTTCTGGAGCCCGGTATGATCACATCCGATGAACCGGGACTTTATATAGAGGGAAGCCACGGTATCAGGACAGAGAACCTGACCGTGTGCGTAAAGGATGAAAAAAATGAGTATGGGCAGTTCCTGAAGTTTGAATTTCTCACATTTGCCCCCATTGACCTGGAAGTGGTTGACAAAACGCTGATGACAGAACGTGATGTGGAGCTTTTAAATGAGTATCACAGACAGGTATATGAGAAGATCGGCCCCCATTTGAATGAGGATGAGAGGGCGTGGCTGAAGGATGTGACAGCGGCGATCTAAGGCGGAGATTATAAGGAAAATTGGTGAAAAAGAAACCGGAGTACCATCAGGCGGAGCATGTGATATGGGAGCATATCAATGACTGTCTTTGATGGCTCCGGTTTTTGAGTGGTGTGGCTGCCAATAGGGGGAGTGTTTGTTACGCACCTGGAAGGTCTACCACGATATAGGAATGGCCCATGGCCGGAAGGAGTTTCTCCAACAGATCCCGGGTACGGAATTTGATACTGGATGTATTGACATAGGGATGGCAGGGGAAATATTCCTGTTTTTGCATTGCATCCCTGTCAATAAGCAGCTGGATATGATACTCTGCATCATTCATAAGGGCAGGGACACTGACGAAAACGGGCGTGATATCCAGATGCATTTTCATATATTCCGGTTTCGCAAATGATAGGTGAGAACTGCTGTCTGGATAAAACAGAGGTTTTAAATTTTTTACTGCCGGGAAGCATAAGCAGGTAGAAACCGGTCCTTTGAGCATTTCGCAGAAATAAGTTTTTGTATACCTTCAGTTCTAGCAGTTTGTCGATCTCCTGGCATGCCTCTACGGTCGGCATGGCATCGTGGTCCAGGCGAATGTAGGGAATGAGGAGGGAGCCCAAAAGTTCGTAGGAGCGGATCTCCTGAGAAATGCGTCCGGTGGGATCGGATGGCCTTCCAATGTATCGGGTGGGGTCGATCTTGTATGGGGGATCGGGAGCAGATGTGGGATTATATGTGAGATTATATGTGAGATTATGTGTGGAATTGTATGTGGATGGAACGGCGGAGACTGTGTGGGAATGTGTGATCATGTCTGTATCCGTTCTTGGGTGATAACTTGGGTGATAATTGCAGGCAGCTGGTGGTGATGTGGGAGGGGATTGGGCGGATATATGATAAAATTACACATTATATTAAATATATGGTAAAATGTCGATAGGGTTTTTAGAGGGATCAAGCGCCCCAAAAACCGACATGAAGTGATGATGACAAATATGTTATAGCAGAGGAGAGCGGGGATCGAGCCGCTGTCTGTACTGTTTTTAAGTAAAAACAGCTGTCAGAATGGGAGAATAAGACAATGAGCCGAATTGGTGGAAATGAAAGCGGGAACAGAACGGAGAAGAGGAACGGGGGGAAAGCAGAGAAGCGGTGGGAGCAGAGACCGGTGAAAAAGGCGGAAGTTGGCGGTACTCGTGGCAGGGGGGACGGTAAATATATGGACAAACATAGTGATAAATATAGTGATAAATATACCGATAGACATACCGGTAAATATACGGACAAGGATACTGATAAACATCCTGGTAAGGATTTGGATAAAATGTCCAGGAGAAATCACGGGGGAAAACAGGATGCAGCGGCCAAGAGAGGGGATAGAGGACCGCAGCGTGATGACCGGCGTAAGGATAAGAGGGATGAACGGGAACTGCGCAGCGGCAGAGATGAGCGGGGATTTAGAATGGGTAAGTCCAGTGAGAATATTGGCGGTTTGAATGATAAAAGGGGGGTAGGAAAGGGAAGGCCAGAAAGACAGACAGTGGATCAACGGATGACGGATTGGCAGAGCCCGGATAGACGGAAGATGGGCAGACCTGTATCTGACCGGATGGCAGATAAAAAAGGAAAGCCGGAGGGAAAAGGACTTTGCCCGGTTATGAAACGGTGCGGGGGATGTCAGATACTGGATCGGGATTACAGTGAACAGCTGAAGCAAAAGCAGAAGCAGGTGGAGGAACTGTTTAAGGGCATCTGCCCTGTTAAACCGATCATTGGAATGAAGGATCCATTCCATTACCGCAACAAAGTACATGCTGTGTTTGCCTGGGAAAAGGGAAATGTGATTTCCGGTATTTACCAGGAGAACAGCCATGATGTGGTTGCTGTGGAGAAGTGCATGATAGAGGATGAAAAGGCGGATGAGATTATCGGCACAATTCGCAATATGCTCAAGTCATTTAAGATACGTATTTATAATGAGGATACTGGCTTTGGACTACTGCGCCATGTGCTGATCCGCCGGGCATTTACAACCAATGAGATCATGGTGGTGCTTGTCACGGCATCTCCTGTATTTCCATCTAAAAATAATTTTGTTAAGGCATTGAGGGAAAAACATCCGGAGATCACCACCATTGTACAGAATATCAATGGGCGCGGTACCAGTATGGTTCTGGGGAACAAGGAACATGTGCTGTATGGCAAGGGATATATTGTGGACGAACTGTGCGGCTGCAGATTCCGTATCTCTTCCAGATCCTTCTATCAGGTGAACCCGGTCCAGACGGAAGTGCTGTATGGAAAGGCGCTGGAACTGGCAGGCCTCACCGGAAAGGAACTGGTGGTGGATGCGTACTGCGGCATTGGAACCATTGGGATCATTGCCAGCAAACAGGCTGGGCAGGTTATTGGTGTGGAATTAAATCAGGACGCTGTGCGGGATGCGGTGAGCAATGCCAAGATGAATGATAGGAAGAATGTGCGCTTCTACTGCAATGACGCGGGACGGTTCCTGGTAAATATGGCTGAACGGGGAGAAAAGGTGGATGTGGTGATTATGGATCCGCCAAGGAGCGGCAGTACAGGAGAGTTTTTGGACTCTGTAGGGAAGATGGGAGCAGGGAAGGTTGTATATGTGTCGTGTAATCCTGAGACTTTGGCCAGGGATGTGAGGTATATGAGGAAGCTGGGATATGTGGCGGGGGAGGTGTGGCCGGTGGATATGTTTCCGGGGACGAATCATGTTGAAACCGTCACGCTTCTCGTGCGGAAACCTTGATTCTATGCGGGGTTGCGGGAGTATTTGGGGAAAATGGAGTTGTGTTATTAAAGGAATAGAGATGGATAAGTTTCCGTTTGGGCGGGGACGGGGATAACGCCGGATAGTTTGAAAATGAGGGATTTGTTGGAGAAAAGATACAATCCGGCAAAACCCTTACTATTTGGCAAAAGTGTATACTGTCTGGCAAAAGATATACTCTGCGGCAAAACGATTAGTAAGTCATTTGAAAGCACATTATCTATTTGATTTTAGATAGAAAAAGGAATATGAATGTGATATGATGAAAATAAGTCAGAATGAGAGGAGATAGAGCGTTATGATTATTCCTTTAAGTGTAAAAAATCAGAGTATTGAAACTTCTGGAATAACAAATGATTATAAGGAAGCTATCTGTGAATATATATGGAATGGATTTGAGGCACATGCGACAACAGTGAGTGTAAGATATAGTCCTAATGTTGCTTTTGGCATTGATGAGCTGATTATAAAAGATAATGGCGATGGAATTAATTATGATGATTTATCTGAAACATTTGGTGCATTTTTGGCTTCTAAGAAAAACTTGTTATCATTGAAAATGAAGGCAAAAGCCAATAAAGGTAAAGGGCGTTTTTCATTTACAGCATTTGCTAATAATGTAGAATGGTCTACTATTTATAAAGATGGAGCGAGTTACAAAGAATATAGTATACAGATGTCCAATAACAAAAAAGAAGTTGTTGATTGTACCGATCCTCAAATAGTTAAAAAAGAAACATGTGGAACGGAAGTAAAATTTAATAATATTACATCATTGACTGTAGAGAACATGAGTTTTGAAGTGCTTGAGCCTTTCCTGTTAAAAGAGTTTGCGTGGTTTTTATACTTATTTAAAAATAAGAATGTTAGCATAGTAGTTAATGATAAAGAAATTGATTACAAAAAATATATAAATACTGATTTAAGTAGTAAATCTTTAGTTACGATAGAAGGTTATCGTTTTGAAATAAATTTGGTTGTTTGGCAAGAAGCTATAAAAGAAAAATTTTGCTGCTATTACTTCGATAGTGCAGATGCGCTAAAAGGTAGGGAAACAACAACTTTTAATCGGAATACTATTGATTTTAACCATAGTGTATTTGTAAAATCAGAATTTTTTGATGATAAGGAAGACGTTACAACGAATCAAGATGATGATCAAATAGGCCTATTTGATTCCCAAGAAGAAAAGAAGATATTAAAAGCCTTACGAAGGTCTATTCAGAATTTTATAGAAAAAACGATAGGAGTGTATTTAACCGAAAAAGCAGATGCCGAAGTAGAGAAAATGTTAAATGTTAAAAAGACATTTCCTCAATTTACTGATGATATCTACGGGCAAATGCGAAAAAAAGATTTAAAAAAAGTTACGACTGAGATATATAAATTAGAACCGCAAATATTTTATAAATTAAAACCGGTTCAGGAGAAGTCACTACTAGCTTTTCTTAATTTATTGTTGAGTTCTGAAGAACGGGAAAATGTATTGGGGATAATTGAACAGTTGGTAGAACTATCTCCACAACAAAGACATGATTTTTCACAGATATTGAAAAAAACTTCTTTGGAAAATATTATTGAAACAATTAAATTCATTGAAGAACGTTATAAAGTGATAGAATTATTAAAAAGTATTGTATATGATTTAACGCAGTTTGCAAATGAGCGTGACCATATACAAAAAATAGTGGAGAGACAGTTTTGGCTATTTGGAGAGCAATATAATTTGGCCAGTGCTGATCAAAGAATGCAAAAGGCATTGCAGCAATATACGAATATTTTGTATGGTGAGGAAAATATTAAGGCCTCATTAGAACCAGACATTGAAAATGAGCGTCGTATGGATATTTTTATGTGTAATACACGAACGGTTGAAAACACGTTTGAAACGGTACTAGACGAAAACATCGTAGTAGAACTAAAAGCACCTAAAGTACCATTGACGAAGAAAGTTTTGAGGCAGATAGAAGATTATATGGATTTTGTAAGAAGACAGCCACAATTTAATAGTGAATTTCGTAAATGGAAATTTATAGCTGTCTGCAAGGAAATTGATGAATACATTAAAAGTCAATACAAAGTATTCGAGGATAAAGGAAAAATTGGATTGGTATCCAAATCAGAAAATTATGAGGTGTATGCGTTTACTTGGGATGATATATTTAGAAACTTTGAGTTTAGGCATAAGCCAATGTTAGAAAGACTGAAATACGATAAAGAAATGGTAGCAGCAGAGTTACAAAAACAAGTGGGTGACACTGATGGAAGAGAAAAGGTTGATGCATTGACTGGTATTGCGACTGGTGCAGTAATATTGTGTAATAATAAAGTGAGCAAGTGTTGATTTTTCGTATTTCCAGAGAGATTATTTATAATACAATCCATTGCAGAACTAGAATCAGACGTTATTCGAAAAGTTTGGTATTAGGCAGAAATAATAGAAAAATTAGATTTAGTTGGCATAGTAACTTTGGTAAAATACTGGCGTAGCAAGCTGTTGTGCAGAGTAGGAAAGGGTATGGACAAATTTAAAAAGTAGGTGTTCATACCTTTTTTTATATTGAGGGAGGGTATATGAAGATGCCAGAAAAGATAGCGCCTGTCATGTTTGCCCCCTGTGGGATGAACTGCCTGGTTTGTTATAAACATTGTTATCATAGAAAGCCATGCGCAGGCTGTCTGAAAAGTGACCAGGGAAAACCAGAGCATTGCCGGAAATGCAAGATTAAAGATTGCGTGGCAAAGCGGCAGATTACATATTGTTTTGAATGCCCTGAATATCCCTGTAAGCAGATAAAGCGGTTGGAAAAAAGTTATAATATCCGCTACCATGCCAGCTTGATGGGAAACAGCCAAATGGTAAAGGAGCAGGGAATGGCCGGATTTCTTGCACAGCAAAAAGAAAAATATACCTGTCCGGAATGTGGAGGAATCATTTCTATCCATGATGCAGAGTGCAGTGAGTGCCAACGGAAAATCTGATAAGGAGAAAATGCCCATGGAAAAGAAGATAAGTTGTTGCGGTACCGTATGTTCGGATTGTGAGTATTACCCGGCAGATTGTCAGAGGTGCGGAGAGATAAAAGGCAAGGTGTTCTGGCTGGAATACACAGGAGAAAGTTGCTGTGACATCTATGAATTCTGTATCAATCAAAAAAAATATGAGCACTGCGGTCAATGTGAGAAATTGCCATGTAGTCGCTATGACCGTGAAGACCCGACCAAAACGAAGGAAGAAAATGAAGCCGACCATGCTATGCAGATGAAAAATTGAAAAGAATACAAGGGGTAAATAAAGATGAAAAGAGAATTGGGGATTGCACGATGCGGGCTTGCCTGCTGCTTATGTATGGAAAATACAAACTGTGCAGGCTGTAATTCCGGGGAATGTCCGGATAAAGACTGGTGTGAGAATCGAAAATGTTCATTGGAGAAGGAAATTGGACATTGTTATGCATGCGGCGAAGACTGCCGGAAAGGTTTATTAACCAAGATAAAGCCATATGCGTTTAACCTGTTTGTGAAAAGGTATGGAGAAAAGCAGCTTTTAGACTGTCTGGAGGCAAACGAGAAGGCGGGAGTTATTTACCATCGTGAAGGGATAAACGGAGATTATGATAATTTTGAGGATGTGGAGAAGCTGATTGAATTTATCAGGACAGGCAGCCGTACTTGATTTTGGAGAAAGGGAGAGAAGAAAATTGAAGGATTTCGTAAGAGACAACCTATGGTTCTCCCTCTGCGGCCTGAACTGCGGGCTGTGCCCTATGAAGCTGGACGGACATTGTACGGGCTGTGGAGGAGGAGAGGGGAACCAGTCCTGTAAAATAGCAAAGTGCAGTATCCGGCATGGTAAGATAGAATATTGCAATCAATGTCAGGAGTTCCCCTGTGATAAATATGGGAAAGCAGATGAGTACGATATCTTTATCACACACCGGAATTGGAAGCAGGATTTTGAAAAAATGAAGGAAATGGGTGTGGAAGCCTATAATTCCGAGCAAATGCAGAAGCTGGAAATATGGAAGCTTTTGTTGGAAGGCTATAATGACGGCAGGAGAAAAAGTTTCTTTTGCCTGGCGGTCAATCTCCTGGATTTAGAAGATTTGAAAACTGTGATGGAGCATCTTGCAGAAGAAAAAAAGTTGGAAAGCCTTACGCTGAAAGAAAAGTCAGCTTATGTGGTAAAGCAGTTCAAGTCCATAGCAGAGCAGCGGGGTGTAGTGCTAAAATGGAATAGGAAACCCTCAAAACCGAAGAAATAACTCTTGTAAAATGCTGATCTATGAGGAAGTTGATGCACTGCGATTAATCTGTGAGAGTAACGGTATTACACCCCTGGTGGAACGGTCAAGGTCCGGCAGGGGTGTTCATGTATGGATCTTTTTTAAGAAACCGGTATCTGCATCACTTGCAAGAAATTTCGGATTTTTGTTATTGGACAAAGGGTCTGCATCTATTAATCTGAAATCATTTCATTATTATGACCGCATGTACCCGTCACAGGATGTGGCAAGCAGTATAGGAAATTTGATAGCGCTTCCATTACAGGGAAGGGCACTTAAAAATGGAAATAGTGCATTTGTCGATAAAAACTGGAATGCTTATCCGGATCAGTGGGATATTCTTTTGAATCATACAAAGAAACTTTCCATGGAGGATATCATAAGACGGATGAAAGACTGGCAGGAAGAGCTTTCGGGTTATGGAGACATTCCAGTTGCGGTTATGCAACAAAACAGACCTAAACCATGGAGAAAAAAGGATGGCTTTGTGAAGTCGGATGTTATAGGAAAAATGCATATTATACTAGGGAACGGTGTATATGTTGATGCACTGAATTTAATGCCGCATCTGCAAAATCAGATTAGAAGCATGGCGGCATTTGATAACCCCGTGTTTTATAAAAATAAAAGACTTGGATATTCCAATTATTATAATTTCAGTGCAGTGTATATGGGGAAGGATGAGGATGGCTATATCTGTATTCCGAGAGGACTTCGTGACAGCCTGATAGCATCCTGCCGGGAAGCGGGAATTGACTATGAAATCGAGGACCACAGGGAAAAGGGAAGACCGATAAGGGTTACCTTTCAAGGTGACCTTCGGATGCAGCAGGATTTGGCGGCAAACAGGCTGCTTGCCTATGATCAGGGAGTGCTTAGTGCAGCGACTGCCTTTGGAAAAACGGTAGTATGCAGTTATCTGATTTCAGAAAGAAAAGTAAACACACTCATATTGATTCAAAGTAAGGAACTGCTGGAACAGTGGGTAGATGAACTGAATAAATTCCTGATCATAGATGAGGAACCGCCAATCTATAAAACGAAAAGCGGCAGGGAAAAACGTAGGGAAAGTGTGATCGGAATTCTGCATGGAAGTAAGAATACGCTGACCGGTATTATAGATGTGGCGATGGTGGGATCTGTTTATAGTAAAGGAAAATTTAATGACCGCATTAACTCTTATGGTATGGTTTTGATGGATGAGTGTCATCATTGCGGTTCTAATACCTCGGTAGAAGTGATTCAAAAGGTCAATGCCAGATATGTGTACGGGGTTTCGGCAACGCCTAACAGAAGTGATAATCTGGATAAAATCATTTATATGCTGCTGGGACCGGTCCGTCATCGTTATACGGCAAAGGAACGCGCTATTGAGCAGGGGATCGGTCATTATGTGTATCCGAGATATACAAGAGTAATTGATACCGATGAGAGCAGAAATGATATTAATGAAGCATATTCCCTGATCAGCAGCAGCCGTGCTCGGAACGATATGATTCTTGAGGATACGATCGTATGCGTGAAAAAAGGAAGAACGCCGGTCATTCTGACCAGATATAAAGAACAGGCAAAATATCTGTATGATCATCTGCAAATGGATGCGGATCATGTATTGATTCTCTATGGAGATAATAGTGATAAAGAAAACTCACATGTAAGGCAGCAATTAAAAGAGATCTCCAGGAATCAGAGCCTTATTTTGGTGGCGACAGGTCAGAAGATAGGAGAAGGTTTTGATTATCCGAGACTAGATACGCTGATGCTGGCCGCGCCGGTTTCATTTTCCGGACGGCTGGAGCAGTACCTGGGAAGGCTGAACCGTGATTATGAGGGCAAGAGCGAAGTTATTGTCTATGATTATATAGACTCACACATCAGGACCTTTGATAATATGTATGCTAAGCGGCTGCGAACATACAAACGTACAGGATTTCAGTTGATTGCAAATGGAATTTTTCCAAAGCAGACTGCAAATGCTATTTATGACAGTGATAATTATACGGATGTATTTGAACAGGATCTGATAGAAGCGGAGAAGAGAATTATTGTTTCAAGCCCTGAGCTTACAATGGAAAAGGTAAAACGTTTTTCTTATCTTGTGAAAGCAAGACAGGAAGCTGGATGCGGGGTGACTGTTGTTACATTGGATCCTCAGAATCTTTCTTATGGGAGTTCGGAATTTTGTTACGGACTAATATGTGAAATGCAGCGAAACGGTATTCATGTGATCACAGGAGAGGATATTGCAGAGCATTTTGCAATCATAGATGATGAGCTTGTATGGCATGGTGGCATGAATCTTTTGGGGAAACAAGATGCATGGGACAATTTGATGAGAATTAAGTCGGCGCAGGTGGCAGCAGAGCTCTTGGAGATTGTAGCGGAAAAAGAGGAGGGGGGAGATCGATAAAATGTCATATCTTTGCTATCAATTAAAAATCGAATCGGCGTTTAACCGCAACATTTACCGGATTATGGAGATCAGCGGAGACAGGACGTTTGCAGAGCTAAGCGACTGTATTTTAGATGCATTTGAATTCGACAAAGACCATTTGTATATGTTCAGTCTGAATCGAAAGGCTTATGATCCCAATGGAATCTATCATCCGATGGGAAAACAGGGGAAACGTGCGGACCGGGTTCGGCTGCAGGATGTAAATCCGGTTGTAAAAAATAAGTATCTATATTTATACGATTTTGGCGATGACTGGATGTTTTATATTACTGTAATGAAAGTCAATGAGACAGACTTGAAAATCCCGGCTAAGATAACATTTAGACAGGGAGAACTCTGTCAATATCCGAACTGGGACGAGGATTGGGAAAACGAAGAAGATTGGGATGGTGAAGAGGACAGTTACGATGAGGGGGATTTTGGTGAGGATGGTTTTGCGGCAGCGGATGATTTGGCAATTACGCCGGTCTATGAAGATGACGTGGTTGTCAAAGAGAAGCTGATGTCAATACCGGCAATCCTTCAAAATATGTGGATTCGTCTTGTCAAGGAGGATCTTCCAATGGCTGGCGATGAAGAAATAGAGTTGCTGTATCGACTGGAGAAAGCCGGACTCGTTGAGGTGGACGAGAGTGAGACACATTTGTTTTTAAGGGTTAAGCGGGGAAAAGCAGATTATAAGGAGTATGGGATTTGGGATAATCTTCAGAAACGGTATGACCTTGAACATGTGATCGTAGCACTGGTGGGAATTTATGGAGTGGTTGAACAGGATATGCTCTATGTATTATTATGTCAGATAGAAAGCGTTTCCGGGTGTTCAAAGGAACTGTTTGAAGACATAATAAAAAAGCTTAATCATTGGAAGTTCTGGAATAATAAGATAGGGGCAGATGGAACCATTTACATAAGCTCTTTTTGCAGTGAAATCACAGAGGTGATTTTGCAAAGACGGAAGAAATATCCTGTAAAGCGGTACTGTACTTTGGATAAGGAAGCAGAAGATGCGCTTCTGGGAGGAAGCTGGAGAGGGGCCTGTCCGGTTTATGGAAAAACGTTTCACTATCTATTTTGGGAGAGACGATGGAGCCCGGAAGACACAGAAGCTTTATTGGAGCATTTAGTAAAATGTGTTGCCATGGGAGACACAGAACAGGAATATTTCACTTGGATTGATGGTGTAATGAAAGAAAATAACATGCCTTTAACAAAGGCCATGAGGAAGGTATTTCGCGAGTTTCGGAATGAACTTCCGTCTGCGGTGCTGAAGGGATATACATGGGGAGAATATGAGAAAGACGGCAGGAAGGATGGATACCATCAGTTGTCACTGTTTGAGGAGGAATTGCCGTTTTAGGAAGTGAGAGAAAATAAAGCCAACAGCCAATCTACATCAGAAAGGAGCCCCCATGAAATATCTGGCGCATATCAGTGAGGACAAACAACGGGAGCAGAGTATAAAAAGCCATTTAGAGGGAACAGCGCTTCTTGCAAAAGAATTTGCAGAAGAATTTGGCTATGGAGAATGGGGATATTTCTGCGGGATGCTTCATGACATAGGGAAATATTCCACTAAATTCCAGGGGCGTATCATGGGAAGCGGCGAGAAGGCGGACCATGCCACGGCGGGAGCGCAGTTGTGCCTGAGGTTAGGGAAAGAGAAAGGCAGTTATTATGTCGCACCGGCGTACTGTATTGCCGGCCACCATGCCGGTCTGCCGGATACGGGGACAAGTGCGGATACGGGAGATCGAGGGACCTTTACAGGTAGAATGAAGAAGATGGTAGAAAACTATGGGGCTTATCAGGAGGAGATTTCTATCCCTCCGCTCCCTCCTCCTGTTTTATCAGCGGCAGAAAAGAAAGATCTAACCTTTTCCATGAGCTTTTTAATCCGTATGCTGTATTCCTGCCTTGTAGATGCTGATTATCTCAATACAGAGGATTTTATGAAGGATGGCGAAACCAGCAGAATGACGGGAGAAACGATCCCGGTTCTTTTGGAAAAACTCAACCTCCATATAGCAAAATGGCTTGTTAATGATGATCAGGATACGATCAATGGGCGGAGGACAGAGATTCTCAAATCCTGTATCGAAAGGGGAAAGAAAAAGAAGGGGCTGTTTCGTCTGACTGTTCCCACCGGGGGAGGGAAGACGGCGGCATCGTTGGCATTTGCCTTGAACCATGCAGCGGAGCATGGAATGAAGCGTATCATCTACGTCATTCCGTATACCAGTATCATCGAGCAGAATGCAAAGGTATTCAGTCATATTCTGGGAGAGGAAAATGTGCTGGAGCACCACAGCGGTATTGATTATGAAAGCACAGATGAACTGAAGTTGAAACAATTGGCCACGGAAAATTGGGATCTGCCAATCATTGTTACAACCAATGTCCAGTTTTTTGAGTCTCTGTTTTCCAACAAGTCTTCAAAATGCAGAAAATTACATAATATTGCAAACAGCGTTATCATTTTTGATGAGGCGCAGATGCTGCCCAATGATTATCTTTGGCCATGTATCGCTTCGATGGAAGAGCTGATCCGCCATTATGAAAGCAGTATTGTACTGTGTACGGCAACACAGCCATCGTTACAAAATTTTTTTCCAAAGGACATGCAGTATACAGAGCTGTGTCCACGCATGGAAGAGCAGTTTCGGTTTTTTAAGAGAGCCATATTTAAGAATTTGGGGAAAATAACAGAGGATGAACTTTTAGACAGGGTGAGGAACGAAGAACAGGCGCTGTGCATTTTGAATACAAAGAACAATGTACAAAAGCTGTATGAGAAAATAAAGGGGGAGGGAGTCTATCATCTTTCGACTTTTATGTATCCCCGTCACCGTCAGGAACGGCTGGAGGCTATACGGGAGAGGCTAGCGGCGGGAGAAAAATGTATCGTAATTGCTACCAGTCTGGTGGAAGCCGGTGTGGACCTGGATTTTCAGACCGTATACAGGGAACTTGCCGGGGTGGATTCCATGATACAGGCAGCGGGCCGGTGCAACAGGGAGGGGAAGAGGGATGCCCTTGGCAGCTTTGCCTGCTATTTTCAGCTGGAGGAGTCGCGAACGGTTCCGGGACAGGAGCAGCAGATCGATACGGCAAAACAGGTAATCCGAAGATATGAAGACATTGGTTCTCTTGACGCGGTGCAGGAGTATTTTACCAGACTGTATCAATTCAAAGGCTCTGCCCTGGATAAAAAGAATATCCTGGAGGAATTTCAAAAGGGCCGGTTTGCCTTTGCTACGGTAGGAAAAGAATTTAAACTGATCGAGCAGAATACAAAGACAATTCTGATTCCTGCCCAGGAACGTGCGAAAGAAATTGCAGAGGAATTGAAGCTTAAAGGGGCTAACAAAAAACTGATTCGGGAAGCGGGGAAATACTGTGTCAATGTTTATGAGAATCTATTTCGGAAAATGTATGATGCAGGGATGTTTGTCGGCGTGTCGGAGGAGCTGAAGGAGGATTTCTTTGTTTTAAAAGACTGTAGCAATTATTCAGATGAGACAGGTTTACAGGTTAAGGCGGAGCTGGGAATGGATATCTGGTTATAGAATGTCGGCGAGAGTTGGAACGGATCTGGCGTTTACGGTGGATTTGTAAGAATATTCAGATAATAAAGCAGATTCACCGGGAAGGGAATGCTAATATATAGGATAAAGACGATAGAGCCAAAAAAATATAAAATCTCATATAGAAAAACAGAAAATTGTATTGCAAAAAATTAGTTTATGGTATTATAGAATTAGCATTCATACAAAGTGAAAGATATAATGAGAGATAAAAGAAAGTTAAACAGAAAGCTAAAGGAAAGCTAAACAGAAAGCTAAAAGAAAGATAAAAATGAAGGGGAGGAAAGCGATGAGCCTGGGGGTCAGAGTAAAAGTCTGGGGGGATTATGCACTCTTTTCCCGCCCTGAGATGAAAGTGGAACGCTGCAGCTATGATATCATAACGCCGTCTGCCGCCCGAGGTATTCTGGAAGCAATCTATTGGCATCCGGGCATGTCCTGGAAGATTGACAGCATCCATGTCATAAAACCGATCCAGTTTACTTCCATCCGGCGCAATGAGGTCAAAAGCAAGATTTCAGCTAATAACGTGCTATCCGTTTACAACGGCGCGAAAAAAGAACTGTTTATCAGCAGCAAGGAAGAGATTGTCCAGAGAGCTTCTCTGCTATTGAAGGATGTGGAGTATGTCATATCCGCCCATTTCGAGTTGACAGATCAAGCAAATGACAGCGATAATCCGGGAAAGTTCAAGGATATTATCATGAGGCGATTAAGGCGTGGGGAATGTTATCATACACCTTATTTCGGCTGCCGTGAATTTCCGGCCAATTTCTGTCTCTGTAAGGAAGAAGTCCATGGAGCCTATGAAGTTGTGGAAGACAAGGATTTGGGATTTATGCTTTACGATATGGATTATTCAAATCCGGAGGACATACAGCCCATGTTCTTCCGGGCCGTCATGCGCCGTGGGGTTGTGGATCTGAAGGACTGCGAGGTGATTCGATGATATTGCAGGCATTGGTAAAGCACTATGAAACTCTGGCGGAACAGGGAAAGGTGTCAAGACAGGCCTGGTGCCGGGCAAAGGTAACCTATGCGTTGGATATTGATACAGACGGAAAACTGTTGGGAATTATTTCACTTAGGCAGTCAGAGGAACGCGGGAAAAAGACGGTATGGCTTCCATCGCCGATGGAAGTGCCAGAAATGGCTGCCCGTTCTTCGGGAGTATCGGCGAACTTCCTGTGTGATAATTCCAAGTATCTGCTGGGGATCGACAATGACGGAAGCGGAAAACGTGTGTTAGAGTGTTTTCAGGCAGCTAGGGAAAAGCATGAGAGCGTTCTGGAAGATGTACAGAGTGAAGCTGCCGTGGCGGTGAAACATTTCTTTAAGAATTGGGATCCTATGAAAGCAAAAGAACATCTGGAACTGCTTGAGAAGTGGGAGGATATCACGGCCAGTGGGAATCTTGTTTTTTATGTGGGAACAATGTATGCACATGAAGACCCGGATATAAGAAATGCCTGGGAGAAGTCCCTTCAGGCGGAGGGGAGCGGGACGCAGGAGATTTGTCTTGTGACCGGAAAAAGAGCGGAAATTTCCCGGATTCATACGGTGATCCGCGGGGTTCAGGGGGCACAGTCCAGCGGGGCTGCACTGGTGTCTTTTAATGCACCGTCCTTTGAGTCCTACGGGAAAGAGCAGAGCTTTAACGCGCCGGTTGGCAAATATGCGATGTTTGCCTACACCACAGCGCTTAATTACCTGCTTTCACAGCAAAAATATATATTTATGCTGGGGGATACGACCATCCTTTTCTGGGCGGAGGATGGAGAGGAAATTTATCAGGATCTCTTTATGGGATCGATGGAACCGACCGAAGATAACCAGGAAGTGCTGCGAGGCATTTTCTCCAATCTGCAAGAAGGACGGGGAATTGATGTAGATGGAATTCAGGTTAATCCTGAACAGAAGTTTTATATACTGGGCCTGTCGCCCAATGCGGCGCGGTTGTCGGTAAGGTTTTTTTATCAGAATCATTTTGGGACAATCTTATCGAATATTAAAAAGCATTATGAACAGATGGAAATTGTAAGACCAAACTGGGATAAAATAGAATTTCCGGGTGTCTGGAGGGTGCTTTTTGAGACGGTCAACCAGAAATCAAAGGAAAAGAAACCGCAGCCCAATATGGCGGCATCGGTATTTGAATCGGTTTTGTCCGGGAAAAAGTACCCGGAAAGTTTATATAGTAATGTAATGATACGGATTCGCGCGGAACAGGGGAGGATTACCAGGGGACGGGCGGCAATTGTAAAAGCCTGTCTGATACGGAATCATGGTAAGCAGTGGACAGAGGAGGGAAGCTTTGTGGGATTAAATGAACAGTGTAAGGATGTGGCTTATGTATTGGGACGGGAATTTGCAGTGTTGGAGGCCATTCAGGAAGACGCCAATCCGGGAATTAATGCGACCATTAAGGACCGGTACTTTAACTCGGCCTGTGCGGCGCCTGCGTCAGTGTTTCCTATTTTGTTAAAGCTTAAAAACAGTCACATAAGAAAATTAGAGACCGGGAGACGGATTTTCTATGAAAAAATGCTCACAGGCCTGCAGGGGATGATTGAGGTGGAAAATGATCAGCCTGCGGCATTTCCACGCAGACTGTCTTTGGAAGAACAGGGCATGTTTATACTGGGATATTACCATCAGGTTCAGAAACGTTTCGAGAAAAAGGAGGAGAAGTAAATGAGTGAAGCGATTAAAAACAGGTATGAATTTGTCGTATTATTCGATGTGGAGAACGGAAATCCCAATGGTGACCCGGATGCGGGCAACATGCCGAGAATCGATCCGGAAAGCGGATATGGCCTGGTAACGGATGTGTGTTTAAAGAGAAAAATCCGCAATTATGTGGAGCTGGTTAAGGAAGAGGAAGAAGGATATCAGATCTATATCAAAGAGAATGTCCCATTAAACAGGAGTGACAATAAGGCATTTGAGTATTTACATATTGACGAAACAAAAAGGAAAGATTTGAAGAAAAACGATCCGGAAGCAGATAGGAAAATCAGAGATTTTATGTGTGAGAATTTCTTTGATATCCGGACATTCGGTGCGGTTATGACTACATTTGTAAAGGCTTCTTTAAACTGCGGTCAGGTAAGAGGGCCTGTGCAGCTTGGATTTGCCAGAAGTATTGATCCGATTGTGAGTCAGGAAGTGACAATTACCAGGGTGGCAATTACCACGGAAAAGGATGCGGGGAATAAGAGTACGGAGATGGGAAGAAAGAATATCGTACCCTATGGGCTTTACAGAGTAGAGGGATATATTTCCGCCAATCTCGCAAGGAAGGTAACCGGCTTTTCAGAAGAGGATCTGGAGCTTTTGTGGGAGGCAATTATTAATATGTTTGAACATGATCATTCGGCGGCAAGGGGGAAAATGGCAGTTCGGGAGCTGATTGTATTCAAACACAGCAAGGAACTGGGGGACTGTCCTGCCTATAAATTGTTTGAGGCTGTGGAAGTAACGAGGAAGGACGGGATCCTTTATCCGAGAAAGTATCAGGATTACGATGTTATCGTTCATGAAGAGCAGATTCCGGAAACAGTGGAGGTAATAAGAAAGATATAGTGGAATATAAGGAAGAAGATTATTTGATGATTTCCGGCATCCAGCATTTCCGGTTTTGCCGCAGGCAGTGGGCTTTGATCCATATTGAGCAGCAATGGGCGGAAAATGTGCATACGGTTACAGGTGAGCTGATGCATAAAAATGCACATGATCCATTTCTGATGGAAAACCGGAAGGATGTACTGATTACCAGGGCGCTGCCTGTTTCCTCCCGGACGATGGGCGCAAGCGGAGAATGTGATGTAGTGGAGTTTCATCGGAGCGGAGACGGAGTGCATCTTCATGGGCACCGTGGGCTATATAGCATTTTCCCCATTGAATATAAAAAGGGGAAGCCTAAAATTTCGGAGGAGGATATTCTGCAGCTTGCAGCTTTGACCATTTGTCTGGAAGAAATGTTTTCTGCGGTTATTCCGGAAGCGGCTGCTTTCTACGGTGAAACACGCCGCCGTGAGATCATAGAAATGACAGACGATTTGAGAAACAGAGTTCGGGATATGTTTAAGGAAATGCACCAGTACTATGAACGGCGTTATACTCCGAAGGTCAAATGGAGTAAGAGTTGTAATGGCTGTTCCCTGAAAGATATCTGTCTGCCGAAGCTGGGGAAAACCATGCCAGTGGGAGAATATATAAAACTGGCACTGGAGGAAGAAGGATGAAGAAACTACTGAATACATTGTATGTAACATCGGATGACAGTTACCTTTCTTTAGACGGTGAAAATATTGTTGTTCTGGATAAGGAAAGAGAAATAGGGCGCCTTCCCCTTCATAATCTGGAGGGGATCATCTCGTTCGGTTACCGTGGAACCAGTCCGGCTTTGATGGGAGCATGTGCGGATCGGAATATTTCTCTCTGCTTTGTGAGTCCGGGCGGCAGATTTCTGGCAAGGGTAACGGGGAGTGTAAAAGGAAACGTAGTATTGAGAGATAAGCAGTACAGGACGAGTATGGATGAAGATAGCAGTCTGGGGATCGCGAAAAATTGCATGATTGGAAAAGTGTACAATGCAAGGTGGGTGCTGGAGCGCTCGATCCGGGATCATAGTATGCAAATTGACGTAGAAAAAGTAAAACATGCTTCTCTGTTACTGAAGGATGCCGCACTTAGAATCCGTAATTGTGAATCAAAAGACAGCCTGCGCGGCTGTGAAGGCGAGGCCGCCAGCGTCTATTTCGGTGTATTTGATGAACTGATTCTGCAGCAGAAAAAGGACTTTGCCTTTTCCGGCAGAAATAGAAGGCCGCCGACTGATAATGTAAATGCAATGCTGTCTTTTGTGTATACACTGCTGACCAATCATATTGCATCTGCACTGGAAACTGTAGGTCTGGATCCTTACGTGGGAGTGCTTCACACAGAGCGCCCGGGGCGTGTATCCCTTGCACTGGATCTGATAGAAGAGTTGCGGCCTGTCCTGGCGGACCGTTTTGTTCTTTCGATGATTAATAAGAAGATCGTTCAAAAAAAGGATTTTCTGAAAAAAGAAAATGGAGCTGTTCTAATGAAGGATGATGCACGGAAACGGTTCCTTACAGAGTGGCAGAACCGAAAAAAGGAAATGCTGACACATCCGTATTTACAGGAGAAGATAGAGTGGGGTATGGTTCCCTATGTTCAGGCAATGCTACTGGCAAGGTATCTTCGGGGGGATCTGGATGCATATCCGCCATTTTTGTGGAAGTGAGGTCAGAGTTTGCTGGTATTGATTACATATGATGTGAATACAGAGACCGCAGGAGGAAAAGCGAGACTTAGAAAGGTCGCCAAGCAATGCGTTAACTACGGGCGGAGAGTTCAGAATTCGGTATTTGAGTGTATCCTGGACAATGCGCAGTGTGTGATGCTGAAGTCATTATTGACTGAAATTATTGATGAAGAGGTCGACAGCCTGAGATTCTATTATTTGGGAAATAAGTATAAAACAAAAGTAGAGCATGTGGGGGTTGATAAGGGGATTTCGGCAGATGAGACATTATTTTTGTAGTGCGAATGTGAAGCACACATGAAAAGTACAGGGGATTCGCACCGGAAAAATTGCACAAAAGGTGCTTGGGTTGGGAGGAAGAGGCGATGATTTTGCTGTGTGGTATTCAAAGGAATGTATAGATGATATAAAAGTGTGATTGTTTTGTGTTATGATATTGGATATATTTGCTGTCGTTCCCCTTGCGGGGACGTGGATTGAAATTAGGATATAAGCGGCAAGCCCCTGCATTGCTTAAATGTCGTTCCCCTTGCGGGGACGTGGATTGAAATTTCACTCCCCATCGAAGGTCATGGAGGACGAAGGTCGTTCCCCTTGCGGGGACGTGGATTGAAATCAAACATTTGATTGGGCTCAAGCAGGCGAGGCATTGTCGTTCCCCTTGCGGGGACGTGGATTGAAATATATTACCAATTTTAGGAATAATATAGTTATATAGTCGTTCCCCTTGCGGGGACGTGGATTGAAATATCTATTTGGGGGTCGTTTGATTTACTCAGATAAGGTCGTTCCCCCTGCGGGAACGTGGATTGAAATTAAGCTGGTTTGCAAAGGATCCCTGAGTACGCACAAGTCGTTCCCCCTGCGGGAACGTGGATTGAAATAATATGTCCAGCAAACATATTGTACCAGAAATGCAGTCGTTCCCCTTGCGGGAACGTGGATTGAAATGCCAGAGGAAATCATACGTATCAGGGATGCTTGCCAGTCGTTCCCCTTGCGGGAACGTGGATTGAAATTTGCTATTTGTGGAGCAATTACAATTATCGGTGGAGGTCGTTCCCCCTTCGGGAACGTGGATTGAAATATTACATATATATTGGAATATACTAAAATTTGCAGTCGTTCCCCCTGCAGCAACGCAGATTGAAATCCCTTGACATTACGCCCAAATACGCATATAATAATTGTTCCCCTGCGGGAACATGGGTTAATATTGTAATATGACATCTATAAAAAGGTATATGGAAGATATTGATAGAGAAAGATATTAATAAAGAAAGATATAAATAAAGAAGTATCTTTGCAAAGGGATACCTCAAAAAGCGGGGAGTACAATATTTTCGGCCTAAGAATATCCTTGACAGATTGGAGACAGCAGTATTCGTCTGTTTGAAGTCATCTAAGATGATAAAATATGCAGCGATTATGGTATTTGGAGGAAAAATGGAACAGTTATCTATATTTGAGTGTATAAATGGAACAGAAGAAAATGGAACCCTTTCCACGGATGAATTGGCTGCAATTCATCCACGGATGGTTTCGTTATTTAGCGGTTGCGGCGGATTGGATTGGGGATTTAAAGAGGCTGGATATGATATTGTTTATGCAAATGATTTTGATAAGGATGCACAGAGAGTGTATGAGGCAAATTTTGGCGAGATGGACGAAAGAAGTATCCTCGATGTACCGGCAGAGGAAGTGCCGGACTGCGATATTTTGACTGCAGGCTTTCCGTGTCAGCCTTTTTCAAATGCAGGGAACCGAAAAGGAGTGAACGACTCCAGAGGAAATCTGTATAAAGAGTGCTTGCGGATAATAGAAGCAAAAAAACCAAAAGTTGTAGTGTTTGAAAATGTCCGCGGATTGTTGTCAATCAAAGATGAAGAAGGAAGTTTATTGATTGATACGATTGTTAGAAATTTAGGAGACATTGGTGAAGGGTATTGTGTAAATTATCAGCTTATTAACGCCAGTGATTACGGTGTGCCTCAAAACAGAGTAAGGGTTGTTGTGGTGGCATTTAGAAAAGATCTTGGGAAAACATTTGTTTTTCCTCCAAAACAACTAAAAGAAGGATTGAATGTGGGGAATTTACTTGATATTCCTGCTGATGTACCAAACCAGGTAGATTGGCCGTTTTCTCCGCAGGCATTAAATTTGATCCGGCATATTCCTGAAGGAGGATCATGGAAAAGTATTCCATATAGATATTTGCCGGACAGATTCCGCAGGATTGCAGACAATATGAAAAGGTATCATGCCCCCAATATGTATCGAAGATTTTCAAGAGATGAGATTGCAGGAACAATTACAGCGGCTGCTCAGCCAGAGAACTGCGGAATTATCCATCCTACTGAAAATAGACGATATAATGTAAGAGAAATAGCACGTATACAAACATTTCCTGACGAATTTGTGTTTTTCACCGAGGATCCTAAATCCGTTACAGGGATGTATAAGGTAATTGGCAATGCGGTACCGCCTACTTTAGCAAAAGTAATTGGTATGGAAATTAAAAGACAATTGGGTAATCAGTTCATGGATTAAAGGGGTGGTGGTTATGAAACTGCTTTATGTTTCTGAGGAAAGTATCGCATCTTGTATAGACTATTTCAAGCAATTGGATATCATATCCGGTGAACAGCTGGGAATGTTCTTTTTTTTCAAGAGTATAGGGTTTGACGAGAAGAAGTATCGCGCATTTCCTAAAGTCAGTGGTATATCAGTTGAAGATAGAAAAGTATATTTGCAAAGTGTATATAAGCTTTCTGCATTGTACGACTATAACGCTGAAAGTGGAGAAAAGAAATGCTGCTTATTTCCGTTTTCAATCATTGATGAAATAGGCAAGAATAATTTGTTTAATCCAGGAACTGCCTTTAAAGGACTGTTAAGCCGTATGAGAGATACGGTTGACAATACATTGGTGGATGATTCAAAATTTTTGAGAAAGGATGATGCTGATCCTGATAAGTTCAAATTTCCAAGAAATTACATACGTCTGTTACTGTCTGATTTTCTGAACGGGAATAAGATATCACTTGTGTATTTTGCTGCGTGGTATTTTAGGTTTCGTGGTGTAGAAGCTCCTGATGAATGGATAAATGGGACTATAACCGAGGATATTTATAGAGGATATACAAGGGTATGTACTAAAATTCTGATACAGGAATTAAAACTAAATGAAGATGAGCTGAGCGCTCTATTTTATTATGATGAAGATGAAATTCTGAAATTTTCGCTCACTCAGATAAGCGGAATCCAATTGAGAGATCATCTTCACTTTAGTAAAGACTACATTCCGGAAATTGCAAAATTACCAAGAGGAGGAAATGATTATATGGCGGTGATCAACGATATTGAAGTTGATAAGACACAGGAACTTGCCCAAACAACAGGAAATAATATAACGGCGGAAAGCTTAAAAGAACTGCTTTTAGCTACAAAACAAGTCATATTGTATGGTGCGCCCGGAACCAGTAAGTCTCATATTACTAATCAGATTAGGGGGGATTTTACCGGCTGTTCATTGGTACAATTCCACGCTAATTCAACATATGAGCAATTTATTGGCGGTGTTTCTATAGATGATGCAGGTAATTTTGTTCCTAAACCCGGAGTGTTCTTGGATTTTTGTGAGACGGCTCGATGCGATAAGGATCCGGGTCACAGATATCTGTTTATCATTGATGAGATAAATAGAGGAAATGTATCAAAGGTTTTTGGCGAAGCAATATTGACATTAGACAGAGAATATACGGCTGATCTTGCAAGTGATATTAAATGGAATGATAAAAAGATTAAGAAATTTTCAATTCCTGATAATGTTTATATTATAGCTACCATGAATTCGGCTGATAGAAGTATTGCACAGATTGACTATGCAATCAGAAGAAGATTTGCCTTTGTAAAATTTTATCCGAACTATGAGTTGATTTCTTCAATCTCGGATTGTTCATCCATGAAGGAGATTAAGCCAGACCTGTTATTGAAAAATATAAACAAAGGGATATTTAATGTTTTAAAAGATGAAAATATGCTTCTGGGACATGCATATTTTATTCCGAAATGGGCAATGGCCAATGGAAAAATAATGTGGACACCAGATGTATTAAAAATGCTGTTTAATTATTATATCATTCCTATTATTGAGGAATATACATATGGAAATACAAGATATTTAGCCAATATCTTGGGAATGAAGTTACCCCAGAGAATTGATGATACAGACCAGTTTGTTCAAGAAATAAAAGCACAGTTTAAACTGGATTAATGCAGGAGGATGCCTATGGAATCAGATGTGGTTCACATTCCGCAAGGTAGCGTCCTTCGGCTTTTAGACGGCGAAAAGGAGTTTTTGCTAAAAGCATTTGAGCCTCGTGGGATTAGTACGGGATGTATAGATTTTCAACAAAATATAGTCAGCTTTCCCCAAGCCTATGTAGGATATATTAATCTGCCAACAAGAAGGATTATGATTGATCCCAAGCATAATGGTGTGAATCTTAGGCATATTATCAGGATATATTATTTTTTATATTCATCTGATTCATCGGATCTGGATGACCCAATATATGACGTAGATAGTGGCGGCACCTTTGATATCATTGAACTTTTTATTTCTGAGCTGGATAAAGTGGCAAAAAAGGGCTTACCGGTTGAATATAGGGAGGGAAGAGAAAATCTTCAGTATCTGAGAGGAAATATAAATGTAGTTCAAACTATGATGAATAAGCAATTGGGAAGACGGGATATTTTTGATTGTTCTTTTGATGAATTATCCAGGGATATTACGATAAATCAGGTATTGTATAAGGCATATAATAAAGCGATACGGATAATGGATATGGAAAAAGCAAGCCTGTTAAACAGGGACTTCGGAGATATTTCCGATATTTACCAGGTCCCCCAAATAACACTTAACACAAATACAATGTATTGTAAAAAGGCATTGACGTTAGCATATATGATATTGAATGATCTGTCTGTTTCCGATTATGGCAATCAAGCATATGGTCAGAATTTTCTGGTTAATTTTGATAGACTTTTTGAGGATTTTATTAAAAAGATTTTAGTTACATATTCCGGGGATTATAATTTTACTTATTGGGAATCAGAAAAACAGTATGCAGTGTGTTCCGGTGCTGATTATGATGATTATTTTAAATCATATATACCGGATATGCTTTATTTGTATCAGGAGAATGAAATGCCGATTTCCGCTTTTGGTATCTTAGATATGAAGAATAAAACATCCAAGCCTTTTAGCAATGCAGATGTATACCAAATGTTTTTTTATGCAAATGAATTACATAGTAAGCGTGTGATCTTATGTTACCCAGCTGGCAGAGAACAACAAAATGCTGTTCTGAAATTCAATAATGAAGATTTTTCATTAAAACAAATACATGGTGTTTATATAAATATTGCAGGTGACACATCAAAAGAATTTAAAGAGAATATAAATATGTTTATTGATAAGATTAAAGCATTGATGTAAATGGAGAAAATATATGAAACATCTACTAATCTGGGGCGCCGGAGACCAGGGCACCGTTACCTTGGACTGCGCTTTGGCGATGAAGCGATATGACAGGATTGATTTCCTGGATATGAAGGAGAAAGGTCACCGGTCCATTCCGGGGTATGCGGTCTACGAGGAAGAAAAGGTAAATCTTTCCGGATTCCTGAGGTCATACAATGAAGCCATTGTAGCGGTAGGGAGCAATGACCTGCGGGAGGCCAAAACCTCCCGGCTCATGTCACTGGGTATTCCCTTGGCAACAGTGATCCACCCCACGGCGGTCATCAGCCCTTTTTCACATATTTCCAGGGGATGCGCCGTGCTGGCGCGGGCCGTGGTCAACCCCAATGCGCATGTGGGGACAGGGTGTATTGTGAACACGGGCGCAATTATTGAACATGACTGCATCATTGGGGATTTTGCAAATATTTGCCCCGGTGTTTCCATGGCGGGGCATACAAAGATCGGCAGAAAGTCGTTTCTGGGAATCGGATCCACGATCATGGATGATATCACAGTGGGAGAGGAGTCTGTGGTGGGAGCCGGGGCAGTGGTGATCCGGAATGTGACGGACCGAGTGGTTGTGGCCGGGGTTCCGGCAAAGGAGATACATTCCTAAGTTAAAGCTGGTGATTCCTAAAAGAGGATTCCTAAAAGAGGATTCTTAAAAGGGAATCCTAAAGGCAACAATATCTATTGATTTTGGACCACGCATCATGTATACTAAATTTAAGTAACAGGTGAGTCACCGCCGTCAAGAGAGGACCTAAAAAAGGGGCGAGTAATCGTCTCTTTTTTTGTACGGGGAAAAGAGTATAGAATCATGAAAAATATTACAAAGCCAAAATACAGAAAACTTCATCTGATCATCCAATTCCTCCAGGGCTCCAAAGTCTATTTTGCAGCAGCCGTAGCCGCATCCCTGATATCAACCATACTAAATGCCCTGACACCGCAGATTTTCCGGTTCAGCATTGATGAGGTGCTCAGCGGAAACGGAGGGACTTATCTGTCCGGCCACCTATGGATACTGGCCATGATGATCGTGGCGGTGGCGGTTGCTTCGGGGATTTTTACCTATATCAGCCGTACCAATACGGCCAAGGCAGGGGAGAATTTTGCTAAAAATCTGAGAGATGCGTTGTTTATCCATGTGCAGAAGCTGCCCATGAAGTGGCACGACAGGAACCAGACAGGGGATATTATCCAGCGGTGTACCTCTGATGTGGAGGTGATACGTGGATTTGTAGTGACACAGCTTCTGGAGGTATTCCGGACGGCATTTCTTGTAATTATATCGTTTGTTATGATGTTTTCCATGAATGTGAAGCTTTCTTGTATCGTTCTTCTGTTCGTGCCGGTTGTGATCGTGTATTCAACGGTGTTTTACAGATTGATCGCAAAGCGGTTTACCACAGCGGATGAGGCGGAGGGAGAGCTGTCCACGGTTGTGCAGGAAAATGCAACAGGAGTGCGTGTGGTGCGGGCTTTTGGCCGGGAACAGTTTGAGATGGAGCGGTTTGATAAGAAGAATAATGCCTTTGCCAGGCTGTGGATCCGGCTGGGAACATTATCGGGCCTGTATTGGGGAATTGGGGACCTGATCACGGGGCTGCAGGTGGTTGCGGTCATTATCTTCGGAGTGATGGAGGCGGTAAATGGTTTCATATCCGTTGGTGAATTTATTGCGTTTGCCGCTTATAATTCAACGCTGGTGTGGCCGATCCGTGGCCTGGGTCGTATTCTTTCGGATATGAGTAAAGCAGGTGTCTCATTTGAACGTGTGGATTATATCATCCGTTCCCAGGAAGAAGCTTATGGGAAAAGGGCGGAGATTTATGGGAAGGGAAATGTTGGTTTCGGAGAGATAAACGAAACGTCCCCTAAAACGTACGATATTTCCTTTCAGCATGTATCCTTCGGATATGAGGATGGAAAGGATGTACTTAAGGACATTTCATTCACGATCCCGGAGGGCAGGACGTTTGGTGTTTTAGGCGGAACGGGCAGCGGGAAGTCTACAGTGGTACAGCTCCTTTCCAGGCTGTATGAGCTTAAGGACAGCAGGGGGAGTATTTGTATTGGGGGCAGGGAGATCAGGGATATCCCCATAGAGGAGCTTCGGAGAAATATTGGAACGGTCTTGCAGGAGCCCTTTTTGTACTCCAGGACGATACGGGAAAATATATCGGCTTCCGTGCCGGATGCGTCCATGGAGGAGATCCGGTATGCGGCGCAGATCGCGTGCATCGATGATGCCATTATGAGCTTTCCGGACGGATATGACACACTTGTGGGGGAACGGGGAGTCACTTTGTCAGGGGGGCAGAAGCAGAGGATCGCCATTGCGAGAATGCTGCTTCAGAAAGCGCCGATCATGGTATTTGATGATTCTTTATCAGCCGTGGATTCCCAGACCGATTATCACATCCGCTGCGCCCTGAAGGAACATATGAGAGAGGCAACGGTTATCCTCATATCCCACCGAGTGACATCCCTTATGGGAGCGGATGAGATTATGGTGCTGAACCAGGGGCAAATAGAAGAATGCGGAACCCACGGTGAATTGATACGGAAAAATGGGATTTACCGCAAGATTTATGATATACAGATGAGCCGTGACGACAGAGAGAAGATGGAGGGATGACAGATGGCAGCATATGAAGAACAAGAATATAATAATCCCTTCAGCTTTAAGATCTGGATGAAGCTGTTTCCGTTTTTTAAACCATATAAAAAGTTTTTTGCCATTACCCTGGGGCTTAATATTCTGCTTGCAGGGGTGGATATCCTGGTGCCGCTGTTCCAGAGTTATGCCATTGATTCCTTTATTATACCGGATCGTATGCATGGGCTTGGGATATTTGCACTGGTTTATAGTTTGGTGATCGTGGCCCAGACGATTTGTGTGTATCGGTCCGTCCATGCAGCTACAACAATTGAGATGAATGTGGGAAAGGATTTAAAAAGGGCGCAGTTTCAGCATTTGCAGACATTATCATTTTCCTATTATAATACAACGCCGGTGGGCTATATCCATGCCCGGGTGATGAGTGATACGCTGAGGATCGCGGGAATGATCGCGTGGGGGCTGGTGGATATGTTTTGGGCCCTGATTTATGTGGTCAGTGTGTTTGTGATCATGTTTTTATTAAATGCCCGGCTGGCATGTATCATTACCATGATTGTTCCGTGTATTGCCCTGCTGACCGTGTATTTTCAGAACCGTATCTTAAAATGGAACCGAAAGGTGAGACGGATCAATTCCCAGATCACAAGCGCCTACAATGAAGGCATTACCGGAGTTAAAACGTCAAAGAGTATGGTGATTGAAGGGGACAATGAGAAGCGCTTCTTTGAAAAGACATCGGATATGCATCAGTCGGCGATCCATTCGGCAAAGCTGAACGCGGTGTATATCCCGGCCATTTTGTTTTTCAGTTCAGTGGCTTCCGCGGTCGTATTGGCAAAGGGCGGCTACATGGTCCGGGAAAATATCATCAAACTTGGGACCTTGTCTGTATTTATCTCTTACGCGGTTGTCATATTTGAACCCATCCAGCAGCTTGCCAGACTGCTTGCCGATCTGATCTCCTGCCAGGCAAATATCGAGCGGGTGATGGATTTGCTGGAACAGAAGCCCAATGTGGTGGACCGGAAAGATGTGCTTGAAAAGTATGGGGATGCATTTTCACCTAATAAAGAAAATTGGGAAAAGATACGGGGAGATATTGTGTTTGAAGATGTTTCCTTTATGTATCCGGATGGGAAGGAATATGTACTGGAACATTTTAACCTCCATGTGCCTGCGGGCATGAATGTGGCGATCGTGGGGGAGACAGGGGCTGGAAAGTCCACACTTGTTAACCTGGTGGGAAGGTTCTTTGAACCCACAAAGGGAAGAATCCTGATTGACGGGGTGGACTACCGGGAGCGGTCGCAGCTGTGGCTGCACAGCCAGATCGGCTATGTGCTGCAAAATCCTCACCTGTTTTCAGGAACTGTGCGGGAGAATATACGATATGGACGCCTGGACGCATCGGACGAGGAGATTGAAGAGGCGGCAAGAAATGTGTCCGCGGATATGGTTGTGGGGAAAATGGAAAAGGGATATGACAGTGATGTGGGTGAAAGCGGAGGCCTGTTGTCCACCGGTGAGAAGCAGCTGATCTCATTTGCCCGGGCGGTGTTGGCCAACCCTGCTATTTTTGTCCTGGATGAAGCCACTTCCTCAATTGATACGCAGACGGAAAAGCTGATTCAGGATGCCACGGACCATCTGCTGAAGGGCCATACATCCTTTGTGATCGCACACCGTTTATCAACCATCCGCCAGGCAGACCTGATACTGGTGGTGAAGGATGGAAAGATCATAGAGCGGGGCAGCCATCTGGAACTGCTGGGGCAAAAGGGATACTATTATGAACTGTATTCCAGGCAGTTTGAGGAAGAAGCTGCTATGAAAGTATTTGCAGGAGAACAGGCCGGTTCGTGATGGCCTTAAATAAACGGATACTGTACATGTTATGGCTGGCTAAGGAGATTAAGATACAATGGAAAGACGAAATGACTTAATGAGATCCAAACGAAAAGAACTTGAATCAGAGATTGAACAATACTGCAGAATCCAGAAGACAGATGATACACAGATCATTGAGGTGAAACATGCTATGTTTGACAGCTGTATTATAATGACTCCCCCGGAGCAGGAGCCGCCTGTGATGCATATGCTGGTCATGTCTTCCCTGAGTGATTATAAAAGAGGAACGTCTATCAAGCCTGGGAATATAAAGATAAACATGAAAAAGCTGATTGATACATTGCCTGAATCTGTGGAGGCCGGCGTGGCATTGGCTATGGATATCCCTATTTTAAAGGTGTGTGCCGCCCTGCATATCTGGAAAATGGCCAGGAATGTGATGTCGGTTGAGATTACTAAAGAACAGGCTGTCGTTATTATGTCATTGTGGAAGAATGCGGATGAACGCCACATCATTTCCCTGGAAAAGGGATGGGACTGCGCGAACCGTATGTGCAGGCAGACCTCCAACAAGGAATTTACCCAGGAGCGGTATACAACAATTCTGGAAGAACTGGAACGGATCGACAGCATTAAAGTAAATGAAGATGGGATCTGGCTGTGTGAATGGGTGGCGCAGAGATACCGGTCATAATGTGGGCCATATGATCGGCCGTAGTTTAGGCTATACGGTGGGCCATAACACCCATTGCAGGATCTGTTATGTGTTCCAGTTAGGACAGGCGAAAGGAGAGATGATGTGGGGGATGATGTAGAATCTAATGCAGAATCTAACGCAGAATCTGATGCGGGATCTGTTATACTGGGAACGTATTGTTTTAAAGAAGGCGGGAGCATTTATCTGCCAATGGGCGATAATCTGAAGTTTCAGTCAGGGCAGGTTTCGGAAGCCCATGAGATCTATCATGCCCAGCTGCAGGGGATATCAGTGGCGGGTATTCTGATGAATATCCTGGACCTTGAACAGGCAGCGGCAGATTCCCTGGATCAACGGCACGCGGAGCACGTACAGAAGATAAATCTGATTTTGGAACAGAGAACGCGGAAAATTCATGAAATTTATGCAAACAGTATGGAACTGGCGTCTCTTTACCAGTATGGCGGCCTTAGAGCGGTGCAGAAAGGGTATAATAGCAAGACAAAGGAGTACCGGGAGTTTTCTTCTTATTTTTATGAATTGGTCCAGGATACATACATGGATCATACGGAAAAATGCAGGCAGATAACACTGCTATGCAAGGACGCGTTGCATATGGACGTGGCTTCTGAGGAATGGCGGGCAGCGGTTGGAGATGGAGCAGCTTTTCAGGCATATCTGGACTGTCACGGATATTTTGACGAACGGTTTTACGGTCTGTATCAGGAATGGAAAAAGGGAAATGGAAAATCCGGATACCAGAAAGTTCAATGGGAGCCGGAGGTATGGATAGGACAGTTAAAACATGCGGGCCTTATAAAGTATTGTTCAGATATGGTGGAGCATGCACTGCAAAATATTGACCGCTGTATGATTGATGAGTTCGATTATGTTGAAAAGCTGGCAGAGCGGGTGAAAGCCTTTGATCTTTCGCATATTCGGGTAAGACGGGACATTGGAGAGGAGATGCTGCGCCAGGAAGGCGTGCTGGTGATTAAAAACTGCTATAACTTAGGTAAGGCGGAAGATGTTTTTGTCATAGGCAGAGCTGACCTGGCGGATGGGTCCTGGTATTCCGGGTATGAGTGGAGCGGAAGGAAACTGGAGCATTTTCTTGAAAAAGCAGGATTTTTAATGATTCCGTTTATGGAATATGACAGCGTAAATGAGCGTGCGGGATTTTTACCAGCCGGGCCTAAGATGCTGTTTGTCCTGTTGGAGGACTTTTCCCACTGCCTGAAATGGATTCAAAAGGCCAGGGAAAAAGGCGAATTGTATATAGGGGACCTGACTCATAAGGAAAATGACAGCTGTTTTACGGTCTTGTTTTTTAACCCCAGGGAAAAACCGGACACGGTATTTGTCTATCCGGTGACCAGGAGACTGGCAGAGAACTTGAAGCGATCAGCGGGCCTGGACGGCCAGGTGCTGTATGCTGACCAGCCGGAGTTTTTAAAACTGTTTGCAGGTTTTGATGATCTGCTGGAAGTTTTAAAAAGCTTTCAATGGCTGCTGGCGTTTTTCACGGACAGCAGGGTGGCAGGTATTGACCCGGAGTCACCCCATACATGGCTTGGCATTGACCTGTTCCGATCAATAGGAAATGTTATGTTTCAGATAAATCCGGAAAGATACTTGAGAAATCTGCATTGTCTGCCCACAAAGAGGACCGTGGGTACTCCCTTTTGGGCTTTGATGGAATTTTCCGGGGCATGTAATACGGGAAAAACATATTCAGTGGGAGGAAATCTGCTGCTTTTCCGGTCAAGGGAGGCAGCGCAGCAGTGGAAAGAACAGTGTCAGATCAGGGAAACAGGGATCCGGACTTATGAGGCGGCAGGGATCGACCTGTATTATTGGGAATTTTTAAAGAAGTATCTTTTGCATATGGATGCAGAAGTGTATATCCTTGGGAATGAGGAGAACGGGAAGGCTTCCGTTGCTGAAATTGATGGTATCCTTCGGGAAAACAGCTGATAAAAATAAGTGTACTCTCGGAATCTCAGCCGCAAAGACGGGTGCCGAGGAGACTCCGAGAGTACATATAATACAACAGGAGAAAAAACACATGGCTGATTTATTAAAAAACATGTTCAACCCAAAATCTCTTAATGAAATCGCAGCGGCGATTCGATCCGTTTACCCAGCCTTTCAGGCGGAGGAGTTTGTGGGATCAACCATGGATGAGACATGGGATGATCTGGAGCTAAAAGCCAGGGTAAGAAAAATAAATATAAGTCTGGGAACATATCTGCCCGCAGATTACAGGGAGGCCCTTGCTGTTTTAGACCAGGTGATCGTGGACTGTCCTTCCGGATTGTTTGGGATTTTATTTCCGGATTTTGTGGAGGTCTACGGACAGGATGAGGAGAATTGGGATCTATCCATAGCTGCGCTGGAGAGATATACCACCTATTCCTCCTCTGAATTTGCAGTAAGGCCTTTTATCATTCACCATGAGGAGCGGATGATGGCACAGATGTATGCCTGGTCCAAACATGAAAATGAGCATGTCCGCAGATTGGCCAGTGAGGGCTGCCGGCCTCAGCTGCCCTGGGGACAGGCATTGAATCAGTATAAAAAGGATCCCACACCGATCCTGCCTATATTGGAGCAGCTGAAGGCCGATCCATCCCCGTATGTACGAAAGAGCGTTGCCAATAACCTGAATGATATTTCCAAGACGCATCCGGAACTGGTCATAAAGCTTGCAAAGGACTGGTATGGCAAAAACGAATACACGGACTGGATCGTAAAGCATGGATGCAGGACATTGTTAAAAAAGGGCAATCGGGATGTGATGGCTATGTTCGGATATCACGATGTTGATTCCATAGAAGTGGAAGACTTTTGCCTGGCGCCGTCCGCTGTCTCAATAGGGGAGGATATTGTTTTTTCCTTTTACATTTCCGCTAAGGAGGCCGCAAAGGTAAGACTGGAATACGGAATTGATTACGTAAAGGCCAATGGGAGAAGAAACAGGAAAATATTCCAGATCTCTGAAATTTTGCTGGATGATAATGAAAAAAAGTTTTATGAGAAAAAACATTCTTTTGCGGATCTAAGTACCAGGAGGCATTATCCGGGAACCCATTCCCTTACACTGATTGTCAATGGTGTGGAGCGGTGCGGTCAGGATTTTGAGTTGGTGATGTAATATGGCTCGCCGTATTTAAATGCACATTAGAGCAGCGGAATATGGTCCACGCACCATAAATGACTAAGAAAAATTGTGAGGATATATGAACATAGAGGAAAATAATTTTTTCAACAGCTACAAACTATCAGACGATATCATCAAGTCCCTGGAGGTACTGGGCTACCGGACCCCCACCCGGATCCAGCAGTCCGTTATCCCCCTTATGCTGTCAGGAAACAATGTATTGGCAAAAGCGCCCACGGGAAGCGGGAAAACAGCGGCGTTTGGAATCCCGGTCTGTGAGCACGCGGTCTGGGAGGAGAATCTGCCCCAGGTCCTGATCTTGGAACCCACCAGGGAATTGACGGAACAGGTGCGGGATGAGTTGTTTTTGATCGGACGGCTGAAACGGCTGAAGGTGGCGGCCGTTTACGGAGGATTTCCCATTGACAAGCAGATCCGTACCCTGAAGCAGAAGTCCCACATGATTGTGGGAACCCCCGGACGTTTGATGGACCATATCCGCAGGGAAACCCTGAAGCTTAACAAGGTCAGCCGGGTGGTGATCGATGAGGCGGATCTGATGCTTGATATGGGATTTGCGGACGAGGTAAAGGAAATTCTTTCAAAGCTTCCGCAGGATGCGGGGATTTCCCTGTTCTCCGCCACATTAAAGCCTGAGGTCTGCCAATTGACAGATGGTTTTGTTCAGGATGCAGTTACCGTGACATGTGATGCACAGCCGGAGGAGGAGGCTGCCATCAGGCAGTTGTTTTATGAAACAGCATCCGAGGATAAGTATGATACCTTTATCAAGGTCCTAAAGCTGGAAAATCCCGATAATGCCATTATTTTTTGCGGGACCAGGGAGATGGTGAACGTATTGTTCCAGAAGCTGAGAAGGAACCGGATCTTCTGCGGAATGCTTCACGGGGAAATGGAGCAGAAGGAGCGGCTGAAAACCGTCAATGCCTTTCGCAGAGGCGGATTCAGATTCCTGATCGCAACGGATGTGGCTGCAAGAGGCATTGATTTTAAGGATATCACCCATGTGATCAATTATGATTTCCCAACTGGGAGAGAAACCTATGTCCACCGGATCGGACGCACGGGCAGAAATGGAAAGACGGGAACTGCTGTGAGCCTGGTCTGCGAAGATGACAGGCGGATGCTTAAGATGGTGGAGGAGTACATGGGCCGGACGTTTTACGTGGAGGAAGCGCCGGTTCCGGAACATGACAGGGAAAAAGCATTCTGGGAAAGCCAGCGCGTGAAAACCAGGTTAAAGGACCAGGATGGAAATGGGTTTAATAAGGATATACTGAGGCTGGCCATTGGCGGAGGACGGAAATCAAAGATCAGAGCCAATGATATTGTGGCCACAATCTGCACCATCGATGGCGTGGATGTGACGGACATAGGAATCATAGATATAAGGGACAGTTTGAGCTATGTGGAGATTTTGAACCAAAAGGGGGAAATGGTTTTAGATGCGCTTAAGGATAAAACCTTAAAAGGCAAGGTTAGGAAAGTGAGAAGCGTTAAGGTTCAGGGGCTGATGTAAGGGCATGAAGGCCTGGCATATGGAATATATATGTTTAACGGGACAGAGGATTGACAAATCCGCTGTCCCGGTGTAGTATAAATAAAAAAGCATACGTATGCAAAGAGAGGGGCGGATGGATTAAGTTCATCCCGGCCTGCCTGCGTGGCGCAGGCCATGCCCGGGATTGGAGGGAAGGATGAGATGACCTCAAAGGAATTAGCAAAACTTCTGGGCGTGTCCCAGTCAACGGTTTCCAGAAGCCTGAATGGGAGCAGTCTTGTAAAAGGGGAGACGGCGGAGCGGATCCGTGCCGTGGCCAAAGAGTACGGTTATGAGATCAACAGCAATGCAAAAAGTCTTAAGACCAACAGCACCGGGACGATCGGCGTTGTCTTTCCGGACCATTTTATTGATTTTGATTCCAATATCTATATAGGGAACCTTTTTAACTGTATCCGCAACCATCTGCAGGCCCACGGATATGACCTGCTGGCCTTGGGCGGTCATGAACCGGAGGATAAGATATCAGGCGTTGAGCGGGTGATCCGCAACCGGAAGGTGGACGGGCTGATCGTGATCGAGTCCAGCATTTCCCAGGACAGGTGGTATGAGACAGGCCACCCGGTCCCCATTATCCGTTATAATCCGGAACAGGCGGGGGCTGAGGAGAGGAGCACCGTGGCTGTGGACCACCACCATGGCGGTGAGGTGCTGGGGGAGTATCTGGGCCGGTGCGGACACAAGCGGATCCTGTGTGTGTCCGCCATGGAGAAGATGGGGGCCATCAGACTCAGGGAACAGGGAATCCGGGACGGACTGAAAAAGTACGGCGTGATCCTGGAACCCAAACAGTTTCTCCACGGAGACCTTACATTTGAGTCAGGATACCGGGCCGTGATGGAGCATAAGGATATGTTCAGGGATTATACGGCTGTCTGCGCGTACAATGACGCCATGGCCCTGGGAGTCATGGAGGCATTAAAGGAGCTTCAGATCAGGATCCCGGATCAGATCAGCGTGACAGGGTTTGACGGCTTAAAGATAGGCGCCTGGTTCCGTCCCCGCCTTACAACTGTTAGCATGCCGGGGCAGGAGATCGCGGAACAATGCTGCCGGCTTTTGTATGCAAAACTCAGAGGGGAAGAGGGGGAAGGGATCCGTCCAAAGATCCTGCCCCAGCTGATTATCAGGGAATCCAGCGGTCCGGTTTAAGGAATGAAATGGACTATGTTCGCATAGCCATTTTATTTTACATTTTTATGAATACGTATGCAAAGGAGAGAAACAAATGAAAGTAATCAACATTATGTATGACTCACTGAACCGTCACCTGCTGTCCCCGTATGGCTGTGACTTTACCATCACGGAGAATTTCCGGCGCCTTCAGGAGCGGACAGCCGCCTTTGACTGTTTTTACGCGGGAAGCCTGCCGTGTATGCCTGCCAGAAGGGAGATGCACACGGGGCGGTATAATTTTCTCCACAGAAGCTGGGGGCCGATGGAACCCTATGACAATTCTGTGTATGAACTTTTGGGAAAGAATGGAATTTACACGCATTTTATCTCGGACCATGCCCATTACTGGCAGGAAGGAGGGCTGACATATCATACAAAGTTCTCAACCTATGAGTTTGTGAGAGGGCAGGAAGGGGACCTGTGGAAAGGGGATGTCTGCGGCTACACGGATTTTCAGGATCTGAAGCGGCAGGAGTATGTGAACCGGGAATACATAAAGGATGAGGAGGATTTTCCTCATGTCAGGGTTTTCCGCTCTGCCATGGAGTTTCTGGAAAAGAATGTGGAACAGGACAACTGGTGCCTGCATGTGGAGTATTTTGACCCCCATGAGCCGTTTTACGTGCCGGAATCCTATAAGAAGATGTACAGTGACAAAGCTCTTTCCTTTGACTGGCCTCCTTATGAACCGGTTACGGATGAGGAAACGCTGGAGAGCGTCAGGCTGAATTACTGTGCGCTGCTCACTTTTTGCGACACCTATCTTGGAAAACTCCTTGATTTTATGGATGAACACGACATGTGGAAGGATACGATGCTGATCGTGAACACGGATCATGGCTTTCTTCTGGGAGAGCATGGTTATTATGCTAAGAATTATATGCCCCTGTACGAGGAGATCACCCATCTTCCCTTTTTTATCTGGGATCCCGTGTCAGGGGGAAAGAATGTCAGGAACCAGGCGCTGTCACAGACCATTGACATTGCGCCAACGCTCTGCGACTTTTTTCACATTGGCATACCGGAGCAGATGCAGGGAAGATCCCTGCTTCCGGTTTTGCGCCAGGGGGCTGTGGGCCGTGAGTACGCGCTGTTCGGCGGGTTTGGAAAGCATGTGAATATAACGGACGGAGACTATGTGTACATGCGCTCGGGAAGGGAGGAGACTCTGTACAATTACACCATAATGCCCACCCATATTTTCACCCCTTTTTCAGTGGAGGAACTGAAAAAGGCGGAGCGGGAGCTGTGTGATTCCTTTGAGTTTACAAAGGGTGTGCCACTGATGAAAATACCGGCAGAGACATCCACCTCACCGGATAATTCTTCCTACTGGTATGACCGCCACATGAAGTACGGGGACCTTTTGTTTGACCTGAAGGAGGACCCGGGACAGAACCATCCCATAAAGGATAAGGCGGTGGAGGAGCGCATGAAGGAAGCCATGATCCGGCTGATGAGGGAGTCGGAGGCTCCTGAGGAACAGTATAAGAGGCTGGGGCTGCAGGGAAGGCACTCCCGCTGAAATAAATACCTGTTTTCCGGAATAAATACCACAAGGCCCCGGGATGATTGTATTTAAACCACGGTCACTATATAATGGAGACAACCAAAGCGCGCTGGTAATAATATGTAGAAAAGGGGCTTATTATGGTGGATGATAGAGAAACGGCTGAAAAGATCCTCCTGTATACAGGCGGTGTTGAGAATGTGATGCAGGCAGCTCACTGTGCAACCAGGCTGCGGCTTGTATTAAGGGATCCAAAAAAGGTGCGGGAAGCAGAGTTAAAAGACCTTCCTCTTGTAAAGGGGATGATCGAGAGCGGAGGACAGTTCCAGATCATACTGGGAACAGGGATCGTAAATAAGGTTTATAAGGAATTTACGGCTCTGGCCGGAGAGGGCGCGGGGGAGAGCCTGGAAAAGGGCGCGGGAGACGGCACGGGCAATGGAGCGCAGATCGAAGCAAAGGGAGGCAATGGGATCCAGAGGATATCAAGAATGTTCGGCGATATCTTTCTCCCAGTGATCCCAGTGATCGTTGCCAGCGGGATTCTGATGGGCGTGAGGTCATTTTTGACAGGAAGCGGACTGATGGCCACGGATTCCAACTGGTACAACATCATGGCAATCCTCATTGACACGGGTTTTTCCTTTCTTCCGGCACTGATCTGTTATTCCGCGGCAAAGAAGTTCGGCGGGTCGCCCATACTTGGGTTTGTATTGGGCCTGATGGTGATCAGCAGCACCCTTCCGGCAGCGGGAGCGGTTGGCAAGGGAAATGCAGAACCCATGCTGATCCAGCTGCTGGGGATTACGTTTAAGCTCACCGGATTCCAGGGTTCTGTGCTGGTCGCCATTGTAGGCGGATGGCTCACTGCAAAGATTGAGAATATGTGCCGTAGATTTGTGCCCAATGTGTTTGATATCATCCTTACCCCCATCCTTACCCTGGGGATCTCCCTGTTTGTTATTCTGTTTGGTGTGGGTCCTGTGATCCATGTGGTCGAGGCAGGAGTGGTGAGCGCGTTCCGGATGCTGGTCCAGCTCCCCTTTGGAATCGGCGGATTTATCATCGGGGGCCTTCAGCAGATCCTTGTTATTTTAGGAATACACCATGGCTTGTGGGTCATTGACATCAATTTCCTGGAGGAAATGGGCACCAATATGTACATGCCCATAAGGACGGCTGCAGTGGTGGGCCAGGCAGGGGTGGTGACTTCGTTTTTCTGCTTTGCCAAAGACAAAAAGTTAAAGGCCCTGGCAGGCTCCAGCAGCATTGCGGCATGGTTTGGGATCACGGAACCGGCAATCTTTGGAATTACCCTGCCCTACAGCGTGACCTTTGTGCTGGGCTGTATCGGAAGCGCATTCGGCGGCCTGTTTTCGGCTTTGATGCATCTGAGCGCCACCGGTATGGGAGTTTCGGCGATCCCCGGTTACCTGCTGTTCCTCAACGGCGGTGCAGTGGAGTATACCCTGGTCTGCCTCATATCAGCCGGCATCTCATTTGTCCTCACCGCGGTTTATATTAAGAAGAAAGGAATCTAGGGAAATGAACATATTGCTTATGCACACCCATGATACGGGAAAATACATCAGCCCCTATGGGTTTCATGTTCCCACCGGACACCTGATGGAGTTTGCAAAGGATGCAATGGTATTTGAGGCTATGTTTTGTGCCAGCCCCACCTGCTCACCCAGCCGGGGGGGCTATGATGACATCCCAGTATTCCCACTGCAACGGACTGAACGGCCTGTCCCAGAGGGGGCATGACATTACTGAGAAAAAACACCATATGGCATCCTATCTGCATGAACACGGCTATCATTCCATACTGGCGGGGGTACAGCATGAGAGGGATTTCTGGAGACCCCTTTGGCGGGCGGAGAGGGCAAGCCGTGATCTGGGGTATGATACGAATCTATCAGTGGAAGATACCTTTGTGGCAAATGATACGGATCTGCTGGAATGGGACTGGAGGAATGCAGAAAGGGTAAGGGGATTTCTGGATTCCTATGATGGAATCCGGCCCTTTTTCCTCTCTTACGGAACCCATGCCACCCACAGGATCTACCCGGAACTGTCGGATGAGGACCGGAAACAGTATGATCCCAATTACATAGCGGTTCCTGGAAATGTAATGAATAACCAAAGCACCCGAGAGGACACGGCCAGGCTTCATAAGTCACTGGCCTCCTATGACCGTTGTTTCGGCCGTGTGATGCAGGGCTTAAAAGAGAGCGGGCTTTACGATCAAACAATCATTATCTATACAACGGATCACGGCCTCCCCAACCCCTATTCCAAATGCGGGCTGAAGGACGCGGGAATGGCGGTTTCCTTTATCATGCGGGTGCCCGGATTCCCACAGTCTATGGGCCGCGTTTATGACGGCCTGCTGTCCCAGATCGATCTGCTGCCTACACTGTGCAGCCTGTGCGGCCTGCCTGTGCCCGGATATGCCCAGGGCAGGGACTTCTCAGCCGTGTTTAAGGACCCGGGGGTACGGGTGCGGGATGAGGTGTTTGCGGAAGTGAATTTCCATGCGTCCTACGAGCCACAGCGCTGTATCCGCACAGACCGGTACAAGTATATTGAGTATTATGACAATGACTGGAAACAGTATAATCTGGCCAACTGTGACGAGTCCGTGATCAAGCAGGCCCTGGTGGAAGGGGGCATCATGAATCGGCAGAAAGCAGGGGAGCAGCTCTATGACCTGCTCTTTGATCCCAATGAGATGGAGAACTTGAATTCCCATCCGGATTATGCTACCATAAAAAATGAGCTGGCCGGACGCCTTAAAGCCTGGAGGGAAGAGACCGGGGACCATATTATGACATATGAGGAATATGGCGGCAGGTATAAAGTGAACAGGAAAACATGTGCCGTGGCCAGCAGTAAGAATTCAGAGGATTATGAATCCGTCATAGGCAGATGACAGCTGCCGCTGTTTCAGGGGGATCAGGTGGGATTATGGGGCTTAAGGGAAAGCTGATGCTGGCCAGGCAGGAAAAGAATATATCGTTTCAGAAGATTTCAGAATATCTTATGGAGGACAGGGATTATTCCGATCTAAAGGTTCAGAACATTGTCGGCGCCTGCAATGTGTCGGCCAGTGGCGTGATCCGTTTCTGCAAGTATCTTGGATTAAGCGGCTTTTCGGAGCTTAAGTATCTGCTGGTCCATGAGACGGAGCAGGAAAGGGAGCGGGTGGAATGGGAAAATAACATCCGCAGGTCTTCGGATGAGCATCTGGCAAACATCTATGAAGCCTTTCAAGAGACCCATATCCATCTGGATACGGTTCAGATGAACCAGATGATCGAGAGGCTTCATGAGGCCGGGGAGATCGTGGTCCTTGGGCTTGGAAGTTCGTGGATCATTGCAAAGGATTTAGAACTGCGGTTTAAGAGGATCAAGAAAAACTGTCAGGCATTAAATGATATTAATCTGCAGTATTTTGCAGCCAGGAACGCAGGGAGGGGGACTATCTTCTGGGGGATCACCTACAGCGGGACCACCCGGGATGTGCTTGATAATCTGAGGATCGCCAGGGAAGAAGGCGCTGCCACCATATTGATGACCCACCATAGCAACCGGCAGTTTGAGGAGGAGTTTGATTATATCATCTATGTGTACGGCAGCGAAGCCAGGGATCGGAGGACCTCCACTATAAGCAGGCTTGCCATGCTGTATCTGGTGGACATGATCTATTTTATGTATATGAACCGGTATTCCCAGGAGGTTACGGCCTGCCTGGACTATAATTCCAAGATCCAAAATTAGATATGGAATGTGACAAACGTACGGTTTTTGCAGAGTATGAACCTTTGTGGCGGAAAACCGTACGTTTTTTAGGTATGGATATTAGAAATCGGGAGCTTTAATAGGCCTGCCCGTCCACCTCGATCCCATCAATGGCATACATGCCGTGCCATATTTTCAGGGTCAGACGGACCGGTGTATCCCAGCGGATGGACTGGTCCAGGTGCCCGGCATGTTTTTCGGTTAAATAATACTGATCGATCCTGGGATGGATGCTGACCCACGATTCCCCCTCATAGGTCCGCAGATAATCGGAGGAGCATCTGATATAGGGTGTTGCAGGATCGGGCCGGTCCAGGGATGCATAGGAGAATGAGGATAGGCCGGTGCCGGGATCCCTGTTCAGAACCACGTACACGTAGGGACCCCGGCCCCGCCTGTTTTCGTAGCGCTCTATGGATCCGGGGTCCAGAATGACTCGGCTGTCCGGATTGCTGAGCCGGATGTAGCGCCCGCGCAGGGCGTCATAGGGATCGTATCCGGTCATGGTAAGGGTCACGGTCTGGCCCTTGGCTGATATCCCGTAAACCAGGGCAATGACAGAGAGGAGTACCAGGATCTGCAGTAAAAATGCCGACAGGATCATTTTATTCCGATTTTGTTTCATGCGTATTCACCCCTTTCAGCTTTAAGGTCATCATGTAATTGACGGCAAAGAAAGCCAGGCCCGCCATGAGAAAGACGATCCCTTTTACCATCAGCTGGTAATTCCCGAGAAATACCTTGAACAGGATATACAGGATGATGGCGGCCGTGTAGCGCCGGACAGAGGGAAGGTTGGCTGCCTTTACACCTGCCAGCAGCTTGTACAGGCTGAATGCAATGAGGCAGAGATTCACAAGGACTTCATAAGCAAACACATAGGTCTCTGGGAACAGGATCAGGTCTGTTACCAGCAGGCTGCACAGGATCAGGGACAGGAGCAGGCCCACACGCCCATCCTCTGGCTGTTTTCGACAAAACAGATACAGCCGGACCAGAGCTGCGATCATCAGTGCCAGAAGCAGGAACCGGGGGAGATGAGGAAAATACCGGTTGGGCTCCCCGTACGCAAACAGTTCTGTAAGCTCATTAAAGAACACATAAAAGGCAGCTTTTAAAAACAGCATTGTGTACAGCAGCCTTCCCGCCAGCCTGGGGTAAAGGCCGGGCTTTTCAATGGTCATATAGATAAACAGCACAAGGACACATGCATAAAAGGCGCCGCCTGACAGGTACAGGAAGGCCAGATAAAGGATCCAGAAAAAGAAACACAGTGATAACTGCCAGCAGGTCTCCCCCTGTTTCACCCGATTGATATAATAGGGGACCAACAGGAGGACTAACAGGGTGTAGTCAGTGTTTCCGCCGGCCCAGCATATGCCCGCCATGTACAGGATGGCCAGATAATATCCGTCCAAAAGATAGACCACGGGCAGCATGACCAGAAAGCCGGTGAGCAGCATGGAATGAAGGCTGAGGGAGATCTGGTACGCCTGGTAGATCAGACCCAGAGCGGATAAAAACGCAATGCCAAGAGCCAGGGTAAGGGATTTGATCCATACATCGGACGCCCGGGTGCGTATTTTCCAGTAAAGGAGTCCCTGAACGCCAAAAAGGGGAAGGAATGAGATCAGGGCTTTCATTTCCCTGGAAAACATGGACCAGTTATAGGCGAATAGGGAGATCACGCCCGCTCCCACAAAGATCACACCTAACAAGGCAAATATCAGGAACATGTTACGGTGGTCCCTCCTGGTTTCTATGTACTCGTCCCGGATCCGGTCAAGCTGGACCTGGTCCAGATATCCCAGCTGGGTGAGGTGTTTTAACTCATTGTAAAATTCATTTGAATTCATTGTTTCGCCCCCCTTTCTTATAAGATCATTATAACCTGGTCCGGGGAATTGAAACAGATGTTGATTGTAACAGGTGGAATGACATTTGTCATTATTTTGGACTAAAAAAGCCAGGGCAAACAAATGCCCCGGCCTTTTGGTCTTGCCTAACGCTGATTAGTTAGCAGCCTTAGTTGTCTCCTCTACAGCAGCTGCTGCGTCAGCGGCAGCCTCGGTGGACTCTTCCTCAGAAGCCCCAGCCTCAGTGGATTCCTCAGCATCGGCAGCTTCTTCTGTGGTAGCTTCCGCATCAGCTTCTTCGCTTGTTTCCTCAGCAACAGTGGTCTCTTCCTCGGAAGCCTCTGCTGTGGTGGTCTCCTCTGTAGCAGCTACAGTGGTCTCTACAGTTGTGGTGGTTTCTGCCTTGTTGTCAGAACCGCCGCAAGCAGTCAGTCCTGCTGCGATCATTGCTGCTGCCAGAACAGCTGTCATGGATTTTGTCATAGATTTTTTCATAATAGTTCTCCTCTCCTTTGAAAACCTCCCGATGAGATTTTCCATAAAACGTAAATTTTTGGAACGAATTTGATAATAGACTATAATTGTGACCAAATTGTGTCTAAAGTATAAAGAAAGTACTATGATTATTACGGAAACATTAAGAAGTGCGTTAAAAAGTTGTCAGTCTATTCTCTCCGGAGGCCGCTCTATGACTTGCTTTTTAACCATAGATAGGTTATAATCAGCAGAAAAAGGCTGTCACGTTAGCAGGCGAAAACGAAAGGAAGAGGTAGGACAATGGTTAATGAAGTAATGGATTTTATTACCGGATATGACAAGGAAGTGGGCGAGGCCATTCAGGCGGAGTGCGCGCGCCAGAGACGCAACCTGGAGCTGATCGCATCTGAGAATATCGTTTCTGAGCCGGTGATGATGGCGATGGGAACCGTACTTACCAATAAGTATGCGGAGGGATATTCAGGAAAGCGTTACTACGGCGGATGCCAGTGTGTGGACGTGGTGGAGACCATGGCAATCGAGCGTGCCAAGAAACTGTTTGGCTGTGATTACGCCAATGTCCAGCCCCATGCCGGAGCACAGGCCAACATGGCGGTATTTGTCGCCATGTTAAAACCAGGGGATACGGTCATGGGTATGAATCTGGACCATGGCGGCCATCTGACCCACGGAAGCCCAGTTAACTTTTCCGGCCTTTACTTCAATATCGTACCATATGGCGTGAATGACGAGGGATACATTGATTATGACGAGTTAGAGCGGATCGCCAAAGAGGCAAAGCCAAAACTCATTGTGGCAGGCGCCAGCGCATATGCCAGAACCATTGATTTTAAGAGATTTCGTGAAATAGCTGACGAAGTAGGCGCATATCTCATGGTAGATATGGCCCATATCGCAGGCCTTGTTGCAGCAGGGGAGCATCCAAGCCCCATTCCTTACGCTGACGTAGTGACCACAACCACCCACAAGACCTTAAGGGGACCCAGGGGAGGCATGATCCTGGCCAACAAGGAAGCGGCTGAGAAGTTTAACTTTAACAAGGCTATCTTCCCGGGAACCCAGGGCGGACCGCTGGAGCATGTGATCGCCGGCAAGGCGATCTGCTTTGGGGAAGCCCTGAAACCTGAGTTTAAGGAATATCAGCACCAGGTAGTGTTAAACGCAAAGGCATTGGCAGAGGCTCTTCAGAACCAGGGCTTCAAGCTCCTTACAGGGGGCACGGACAATCACCTGATGCTGGTGGACCTGCGGGGAATGGATGTTTCCGGCAAGGAACTGCAGAACCGCTGTGATGAGGTGTTTATTACGCTGAACAAGAACACGGTTCCCAACGACCCCAGAAGCCCGTTTGTCACATCCGGCGTCCGCATTGGAACACCGGCCATCACCACAAGGGGTCTGAAGGAAGAGGATATGCCTAAGATTGCCGAGTGCATCTGGCTGGCTGCCACGGACTTTGAGAATCAGGCTGATTATATCAGGGGCGAGGTCACAAAACTCTGTGATAAGTATCCGATCTACAAATAGGACTATCAATCGATATAGGGAACACGTAACCGATAAAAGGCTGCACCTGGTATATTCAGGGGCAGCCCTTTTAAAACCTGGGGGTAGGGGATATGGAACAGTATGAACTGGAAATGGAAAGCGGGCTGAAGCTGTCACGGCAGGGGGCCCAGTCTGTTGTGGAGGAAGTGGGGGCTATTGTGGGGCAGAACATCAACATGATGGACCGCAGGGGATATGTGATCGCCAGTACGGATGAGACCAGGATCGGCAGCCTTCACGAGGGGGCCGGGAGGGTGATCGAGGAACATCTGACCGAGCTGTATGTGGAGGAGGAGCATGCCACTGCCACCTCCAGACCGGGGTTAAACCTTCCCATTAACCATGGGGGAAGGATCGTGGGTGTGATCGGGATAACGGGACTTTACAGCGAAGTGGTGGGCTATGGACAGGTTGTAAAAAAGATGGTGGAAATACTCATCCGGGAAAATGCGGAACAGGATGAGCGCCGCATGGGGCAGAGGGTCCTGAACCGTTTTTTGGAGGACTGGGTGATCGGCAGCGGGCTGATGCAGCCCAAGATCCTGGAGGAGAGGGGATTTGCCCTGGGCATTGACATTGCAGTGCCCAGGCGTGTGATGGTGGCCAGTGCCAGGGAACTGGAGGAGTACGCATCCACGGCAGCCGGACAAAAGCTGCTGGAGCAGGTGGAACAGGAGAGCGCATCCCTTGCAGGCAGAGGCAGCCTTGTGCTCAGAAGCGGCGGCAGGCAGGTGATCCTGGTGAAAAAATGCTCCGACTGCCAGATGGAGCAGCTGGCCGGGCGCATCCGCACAGCTGTGCTGAAAAAATTCAATATCCGCATGGTGGTGGGCATTGACGGAAGGGCGGAGGATATCCATGTGGCCTATGGACAGGCCAACAAGGCCTGGCGCTCCGCCGGCATGGCCAAACAGGATATCCTCACCTATGACAGCGTAACCCTGGAACTGTTTACAGAGGATCTGGGAGATGGGGTGAAGGCGGAGTACATCCATAAACTGTTTAAGAAATGCAGCTATGAGGAGCTGTGCCGGTGGATGGGTCTTCTGGAAGCGTATTTTGAGTCCGAGGGCTCCCTTCATGCAGCTTCACAGACCCTTCACATCCATAAAAACACGCTGACTTACAAGCTGAAGCGGTTAAAGGAACTGACCGGGTATGATGTCCGCCTCGTGAGCCAGGCCACTGTATTCTATATGGCCATGCTGTTTTTCAGGGATATAAAGGATGAGATGGAGGAGATTTGTTCTGTAGAATATATAAAATAAAAAATGATTGTCTTGTAAAACATTGACGGAAATGCCTGGAACCACTAAAATAGTAGATAGTGAAACCACATGGGACATACATGAAATCAATGATTATTTGGGAGGCGGAACATGAAATTTTTATTTGCATCTGATTCATTTAAGGGAACCTTATCATCTGAGCGCATCACTGCCCTGCTGGAGGAATCCGCGGGACGTATTTTTCCGGGCTGTGAGACTGCGGGCGTGCCTGTGGCTGACGGTGGGGAGGGAACCATTGATGCGGTGATCTCAGCCCTTAACGGCACCTATCGCAGACTTACGGTACACGGACCTCTCATGGAGGAGTGTGAATCCTTTTACGGGGAATTTGAGGGGGACAGCGCCATCATTGAGATGGCGGCCGCATCAGGCCTTCCCATGGTTCCCGCCGAGAAGCGTAACCCGCTGAATACCACCACCTATGGAACCGGGGAACTGATCAGGGATGCCCTGGACAGGGGATACAGGAAGATCTCCATTGCTATTGGCGGCAGCGCTACCAATGACGGCGGAATGGGGGCCATGCGTGCGCTAGGAGTAAAGTTCCTGGATGACCGGGGAAATGAGCTGGAAGGAAAAGGGGAGGACCTTACCAAGGTGGCTGATATTGATGTGAGCGGCCTTCACCACGGCGTGGCACAGGCCAGGTTCACTGTGATGTGCGATGTGACCAACCCTCTGACCGGTCCGGACGGAGCCACCTATACATTCGGCAAGCAGAAGGGCGGTACTCCTGAGATCCTGGATATCATGGAAGGCGGAATGATCCGTTACGCAGCTCTGATCAAGGAAAAACTGGGCGTGGATGTGGATAAGATCCCCGGATCCGGGGCAGCCGGTGGATTGGGGGCGGCTTTCTGTGTATTCCTTAAGGCAAACCTGAAATCGGGAATCGATACAGTGCTGGACCTGGTGCATTTTAATGAATTGCTGGAGGGCGTGGACCTGGTTGTCACAGGGGAAGGCAGAATGGACTGGCAGTCCGCTTTCGGCAAGGTGCCCAGCGGCATCGGCCAGCGGTGCAAAGAGAGGGGGATCCCCGTGGTAGCCATTGTAGGCGGCATGGGCCACAAGGCGGAGACAATCTTTGATCACGGCGTGGACAGCATCATGACCACCATCAACGGGGCCATGGAGCTGGAGGAAGCCCTGGACCGCTCCGAGGAGCTGTATGTGAGCGCGGCTGACAGGATGTTCAGGATGCTGAAGGCCGGGATGAGCCTCAGATAAGATCTCATCAAGCTCTCTTAAGGAGACCATCAAGATCTTATTGACAGGGGGCCGGTTGAGCGATATGCTTGTAAGTGTCCGCAGGTGCAGGGCCGGCAGTCCGGCTTTGCACTCCGGGGACAAAATCAAGTGAGAGGTGAAGATATGAGAATCGCGCTTATCAATGAAAACAGCCAGGGAGCCAAGAACGGAATGATCTATCATGCCTTAAAAAAGGTGGCCGACCACTATGGCTATGAAGTGGATAACTACGGCATGTACACGGCAGAGGACCAGGCACAGCTTACATACGTACAGGTGGGGATCCTGGCGGCAGCTCTGCTTAACAGCAAGGCGGCCGACTATGTGGTAACCGGATGCGGAACAGGGGAGGGCGCCATGCTGGCCTGCAATTCCTTCCCGGGTGTGATCTGCGGCCATGTGGAGGATGCCCTGGACGCATATACATTTGCCCAGATCAATGACGGCAATGCCATTGCCCTTCCTTTTGCAAAGGGATTTGGCTGGGGCGGCGACCTGAATCTGGAATATATTTTTGAAAAACTGTTCTGCGAGCCATCGGGCCAGGGATATCCCAGGGAGAGGGCAGTGCCGGAACAGAGGAATAAGAAGATCCTGGACGAAGTCCGCAAGGTCACATTTAAGGAGGACCTGGTGGAGATTTTCCGGGGACTGGATCAGGAACTTGTGAAGGGAGCGTTTGCGGGAGAGAAATTCTCAGAGCTCTTTTTTGAAACATGCAGGGACGAGAAACTGGCTTCCTATATCAGGGGTCTCCTGGCATAGCTATAAGAATGGAAAAAACTCAGCCGGCTGGTATCTAAAAGGTACCGGCCGGCTGTTTTTTTACTGTTTACAGATCGTCCCGTCCTTCATTACAAATCCCACCTGGGACAGACAGGAGACTTGTTCCAGGGGATTGCCCTTTACGGCAATGATGTCGGCAGCCAGCCCGGGAGCCAGGCTTCCCAGCTTATGGCCCAGGCCGCAGATGTCAGCCGCATGGGAGGTGACTCCCTGAAGGGCGGTTACGGTATCGGCTCCCAGCTCCACCGCATATTCCACTTCGCGGTAAAGATATCCGTGATAGGCGTCCGTGCCCAGGACAAAGGGCAGCCCTGCCTTAAGGATACGGGCTACATTTTCCCGCACACGGGGCCGGTTCAGGCGCACCTTCCTGGCGTTGGAGGGGGACAGGAACGCTTCCCTGCTGGGATCCAGGAAGATGCCGGAGGTAAGGTCCACCACACAGTTGGAGGCGGCCAGCAGTTCCACGTCCTGCTCCGTGGCCATATACATGTGCTCAATCACCTGTACGCCGCCTTCTATGCAGTCCTTTAAGCCCTGGCCCCCGATGCAGTGGGCGGCCACGGGAATCCCCAGCCGCGCCCCTTCGCTGACAGCCATGGCAATTTCCTCCGGGCTGAGGAAACTGGGAACAAAGGAGGAATTGGGATCCGGGACCCCGGGGGTTACAAAGAGCTTCAGCAGATCCACGCCTTTTTTCATGTTCTTCCGGCAGGTGTCCCTGATCTCCTCAGCACCGCAGTGGGGGCTTCCGATATAACCTGCCCCATGGCTTCCCTTCATGCCGATACCGGCTGCCAGAAGCCTGGGCCCCTTGATCTTTTTCTCCTGGATCATCTTTTTCATAGCCACGTCAATGTAATACTTATCGCCCATGCATCGGGCGGTGGTGACCCCGCTTAGGAGGTCTTCCTCCAAGCCTTTGAGGGCCAGGATGGTGAGCTGGCATTCGCTGCTCCATTCCAGCAGTTCCAGGTGGTCCGGCAGAGTGGCGTCAATACACAGATGGTTGTGGCATTCGATCATACCCGGCATCAGGGTCTGGCCCGGAAAGCATAACTCCCGGGCGTCCTCAATGGGATGACCGTCCAGGACGTGCTGTGGAAATATATCGCATATACGTCCATTTTCAACTACAAGGGCGCCTTTTTCCACGGGGGCCAGTTCCTTGCCCTGCAATATCATGTCAGCGCGCAAAATCAATCGGTTCATTTCTATTATACCTCCTTCCGCTATTCTTCAATGTTGGTGCCTGCTTCCTCCAAAAGGGGATCGAGGGCCATGTCTGTTTCCATAATCCCATGGGCCGCATTCCATTTCTTGGAGAATTTAGCCAGCCAGGATACAAGAAGGGGGCAGAGTACGGCTGTGATGACCACGGCGGCAGCTGTCTGGGCAGTGGCGGTCTCCACCTGGGGCTGGAAGGACGGATCTGCCATGGCCACGGCGGTGGGGGTAGTGGTGGCCACTCCGGCAGTGGTGCCAACAGCGGCGCCCATGGGATCCGCTTTCCTGCGAAGGGCGCTGTAGATAAAAAAGGAGAGCAGGCCGGTGGCCAAAACAGTTAACAACCCCAGTAAAATACCGGATAAGCCTGCGCTTATGATGTTGCGGAAGTTCATGCCCGCACCCAGGGCAAAGCCGTTAAACGGGGGAAGGAGGATCATGCCGGTTGCCAGTATTTTTCTCCAGTCATGGTCCAGGTTGCCAATGATGAATCCGATCACCATGGGGATGATGCTTGCAATAATGTCAGTGACCGGAAAGTTGCCCATTCCCGAAGCGCCCAGGGCGATCATGGTAAAAAAAGGACCGTCATTAAGGGCCAGGATGGAGGTGGCCCCCACATCTGTCTCATCCCCGTATTCACCGGCCAGTGTTGCGTAGATCACGCCATTGGAATTGGTCACGGCCCCGATAACTGCCAGCGGAGCCAGGCCCAGAAAACCGGCCTCCCCAAACAGGGCATTTAGCAGCAGCCCCAGGCCAAAGCCGATAAAAAATTTAAGGGCGGTGAGCACAACACCCTTCCATACCGTGGCGCCGGCCATTTTTACGTCAATGGTAGCGCCGCTGCAGAACAGGAAAAGGCCGATCAGGGTGGGAACGCCGTTTTTAAACAGGCCCGTGGTAAAGCCGCCGATGGTCAGGGCATTGGGGAAGAATGTATTCATGGTACATCCCAAAAGAAGGGGGATTACCATAACACCTGCAGGAAATCGTTTCATAGTTGCCAGTAATTTCATCATCTAATCTCCTTTGATTTGATTTTTACGAACCATTGCAATGTTTTCTGCCTGTATATAAAAGCAAAAGCCATGCCATATTGGTGGAAGGGTTCCGATAAAAAAGTTTTTTGTGAAAATAATATAAAAATGGGTGAAGATAATTGGAGAATTTGTATAATAATTCGCTCCCGAATCTGCAAAAAGCCATAAACCGGTGAATATGCAACAATTGCAATTTTACCATTCTTTGCAACTTCTTGATTCCATTTTTGCAATTAATAGGATAGAATGATTAAGAAGTCCGCCGGAGACTTCAGCTTGGAGGGAGTATCAAGCGGAGGGAACGATGGAAAAGGAGGAGCTTTATGGTTAAACTTGTATTTTTCGCACCATACCCCAATATCTTGCCGGTGATCCAGCGGGTCATCGGTGAACGGCCGGAATCCAGGGATATCCAGTACCGGGTGGTCCAGGACTATTATAATAATAAACTGGAGCATGTGGAAGCGGATGTGATCATTGCAAGGGGATTTACGGCCCATACCCTGAAGCGGAGGAAGATTCCCTGTGTGGAGCTTAAGACCACGGGCTATGACGTGCTGGCCGCCATTCATGTGTGCCTGGAACGGTGGGATGTGAAACGGATCGCAGTGGTGGGGGCATTTAACATGGTCTATGGGGCGGAACAGGTGAACCAGGTATATCCTGACCTGATGGTGAGCTGCTATGCGGAGGATGATGAGACAAAGCTGGAGACAGCGGTGCTGCGGGCAAAGGCGGATGGAAACCAGGTCATAGTGGGGGGATATTCCACGGTACAGATTGCGGAACAGTGCAATATCCCGGCTGTGATGATACGTTCCGGCAGGGAGGCGGTGAACCAGGCTATCACAGAGGCATTGGCATTGGCCGCCATCACGGTGTATGAGCGGGAAAAGCGGGATGAGATTGCCAGCATTATGAACTACTCCTTTCAGGGGATCCTGTCCGTTAACAGAAAAGGGATCATCACCCTGGCCAACAGCTGCTGCTATTCTTATATGAGAGAGCGCAAGGAATCCCTGGTTGGAGCGGATATCAGGGAGATATTTCCGGATATAAAGATGGATGAGGTGATCTGCAAAAAGAAAAAGATACTCTCCGAGGTCTATGACTGTTCCGGCCGCCCGGTGATGGTCAACTGTGTCCCTGTCTCCGGTGAGTCCGAGGATTTTGGGGCGGTGATCACCTTCCAGGGGACAGAGCAGATCCAGGCAGAGGAGGGAAAGCTGAGAAAGAGGATCTATTCCACGGGTTTTACAGCCAAGTACGACTTTACGCATATCCTGTACCAAAGCCAGGCCATGGGAAGCCTGATCAGAACAGCTGAAAAATATAGCTATGCGGATTCCAATATTCTGATCCACGGTGAGACCGGCACCGGCAAGGAGCTGTTTGCCCAGAGCATCCACAACTTAAGTCCCAGGCGCAAGAATCCCTTTGTGGCCATCAACTGCGCGGCTCTGCCCGAGGATCTGCTGGAAAGTGAACTTTTCGGTTATGTGGAGGGCGCCTTTACAGGAGCTGCAAAGGGCGGAAAAATGGGATTTTTTGAGATTGCCCACAAAGGGACGATCTTCCTGGATGAGATCGGCGACATTTCCCCAAAACTTCAGAGCCGCCTTTTAAGAGTGCTCCAGGAGCGGGAGATCATACGCCTGGGAAATGATACCGTGATCCCCATTGATGTGAGGGTCATATGCGCCACCAACAAAAGCCTGAAACGGGAGGTGGAACAGGGAAATTTCCGAAGGGACCTTCTGTACCGCCTGGATGTTCTGGAACTGGATATTCCGCCTCTCAGGGAGCGGAAACAGGACATTCCCCTTCTTATCAGAAGTATGACCGGCTTTGAGCATGGGCGCACCGGCTGTGTGCTGGAGAACATATCAGAGGAGGGGATGGAACTGCTGCTGCGCTATGACTGGCCGGGGAATGTGCGGGAGATCCGCAATTTCTGTGAGCGCATCTGCATTCTCTGCGAACGTCCCGTGGCAGGGGCGGGAGAGGTACGCCAGGCGCTGCCCGGCATAACGGAGGCGGGCAGCGGCGCATATGGCAATGGTACACATGATAATAACACATATGGAACCGGGGAAGGGAAAATACCCAGGAACACAAACCTTAAGGAAGCGGAACGGCAGGCCATAATAGAAGCACTGGAGTGTTCCGGGTATAACCGGGGCAGGACAGCCGCCTTTTTGGGGATTGATAAAAGTACTCTGTGGCGGAAGATGAAGAAATACGGCTTGTTGAATGAAACAAAATAAAACAAAAAAACATAATGAAACATTTTGGAAACAAAATATAAAGGTGAAACAAAAAAATGGAAAAAATAGCCTATAGATGTTCCTTTATATGACTGGAATTATACATAATATACAACGGAATCAGGGGAAAAAACAGTGAAAAATAAAAAAATCATCCTTACTGGAAAAGTTGGCACAGATTTTGCTTTATTAATTGGCATAGATGTGAAAACAAAATTAAAAAAAGGAAGGGTGATTTTTTATGAACACAAAACCAATATTAGGAATGCTTTTAGGAGATGGAGCCGGAGTGGGAGCTGAGATCATAGCAAAGCTGGCAGCATCCGGATTCTATGATGAGTACTGCCGTCCGGTAGTGATCGGAGATGCGAGGATTTTTCAGCGCGGGGCTGAGATCTGCGGGCTGGAGATCCCCATGCAGGTGATCAGCCGGGTGGAGGATGCGGACTGGAGTAAAGGGATCCCTGTGCTGGATCAGAGGGATCTGGATCCTGAGGAAGTTCCCTATGCACAGATCAACGTAAAAAGCGGACAAGCCTGCCTGGATATGCTGAGAACCGGAATTGAACTTTATAAGGATGGAAAGATTGAAGGTTTCTGCTTTGCGCCACTGAATAAGCAGGCCATGATCAAAGCAGGATGCCCCTTTGAGAGTGAGCATCACTACATGGCCCATCTGTTCCAGCACACAGAACCCTTTGGGGAGATCAATGTTCTGGGAGATCTGTGGACCACCAGGACCACCAGCCATATTCCCATCAGCCGGGTAAGCCATGACCTGACGGAGGAGACCATTATGAGGGCGGTGCGCCTTGCCAATGTGTCTCTGAAAAATTCGGGAATCGAAAAGCCCAGGCTTGCGCTGGCCGCTTTGAACCCCCACTGCGGAGAGGGCGGGAAATGCGGACGCGAAGAAATTGATGTGATTGCTCCGGTCATTGAAAAAGCCAGGGAAATGGGGATTGACGCCTATGGGCCGTATCCATCGGATATCCTGTTTATCAAGGCTTTTAACGGAGATTTTGACGGTGTGGTGACCATGTATCACGATCAGGGGCAGATTGCGCTGAAATTAAAGGGATTTGACCAGGGAATCACCATTGCGGGAGGGCTTCCGGCTCCCATTGTCACATGTGCCCATGGAACCGCCTATGATATTGCGGGTAAGGGGATCGTAAAAACATCTGCCTTTGAGAATGCGGTTAAAATGGCGGCAAGGATGGCCAACCACCTGAGAGCATAAGCAATGTGTACTTGAAAAGGGAGGTTTATATGAAGAGGATAGGGACAAAACAGATCGTACCGCTGCTGCTGGCAGTGTTCGCAGTGGTATTTGCAGTGATTGGATTTACGCAGTTGGGGTTCTGGAGTGATGTCGATGGTCCGATGCCGGGATTTTTTCCGGCGATCATGGCAATTGTCATGTTCCTGACCAGTATTGCTTCCTTTATCCAGTCTTTAAAAGATGAGGGATCAGCCAGGTACGAGAGGAATGAACTTCTGGTCATTGCCGGAGGCGCGGGGATCATAGTTGGAAGCTATATTATCGGCCTTCTTCCCAGCTGTTATCTGTTTATCATACTGTGGCTGAAGGTGTTTGAGCGTACAAGCTGGAAGGATACGCTGATCGTACTGGCTGTCTGTGTGGCTATTTCCGTGGGCGTATTCCGCCTGTGGCTGGGAGTTTATTTCCCCATGGGCCTTCTGGAATATATATTATAGGAAAGGAGCAGTAAAAGATGGAAAATATACAACTGTTGTTAGGAGGCTTTTCCACTTTATTTACATTCGGCAATGTAAGTGCGGCCATGATGGGCGCTGTTCTGGGGCTGATCGTGGGCGCCATGCCCGGTATCGGAAGCCTTGCAGGCGTTGCCCTGCTTTTGCCCCTTACCTACAAATTTAATCCCACCACGGCGATTATCATGCTGGGAGCCATCTATTATTCCAATATGTACGGCGGCGCGTTCAGCGCCATCCTGCTGAACATCCCCGGAGATTCACCGGCCATCTGTACGGCCATGGACGGTTATCCCATGGCGGCTAAAAAGAAACGTCCGGGTCAGGCACTGTTTACCGCCAACATGGCTTCCTTTATCGGCGGAACCATCGGCATCATCATCCTGACATTTACTGGACCGGCCCTGGCCAATGTAGGATTGAAATTCGGCCCGTCCGAAATGACGGCCCTGCTGTTTATCGCCATGACAAGCATCAGCTGGCTTGTGGGCGAAAATCCCATCAAGGGCGTGGTTATCACAATGCTGGGAATCCTGCTGGCAAGCATGGGAATGGATACCCTGTCCGGTTCTCCCCGTTATGATTTTGGCAGCATGTATCTGCTGGGCGGCATTCCCTTTACGCCATTTATCATCGGCACGGTGGGCTTTTCCCAGGTCATTAAGCTGGTGATGGAACGGGGAGAGGACACAAAGGCAAACCACGATATGAAACTGACCATCAAAGGCAGCCTTTTGACAAAGCATGATTTTAAAAGGCTTCTGCCTCCATCCATACGATCCGGTATCATGGGAACCTTTGTGGGCGTGCTCCCGGGTGCTGGGGCAACCACAGGCGCCTTTATGGGATACGCGGCCCAGAAGAAGTTTAAAAGCGAGGAGGAGCTTGGAACCGGCGCCATCGAGGGGATCGCTGCCAGCGAGGCTGCAAACAATGCAGCCGCGGCCGGCGCATTCGCACCGCTGCTGGCCCTGGGGATTCCGGGAAGCGGAACCGGCGCCGTGCTCCTGGGCGGACTTATGATGTGGGGACTGAACCCCGGCCCGCTTTTATTTACCAATGAACCGGAATTTACATGGGGCCTGATCGCTTCCCTGTTCCTGTCCAACATTTTCACACTGATCGTATCCATTGGCGTGATCCCTTTCCTGATCAAGATACTGTCCGTGCCCGTGAAGTTTATGATACCCATTATTGTTACGGTGTGTGTGGTTGGGTCCTATAGCTCCAGCTATTCCATGTACGGTGTGATCGTAATGTTTCTGTCAGGCGTGCTGGGGTATATCCTTACAAAGAGCGGATTCCCAACAGCGCCCATGCTGCTTTCCTTTGTATTGGCAAAGCTTTTGGAGTCCAATATGCGTAAGGCGTTTATGATCTCAGGAGGCAGCCTGGACATTTTCTTTACAAGACCGATCACCTGTGTGCTGATGCTGATTTTCCTGGCATTTATATTTGCACCCGTTATCAAGGCAGTTATAAGGAAAGCAAGATCAAAGGCTTGACGGTTTTACCATAAAATATCATAGGAGGGTTTATATTAATGAAAAAAAGGAATATGTTACTGGCAATGGCAGCTATGATGGCGGCAGCTGTGATGACAGGATGCGGGGAAAGCAGCAGCGATGGTCCCTTTGAGCCAAAGGACAATATCAACTGGATGGTCACGTCCAGTCCGGGCGGGGGCAGCGACATCTATACCAGAATGATATCTGATATCATGGTCAAGGAGAGTCTGATCAATGGACAGACCATTATTGTCACAAACAAGACGGACGGAAGCGGCGAGATCGGACGAAATGAAGTTGCCGGCACAAAGGGGAAAAAGGCGGATTACACCCTTTTAACGTTTAACAGCGGCGACCTGATGCCTATGGTGCAGAATACAAAGAACCGCTCCTCCAACTTCAGGATCCTGGCCGTCATGGCAGTGGATAAGCAGCTGATCTTTAAGGGGGACCAGACACAATACGCTGATTTCAGCGAAGCTATAGAGGCGGCTAAGAGCGGGACCAAGGTGGTGATCGGCGGTTCCAAGGGAGATGATATCGCCACTTACGATGCCCTGATCGCGGAGCTGGGAATCGGCAAGGATATGATGACCTACATAACATATGACTCCACCGGCGATGCCATCACAGCAGCCCTGGGAGGCCACATTGAGTTTGTTATATCCAAACCCGCGGCAGCCACGGAGTATGTGGCGGCAGGTTCATTGATCCCGGTGCTGGCATTGTCCACGGAGCGGTACACAGGCAGCCTGGCAGACGCCCCCACCTTAAGCGAGATCGGCGATTATGAAAATGTGGAAGTGCCGGTATGGCGAGGCGTGGCGGCTCCGGCGGCCATGAGCGATTCAGCGGCGGCATTCTGGAGCGAACAGTTAAAGAAGGTATCTGAGACAGATGCCTGGAATACGGATTATCTGGAGAAGAACAAGCTGATCGGCAACTATATGGACATGACAGCGGCCACAGAGTATGTGACAGATTATGAGAAGGACTATATGGAGAGCATGGGGATTCAGTAAGAGCAGGATCCGCAGGAGAGCCTGATGTAAAGTTCAGATGGAGATAAAAGGCAAAAGCCATGGGTCGGGAACAGGGAGGCTGTTCGGCTCATGGCTTTTGCGCCAGGAGAATCTTGGCTAAAAGAAAAAGGGAAACACTTTGAAACATATACCGAAAAGAAACCAGAAACAAAACGAAACATTTTTGAAACATGTTATAATTGAAACAAAGGTCTGGTGTGAAAGAAAATGAAAACAGGGGGCCTGATGGGGACCTGTAAGGGGGAGAAAAGTTGGCATGTTTTTTGCTCTTTAATACATCAGAATCCCATCGGTAAAAGATGCCGGATATTATGGAAGGAGGAAATGCAAGATGAAACTATGTTATCAGGTAGCCACTCCAGACGTGGCCGTTGCCGACTCCGTCACCGCCTATCAGGGGCCGCTGGATCAAAGCTTTGGGGATCTGGCAAGGCTTGGGTATGACGGCGTGGAGCTTATGACTCTGAACCCGGGGGAACTTGACTGGGAGGAAGTAAAGGGAACAGCTGAAAAATACGGCATATCCATCGTGCTGGTGTGCACAGGGGAGCTGTTTGGGCAGTTGGGACTGAGCTATACCAGCCCCGAGGAGGAGATCCGCAGGGAGGCTATTAAACGGACCAAGGAGATCATTGATTTTGCCGGATACCTTGGGGCCAACATTAATATCGGCCGGGTCAGGGGCCAGTACTGTGCCCGGCTTTCCCATGAGCAGACAGAGGGACTGGCAGTGGAAGCTTTCCGGGAACTGGCAGACTATGCGGCGCCCGGGAATGTGGCCATTGCCCTTGAGACAGTGACCATTATGCAGACCAATTTTATTAATACACTGGCAGAGGGAGCCCGCATGGTAGAGCGGGTGGACCGCCCTAACTTCCGGCTGATGATGGATGTCTTCCATCTGAACCTGGAGGAAAAGGACCTGTACCAGGCCATCAGAGACTACAGCAAATATAACATACATGTCCACCTGGCGGACAATAACCGCCGCTACCCCGGCCACTGCGGGCTGGACTTTGAAAAGATTCTCACCACTTTTAAAGAATGCGGCTATGACGGCAATTTTTGTACGGAAATATTCCAGATCCCATCCATGAAGGAAGCTGCCAGGGGAGCCATGGCATGTCTCGGACCCATTGCAGAGCGGGTATATGGAAGAAAAGCAGCAGACAGGAGCGGGATATGAAAAGTATTGCATTGATCCACACGGTAAAAAGCGTGGCAGTCAGTTTTGACCAAATGCTGCGCCGGGAGATTGGAACGGATCTAACGGTCCACAACCTGTGGGATGATTACCTGGCCAATGATCCCAATGAAAAAGGGGAATTTACCGCGGATAACAGGAACCGTCTTCTCCTTGACATCAAGGCCCAGGAGCTGACCGGGGCGGATCTGATCGTTACAACCTGTTCCACACTGACCCCCACGGTGGAGATGATACGGCCGTTTATAAAGGTTCCGGTGATCGCCATTGATGACGCCATGGCAAAAGCAAGTGTCACATACGGTGAGCGGGTGCTGGTCATGGCCACTGCCGGGAGCACGGTCCATCCCACTGTTTCAAAGATTGAGAGGGAAGGGGAGACGGCAGGGAAAAAGCTTTCCATTGACACATGTGTGTGCGCCCAGGCATTTCAGGCGCTGAAGGCCATGGACATGGAAAAACATGACCGGATCCTCATGGAAAAGGCAACGGAGTTTACAGGATATGACTGTATTGTCCTGGCCCAGGCATCCATGGCCCATTTAGAACATGAGATCGCCGCTGTCACCGGATGCCCTGTGCTCACCAGCCCCAGGCTGTGTGTAGAGGAAATCAAACAAAAACTTGCGTCACTTTGCTGAGGGTGGATTTTTTTAAGCGAAATGACAATGATCGCACGCAGAAGGCCGAAACAGGATCCTTCCGTGCCCATAAAGAGGAGATAAGACAATGACCAATGAAAGAAAAAAGGAATTACAGACACAGTGCAGCCGGTTCAGGAACCAGCTGATCGATCTGCTTCACAGCATCCAGACCGGGCATCCGGGCGGTTCCCTGTCCTGTACCGAGATACTTACCGCCCTGTATTTTGAGATCATGAACGTGGATCCGCAGAACCCCGCCATGGAGGGAAGAGATCATCTGGTGCTGTCCAAAGGCCATGCAGCCCCGATCCTTTATCTGGTCCTGGCGGAAAAAGGATTTTTCCCAAAAGAGGAGTTAAAGAACCTGCGTCAGGCCGGCAGTATGCTTCAGGGGCACCCATGTGTGCACAAGACCCCAGGGGTGGAATTGTCCACAGGCCCTCTGGGGCTGGGATTGTCCGCCGGCCTTGGGATGGCCCTGTCCGCAAGGATCAAGGGACAGGATTCCTATACATATGTGATCATGGGAGATGGGGAAATACAGGAAGGCTGTGTCTGGGAGGCAGCTATGTCCGCCTCCAAGTTTAAAGCCGACCATCTCATCGGTTTTCTGGACAACAACGGAGTGCAGCTGGACGGAACCCTTGAGGAGATCATGCCCATGGGTGACCTGAGGGCAAAATGGGAGGCATTTGGCTGGAATGTGGTCCCCTGTGACGGTCATGATGTGGAAGACATATGCAGGGCGGTAAAGGAAGCAAAAGCCGTGTCCGGGAAACCTTCCCTGATCCTGGCAAAAACCGTAAAAGGCAAGGGCGTCTCCTTTATGGAGGGCAGGAACACATGGCATGGAAAGGCCATCAATGACGAAGAATATGCCAAGGCAAAAACAGAATTAGGAGGTGCTCTGTGATGGGAAAAATGATAGCGATCCGTGATGCGTATGGTGCGGCACTGAAGGAACTGGGAGAACAGAATACAAAGATCGTGGGCCTGGAGGCGGATGTGGCGTCCTCCACCAAAAGCGGGATATTTGGAAAAGCGTTTCCTGAGCGGTATTTTAATGTGGGTATCAGTGAACTGAATATGGTATCCATGGCAGCCGGTTTTGCCAGGGAAGGGATGATCCCCTATGTGAACACCTTTGCAGTCTTTATGACCACCAGGGGCGCGGACCCCATCCAGAGCCTGATCGCCTACGACAACCTGAATGTAAAGCTGTGCGGCACTTACTGCGGCCTGTCCGATTCCTATGACGGGGCCAGCCATCAGGCCATTACGGACCTGGCCTTTGTGCGCGCCATTCCAAACATGACCGTGATCACGGCGGCCGATGGGGCGGAGACTAGGAAAGCGGTATTTGCCATGGCGGAACACGATGGGCCGGTGTACTTAAGACTCAGCCGGGCGGAGGCCCCTGTGTATTATTCCGATGATATGGACTTTCAGATCGGCAGGGGGATCACGGTAAGGGAAGGCGGGGATGTGACCATCATCACCACGGGAACCGTTCTCCACAAGGCCCTTGAGGCAGCGGATCTCCTGGCACAGGAGGGGATTTCTGCCACCGTGGTGGATATGCACACCATTAAGCCCATTGACAGGGATCTGGTGATACAGTGCGCAATACGGACGGGCGCCATTGTCACGGTGGAGGAACACAGTATTTACGGCGGACTCGGCAGTGCGGTGGCGGAGGTGCTTGTGGAGAACAAGCCTGTTCCCATGGAGCGGATCGGCGCCGTGGATTTTGCGGAGTCCGGGGATTACGGTGAGCTGCTTGTAAAATACGGATACAGTCCCCAGGCCATTGCCGGCAAGTGCAGGGCAGTGATCAGGCGGAAATAAGGAGGTAAGCCATGGAACAATCCATGAGAAGGTTCATGAAAGTGGGCCTGATCCTCCACGTGGCCTACAGAGGCATTGGGGACGGGGACGGTCCCATTCTTGAATGCCTTGGCAAAGTGGTGCAGGACGACTACTTTGAGGCAGTGGAGGTGACTTCCATCAATGATCCGGATGTGAGGACCGCTGCGGCAGACATGATGCGCACAAGCCGCATGGCAGCGGCTTATGGCGGTCAGGGGCGCACCCTGTCAAGGGGGTTAAACCTTAACGACCTGGATGAGGAGGGCAGGCGGCAGGCAGTGGCCGTGCTGAAGGAGGGGATCGACCAGGCCTATGAGCTGGGCTGCGTGGATTTCTCCTTTCTGTCAGGGCGCTACCGGGAGGAGACAAAGGAACAGTCCTTTGAGCAGCTGTTGAGATCCACCCGTGAACTGTGCGCCTATGCCAAAGAAAAGGGAGACATGCCCATCTGCTGTGAGGTGTTTGATTACGACATAGACAAGAAAGCGCTGATCGGACCGGCGCACCTGGCTGCCAGGTATGCCAAAACCATCAGGGAGGAATTTGACAATTTTGGCCTGATGGTGGACTTAAGCCATATTCCCATGATCCATGAGACCATAGAGGAGAGCATTCTCCCGGTAAAGGAATATATTATCCATGCCCATATGGGCAATACGGTGATCAAAAGTCCGGAGTGTGAGGCTTACGGTGACAATCATCCCAGGTTTGGATTCCCAAACAGTGAAAATGATGTTCCGGAACTGGCCAGGTACTTAAGGCTGCTGCTGACCATTGGTTTTCTCAATGAAAAGACGCGCCCCATTGTCAGCTTTGAGGTAAAGCCGTGGAAGGATGAGTGGCCGGAAGCAGTGATCGCCAATGCAAAGCGTACCCTGAACCTGGCCTGGGAGCTGGTATAACGATGTAAATGAGTGTACTCCCGCAATTCTGAGAACCAGGGGATTACAGGAGTACGCATAAACAAAAAGGAGGCTTATCATTTATGAAGGATCCAATTCAGAAATATTTTCAGGTGGGAACCATCCAGTGGATGACCCATCCGCCGGTGGATTATCCCATCCTGGAATCGGTTAAGACCATTTGCTGCGATGAGTATTTCAGCGTCCTGGAAATCACCCATATTGAGGACCAGGATACAAAGGACCGCGTGAGGGACATGCTGGCCCAGGGACACATGAAGGTGTGTTACGGAGCCCAGCCGCGTCTGCTGGGGCCCAAGCTGAACCCCAATGACCTGGATGAGGAGGGCAGGAAAAAGGCTGAGGCAGTGCTCATTGATTCCATTGATGAGGCCGAGTATATGGGCGCAAAGGGAATTGCTTTCCTGGCAGGCAAATGGGAACCTGAGACAAAGGACCAGGCATATGCCCAGCTTCTTAAAACAACCAGGGCTGTGTGCAGCTATGCCGCATCCAAGAAAATGATGGTGGAGCTGGAGGTATTTGATTTTGATATGGATAAAGCGGCCCTCATCGGACCTGCGCCCTATGCTGCCAGGTTTGCCGCCGACATGCGCATGACCCACAATAACTTCGGCCTGCTGGTGGACCTGTCCCATTTCCCCACCACCTATGAGACATCCCGGTTTGTGATCCAGACCCTGCGCCCCTATATCACCCACCTGCATATCGGCAACGCAGTGGTAAAGGAAGGCTGCGAGGCATACGGGGACCAGCATCCCCGGTTCGGCTTCCCGGAGAGCGCCAATGACACAATGCAGCTGGTTGACTTTTTTACCGTGTTAAGGGAGGAAGGCTTTTTTAACAAGGAGGAGCCATACGTGTTGTCACTGGAAGTAAAGCCATGGGCAGGCGAGGACGGGGATATCATCCTGGCCAATACAAAGCGGGTCATCAACCGGGCATGGGCATTGGTAGAGGATGAAGCATAAAGAGTGCTGTTGGAATCTGAAAGAGCACACGAAACATGATAAGGAGGTAAGTATGATGAAAATTGTTGTTTTAGACGGATATACGGAGAATCCGGGAGACTTAAGCTGGGAGGGACTGGAAGCCATCGGCTCCCTGACCGTGTATGACAGGACTCCCGCGGATAAGATCCTGGAGCGGATCGGGGACGCAGAGGCGGTGTACACCAACAAGACACCAATTTCTGCAGAGACCATTGCAAAGTGCCCCAGCCTTAAGTTTATCGGTGTCCTGGCCACGGGGTACAATGTGATCGACACAGCGGCAGCCAAGGCAAACGGGGTGGTGGTCTCCAATATTCCCACCTATGGAACGGATGCGGTGGCCCAGTACGCGATCGCCCTTCTTCTGGAACTGTGCCACCATATCGGGGAGCATTCCGACTGCGTAAAGGCAGGGGAGTGGACCCACAATCAGGACTGGTGCTTCTGGAAACATCCGCTCATGGAGCTGGCCGGCAAAAACTTCGGCGTCATCGGATTCGGAAGGATCGGCCGGAGGACGGCACAGATCGCCCAGGCCCTGGGCATGAATGTCCTTGCCTTTGACGAATATCCCAACAAAGATCTGGAAACAGAACACTGCAGGTACGTATCCTTAGACCAGCTGTTGGCAGAGGCTGATGTGATCAGCCTTCACTGCCCCCTGTTCCCTTCCACGGAAGGAATCATCAACAAGGACACCATTGCAAAGATGAAGGACGGGGTTAAGATCATCAATACTTCCAGAGGCCCCCTGATTGTGGAGGAGGACCTGAAAGAGGGGCTAAACAGTGGAAAAGTCAGCGGTGCGGCCGTGGATGTGGTTTCCACAGAGCCTATCAGGGAGGACAATCCCCTTCTGGGCGCGAAAAATATGATCATTACCCCTCATATTGCATGGGCTCCCAGGGAATCCAGGCAGAGGCTGATGGACATTGCAGTGGATAACCTGCGGCAGTTTGTGGACGGAAAGCCTCAGAACGTGGTCAACCGGTAGGGGAAGTCCAGGCCTGAGCGCGGCCGGCTGCAATCCAATGTACACGGATGTACCCGATTATGATATAATGTTCACGTTGGCATATTTCATAGTTGGGTACATTTTTTATCCGGAGCAGGGCCTTGATATGTCCGGACAGACTCCGGAAGCGGGAGGAAGGGAACCTATGGTTACTATACGCATGTTCATACCGTATTTGAATATGAAGGACAGATTTGAGGCAGCTGTGAGAAAGGTCCCGATCCAGGATGATGTAAAGATCGAGCTGCTTCACGTGTTCGGCACCCCCGAATCCCTGTCAGGCCACGGAGATGCCGAGATCCTGGTGGCCAGGGGCATGACCTATGACAGGCTGATCTCACTGTTCCCCAAAAAGCATGTGGTGGAGATCCAGCTGTCCAGTTTCGATATCCTGGAGGCGCTGATCAAGGCCAGACAGGAGTTTGCACCTAAGAAGATCGCCCTATGCGTCCGGTACATGGACAACGGGGCAGTGGCGGAGCTGGAACGCCTGTGCCAGGCGGAGATCAAATACTATGCCATCCAGGATGAGGCATCCACCCTTGAAGCCATACATCTGGCAAGGGAGAGCGGGGCGGACGTATTTGTGGGCGCGGGCACCATGTGCGGGCTCTGCGACAAGGAGAATTTAAGAAGGGTCCATATCCATACCAAGGACATTGCCATTGAGCAGGCGTTAAAGCAGGCAATGGACGCTGCCAGGACCATCAATTTGGAGCGGGCCAGGTTTAATATGACAAGCGCCATCCTTAACACCAGTTCCGATGCCCTGGTGGCTGTCAATGGGGCGGGGCAGATCCAGGCCCTGAACAACCAGGCGTACCGGACCTTTCATCTGTCAACCAGATCGGACTTTATGGGACGCCCTGTGGAGGAGGTCTGTCCGGGGTTCACATGGCAGGACGTGGTGGAGAACGGAAGGGAAAAGGAGGAGATCATCCAGTGGGAGGACCGGAAACTGTATACGGAGTATAAGCCTGTTGTTGTGGATAAGATGGGCAAAGGCGCCATTATCATTGTGCGCTACGCGGAACAGATCCTGGAGGCGGAGAGCAAGATACGCCACAGCCTTGCGAAACAGGGACTTACTGCAAAGTATTCCTTTGACGACATCATCGGTTCCAGCCACTCCATCCGTGAGAATATCCAGATGGCAAAGCGGTACAGCCGGGTGGACTCCAATGTCCTTATTGTGGGGGAGACGGGAACCGGCAAGGAGCTGTTTGCCCACAGCATCCACAGGGAGAGCAGGCGGAGCGCAGAACCGTTTGTGGCCCTAAACTGTGCGGCACTGCCGGAGAACCTGCTGGAAAGTGAACTGTTTGGATATGAGCCGGGAGCATTTTCCGGTGCTTCCAAAAACGGCAAGGCGGGCCTGTTTGAACTGGCTCACAAAGGGACCATTTTCCTGGACGAGATAGGTGAGATCCCCACCGCGCTCCAGGCCAAGCTCCTGCGCGTCCTCCAGGAAAAGGAGATACGCCGCATCGGCAGCAGCCGTCTTCAGCCCGTGGACGTGAGGGTGATCTCAGCCACGAATATCAATATAGAAGAAAAGATACAGGAGGGACAGTTCCGGTCGGATCTGTACTACCGTCTGAATTTGCTGGATATCACCATTCCTCCCCTGCGGGAGCGCAGCGGGGATATCCAGGAGATGGTGGATTTTTATCTCACCCGGTTTGCCTGTGAGATGGGAAAGTCCATTCCGAAGCTGTCCCCGGAGGCGGTCCAGTGCCTTATGGATTATCACTGGCCGGGAAATGTGCGTGAGCTGCGCAACATCTGCGAGCGCCTGGTGGTGCTCAGTGATGCCCAGGAGATCGGGTCAAAGGAGATACAGATGCTTAAGATCTTCCGCTCCGGTGAGCCGTCCCCCGACCCTGTTGTAAAAACACCCAGGGGACAGCGGGATGGACCGGAGGATATCTACTCTTCCCTCAAACCCAGGAAGAAGAAGCAGGATATTGCCAAGGAACTGGGGGTCAGCAGGACCACCCTTTGGCGCATGGAGCGAATGGCTAAAGAAAAGAAGGACACCACATAACAAACAGTCTGTATGGCAAAGGCGGTTCCGGCTATCTGTAAGAGATGGCTGGGAGCGCCTTTTCCCATTCCGGGGCACATTGGAGAAAATCCCTTGCTCCCCCCGGAAGCTTAAACTATAATGGTCTTAGTACGGAATGAAAATGAAAATCGGGGAACGGGATATATGAACAAATACATAGAACGCTTTTTGGGAACCAAATCCAGCCTGCAGAGAAAGGTTATTGTCATCTATCTGCTGGTTGCAGTCCTTCCCATCATTATCATCACCTTATTCATAAGCGCGATTTATTACAACAACATATTAAAAGCAGCCAATACCCTGCTGGACCAGAACGCCGGGCAGCATGAGGAGGTTGTGCACGAGCGGATGGATGAGTATGAGAATGTGCTCTATGAGCTGGTGACCAACAAGGAATATATCAGTCTGTCCAAACGGATCAATGAGGGAAATGAGGACACCCTGATCATGGATGTGGGCCACATGGAAGACCTGCTCAGGAGCAGTGTGTATACATATGACAGGATCAGAAGCATTACATTTCTGGGGGACAGCGGACGATATGCGTCCTATTCCAAATGGTACAGCAGCAACCATGAGAATATCTGGATCGATGACCGGAAGCGGGAGGTTATCCATGACGAGGTGGAAAAACAACAGAAGCTGACCTTTATCGCCACAGTGAATCTGCGGGAGGGCGGGATCAAAGGGGATTATGTGGTGCTCATGGGCTTTCCGGTAAAAAACCTGCGCACCAAGGAGCAGAGCGGTGTGCTGGTGATGGCCCTGGAGAATGACGTGCTGCTTTTTGAGGGAAATGAGGACAAGCGCAAGGAGAGCGGGGTTGCCACCATTATCCTGGACCGGGAGGACCGGATCCTGGCAGGCACGGATCCTGATTTTATCAACCTGAATTATAAGGAATATGTAAAGGAGGAGTTTGGCAAGACCAAACGGATCTCCGAAATGCGTCATTCCATTGAGGGTACGGAATGGACCATTATGAATATTGTGGACACGGATTTGTACAGGAAGGATATCTATGACATGGTAAGGGCAGTGGTGGTTTTGGTGCTTACCATTACCTGCATTTACTTTTCCACTGTGTTTCTTATTTCCAGAAAATATATCCAGACCATCCAGAAGATCGCCCAGGGCATCCACAATTACGAGGGTACGGATGCCAAGCAGATCAATGTGGAGATGGATGAAAAGAACGAGCTGTATGTGATCGTAAGGCAGTTCAACACCATGACCGCCAGGGTCAATTCCCTTGTGGAAAAATTGAAACAGAAAAATGAGGAGATCAAGGCGGCGGCTATCAGCCAGAAGCACGCTGAGATCAAGGCCCTGGAGGCCCAGATCAATCCCCATTTCCTGTTTAACACCCTGGATTCCATTAACTGGAGGGCCATTGAGCATGATGAGGAGGAGATAAGCAACATGCTGGGAGTGCTGGGAAGCCTGCTGCGCTACAGCATTTCCAATATTGACATGGAGGTGGTGCTGGAGGCTGAGATCAGCTGGCTGAAAAAGTATATTTTCCTCCAGCGGGACAGGTTCCAGTACTCGTTTGACTGTGAATACGACATAACAGAGGAAGCCATGGCATTTCCCATCTATAAGATGCTGCTGCAGCCCATTATTGAGAATACCATTCTTCACGCTTTTGAGGAGGTGAAGGAAGGTGGCATGATCTATGTAAAAGCCTTTAAGCGCCAGGACGGAAAACTGGAAATCCGCATACGGGATAACGGCAGCGGTATGAAGGGGGAGGTTCTGGCTGAGATCCGGAAGGAGATCAGTGAAAATGGGCCTCTTAACAGCAAAAGCATTGGGATCAGCAATGTCATCCACCGGCTCAGGCTGTACTATCAGGAGGAGGCTGAGATCACGGTGAACAGCACCTGGGGAGAGGGCACGGAGTTTGTGCTGGTGATACCGGAACGGCAGCAGGTCTGTTGATCAGTGGAATGTGTGGCGGCATGCGTGAGTGGAATGTGTGGCGGCATGTGTGGCGGAAATGTGTGGCGGAAGGTACGGGCGGAATGTATAGATGGAATGCATAGATGGAATGCAGTAAGAGGGGATTGCCAATGAAGAATATTGTAATTGTGGAGGACGAGTTCCGTATCAGGCAGGGACTTGGAAGACTGATCAATAAAGTGGATATGGGATGCAGGGTGATCGGGGAAGCGGAAAACGGATATGAGGGCTTAAAGATGATACGGGATATGGAGCCGGATATTGTTATCACGGATATCCGTATGCCCAAGATCAGCGGGCTGGAGATGATAGGGAAGGCCAAGGAGATGGGGGCTTCCTGTACCTTTGTGATCCTCAGCGGATACGCGGAGTTTGAGTATGCCCGCCAGGGCATTAAGCTGGGGGTACAGGAATACCTTTTAAAGCCCATCACCATATCGGATGTAAAGGAGCTGCTGACAAAACTCACCGCAGACGAGCGGGGGCATGAAGCCAGGGAGGATGTACGGCAGTACTCGGCCGTGGTCCGGGAGATGATCGTTACCATGGAGGAAAACTACGGCATGAGGCTGGGGCTGGATACCTTTGGGGAGAAATTCAGGCTCACACCGGAATATATCAGCAACCTGTTTGCAAAGGAGACGGGGATGACATTTTCCAATTACCTGAAAAAGATCAGGATAGAAAAGGCAAAGGACCTGATCCTTAACACGGATATGAAAATATACGAGGTGGCGTGCAGCGTGGGATATCCGGACCAGAAATATTTTTCAAAGGTGTTCAAGGAGTATACGGGGGTTTCCGCCAAACAGTTTGCCGTGGATGCCCAGAGAAAACAGATATAATACACTTTTTTTAAGATATTGGAATTTTATGTTCCCTTTCCGGACGGTATACTTAGAACAGAAAGAACAGAGGAGGTATACAATGAAAAAGGGTATTGTATTATTAACAGCGCTGGCCATGACGGCCGGGTCTCTTACAGCCTGCGGCGGCGGGGGCGCATCCACACAGACATCGGGACAGACAGCAGCTTCGGGGGCGGCTGAGAGCGCCAAGGCATCAGCGGACGGCAAGACGGAGATCACCTTCTGGCACTATATGTCGGAGGACAAGGAAGGAAAATATGTGGTTGAGGCCGTGGATGAGTTTAACAGCTCCCAGGACGAGGTCCATGTGACGGCCCAGTATCTGCCAAGGGCAGAGCTTATGAAACAGTACACCATTGGCGTGGTTTCAGGGGAACTGCCGGACTGCGGCATGGTGGATAACCCAGACCACAACTCCTATGCTTCCATGGGCGTGTTTGAGGATATCACCGACCTTTATAATTCCTGGGATGAGGCTGCTTTCCTTGAAGGCTCACTGAATTCCTGCTATTACGAGGATAAATTATACGGACTTCCCTGGGGCAATAACTGCCTGGGACTTTTCTATAACAAGAAGATGCTGGATGAAGCAGGGGTGGAGGTTCCCACAACCTGGTCTGAGCTGGAAGCGGCAAGCGAAAAGCTGACCACGGACACATGCAAGGGACTTGCCATATCTGCCATCGGCAATGAGGAAGGCACCTTCCAGTATATGCCATGGCTGCTGTCGGCCGGCGGAAGCGTAACGGACCTGACCAGCGGCGGAGCCAAGGAGTCCATGTCCTTCCTGTACGGAATGATCGAAAAGGGATATATCAGCAGAGAGTGCGTAAACTGGACCCAGGCAGACGTGGAAAAGCAGTTTGCCTCAGGACAGGCAGCCATGATGATCAATGGACCGTGGCAGTTCTCCGGCCTGGCCAAGGACGCCCCGGACCTGGAATACGGTGTGGCAAAAGCACCAAAGGCGGATGACGGGGATTATGCATCCGTACTGGGCGGCGAGAATGTGGCAATCTGCTCCGGCGCCAATGTGGAGGCCAGCTGGAAGTTCCTGTCATGGATCACCAGCAAGGAGAAATCACAGGAAATCTGCAAATCCATCGGACGTTTCTCTCCAAGGTCGGATGTGAATGTGCAGGAGATGTTTGCGGATGATCCCCTTAACTCCGTGTTTGCAGAGGTAATGCCCACTGCCCAGTCCAGAGGACCGTCCCCGGACTGGCCCGAGATATCCGCGGCCATCTATACCGCCCAGCAGGAAGTGTTCACAGGGCAGAAGGATGCGGATACCGCCCTTGCGGACGCACAGGCCAAGATTGACGCCATCGGCGCTAAATAAAGTATTTGAATGAGTCCCATCACATGTACAAGGCCAGACAGTACTGGATTGTGATGTGATGGGGCTTTTTGCACCAAAAACCAGGAAAAAGAACGGGAGGTTGCTTATGTGGGACAGTAAGCGGGAGAAAAAAGAACAGATACTGGGGTACTTCTTCATACTGCCGGCGGTGATCTATATGCTGGCGTTTATAGGGTATCCCATCATATATAACTGGATCATCAGCTTTCAGAATGTGACGGCCAAGACCATCGCAAGCGCTGCCAGGGAGTTTGCGGGATTTTCCAATTACAAAGCCATCTTTGCAGACGTGACCTTCAAGAAGGCTTTGGTCCACACCTTTATCTATACCATTGGATGCTTAAGCATTCAGTTTACCCTGGGCTTTTTATTTGCCATATTCTTCACAAAGAAATTCGCCCTTTCCAAACCCATCCGCGGTTTTATCGTTATCAGCTGGATGCTTCCGGTGACGGTGACGGCCCTGGTGTTCAAGTTCATGTTCGCTGAGGGAAACGGCATCATCAACTACATCCTTATGAGCCTTCACCTGATCGACAAGCCGGTGGGCTGGCTGCTCCAGGGAAATACAGCCATGATGGGACTGATCATCGCAAATTCCTGGGTGGGCATCCCCTTTAACATGCTGCTGCTCACAACCGGACTTAACAATATTCCGGGGGATATCTACGAGGCGGCTGCCATAGACGGGGCCACGGGTATACAGAAGTTTTTAAAGATCACCATACCCCTTCTTAAATCCACCATCATGTCGGTGCTGATCCTTGGATTTGTGCTTACCTTTAAGGTGTTCGACCTGGTGTATGTTATGACGGGAGGAGGTCCGGTGGATGCCACCGAGGTGCTGTCCACCTATTCCTATAAGCTTTCCTTCCAGCTGTTCCACTTTGGGGAGGGGGCTGCGGTTGCCAATGTCCTGTTTGTCTGCCTGCTTATGGTTGCCCTGGTCTATCTCAGGACCATTTCAAAGGATGAAGCCATTTAATAGGCCGTTTAATGGCTCTGTGCAAGCAGCACATCGGTAAAATAAGAAAGGAGTATTCCATGAATAAGAAGAATAATATCATCCTGTGCGTTGTGGCCGTACTGATCGCATGTGTGTTCCTGTTTCCGTTATATTGGATCATTGTCAATTCCTTTAAGCTGGACAGTGAGATATTTGCAAGCACACCCACACTGTGGCCAAAGGAATTTACATTAAAAGCATACCAGGAACAGTTTGGAAACCTGTTTATCACGGTGAGGAACTCGATCATCATTGCCCTGGGCTCCATGGTCCTGTCGCTGATCCTGTCCGTGCCCGCTGCCTACGGACTGGCAAGGTTTAAGGTAAGGGGAATGAAGCTGTTCATCCTTGTTTTCCTGATCACCCAGATGCTTCCCGCGTCCCTGGTGCTGACCCCCTTATACCTGATCTTTTCCAAGCTGGGGATCCTGAATACCTACTTTGCCCCCATTCTGTCCACGGCAACCATTTCCATCCCCTTTATCGTGCTCATGCTCCGTCCCGGATTCTTAAGCATGCCAAAGGAGCTGGAGGATGCGGCCATGATCGATGGCTGCAATGGTTTTACCACCTTTCTTCGGATCGCCATCCCCATCTCCAAGCCAACGGTGATCACAGCCACCTGCTTCAGCTTTGTGTTTGCGTGGAACGATCTTGCGTACTCCATGACATTTAACACAAAGGAGATCATGAGGCCCATGACATCCGCGATCTACACCTTTATGAACCAGTACGGCACCCAGTGGAACAGTATCATGGCTTACGGCGTGCTGTTGATCCTGCCCAGCTGCTTTATCTTTGTGACCATGCAAAAGCACATTGTGGAGGGAATGACCAGCGGTTCTGTTAAGGGTTAATAATAAACCAGGAGGATATTGATATGAACGTTTTCAGAATTGAGGACAACTGCCTGAAATTCCATTATGACGCAGAGGAGCTGTGGATCCAGCCGTGGAGCGCCAACAGCTTCAGGGTAAGGGCCTGCAAGACTGCCCAAATGCCCTGCGAGAACTGGGCGCTTCAGATGGAGGTGGAGGACATTGTTCCCCAGATCACCATCCAGGAAGACTGCGCATGGATCAAAAACGGAAAAATTCAGGCAAAGGTATCACAGTACGGAAAGCTGACCTTTTATGACCGGAACGGGGAAATCCTTCTGGATGAGTATCTGAGGAACAGGCTGGATGTGTTTGCGGACTACTGCAGCGCCCTGGAAGTGGAGGCAAGGGAGTTTAAGCCCATTCCGGGAGGGGATTACCACTTATCCATGCGCTTTGTGTCTGATCCCCGTGAAAAGATATTTGGAATGGGGCAGTACCAGCAGCCCTACCTGAACTTAAAGGGTACGGATCTGGAGCTGGCACAGAGAAATTCCCAGGCAAGTGTTCCCTTTTATGTGTCATCCTTAAATTACGGATTCCTGTGGAACAACCCGGCAGTGGGAAGGACCATGTTTGGAAAAAATATCACCACATGGGAAGCGTATTCCACCAAGGCGCTGGATTACTGGATCACGGCTGAGGATACGCCTGCTAAAATTGAGGAGGCGTATGCCCGGGTTGCCGGTACGGTTCCCATGATGCCCGACTATGCCATGGGGTTCTGGCAGTGCAAGCTGCGCTATCAGACCCAGGAGGAGCTTCTTCAGGTGGCCAGGGAATATAAAAAGAGAAACCTGCCCATCTCCGTGATCGTGATCGACTATTTCCACTGGCCGCTCCAGGGAGACTGGAAGTTTGATCTCAGGTACTGGCCCGACCCGGATGCCATGATCCGGGAACTGAAGGAAATGGGGATCGAGCTCATGGTTTCCATCTGGCCCACAGTGGATTACAGAAGCGAGAATTTCCAGGAGATGAAGGAAAAGGGATATCTGATCCGCACGGACAGGGGATTCCGGATCGCCATGGATTTCCAGGGAAATACCGTCCATTTTGACGCCACCAATCCAAAGGCCAGGGAGTATGTATGGCAGAAAGCAAAACAGAATTATTATGACAAGGGCGTAAAGATCTTCTGGCTGGATGAGGCGGAGCCTGAATACAGCATCTATGATTTTGACAACTACCGCTACCACATGGGACCCAATGTGCAGATCGGCAATATCTATCCTGCCATGTATGCAAAGACATTCTTTGACGGCATGAAGGCGGAGGGGCAGGAAAATATCATTAACCTGCTGCGCTGTGCCTGGGCCGGTTCCCAGAAATACGGGGCCCTGGTATGGTCCGGGGACATTCATTCCAGCTTTGCCAGTCTGAGAAACCAGGTGGCGGCAGGCCTTAACATGGGAATGGCAGGGATCCCCTGGTGGACCACGGATATCGGCGGATTCCACGGCGGGGACCCCCGGGACCCGGGATTCAGGGAACTGCTGATCCGCTGGTTTGAGTACGGTACATTCTGCCCGGTCATGCGTCTGCATGGATACCGGGAACCACTAAAAGAGCCCATGGGCACGGAGGGCGGCGCCGCATGTGTGTCAGGTGCGGACAATGAGGTGTGGTCCTTTGGGGATGAGGCATATGAGATCTGCAAGACCTACCTCAACTTAAGGGAGTCCATGAAACCCTATATTGCCCGGCAGATGGCAGCAGCCCATGAACAGGGAACCCCGGTGATGCGTCCTCTGTTCTATGATTTCCCGGAGGATAAAATGGCGTGGGAGATCGAGGACCAGTACATGTTTGGACCTGATATGATGGTGGCGCCCGTGCTGTATGCCGATATGAGGAAACGGACCGTGTACTTCCCTGAGGGAAGGGAATGGAAGCATTTCTTTACAGGGGAAATGTACCATGGAGGCACAACGGCCCAGGTGGAAGCGCCCATTGACCAGCTGCCTGTGTTCACAGCTGTATAAGAAGGGAAACACCACCTGAAGAGGTGGGAGTCTCGATCGGAGGGAAAGATGAAATTCACAAACGGTTACTGGCGTATCAGGGAAGAGATCGACCCCGTGTACGCGGTGGAATATTATGATGCAGATTATAGTACAAATTACGATACAGTTTACGATACAGGCAAAAAGGATAACAGCCTTGTGGTTTACGCTGCCACAAAACATATGGGAGACCGGGGGGACACCCTGAACCAGCCCATGCTCACGGTCACATTTTCCAGTCCCATGGAAAATGTGATCAAGGTATCGGCGGTCCACTTTAAGGGAGCCCTGTATAAAGGGCCCCACTACCAGGTGGCAGAGCAGGAGGGAAGTTTTGTCTCCATTACAGAGGACGAGGAGACCATCACCTACCAATCCGGCAGGACCAGCGCGGTGATCCATAAGGCGCCAATGGGGTGGAAGGTGGAATTTAAGGATGGGGACCGCCTTCTCACAGAGAGCAGCTTCCGGAACCTGGCTTATATGAAAAACAGGGAGACTGGAAAGAATTACATGGCGGAACAGCTGCTTTTAGACGTGGGCGAGTATGTTTACGGACTGGGAGAGCGGTATACCCCCTTTGTGAAGAACGGCCAGACCGTGGAGGTGTGGAACGAGGACGGGGGCACTGCCTCTGAGCAGACCTATAAGAACATCCCCTTTTATATTACCAACAAAGGATACGGGGTGTTTGTGGCCCATGCCGGTGACGTGCATTTTGAAGTGGGCAGCGAGAAGGTGGAGCGGGTGCAGTTCAGCGTGCAGACGGAGAGGCTGGATTACTACATCATCAACGGAACCACCCCCAAGGAGACGGTGCAGCTGTACACCGAGCTCACAGGCAAGCCTGCCCTGCCTCCCTCATGGTCCTTTGGACTGTGGCTGACCACCTCATTTACCACCAGTTATGATGAGGAGACGGTGAGCAGCTTTATTCAGGGCATGGAGGACCGGGACATCCCGCTTCACACCTTCCATTTTGACTGCTTCTGGATGAAGGGATATGAGTGGTGCAACTTTGAGTGGGATAAGGATACCTTCCCTGACCCGGAGGCCATGTTAAAGAGGTATAAGGCCAGAGGACTTCATATCTGTGTGTGGATCAACAGCTACATCGGCCAGAAGTCGGCCCTGTTTGATGAGGGCATGGAGCAGGGGTATTTTGTAAAGAACCTGGACGGCTCCGTGTGGCAGTGCGACAGATGGCAGGCGGGAATGGCTCTGGTGGACTTCACCAATCCTAAGGCCTGCAAGTGGTACCAGGATAAGCTGGAGCGCCTGATCGACATGGGCGTGGACTGCTTTAAGACGGACTTTGGAGAGCGGATACCTGTGACCGGAGTAATGTATTATGACGGGTCCGACACTGTAAAAATGCATAACTATTACACCTACCTGTACAACCAGGTGGTATTTACACTTTTGGAGCGCAAGCTGGGAAAGGATAAGGCCCTTGTATTTGCCAGATCCACGGCGGCCGGAGGCCAGAAATTCCCCGTGCACTGGGGCGGGGACTGTACGGCCACCTACCTTTCCATGGCTGAGGATATGAGGGGCGGACTGTCCCTGTCCCTTGGGGGCTACGGGTTCTGGAGCCATGACATTGGGGGATTTGAGCAGACCGCATCCGCTGATGTGTATAAGCGCTGGTGTGCCTTCGGCCTTCTCAGCTCCCACAGCCGGCTTCACGGCTCCACCTCCTACCGGGTGCCCTGGCTGTTTGATGATGAGGCATGTGACGTGCTGAGGAAATTTGTTAAGTTAAAATGCTCCCTGATGCCCTACATCTTTGCCCAGGCGGTAAAGGCCCACAGGGAAGGCATACCCATGATGCGCCCCATGTTCCTGGAGTTCCCGGAGGACCCTGCCTGCGAGACGCTGGACCGGCAGTATATGCTGGGGGATTCCCTGCTGGTAGCGCCCGTGTTCCGGGAAAGCGGGGAAGTGGCCTACTATCTCCCGGCGGGCACATGGACCAATTACCTCACAGGCGAGGTGAGGGAAGGCGGCAGATGGTACAGGGAAGTCTTTGACTATTTCCATCTCCCGCTGATGGTAAGGGAAAACACGGTCCTGGCAGTGGGCAGCCATGAGGAGCGGCCGGATTATGACTATGTATCCGGCACCACCTTAAAGCTGTTCCAGATCAAGGACCAGGCAGATATCCGCATCATGGTTCCGGATGTGGATGGAAAGGAAGCAGCTGACATAAGGGTCACCTCAGACCGGGGCCGGGTCAGAGCCGTGATCCGCGGCGGCGCTCACTGGACAGTGGAAGGTCCTGAGGGGATGATTGTGGAAGTTGCGGAGGAGTGATTGCCACTTAGGACATCCGGCCAACATGATGACCAGGGAACAGTTTGTCGATCGTTTTAAAGTTCAGGTGTCCCATGTGATGGATCCTGAACAGGCAGAGGAATGGATCAATATGATATGTAATATTGAAAAATATGATAATATCACGGATGTGGCGGACCGGTTGTTTGTATGATCATCAGATGGGGTGTGCATAAGAGAGTGGGGATTTCCCCACTCTTTTGCCGTTGCAGATATCTCCTGAATAGAAATCCCCCAACCAGAAAATACTAATGGAAAAACTGGATATGCCATGGGCAATTTTGTGGTAGAGGGGGTAGTTTCATTGGGTGACATAATAGTCCGTCTGCAGTCACTGGATTTAAAGAACATAAAAAATGTATCTTTTGGCAGGATCGAAATGCCCTGCGCGCACAACAAAGAACTGTGCTTTCAAAGGTCTGAAATATTAGGGCTGTATGGGCAGAACGGTTCCGGGAAGACGGCGGCGGTGGACGCTTTATATTTTCTGCAAAACATTATGATCGGAAAAAGCCTGAAGGAGGAGATGGGAGATTATATAGACGCCAATGAGGATCAGGCGGAAATCTGGGCGGAGTTTGCGGTCTTTATGGAGGATTCTGTATTTGAAGTGGGGTATCGTATCCAGATCCGAAGAACGGAAAACAGACAGGTTGAGATCCTGAGGGAACTATTAAGCTGTGCGAAAAACTCAAAGGGCAGAAGGACCAGCAGAGCCGTATTTATGGATTATAAACGGGATGACAGGTCGGTGGTTTTCAGGCCTAAAAAGCGGCTGGAGGAGGTATTTGAAACAAATAAAGAGTATAAGACCGACCTGATCGTGGCCAGAAAACTGGCTGAGAAAAGCAGGTGTTCCTACATCTTTGGGGAGAGCAGCCGGGAGATCTTTTTTTCAGAGCATGGGAATGCTTTTTCTGAGTATTCTGCGATCATCAAGGCATTGTTCCACTATGCCCTCACGGATCTGTTTGTTATAAGAAACTCCCATTCCGGTGTGATCTCAGCCAATTTTGTGCTGCCCATGGCATTCAGGATCGACAAGGAGGACCCATATAATCCTGGACTGAAGGGGGATTTCACCATTTCCCTCATGGAAGCCACGGTGCTGGATGAAAGGCAGAAGGACGTGCTGTATCAAATCACAGGACAGATCAATACGGTGATCCACACCATAATTCCGGGGATGAGACTGGATATCCGGGACCATGGATTCCAGATGATGGGCAATGGAAAAACAGGGTTTAAAGTGGAACTGTTATCCAAAAGGGATGGGATCCCTCCCATCCCCATACGCATGGAATCAGAAGGAATCATCAAGATCATTTCCATTTTAAACGCTCTGATCCAGGCATTTGGGAATGCCTCGATCTGCCTTGTGATCGATGAACTGGACGCAGGAATTTTTGAATATATGCTGGGGGAACTGCTGGATATCTTTCATAAAAGCGCCAGGGGACAGCTGATCTTCACCTCCCATAACCTGCGGGCTTTGGAGATGCTTAAAAAGGACAGCATCATGTTTTCCACTGCCAATCCAAATAACCGTTACATTCATATGAGAAACATGAAAGCATCGGACAATCTGCGGGATGCGTATCTAAGGAGTATCACCCTGGGGGGACAGATTGAAGAGATATACAGCGAGACGGACAGCTTTAAGATCGCGCGGGCGTTCAGGAAAGCGGGCAGAAGCATGAAGCACACAGGCGGGGAAATGAAATATGGAAAATAAGGAAAAAAAGGTCATAGCATTTATTGTGGAAGGCTCCAGCGATGAGGCTGTCATCGGTTCCGTGATGAAGGAGTATTTTTCAGATGAACAGATACAGTTTGTGGTTGTGCACGGGGACATAACAACCAGGGACTATGTAAGTGTGGATAACATCATCAGGAAGATAAACGACTTGGTAAGCACGCTGAAGGAAAAATACAGGTACAAAACCTCGGACTTTATTAAGATCATCCATCTTGCGGACACGGACGGTGTTTTTATCAGTGACGAGTGCGTATGGCCTGCGGACGTGGATTCCATCACATACTATGAGGACCACATAGAGACAAGGTCCAGGGAGGCTATTTTGGACCGCAACCACAAGAAGTCGGAAATACTTTTTAAGCTGTATAAGACCGGAAAGATCGGCGCCATCCCATACAATATCTACTATAATTCCTGTAACCTGGAGCATGTGCTGTTCAATGAATTAAAGGATTTTACCGATGAGGAAAAGGAAGAAATGTCAGATGAGTTTGCGGATAAATATGAGCAGAATCCGGAGGATTTTATCGCATTCCTGTCGGAACAGCAGGTGGCTGTTCCAGGCACCTATCAAGATACCTGGAAGTTTATTGAGGAGGATTTAAACTCATTGCAGCGCCACACTAATATGCATCAGATATTTGAGGGTATGGCATAAAAAGGCTCCCTGTGCAGACGTACAGACATGGCCACGGCAACAATGGCAGAGATGATGTCAGCTGCCGGCTGTGCGTAGAGAATGCCGTTTATTCCCCAAAGGGCGGGGAGTGCTAAGATGATTGGGACAAAGCAGATCCCCTGCCTGCAGGCGCCAAGGATAAAGCCTTCTCTGGCTTTTCCAAGGGCAAGAAAGAGCGAGGAATAGACCGTGTAGTAACCAAAAAGCAGAAAGGACAGCCCGTTTGCGCGCAGGGCTTTTTGTCCGGCCTGGATCATTTCCATATCCCCTTTTGTGAATTGGGAAATGACCGCTGTGGGGAAGACGGCCATGGCCAGTCCGTACACGGTGCAGAAGATGGTTGACCAGAGGATGGATGTACGGATCGCCTGACGCAGACGATCATATTTCTTTGCCCCGTAGCTGTATCCCGCAATGGGCTGGAAGCCTTTTAGAAAACCGAATACCATCAGGCTTCCCATGGAAATGATCCTTGTGACAGCCCCCATCCCGGCGATTACCGAGTCCCCGTATTCCTTTGCCTGCATGTTGATCAGAGTGATGGAAAGGCCGGTCAGCAGCTGGAATACCAGGGTGGGAACGCCGATCTTTAAGATTTCAGACATGATCTGCGGGGAGTAACGGCATTGGCTGGGACGGAAGGTAAACATGCTTTTTTTGCAAAGTATATAGGCCAGATAGACCAGTGAGGAGATGACCTGTGACAGGGCGGTGGCAATGGCGGCGCCTGCCACGCCTAAATCAAGTCCATAGATAAAGACCGGGTCCAGGACCATATTCAGGACCGCTCCTGAGAGAAGGGCGCACATGGTGGTCTTTGCAGCGCCTTCGCTGGTGACAATGTTGTTCATGGTTACATTAAACACATTAAAAATAGAGAAAGTGACATAGATACCCCCATAGGTAAGGGCATAGGGCAGTATGCTTTGGGTCGCGCCCAAAAGCCTGAGAATGGGGGTGAGAAAGATCAGGGTGAGGAGGATCATCAAAGCGCCTGCCAGGATGCTGCTGTACAGAGCGGTGCTGGCAACCTGATCCGCCGTGTCCTTATCCCCGCGTCCCAGCAGCCTGGAAATATAGGATGCCGCCCCATTTCCAAACAGCAGACCCAGGCCCACCACCACCTGCCCCAGGGGAAAGGCAACTGATATGGCCCCCATCTGGCTGGTTCCCAGTCCTCCCACAAAAAAGGCGTCCACCAGATTGTACAATGCGTTGATCATCATACCGATCATGGTGGGAAGCCCCATTGCCAAGAGGGCTTTGGGAATGGGCGCATTCCCCAGCAATTCTGTTTTTCTGTTTCCTGTTTTTCTGTTTTCTGATTCCATGTTTTCTGGTTTCCTGTTTTTTTCCTTCATGACCGTTCCTTCATGTTCGTTCCTGTGATTCATACTATTCTGTCCTTTCCCTTGACATAGATTGTGAAATAAAGTACTATAAATTATAGTATTTAAAGCAACGGAATAAATACTACTATAAATTATAGTATATGTCAAGGTTAAAGGAGGAAATTATGGCGACTATTGATCTGATCGTGTTGGGAATGTTAAAAAAGGAGTCTTTGAGTGCCTACGATATCCAGAAATTAGTGGAGTACCGCAATATATCCAGGTGGGTGAAGATCAGCACGCCTTCCATTTATAAAAAGGTGATCCAGCTGGAGGAGAAGGGATATATCACAAGCAGCATGGTAAAGGAGGGCAGGATGGCCGAGAAGGCGGTCTATTCCCTGACGGAACAGGGGAACAGGGAATTTGAACACCTTATGGAGGAGATTGCCTCCAAGCCCATACACATTTTCCTGGATTTTAATGCTGTGATGGTAAACCTGGACAGTATCACGCCGGAAAAACAAAAAGCCTGCCTGGAAAAGATTGAGGACAATATAAAAACCTTGAAAACATATTTGGAAGAAAATGTAAGCATGAAAGAGGGGGAGCCTGAGATCCCAAGGACAGGTATGGCTGTCTTAAAGCAGCAGCAGATCCTGGCCTTTGCAGTCGAGGACTGGATCAGGGAAGTAAAAAGGGATCTTTCCGACACGCGATAGGGATTATTTTATGCGGGAAAATAAAGGTACAGTATTGCAAAAACAAAAAATATATGGTAATATTGCTATACTGAAAAGGATTTCAGCTGCAGAAAAGAGGAAGAAGTGCACATGAAAAAGGGGAAAATCACAATTAAGGATGTGGCTGAATATGCCAGTGTATCACCGGCCACCGTCTCACGTGTACTCAACGACTATAAGTGGATCAATTCAGAGGTAAAGGAACGGGTTCAGAAAGCCATTGACGAACTCCACTATGTGCCTGATTTTACGGCAAAGGCCATGGTACGGGGCAGGAGCCAGGTGGTGGTGGTGATCGTGCCCATCATTGATAATCATTTTTTTACCCAATTGATCAACACGGTTATCCAGGAAATGAAGAAATATGGCTATTATGTGGTTGTATATACAACAGAGTCCGCAGATGAGGAGTGCAGCTTTCTGGGAAGCTCCATCTGCCAGATGGCTGACGGGATATTGGATGCCACCTCCTTAAAGGAACTGTCACCGTTGCAGAATGTTAAGAAACCCATGGTGCTGATCGACCGCTATTTTGAGGGGAATACAACCATAGACTGCGTAATGAACCGGAATTACGAGGCCCTGTACCAGGGTACAGAGTATCTGATCCGACATGGACATAATAAGATCGCCTTTCTTGTGGGAGCAGAGGGACACGGCATAGCGGAGGAGCGGATCCGGGGATTTAGGGATGGGCTCCAGGCCCATGGGCTGCCCTGGAGGGAGGAGTATTTTATACAGGACTGCTGGAAGACGGAAGCCGGTATACGGTATGCGTCACGGCTTCTTGAACTGCCGGATCCTCCCACGGCCATCATAGCCGGGAATAATACGCTGACCACAGGTGTCCTGGAGGCGGTGAGGAATCATGGGATGGCGCCGGGAGGGGATATCTCGATGATTGGTTTTGAGGAGTGTGATGAGGATGTGCAGGCATTTGCCCGCCATGGGATCACCAGCTTCCGTCTGGATACATCAGCGATTGCAAGCTGTGCGGTAAAACTGCTGCTAAACAGGATGGAACAGTCGGGAAAACGCGCCGGGGCCCGGGTGGAGGCCCTGGAATTAAACTTTATTGAACGGACATCGGTATGCGCTCCCTCGCTATGAGGAAAGGCGGCATACCCATAAAGACGGACAGGAGCGTGCTCATACGCGCTCCTGGGGAGTCCAGGGGGACTTCCCTTTTACATGACAGTAAAAAAATGTGGTCAGGATAGGGACAACATTTTTTTTACAGGAACTGAAAACGATTTCAGTTTTAAAAAATATAAGTTTACCCCCGGAGATCCCGAGAGTAAACAAAAGGGAAAAGGAGAAAAACAAATGAAACCAGTAGGAATTATCGGAGGCAGCGGATTTTATGAGCTTCTGGAAAACCCCAGGATGTTTGTCCATAATAATAAATATGGGCGTTCTTCAGAAATCTTTGAGGGAATGATCCAGGGACGCAAGGTTTATTTCCTCCCGCGTCACGGGGAGGAGCACAAAATCATTGTGCCGCGCATTAATTACAGGGCCAACATATGGGCGTTTAAGGAGCTGGGAGTGGAGCAGATACTGGCGACCAACTGCGTGGGAAGCAGCAACCCGGACATTGAGCTGGGCAGCCTGGTGATCCCCCATGACTTCTGCGACTGGACCAGAAGGTTCCCACGTTCTTTGTATGATGATGAGGTGGAGGCATACCATGTGGACATGACGCCGGCCTATTGCCCGGACTTAAGAAAGGCATTGATCCAGGCGGCCAACCAGGTAAAGCCCGGACATGTCCACGACCAGGCCGTGATCTTTGTCAATGAGGGACTCAGATTTGAGACGCCGTTTGAACTGAAAATGTTCAGAAAGCTGGGAGCTGACCTCATTGGGATGACCACTCTGCCTGAGGCCGTGTTTGCCAGGGAGGCGGCAATCTGTTATGCCCATATCTGTGTTCCCACTAACTGGTGCCTGGGAGAGCAGATCGAGGCGGACGATTTCCCAAGGCTGCTGAAACAGGGAATAGAGGATTTTAAGCAGGTGCTGTACCTGGCCATCCCCACCCTTTCAGATGACAGGGATTGCCCGTGCAGCCACGCGCTGGACCATGCGATCTTAAAAAAGTGAGGGGTGGAGTAGGGATGCCCGGATATCAGGCACTGCTCACGGATCTGGACGGGACCTTGATCCACTCCCAGGACTGTATCTGTGATGCGCTTTTGGCAGCGTTTCAAACGGTAAGCAAGGTGGCTCCTTCCAAAGAGGAGATCATGGGCATGTTTGGGCTTCCGGTGGAGGTAATGCTCACCACCCTGACCGACATAAGCCCGGATGATAAAGAGACCATAGCTGATTTTATCGAGGAGTATAAACGGCAGTACCCCATCCATATGGAGAGGGCCAGGCTCATAGACGGAGCCATGGAAACTGTAAAATACATAGAGGGTCTGGGATGCCCGGTCTGCCTGATCACATCGGAGCGGAGAAAGAATGCAGCCCATATCTTAGGGCGGATGGGGCTGGACCGCTATATACGGTTCATGGTCACCAGGGATGATGTGACCTGTTTTAAACCGGATCCAGAGCCTATTTTAAAGGGAGCAGCAGCCTGCGGGACAGCCCCCAAGGACTGTGTGTACATTGGGGAGTCTCCCTTTGACATTGAGGCAGGAGTGGCTGCAGGTGTGTTTACGGTGGCAGTGCCATCGGGAAACTGGCCGGTGGATTCCCTGGTGGAACAATCGCCGGATTGTGTGGTAAAGGATATTACAGAGTTGTGTTCCATTTTTGATGAGTCACGAAGGAGGAGAACGATATGAGAAAGATGAAATTGTTTTTAACCGCAGCAGCCGTTATCTGCGCGCTGTCAGGATGTGCAGGCAAGACAGAGGCCCCCAAGGACCAGACACGGGCCGCAAGCGAGGCAAAGACCGAGAAAGCAGAGGAAGCAGGAAAGGAAGCGGGTAAATCAGAGAACGCAGGGGAAACAGAGGAAGCAAAAAAAGCAGAAACGCCGGAGAACGGGGATCTGTTTACCTGCCTGATATCTGAGGCGCCGGCAGGCGTTCCTTTTACGGACCTGACCTGGACCGGTTTTGAGAGGATCGAAAATGAGTACGGAGCCCAGGTTAAGCTGATCGAGGCGCTTGACAAGGCGGAGTATTCCGAGCAGATCAGGGCCATGGCGGAAATGGGGGCAAATCCCATCTACACTATGTTTGACACGGTCAATGAGGTGGCTGTGGAGCTGGCGCCGGAATACCCGGAGACCATGTTCTGTCTGATCGACAGCAGCCTGGACACAAAGTATGACAATGTGGCAAACGTGTATGTGGATTCCCTGGAACCAGCCTTTGTATCCGGCTTTGTGGCAGCCAAGACCACCCAGTCAGGGACTATCGGATGGATCGGCAGCCTGGATATCCCGGTCATCAACCGGTTCCGTGACGCATACCTGGCTGGAGCCAAATATGCGGACCCGGATGTGGTGGTACAGACCGCTTATGTGGGGGACGACAGTGATACGGTAAAGGCAGGGGAGCAGACAAAGATCATGGTCAGCCAGGGCGCCGACATTATCTTCCAGACAGCCAATCTGGCGGGCCTGGGTGTGATCCAGGGCTGTTCGGATGCGGGAATTAAATGTATTGGAGTGGATGAATGGCAGGGCGGCATTGACGGCTGCGTATTCTGGTCCTCCTTAACCGATATCAACGGAGCTGTGTTTGACTCCTTTACCGCTTACAAGGAAGGCAGGTTCACGGCCGGAAGGACCAATTACGGAATTGAGACCCAGTCAGCGATCTATGATGACAGGGATTATGAAAAACTTCCTGATGATGTGAAGGCAGAACTGGACGAACTGCTTGCAGCTGTGAGATCCGGTTCCCTTAACCTGGAGGACTTGCTTAAATAGCAGGCCATGGTTACATAAAGGAGGCATCTATGGACTTTGTGCTGGAATTAAAGGGGATAACCAAGCGGTTCGGAAGTCTGACCGCAAATGACAGGATCAGCCTGTCTGTAAGGAAGGGAACAGTCCATGCGGTCATCGGGGAAAACGGGGCTGGAAAAAGCACGCTCATGAATGTGATCAGCGGCCTGTACCGGCCGGATGAGGGGGAGCTGTTTGTACACGGGAAAAAGGTGGATTTCAAGAATCCCAATGATGCCAGCAGGGCGGGCATCGGAATGGTACACCAGGAATTTATGCTGTTCCCTGAATTGACCGTGCTGGATAATATCATGATGGGATATGAGAAGAAGAAATGGGGTATTTTCCTGAACCGGGAAGCGGCCCGCCGCCATGTGGAGGACATATGCCGGGAGTATCATTTTAACATACCTTTGGATGAACTGGTCCAGAACCTGTCCGTTTCCATGCTGCAGCAGGTGGAGATCGTGAAGATATTATACCGGGGAGTGGACATCATTATCTTTGACGAGCCCACATCCGTGCTGACACCCCAGGGGATCCAGGGCCTGTTTGAGGCCATCCGTTTTCTGGTGAAAAACGGCAAGACCGTGCTGTTCATCACCCACAAGCTGAAGGAAGTAATGGAAATCTCCGACCGCATCACGGTCTTAAAGAACGGACATTATGTGGATACCGTAAAACCGGATGAGACGGACGAACATGGCCTTGCCACCATGATGGTGGGAAGGGAGGTCATCCTTACTGCCCAGAAAGAAGAAAAGAAGCAGGGAGACGTGCTGCTCCAGGTCAGGCATCTGTCCGTACCGGATTATGAGGGAAGGGAAAAGTTAAAGGATGTCTCCTTTGAAATACGCAGAGGGGAGATTCTGGGAATTGCAGGCGTGGCCGGTTCCGGCCAGCAGGAGCTGGTGGAGGGACTGTTCGGCCTAAGAAGCAGCAGCCGGGGGGAAGTCCTCTTTGATGGAAAGGACATCACGGGCCTTAACTGCCGGGAACACCGCATGTGCCATATCGGATATGTGCCCCAGGACCGCATCAGCGAAGGCATCAACCGGGAAGCCACCCTGTGGGAGAATGCCATCATGGGCTACCATATTGTGAAGGGATTTGGAAACCGCTATCTCCTGAAGCGAAAGCAGGCCATATCCTTTACAGAGCATATCATCCATGATTTTAATGTTAAGGCATCCTCGCCCAACCTGAAGATACAGACCCTTTCAGGGGGAAATATCCAAAAACTGATCGTGGGCAGGGAGTTCCTGCAGGACAACCGTCTGCTGATCATTGAGGATCCCACCCGGGGCATTGACATAGGTGCCATTGAATTTATCTGGAAAAAGATTGAAAGCCTGGCAGGAGCAGGAGCGGCCATCCTGCTGGTAAGCCATGAGCTGAATGAGGTGATGGAAGTATCAGACCGCATCCTTGTAATGTACGATGGACAGCTGTACGATGGAGGAATACACGGTGAGAAGACGGAGACAGAGATAGGGCTTTTGATGACGGGAGGTGGCTGCGCATGAGTAAGATAACAAGGGGCATGGGCCAGGACGCTGCCTGGAATGTGATGAAATATGTATTTTCATTTATGGCAGTTATGATAATCGGCAGTGTTCTCATCCTGTGGCAGGGAGAGAATCCTGCCACGGCCATGAAATATATCCTCCAGGGAGCTTTTGGGAGCATCCGCAATGTTGGAAATACGCTGCGCTGGATCACACCCTGTATCCTGACCGGGATCGCTGCCACCATAGCCTTCAAATCAGGGGTCATGAACCTGGGCATTGAGGGGCAGCTTTACTTTGGGGCCTATGCGGCGGCACTGTTTGGATTCTATGTACATCTGCCAAAGGCCCTTCACGTAACCGGATGCCTGCTGGCAGCCGGTGCTGCGGGAATGTTGTTTGCACTGATTCCGGCAGTGATGAAGCTGGTATTCCATGTGAATGAGATGATCACAACCCTTATGCTGAATTACATTGCCATCCTGATGACGGAATATCTCACCTATATTGTGATGGGCATCAGCGCGGCCGGGGATTCCCTGGCCCTGTCCACGCCTCCCATCGAGGATACGGCGCGTCTCACCAACCTGATCCCCAAGACAAATGCCAGCACCGGGATTCTGATCGCGGTGGGACTTGTGGTGGTCATCTACCTGGTCTACCGCTGCACGGTGGTGGGGTATGAGCTAAAGCAGGTGGGTGAGAACCGCAGGTTTGCCAGGATAGGGGGCGTCAATGTGACAAAAACATTCCTGGCCATCTTCCTGCTGTCCGGTTTTGTGGCCGGATTATGCGGCAGTATTGAGGTACAGGGCACTTATGGGAAGTTCACGGCCAGCTTTTCCAACAATCTGGGATGGGACGGGATCATGATCGCCATGATCGCGGGCAACAATCCGCTGACAGTTCTGGTGGTAGCCGTGATATGGGGGATCCTGAAAGCCGGTTCCCTTCACATGGAGCGCATGTGCGATGTGAACCGTCTCACGGTACTGCTGATCCAGGCCCTCTTTGTGCTGTTCATCACAGTGGACTACAGGAAACTGGCAGGTATGTTTAAGAGAAAGGCGGTGGTGGGATAATGCTAAATATTTTAGTGGGAACCATTACCATGGCAGCTGCGCTGAGAATGGCCGTGCCCCTGATCCTTTCCTCCATTGGCGGCTGCTTTGGGGACAGGACAGGAATCTTTAATATTGCCCTGGAAAGCTTTATGCTGTGCGCGGCTTTTTTCGCAACCCTGGGTACCTACTATTCAGGCAGCCCCTATGTGGGGGTATTGTGCGGTATACTGGCCGGACTGGCCTGTGCGGTCCTGTTCGGGACACTGGTGTTCCATCTGGGCTCCAGCGGAATGGTGGTCAGCATTGCCATGAATCTGGGAATGGATGCATTTACCTCCTTCCTGCTTTTGAATTTATTTGGAAAACGCGGCTCCTTTATGGATCCGCGCCTGGTCAGTCTCCCCGTGATCAAACTGCCCCTGATCAGCAGGATCCCCTATGTGGGGGAGGTGCTGGGCGCCCATAATATTGTGGTGTACCTTACACTTTTGGCAGTTGCGGGCACATGGATCGCCATGTACAAAACACCCTTTGGCCTCAGGCTCAGAAGCGTGGGCATCAATGAGAAGGCGGCCCAGACAACAGGAACCAACGTGCTGCGCTACAAGTGGTATTCCGTTTTGATCACCGGCTTTTTTGTGGGGATCGCAGGGGCCATCCTGCCTTTGGGGGGAACTTCCATCTTTACGGAAAACATGTCCGCGGGACGCGGCTTCCTGGCAGTTGCGGCCATTATGATCGCCAAGGGAAATCCGGTGATGGCGGCGGTATACAGTTTTATGTTTGCGTATGCACAGGCATTGGCGGCCAGCATGCAGAATTTTGGGATACCGTCCCAGATCGTACTGGCCCTGCCATATTTTATGACCATCGCGGTCCTGGTGGTTTCAGGAATCCGATCCAGGATGAAAGGGACCTCTTTGGAAACGTGTTCTTGACAAACATAAACATGATAGGCAGACAGGCTGCATCCTCCGCTCAGCGGGGATGCAGCCTGTCTGTTATGTATTATATTCTGTCAGTTCTGCCGTCTGTGATCAAGCAGTCCGTTCTTGATACCTCCGCCCCTTACGCTGTCTGCAGCGTCTTTGCCTTGGGAGCGTGCCGCTTTTTCACAGGCTGGGGTTCAGCCGGTTTTTCCTGCTTTAGGTTTTTCTGGGCAGTGGAAAGCATGAGTTTGATACGGTTGAGCTGGTTCACCTCGCTGGCGCCCGGGTCATAGTCCACGGCAATGATATTGGACTGAGGGTAGTGCCGGCGCAGCTCCTTGATCACGCCTTTGCCCACAATATGGTTGGGCAGACAGCCAAAGGGCTGGGTGCAGATGATATTGTTCACACCGCTGTGGATCAGCTCCAGCATCTCTCCTGTGAGGAACCATCCCTCGCCGGTCTGGTTGCCCAGGGACACAAAGCCCTTGGCCATCTCAGCCAGTTCATTGATGGCGGACGGGGGCGTAAAATGCATGCTGGCTTTCAGCTCTTTCTTAGCTGTCCTGCGGAAATACTCCAGCAGGGAGATACCGGCATTGCACAACCTTGCGGTAGATTTCTTGGTGCCCAGGTGCTCAGCCTTAAAGTTGCTGTTATAAAAACTGTATAATAGGAAATCCATCAGGTCGGGCATCACTGCCTCAGCCCCCTCGGACTCCAGAAGCTCCACAATGTGGTTGTTGGCAAGAGGGGAGAACTTTACAAGGATCTCACCCACAATACCCACCTTGGGTTTTCTCACATCACGTCTTGGCAGATTGTCAAAATCCCGGACAATTCCCCGGATGTTGCGGCCGAATTCCATCATGGCGGCGTTCCGTTTGGACAGGGACTGGATACAGCGGGCCTTCCACTTTTCGTGAAGGGCGTTGGCGCTGCCCGGTTCCGCCTCATAGGGCCGTGTGGCGTAAAGCACACGCATGAAGATATCGCCGTACACAATGGCCTGCATGGCCTTTGTGAGCAGAGGGACTGTAAATGTAAAGCCGGGGTTGGTCTCCATGCCGTTGGCATTCACGGAGACAACGGGGATCTGAGGCATACCGGCCTTTTCCAGGGCGCGGCGGATGAATCCCACATAGTTGGATGCGCGGCAGCCGCCGCCTGTCTGGCTCATAAGCACGGCGGTGTGGTCCAGGTCGTATTTCCCCGACAGCAGGGCGTCCATGATCTGTCCGATGACGATCAGGGACGGATAGCAGGCATCGTTGTTCACATACTGGAGTCCCACATCCACCGCGCTGCGGTTATGGTTTTGCAGTACCTCGATCTTATAGCCAAAGGAGCGGATAGCCGGTTCCAGAAGGTCAAAATGGATGGGCGACATCTGGGGGCAGAGAAGGGTATATGTCTTCTTCATCTCCTTGGTAAAATACACACGGTTGTAAGCGCTGGACACCACCTTGCGCTCATAGTGCTTCTGGTCGCGGACCTTTAAGGCGGCGATCAGGGAGCGGATCCGGATCCTGGCAGCGCCCAGGTTGTTCACCTCATCGATCTTCAGCACGGTGTAGATCTTGCCGGAGCGTGTCAGTATCTCGGCAACCTGGTCCGTGGTCACTGCGTCCAGTCCGCATCCAAAGGAGTTGAGCTGTATGAGATCCAGGTTTTCCTGGGTCTTTACAAAGCTGGCCGCCGCATAGAGGCGCGTGTGGTACATCCACTGGTCCGTCACCACCAGGGGCCGTTCCACCTGACCCAGATGGGAGATGGAGTCCTCTGTGAGTACCGCGAACCCATAGGACGTGATCAGTTCCGGGATCCCGTGGTGGATCTCAGGATCCACGTGGTAAGGCCGGCCGGCCAGCACCACTGCCCGCTTTCCTGTCTCCTTCAGCCATGCAAGGGTTTCCTCACCCTTTTTCTCCATGTCCAGGCGGGATGCAAGAAGTTCCTGCCAGGCCGCGTGGGCAGCCATCCTGATCTCAGCAGCGGGGATCTCCCCCCGTTTTGTGAATTCCTTTACCAGGGCATCGGTGAGCACCTGCTCATTGGTAAATGCCATAAAGGGATTGACAAAGGAAACATGCTCCTCCTCCAGTGCCTCCACATTGTTTTTGATATTCTCAGCATAGGAGGTGACCATGGGGCAGTTGTAGTGGTTGCCTGCATCCGGGCTTTCATTGCGCTCATATGGAATGCATGGATAAAATATAAACTTGATCCCCTGTTTGATCAGCCAGGATATGTGGCCGTGCACCAGCTTGGCGGGATAACACTCGGACTCGCTGGGAATGGATTCAATCCCCAGCTCATAGAGCTGTCTGGTGGACTGGGGGGAAAGCACCACATGGTAGCGCAGCTTCTGGAAAAATACGGCCCAGAAGGGGAAATTCTCATACATGTTGAGGACACGCGGGATCCCCACCGTGCCGCGGTCCGCCTGGTCTAAGGGCAGGGGATCGTAATCAAACATGCGGTGGTATTTATAATCGAAGAGATTGGGAATCTCTTTTTTGGCCTTCTCAAGCCCCAGCCCGCGTTCACACCGGTTCCCGGAAATGAAACGGCGGCCGCTGCCAAACTGGTTAATGGTCAGTACACAATGGTTGTTGCAGCCCTTGCACCTGGTCATGGAGGTGGTATATTTCAGGGAAATGATCTTATCCAGAGGGAGCATGGAAGTGGCTTCCTCACCGTTCATGTGGAAGCGCTCCTTTGCGATCAGGGCAGCGCCGAATGCGCCCATTATGCCCGCAATGTCAGGGCGGACCGCCTCACACCCGGATATTTTCTCAAAGCTTCTGAGCACCGCGTCATTATAAAAGGTGCCGCCCTGGACCACCACATGGTTTCCCAGGTCAGAGGCATTGGTGATCTTTATAACCTTAAACAGGGCGTTCTTGATAACGGAGTAAGCCAGGCCCGCGGAGATATCCGCCACCGTGGCCCCTTCCTTCTGGGCCTGTTTTACGTTGGAGTTCATGAACACGGTGCAGCGCGTGCCCAGGTCCGTGGGGTTCTTTGCAAACAAGGCTTCCTTTGCAAAATCCTCCACACTGTAGTTCAGGCTCTTTGCAAAGGTCTCAATAAAGGAGCCGCAGCCGGAGGAGCACGCCTCGTTCAGCTGTACACTGTCCACTGTGCCGTCCTTAATCTTGATACACTTCATGTCCTGACCGCCGATATCCAGGATACAGTCCACATCCGGCTCAAAGAACGCGGCGGCATAGTAGTGGGAGATGGTTTCCACCTCCCCCTCATCCAGCATCAGGGCTGCCTTTAACAGGGCCTCCCCATATCCTGTGGAGCAGGAGTAGGCAATATGGGCCGTATCAGGGAGCAGGCCACGTATCTCGCTCAGGGCGTGGATCGCGGTTGCCAGGGGGCTTCCGTTATTATTATCGTAGAAACGGTACAAAAGGGTTCCGTCCTCGGCCACCACAGCCACCTTGGTGGTGGTGGAGCCTGCGTCAATGCCCAGATAACAGTTCCCTTCATAGGATGCCAGGTCGCCGGACTTTACATGGTTGCAGGCATGGCGGCAGGAGAATTCTTCATAGTCGGCCTGATCCTTAAACAGGGGCTCCATGCGCTTTACCTCAATATCCATCTGGATGCCTGAGGACAGGCGTTGGATGATGGTATCAAGGGCCACAGGGACCTGATCTTCCTGAGGGTTCATGGCAGCTCCCACTGCCGCAAACAGATGGGAGTGGTCCGGTGCGATGATCTGCTCCGGGGTCAGGCGCAGGGTGCGGATAAAACTTTCCCTCAGCTGGGGAAGGAAGTGGAGCGGGCCTCCTAAAAAGGCTACGTTCCCCCTGATGGGTTTGCCGCAGGCCAGACCGCTGATGGTCTGGTTTACCACTGCCTGGAAAATGGAAGCCGCCAGGTCCTCCCTGGTGGCCCCCTCATTGATCAGGGGCTGTATATCGGATTTGGCAAATACGCCGCACCGGGCCGCAATTGGATAGATGGCCTTGTAGTGCTTGGCGTATTGATCCAGGCCCGCGGCGTCTGTCTGGAGCAGGGATGCCATCTGGTCAATAAAAGAACCGGTGCCTCCTGCACAGATTCCGTTCATCCGCTGGTCGATCCCATTGGTAAAATATATAATTTTTGCATCTTCCCCGCCAAGCTCAATGGCTACGTCCGTGTGAGGCGCGTAGTCCTGAAGGGCGGAGGCCACAGCCACCACTTCCTGGACAAAGGGAACATCCAGATGGGATGACAGCGTAAGGCCGCCGGAGCCGGTAATGACGGGGACAACGTCCGTGGGGCCGGTTACCCTGCATGCTTTTTTCAGAAGTTCTGCCAGAGTTTCCTGTATATTGGCATAATGGCGCTCATAATCGGAGAATACTATATGGTAGTTCTGATCCAGTAATGCTATTTTAACGGTTGTGGAACCAATGTCGATTCCAAGTGTAAGGGTAGTTGTATGTAAGCTCATATACGTGGGGTTTTACCCTAACCTCCTTTGTGACTTACAGCCCAGAGGACCGTGAAGTTGTTTTGCGTTCATCATATTACAGTTTTATGGAAAAAACTGTGATTTATGCAACAATCCGCAGACGAGGCTGCGAATACTCACCATAGAGTTTAGCATAAATTAGGAAGGAATACAATTGGGGACAGGCGTTAAAAAATCGTGAAGAAATGGCAAAAATTGTGCATGATTCTAGTAAAATTATTTTGTTTATAAAAAATGGCAGGCTATTTTATTTGACAAACCGCGGGGCAGTCACTATAATGAGAACGTATAATTTCAAAATGGGGGAGAGTTCGCATGATACGGATTTTTAAGACCGAAGACGGTGCTATGCACGAAAAAGAAGAGATGCAGCCTGGCTGCTGGATTGCGTTAACAAACCCTACAGCCTCTGAGATCATTGACATTGCGGATGCATATCAGATTGACCCGGACCACTTAAAGGCGCCTCTGGATGAGGAGGAACGCTCGCGTATTGAGGTGGAGGATGATTACACCCTGGTTCTGGTGGATATCCCGTCCATTGAGGAGCGCAGCGGCAAGGACTGGTTTGTGACCATTCCTTTGGCTATTATTACCACCAACGAGGTGCTGATTACTGTCTGCCTGGAGGAGACACCGGTGCTCACGTCATTTATGGACGGAAGGGTGAGGGATTTCCACACCTTTATGAAGACCAGGTTTATCCTGCAGATCCTTTATAAAAACGCTACCCAATACCTGCAGTACCTCCGGATCATAGACAAAAAGAGTGAGGTCATAGAGCGCAAGCTCCACCAGTCCCAGAAGAACGAGGAGCTGATCGAGCTTTTGGAGCTGGAGAAGTCCCTGGTATATTTTACCACTTCCCTGCGTTCCAATGAGGTGGTGCTGGAAAAACTTCTCAGAACTGAGAAGATCAAGAAGTATCCTGAGGACACGGATCTGCTGGAAGACGTTATCGTGGAAAACAAACAGGCCATTGAGATGGCCAATATCTATAGCGGTATCCTCAGCGGAACCATGGATGCGTTTGCCTCTGTTATTTCCAACAACCTGAATATTGTGATGAAGTTTCTGGCAACCGTGACCATTGTCATGTCCATCCCCACCATGGTGGCCAGCTTCTACGGTATGAATGTCAATTCCAGAGGCATGCCCTTTGCGACCCATCCATACGGATTCGTCATTGTCCTGGGATTTGCCCTGGCTCTGTCACTGCTGGTAGCTTATATTTTTAATAAGAAGGATTTGTTCTGATATCATAAAGAAGGAGTCGTTAATGAAATTTCTAAAGAAGCTTGAACAGAAATTAAGCAGGTATGCCATTGGAGGCATCATCAACTATGTGTGCGCGCTCCAGGCGCTGGGTATTGTGCTGTACCTGATTGCACCGCAGTTTCTGTTTAATTACCTGACGCTGAACCCTGCGGCCATTATGCAGGGACAAATATGGAGAATTTTTACATTTCTTGTGTTCCCACCTGCATTTACCGGGGGCAGTACCATGGGATTTATCCTGTTTAATGCCCTGGCCCTTTACTGTATCCGTACCTTCGGCATGATCGTAGAGCAGGTGTGGGGAAAGTTCCGTTTTAACTGCTATATCATACTGGGCGTGCTGCTGAACGTGATCGCCTCCCTGGTGGTGTACCTGCTTTCTGGTTTCCCGCTGATGCTCACACCCATCCACCTGGTATACTCCTTCTTCTTTGTGTTTGCCCTTATGTTCCCGGAGTCCCAGATCCTTCTGATGATGGTCCTGCCCCTGAAGGCCAAATGGATCGCCGTGGCAGAGGCCGTGATCTATGTGTACGATTTTTACAAGGGCGGCATTTTCACAAAGGTGGAGATCTTTGTATGTATCCTGCACATGTTCATCTTCTTTGGATGGATGGTGGTGGCAGGTGAAACAAGCTATAAGCAGAAGAAACGCCAGAAAGAGTTCCAGAAAAAGATCAAGCCCATGACAGCTGCCAAGACAGGTCATAAGTGCGCGGTATGCGGACGTACGGACAAGGACAGCCCGGGCATGGAGTTCCGCTATTGTTCAAAATGTGAAGGCAGCTATGAGTACTGCATGGATCATTTATATACACATCAGCACGTGAAAAAATCGGATCCCCCCAGCTAACGGACCACAGGCACCCACTGTGGACCTCCGTTATACCCCACTATCTATTCCGGTATTTTCACCATCTTTCAAATAGGATGCATTAAATATCACGAACCAAATATCACGAACAAGGTATCACGAACCAAATATCACACTGTACGAAGTTTATGGAGGACTGACAATGAAGAAAACCAAGATTATCTGTACCATGGGCCCCAATACCAGCGACAAGAACATAATGATGGAACTTGCAAAAAACGGCATGGATGTGGCGCGTTTTAACTTTTCCCACGGGGATTATGAGGAGCATCAGGGACGCCTGGAGCTGTTAAAGGATGTGCGCAAGGAGCTGGATATTCCGGTTGCAGCGCTTTTGGATACAAAAGGACCGGAGATCCGCACCGGCCAGCTGAAGGACGGAAAAAAGGTAACGCTGAAGGAAGGCCAGACCTATACCCTGACCACCCGTGAAGTGACGGGAGATGATACCATCGGTTACATCAACTACAGCGGGCTTAATTCCGATGTGGCTCCCGGCAACAAGATCCTGATTGACGATGGCCTGATTGAGATGGACGTGGTGGAGGTTAAGGACACCGACATCATCTGTACGGTTGTCAACGGCGGAGAGCTGGGAGAGAAGAAGGGCGTGAATGTGCCCAATGTAAAGATCAAGCTTCCGGCCCTGACAGACAAGGATAAGGAGGATATCCGCTTTGGCATCAAGCATGGCTTTGACTTTATTGCGGCTTCCTTTGTCCGTACCGCGGATTGTATCCGGGAGATTAAGGAAATGCTGGAGGAACAGGGTTCCAGCATGAAGGTTATTGCGAAGATTGAGAACGCGGAGGGGATCGAGAACCTGGACGCCATTATTGAGGCGGCTGACGGTATCATGGTGGCCCGAGGCGATATGGGCGTGGAGATCCCGGCTGAGAAGGTACCCCATATCCAGAAGAAGATCATCCGCAAGTGCAATGAGGCATGTAAGATCGTTATCACCGCCACCCAGATGCTGGACTCCATGATCCGCAATCCAAGGCCTACCAGGGCTGAGGTGACGGATGTGGCCAATGCGGTATATGACGGCACCGATGCGGTAATGCTCTCCGGAGAGACAGCCATGGGCAGGTATCCCATCGAGGCGCTGAAGATGATGGTTTCCATCACCCAGGAGACAGAGTCCCATCTGGACTATGCGGGATACCGCCAGAGAAAGGTCACAGAGCAGAACATGAAGAATGTTTCCAATGCCGTGTGCTTTGCCTCTGTGTCCACTGCCCATGACCTGGAAGCGGATGTGATCATTGCTCCCAGCATTACAGGATTTACCACTCAGATGCTTTCCAAATGGAGACCCGGGGCAAGGATCATCGGCATGTCTCCAAGCATGGCAACCGTGCGCCAGATGCAGCTGCAGTGGGGCGTTGTCCCGGTATGGTCACGCCGGGCGGAGTCAACGGACGAACTGATCGAGAGCTCCGTGGAAGAGCTTAAAAACAGAGGTTTTGTGACGGTTGGGGAACTGGCGGTCATCACCGCAGGTGTGGTGACATACGCAAGAAGGCATGAGGCAGCCACACAGACCAATATTATGAGAGTTATTAATATCGAGTAATCAAATAATACTGGACAAAGGAGTCTGACTGGGGGTACAATAATGCGCAAGGATTATTGTGCTTCCTGACAGACTTTTTGCGTTTTACTGTTCTTTAAGAGAAAGGAGTTAGAGTAGTGGATAAGAGACCATTTGCAACACTTGAACAGCTGAGAGAGATTGAAAAAACATACCCAACCCCCTTCTATCTTTATGATGAAAAGGGAATCAGGGAGAACGCGGCTAAATTAAAACAGGCATTTTCATGGAACAAGGGATATAAGGAGTACTTTGCAGTAAAGGCAACCCCCAATCCATTTTTACTGAATATTTTAAAGGACATGGGATGCGGCACGGACTGCTCGTCCATGACCGAACTTATGATGTCAAAGGCCTGCGGGTTTACAGGCCATGATATCATGTTTTCATCCAATGATACGCCTCCTGAGGAGTTTGCCTATGCTCAGAAGATGGGAGCCATCATAAACCTGGACGATATCACCCATATTGAATGCCTGGAGCAGACCTTGGGATATATACCGGAAACCATCAGCTGCCGCTACAATCCGGGCGGGGTCTTTAAGGTGAGCAATGACATTATGGACAATCCCGGGGATTCCAAGTACGGAATGACCAGGGATCAGATGTTCCAGGCATTTAAGACCCTTAAGGCAAAGGGGGCAAAGCATTTCGGCATTCATGCCTTTTTGGCCAGCAATACGGTGACCAGTGAGTATTACCCCATGCTGGCAAAGATCCTCTTTGAGCTGGCAGTGGATCTGAAAGAGGAGACAGGGGCGCATGTATCATTTATAAACCTTTCCGGAGGCATCGGCATTCCTTACCGTCCGGACCAGGAGCCCAACGACATCCTGGCCATTGGTGACGGGGTGAGGAAGGTCTATGAGGAGGTTCTGGTACAGGCAGGCATGGATGATGTGGCAGTGTGCACGGAGCTGGGACGCTTTATGATGGGTCCGTACGGCGCTCTGGTCACCAAGGCCATACACGAAAAGCATACCCACAAGGAGTACGTGGGCGTGGACGCCTGCGCGGTCAATCTTATGCGGCCTGCCATGTATGGTGCATATCACCATATTACGGTCATGGGCAAAGAGGAAGCTCCCTGTGACCACGTGTATGATGTGGTGGGATCCCTGTGTGAGAACAATGACAAGTTTGCCATTGACCGCAGCCTTCCGGAGATTGAGAAGGGCGACCTGCTGTTTATCCATGACGCGGGCGCCCATGGATTTGCCATGGGGTATAATTACAACGGCAAATTAAAGTCGGCCGAGCTGCTGCTAAAAGAGGACGGTTCCGTGGAAATGATCCGCCGTGCGGAAACTCCCGAAGATTACTTTGCTACCTTTGATTTTTGTGATATACTGAAATGTGTTGATTGACGGATAAATACTTAATGTCCCTGGCGGGCCGCAAACATGCGGCCTGCCGGGGCTTTTTGGCAGTTTCGTACAGGTATCTATCATTTTTCGTTAATCGGCATCAGAGGGTGCTGGTACGGGAAAAATAGTGTACTCTCGGAGTCTCCTAGAGTACACAATAAGGAAAAGGAGAAAAGGATTATGGCTAAGATCGGCTTTATTGGAATGGGAAATATGGGAAGCGCCGTTTTAAACGGGCTTCTCAAGGTATATCAGCCCGGGGATATGATTTTTACAGCCGCACACAGGGAAAAGATGGAGAAGGTTACGGCTGAGACAAAGGTAAAGCATGCCTCATCCAACCGGGAGTGTGCCGGGCAGGTAAAATACCTGATCCTGGCCGTGAAACCCCAGTATTTTGACATTGTATTTGAGGAGATCAGGGATGTGGTGGGACCGGAGCAGGTGATCATTTCTCTGGCTCCCGGGATTTCCATAGAAAATATCAGGACCAGGCTGGGAGGCGGCGTGAGGGTGGTCCGGGCCATGCCCAACACTCCCGCCATGCTGGGCGAGGGGATGACAGGGGTGGCATATGAGGCAGCCGCCTATGATGAGGAGGAGAAGCGGGAGATCGGGCTTATCTTTTCTTCCTGCGGCCGCATGGAGCTGGTGGAGGAACGGCTGATGGACGCGGTGGGCTGTGTCAGCGGAAGTTCCCCTGCGTTTGTGTATATGTTTATCGAAGCCCTGGCCGACAGCGGAGTAAAGTACGGGCTTCCCAGAAAGACCGCCTATGCCATGGCTGCACAGACCGTGATGGGAAGCGCAAAGATGGTGCTGGAAACAGGAAAGCATCCAGGCCAGTTAAAGGATGAGGTGTGTTCACCGGGAGGCACCACCATTGCTGGGGTTTCCGCCCTGGAGGAACATGGGTTCAGAAGTTCTGTGATCAAGGCGGCGGATGCCTGCTATGACAAGACCCAGAGGATGAAATAGGATTTAAAACAGTATGGACAAATAAGAATCAGGAAAGGGTTAAGAAAGATGGAACGCAAAGTTGAAAATGAGGGAATGCCGGTGGTGCGCCTGGGCAGGGAACTGAAATATGAGGGCAATATCCTGAAAATGTATGAGGATACGGTCCTTGCCAATGGCCATGAGGCAAAGTGGGATTTCATCCACCATGACGGCGCTGCCGCAGTGCTGCCTGTTGCAGATGACGGAAAGATACTGATGGTGCGCCAGTACAGGAATGCGCTGAACCGCTTTACCCTGGAGATACCAGCGGGAAAGCTGGATGCCCCGGATGAGCCAAAGGTGGAGTGCGCCTTCAGGGAGCTGGAGGAGGAGACAGGATTTAGGGTGGAGTCCAAAGAAAAGCTGGAGTATCTTATGAGCCTTACCACCACGGTGGCATTCTGCGATGAGGCCATTGATATTTTTGTGGCCCACAACCTGATCCCATCCCATCAGCACCTGGACGAGGATGAGGTGATCAATGTGGTTCCCTGTGAACTGGCGGAGCTGGAGGAAATGATCTATACAGGAAAGATTACGGACGGGAAAACCATAGCCGCTGTCATGGCCTATGCCAGAAAGTACCGCTCCGTGGATAAGAAGGACGACATGGTGTAAGAGGACATGGCATATTGTCCCATTTACCCGCATACATTAATTTGAACATGAAAGAAAACACACTCCGGAAGGGAGGATGTATGCTGTGGGGATGAGACGGTTGAGACTGAGTCTTGCAACACTTACATACCAGGACTGGCTTCTGTTCTGCTTTGTCCTGGGGATTTTTGGCGGGACGGCGGCAGCTCTGGCATTTGGCGGGCCGGTGGTTCAGGGAAGCATCCTTGGGGCGGCCGGAGCGGCTGGTATAGGGGGAGAATACGGCTTAAAGGAGTTTCTGGGAGTGTGGAAGCAGAGGGCCTTTGAGACAGGGGCAGGGTGGCTGGCAGGGCTTACGGTGTGCAGCCAGATGCTGTTTGGCTTTCTCACCTTTTACGCGGGCATGTCCCTGGCCGTTGTGATGTCCGTGCTCACCATGCAAAAGGGAATTTTGGGAATTGCAGCCTTCCTTTTTGCCGTGCTTCCCCATGGACTGGTCTACCTTATGATCTGGTATGTGCTTTCCGGATGGTCCGGACAGTTTCAGAAAAAACTGCATATCCTGCCTGGAATGCTTTTGGTCGCCATGGCCGGTGCGGGGGCATTTCTGGAAGTGTACATATCGCCTTTACTGACAGGACTATTATAAAATGCTTTTATTTGCTTTTGGATCAACTTTATTTGCCGGCCTTACGGCGGTTTTATCAAAAATCGGGGTCAGGGACACGGATTCGGATGTGGCTACGGCGATCCGGACCGGGGTTGTATTATTATTTTCATGGATCATGGTGTTTCTTACAGGATCCATTGAAACCATAGGTTTGATCAGTGCCAGGACATGTTTGTTCCTGGTGCTTTCCGGCCTTGCCACAGGGGCGTCCTGGCTGCTCTATTTTCAGGCCCTGTACCTGGGGGATGTGAATAAGGTGGCACCCATTGATAAGTCCAGTACCATCATCACCATGATCCTGGCAGCTGTGATCTTAGGTGAGGGACTGGGGGCCATGAAGCTTTTCTGCATGGTGTTAATGGGTACGGGAACCATGCTTATGATCCGGCGGACTCCCGGGGTTACTGAGGGACGGGGAGGAAAGGGCTGGATGGCGGCAGCCCTCATGTCAGCTGTATTTGCAAGCCTGACAGCTATATTAGGAAAAATCGGGATCCAGGGAGTGGAGTCCAACCTGGGGACTGCGATCCGCACCTGCGTGGTTTTAGTCATGGCATGGATGATCGTATTTTTTAAGGGGAAACAGCGTGAACTGAAACGGATCCGGGGAAGAAGCTGGCTTTTCCTGATTCTTTCGGGGTTTGCTACCGGGGGCTCATGGCTGTGCTATTACAGGGCCCTGCAGCTGGGGCCGGCCAGCATTGTGGTGCCCATTGATAAGCTGAGCATTGTGGTCACCATCTTGTTCTCGCGGCTGTTCCTGGGAGAAAAGCTGACTGTGAAGTCCGCTGCAGGCCTGGCGCTGATGATTGCGGGGACCTTGCTTTTACTGGTTTAAAGGAGGAACTGAGAGGAAATACATATGAAGGGTGGAAAATTTGGACATGCATATCTGAAACGTCTGTTTCTTGCGTTTTATATTCCCTTTGCCGTGAATATTCCCCTGTCTGCTTATGCATGGTATAAGGGAGTGTGGCCGGGCACAGAGGAAATGGGCGGCCTGCCCAGAAACACGGCGCTGATCGTTATCCCGGGAATTTCCTGGGTGATCTGGATGGCCTATCAGATACTGCCCAGGAAAAAGGACGTCTTTGCATCCTGGCGCATTACGGTCATGGAGGGGGGCAGAAGCCTGTGCTATGCTGCTCTCTACGGTTTCTGCGCCCAGTCTGTGATCTTTTTAAAATTGTACCCTGGGCTTATGGACAGACTGGGGGACAGCCGGGTCCTGTGGATTAACGGCATTTACGCGGTCGTGATGCTATTTATCCTTCTCTGGAACGGTATACTGCGCATGTTCCTCACCTCCAAACGCCTGAGGCTCAGGACCAGAATCCTTATGCTGCTGGCCATGTGGATACCGGCGGTAAACCTGCTGGTGCTGCTCCACGCCATGAGGCTGGTTCATGAGGAATATGATTTTGAGTGCTATAAGGAGTCGGTCCGCCGGGTGAGGGCGGAATCGGATCTGTGCAGCACAAAATACCCCCTTCTTCTGGTCCATGGAGTTGGATTCAGGGATCTCAGGTATTTCAATTACTGGGGAAGGATCCCAAGGGAACTTGCAAGGTATGGGGCATCGGTGTACTACGGCAACCAGGAGGCGTTTGCCACAGTGGCCTGGAATGCAGGGGATATCCGAAAAAAGATAGAGCAGATCGTGGAGGAGACAGGCTGCGGCAAGGTCAATATCATTGCTCATTCAAAGGGCGGGCTGGATTCCCGGTTCGCCATCTCAAAGCTGGGGGCAGCGCCTATGGTGGCGTCCCTGACCACCATCAATACGCCTCACAGGGGATGCCGCTTTGTGGATTATGCATGCAGGCTTCCGGAGGGCCTGTACAGGACCATAGCCAGGGGGTTTGATTACTGGTTCGGCCGGTTCGGGGACTCCCATCCCGATTTCTACACGGCTACCCACCAGTTTAGCACGGAGTCCAGCCGTGTGTTTAATGAGGATGTACCGGATATGCCCGGTATCTATTATCAGAGCTATACTTCACTGATGAAGGATTTCCTCAGCGACCCGCTTTTGTGGTTCCCCTATCTGCTCATCCAGGCAGTGGACGGGGCCAATGACGGCCTGGTGACCCCGGAGTCGGCCATGTGGGGGGATTTTAGGGGGATTGTCACCAACCAAAAGCACAGGGGCATTTCCCATGGCGATATGATCGATCTGAAGCGTGAGGATTACAGGGGATTTGATGTGGTGGAGTTCTATGTGAAATTGGTGGAAGAGCTGAAAAACAGGGGATTTTAGGCCCCTGGACCACTTGTTGAGGAAAAAAGTTTTTTGGGGATTTTACAACATGTTGTCACGCCAAAATGCCCCCTTCCAACATGTAGTATGTTTTATGTTAAGTAACGTAAAATGAGGGCTTAAGTGGGAAAAATGTGTTTGATTTTATAGGAAAATGTGGCTATAATGATAGTCAGCAAACGGTTTTTAAGAGATTTTTGTGAGAAATGGGCAGGGGTAATAAAAAGAGATGACATCTGAGATAAAGAGTTTTGTGAACTACCTTCGGGATGTGAGGAAAACTTCCAGGAATACAGAAATATCCTATCAGCGGGACCTGATGCAGCTGGCCGCGTACTTGGAGGATAAGGGGATAACAGAGGTTGCCAAGGTGACCAGGACCAGCCTGAATTCTTATATCCTTTTTTTTGGAAAAAGAGGGCAAGGCCACCACGACTATATCAAGGGAACTGGCCTCTATCAAGGCTTTTTTCAGTTATCTGTTCAGGGAAGGTATGATCCGCCGGGACCCGGCAGAACTTTTAAAGGCTCCTAAGATTGAGAAAAAGACGCCGGTGATCCTGAGTGTCAACGAGGTCAATGCATTACTGGAACAGCCGGGGACCGCATCGGCCAAGGAGATACGTGATAAGGCCATGCTGGAGCTGTTGTACGCCACCGGGATCAGGGTATCTGAACTCATCGGACTGGGGCTTAAGGACCTGAACATGCAGGTGGGCTATATCACCTGCCGGGACGGGCAGAAGGAGCGCATGGTGCCCTTTGGAAAGAATGCCAAGCAGGCCATGGCAGTGTATCTGGAGCGGGGAAGGAAGGAACTTTTAAAGGGAAATGAATCCGAGTGGCTCTTTACCAACTGCAGCGGAAAGGCCATGAGCAGGCAGGGCTTTTGGAAGATCATCAAGTACTATGGGGAGAAGGCCGGAATAGAGGCAGACATAACCCCCCACACATTGCGCCATTCCTTTGCGGCCCATCTGATCCGCGGGGGAGCGGATATCCACGCGGTACAGGCAATGCTGGGCCATTCTGATTCCACCACCACACAGATGTATGCGGCATATTCCGGCAGCACGATGGGGGAGACCTACAGGGCGGCACTGAGGAGAAAATGATAGAAGGGTAATGATATAAGAAAAAGGGAACTCCTATGGGGGTTCCCTTTTTTGCCTACGATCCGGCGATGTGATCCCATACATCTGCCGGGATTTCAGCACCAGACAATAGGAGTGTACCGGTCTGAGGATGGATGGAGGCTCAAAAGAGAGGGAAAGAATAGGATATGACAGCGTACCCTGGCAGAGTGGGAGTTCCGCCAGGGTATTTTACTGCGTTTTTACCACAGAAAAAAGATTAGGGGAACTGTTGGGAATAACAAAAAAATGAAACTTATTGCCTTTGCGGCAATAAGAAGCTAAAAATCCCCCTGCCAGATCCGACATTATGCCATAAAATATGGATTAAATTTGTATACTTTATACTATTTACACAAAAAGTTCTGCTTGCTATAATAAAAACATCTCAATTATGTGGATGGGCGTATGACCTGATTTTAAAAAATAGGAAAATTCGCACATTACTTTTTACCACCAAGAGAAAAAGGAGGAAGAATAATCGATGAAAAAACGTATGGTATGTCTTACACTTGCACTCAGCATGATGATTGGAGGCCTCACCGCATGCGGCTCTGCTGATTCCGGCACAACAGGGGCTTCTGCCGCTCCTGCATCATCCACGGTTTCTGCAGCCAAGGAGGCTGATTCCCAGGACATTGCCTGGCCTGAGGGACCGGTCCAGATCATTGTGGGAGCCAATGCCGGAGGAGGCATTGACACGGCGGCCCGCCTGATCGGAAAGTATATGGAAAAGTATATGGGGCAGTCCTTTGTTGTGACAAACACAACAGGAGGTGCAGGGAGCATAGCGGCCAATGACGTAAAGAATGCAAAGGCGGACGGCTACACATTCCTGGTAGCCCACGAAGCCATCCTCACCAATAAGATCGCAGGGACAACGGACTTTGATTACGATGCTTTTGCGTGTGCGGGTATTCCCTTCCAGGTCTATACCACCTGTCTGCTGAGCAAAAAGTATGCCTCAGTCCCGGAACTGGTGGATGCTGCAAAGGCCAGCCCGGGCACCATCAAGTTCGGAACAGAGCTTGCCACCAATGACACTGCCATTATTGCCATGATGGAAGATAATTTCGGCGTTTCCTTCCAGCTGGTGGACGCGGGAGCGGTATCGGACCAGATCGCATCCATGATGGGGGACCACATTGATTTTATGAAAGCGCCCGTGGGGCTTGCAAAGGATTATGTGGCTTCCGGGGATTTCCACATTCTGGCCTTTTTTAACCAGGAACATAATCCCGATTATCCGGACGTGCCCACCATGAAGGAAGAAGGGGTGGATTTTGTGGTTGACAAGTTTTTCGGCTGTTTCTTTCCAAAGGATACGGATCCGGCCATTATTGAAAAGTTCTCCTCCGCACTGGAGCAGATCTGCCAGGATCCTGATTTCCAAAAGGAAGCCGCGGACGTGATGTATGGAGTGGATTATATTGCTCCTGCCGATATGCCTGCCTACTTTGAAAATTGTAAAACCCGCCTGGTGGAATATCAGGACCTTCTGGAGGAACACTACAGCAAATAACAGTATTGACATCGTATCACAGAAGACGGGGGGATCGCTTTTGAGCGCGCCTGGGCGTTTTTGCGGTCCTTTGGAGTCTCACTGGGAGGGAAAAATGAAGAAATACAAAGATATTATCATGGGAGCCGTGCTGTTTGCGGTGGGGCTGATTTATTTTTTAATGTCGTTTTCCATCAAGCTTACCTATATTGACCAGATCGTGGGTTCACGGATGTTTCCCCAGATCTGCGGTGTCGTCCTCATGGGACTGTCAATGTCCCTGGCGGTATCAGCCGTGATGCATCTTCGGCAGCCGCGGCCGGAAACAGACAGTGTGGATGTGGAGGAAATGGCTGACCGGGTGATGGGGCGGGACCGCGAAAAGCATGTGCTTGCACCGGCTGTAAAAACGCTTCTGGTCCTGGTCAGCTTTGCCGTGTTCTGCTGGCTGCTGGATAAGATTGGTTTTGCATTTGCGGCCTTTCTTTATCTGTTCAGCCAGATGCTGCTGATCGCCGGACGAAAGCTGAAGGCAAAGGATATTGTATTTTATCTGGTCCTGTCCGCTGTGCTCTCAGCAGGGATTTACTATCTGTTTTACAAAGGATTTTCACTGATGCTGCCCAAGGCAAGCTGGTTCTGAGAGGGAGGAGATTATGGCAAATTATATCATAGGTTTTTCGCAGATTATGAATCCGCTGTGCCTGCTCCTTGGACTTTTGGGCACATTTCTGGGCATCTTTTTCGGAGCCAGCCCGGGTATGACATCCTCCATGGGAATTGCCCTGGCACTGCCCCTTACCTATAGCATGGGGATCGTCAATGGCATGTCCCTGCTTTTGGGGATTTACATAGGCAGCATTTCCGGGGGCCTGATCACGGCCATCCTCATTAATATACCTGGTACGCCGGCCTCTGTGGCCACCACCTTTGACGGTCATCCCATGGCACTTCGGGGAGAGGGAGGCCGGGCTATCCGCGTGGGCACCCTGTATTCGTTCCTTGGAGGCATGGTCAGCCTGGCGGCGCTGTTTTTGATCTCTCCCATACTGGCCAAGTGGGCGCTTAAATTCAGTTATGAGGAATATTTCTCCATTGCGGTTTTGTCCCTGCTTTTGATCTCCAGCCTTTCAGGCAAATCCATTGTAAAGGGATTGGTCAGCGCACTTATCGGAGTCATGTTCACCACCATAGGAATGGCTCCCGTGGACACGGTGCGGCGATACACCTTTGGGCTGACCAGCCTGGACGGCGGCCTGAAGCTGCTTCCCCTGATGATCGGCATCTATGCAGTGGCCGAAGTGCTGAAGGTGGCTGCAGCCTCCGACCAGGGAGACATGAAGCCCCTGAATTATAAGTCAAAGGGGCTGGGAGTCACATGGAAGGAGTTTAGGGAACAGTTTAAGAATTTTACCGTGTCCTCCCTGCTGGGGGTGGGGATCGGGATCCTTCCAGGTCTGGGGGCAGCCATTTCCAACCTGATCGCTTATTCCGTATCCAAGAAAATGTCCAAGCATCCGGAGCGCTATGGGACGGGCTGTATTGACGGTCTGATCGCATCGGAGACTGCCAACAACGCGGTGTCCGGAGGAGCGCTGATCCCCCTTCTGACCATGGGAATCCCCGGGGACGCAGGCACCACCATGCTGCTGGCCGCCTTTATGCTCAAGGGCATCACGCCGGGTCCGCTGCTTTTTGACACGTATTCCGATGTGATCTATGCAATGTTTGCGATCCTGATCGTGGCAAACATCATGATGCTCCTGATCCAGATCTACGGCCTGCCTGTATTCCTGAAACTGCTTTCCATTCCAAAGAACATATTGCTTCCAGTTGTGATGGTCCTGGCCAGCATTGGGGCATTTGCCATGAACAACCGCATCTTTGACGTATGGTCCATTCTGTTTTTTGCCATTGTGGGATATGGGCTGAGCTGGTTTGAGTTCCCTCCTGCACCCATTGTGCTGGGATTTGTACTGGGCCCCATTATTGAACTTAATTTCCGCAGGGGCATGATGTCCAGCTATGGAACATTTTTTAACTTTTTTACCCGTCCGATCTCCGGAACAGTACTTGTGCTCACTATTTTACTGCTCATCATTCAGATCGTGCGCACGATCCGCACCCGGCAGAAGACGAAAATAAATTCATGAATGGAGTAGTGGAACAATGACTGAAGCAACCAATCTTTTAATTTTATTCAGCGACCAGCACAGCAAACATATGCTGGGCTGCTATGGCAATCCGGCAGTCAAAACCCCCTGTCTGGATGCGCTGGCGGCCGATGGGGTCTGCTTTGACGCCGCGTATGCAAACTGTCCCGTATGCGTGCCCTCCCGGGCATCCATGGCCATTGGGGATTACGGGTCCCGCCACGGCTACTGGGACAATGCCTATGCTTATGACGGAAAGGTCAAAAGCTGGGGCAGCCGTCTGACAGAACAGGGATTTTCAGTGACCACCATTGGAAAGCTGCATTTTAAGGGGGACATGCCGGAGACCGGTTTCCCGGACCAGCGCATTCCTCTTCATATTAAGGACGGGATTGGGGATGTGTACGGGGAAATCCGTGACAGACAGATCACCAGGCCCCAGTTTTGCAAAGCCCTGGAGGAGGCCAGGGCCGGGGAATCTGATTACACCAGGTATGACAGGGAGGTGGCCAGGCGGGCGGCTGAATTTTTAAGAACAGAGGGCAGTGTCTCCAAAAGCCCCTTTGCGCTGATGGCCGGTTTTGTGGCTCCCCATTTTCCGCTGGTCGTGCCGCAGGAATATGTGGATCTTTACCCTGACCCCGAGGCCCTTCCGCTTCCCGTGCAGTTTGACCGGGAAGAATGGCCCCATCATCCGGTGGTGGATGATTACCGCCGTTACTGCTGCCAGGAGGATCTTCCTGATTCCGTGAAACGCAATGCCATCCGCATCTATTATGGGCTTTGTTCGTTCCTGGATGCCCAGGTGGGCGTGGTCCTTAAGGCACTGAAGGAAACGGGGCTGGATAAAAACACCCGCGTCCTGTACTGCACGGACCATGGCGATACCATGGGGGAGCATGGGCTGTTCTTTAAGTCCACCATGTACGAGGGAAGCGTTTCCATTCCCATGATCTTTAGCGGGCCCGGCATCCGGAAAGGGAAGCGGAACGCCACAGGGGTATCCCTGGTGGATATTTACCCCACTGCCATTGAGTGTCTGGGAGGTGTGATGTGTGGGGAGGACAGGAGACTGCCCGGCCGTTCCCTTCTTGCGTTTGCAGGGGGAAAGGAGGAGCCGGAGCGGGCGGTGTATTCCGAATATCTGGGCTTTGGCATCTATACCGGGGAGTTTATGCTGCGCAGGGGACGTTTTAAATATATCCACTATGTGGGGGAACGGCCCCAGCTCTTTGACCTGAAGGAGGACCCGGAGGAATGCAGGGATCTGGCCGGGGACCCGGAGTATTGTGAAGTGATAAGAAGAATGGAGAAGGAACTTCGCACCCTGGTGGACCCTGAAAAGGCGGAAGAGGATGCACGGATTGCCCAGAGGGCGCTGTTAGACCGGTTTGGCGGTCAGGAAGCATTTCTGAAAACATTCCATCCATCCCTGTTTTCACCAATTCCTGATCTGGAGGAGAAGTGAATCGTCCTCTTTTCCTCTCCGTCCATCCGTTGACAAAATCCTTTGAAGTCCGATATAATGATGACAATGATCAAGTTGGGTTGCAGAAAAAGAAAGTTAACGAAATGGGGGAATATGTTATGCAGTGGGATTCATTACAGCTCTCAGAGGGGGCATTGGATGCTTTTTCTTATGTACTGCGCAACAATCCTGCCACCAAGGCGGATATCTGCCGCTGTATGGGCAAGGGGATCTCCACCGTTAACCGCTATATGACTGAGCTGTGTGAAAAGGGGCTGGTCCTGGAAAGCGGTGTGGCGGATTCTTCCGGAGGGAGAAAACCCGTCCTATATTCCATCAACAGCCAAAGCTATCTGATCTGTTGTGTCAATATATCCACCATCTACTGTGAGGTCGCAGTGGCGGACATGGCGCTACATGTGCTGAAGATCGACAGCATTTCCATAGGAGCCAAGGATACGCCGGATGAAATAATCGCCCGCATTGGACAGGCCTACCGGAATCAGCTTGCTTTTCTGGGGGCGGATGAGAATCGCTTCCTGGGGATGGGGGTCAGCGTGTTCGGCGCCATCAAGAATGAGCAGGGTGTGCTCTATAAGCCCATTATACAGTACATGAATGAGCAGTGGGACGGCTACCCGATCCTGCAGCGGCTGCAGGAGGAGATCCCCCTGACACTGTATGCGGAAAAAGGGATCAACGCAGCCGCCATGCTGGAATATAATCACGGAAAGGCGCGGGACAGCAGCAACATCATCTATGTGCTGTGTGCCATGAATATCCGGTCCGCTGTGATACAGAATGGACATATCACAGGGAACTCCCCGTTTTTCGAGGATGCCTTTGGCCATATGGTCATCAACTACGATGGCCCCCTATGCCAGTGCGGACAATACGGGTGCCTTAACTGCTATGCGGCCATACCCGCTGTCCTGGAAGGGTTTTCCAAAGAGGTAAAACGGGGCCACAGCACCATGATTGGGGGGGATGTGGACCATGTAACAATCCAGCAGGTGTGCGCTGCTGCCCGTGCCAATGACATTCCCGCAGTGAATGCCATTACGGATAAGGCGCATATGCTGGGGATCGCCCTGGCCAATTACATCAATATCATCTGCCCGGACAAGGTCATCCTGGCAGGGCTTATGGTCAAGGAGTCGGAACTGTATTATGATACGGCGGTCAAAACAGCCCGGGCACGCCTTGGCTTTACCGGCAATCAGGATGTGACCTTCCAGCGCCTGGGGAGCTTTTCCAACTCCCTTACCGTGGGAGCCGGAGCCATGCTTCTGGAAAAGCTGATACATGGAAGGCCTCCTGTGCAGCATTCCTAAACCGCACAGGTACGGTAAGGTGCGTTTGTTCCCCTCAAGGCCTTTTGGAAAACGGAACTTATGCTTCCCGCTTATGGCTTATGTAGTCCAGTATCTGGCGGGCATATGAGTCCGCTGAATCTGAGTCGGAGAGCAGGTCCGGGGAATATGCCACATAGTCCAGGGGCGCTTTGTAATCCTCCTTCAGGCAGGGGGACCACAGCGGGCCGAACTGGGGCAGGAACAGGCCGCACTTCTTTGAATAACAGGTGCGGGCAGTGGCCTTTTTCCTGGCATCCTTGTCCACGTATTCGCCCACGCTTTTGTGGACCGCCGTGTCCTCAAAGGGCAGGTAGTAGTAATCCCTGTAATTGGGATAAAAGTACTTCAGTTCACCCTGATACAGGGCAATATTGCATGTCAGCACGTCCCGGTGGAGCTCCAGGCTCACCGGGGCGGTGTCGTATTCCAGGGGAACCGGGATGGAATAGGGACTTTTCCAGGTCAGGTTCAGAAAGGGACCGGGAATGCCGTCCGCGCAGTAGAGCTGCTGTGAGTCCAGGGCAAAGGGCGCCTCCATCATATCCGCATAATTGAGGATGGGAAGGATGGAGGGCATTCCCTTTAAGTCATCCTCATTGTGCAGGATCAGGAGGTCATACAGAAAGGATTCGTGGGTGACCAGGTAATCCCTGTACACCTCAATGAGCTGTCCGCCGGAGTATTTGTCCTCCCGGGATACGCCTAAGAACTGCTCGATGGATTTCTGCTTCATATTCTCAAGGCCCAAAAGCTTGCGGTAGGGCTTTATTTTTTTGTAAATATCCACGCTGGCAATATTGTCAAAATTGTAATCCAGGCCCAGCCGTCTGCAGCATTTCAGCAGGTATGGGATATCAAACCCGTCTCCGTTAAAATGCACCAGCACCTTAAACCGTTCCATGAATGTGAAAAATGTGGTCAGCAGCTGGGCTTCCGATTCCCTGGTGTCCGCAAACCACTGGACCAGCTTCCAGCCAAAGCCGTCATGGTAGGTACAGCCGATCAGGTAGAGCTGTGAGGTGTCCCCGGAAAATCCGGTGGTCTCAATGTCAAAAAACAGCAGGTCCCGGAGGGCGCCGATCCGCTCCAGGGGATATGTATCAGGCAGGTCAACGGGATGCTTGATGGTTATCATGGGTATCACTCCTTTGTGATCTGTGGTTTGTCAGTTTTCCTTGTATACTGAAGGTAGTTTAACCCATAATCCCTTCTGATGCAAGTGGCCGAAACAGAATATTTGTTCGACCCGCTTGCATTGGGATAAGGGGTATGTTATGATGAATGGCAGGAAATGAAACAGAGAAAGAATGGGAACAAGATATGATTTCATACGTAAAAGGGCCTCTTATGGGCATTGAAGAGGATGTGATCGTGGTGGAGGCCGGCAGCCTGGGACTGGCTGTCCATGTGCCTGTTTCCCTGCTTCCGGAACTGCCGGGGCTGGGGCAGGAAGTGACGGTTTATACATATTTTCAGGTGAGGGAGGACGCCATGACGCTGTATGGTTTTCTCCATCCCCAGGACAGGGACATGTTCCGGCAGCTGCTGGGGGTAAACGGGATCGGGCCAAAGGGCGCCCTGGGGATCTTATCCGTGCTCAGGCCGGATGACCTGAGGCTTGCCATTGTGAGCGAGGATGTGAAAGCCCTGGCAAAGGCTCCGGGGATCGGGACCAAGACAGCCCAGAGGATGATCCTGGATCTGAAGGACAAGATATCCATGGAGGATGTGCTGGGGTCCATGGCTTCAGGGACGGATCTGGGGACAGGTTCCGGTGCGGCCGCCATGGCCGGGCTGGCGGAAGCGGCTAAGGAGGCGGTCCAGGCTTTGGTGGCCCTGGGGTATACCAACTCAGAGGCGTCAAGGGCTGTGAAACAGGTGGAGATCGTGGATGGGATGACATCCGAGGATGTGTTAAAGGCATCCTTAAAGCATCTGTCTTTCCTGTAAGCATATCTGCAGTGGGCAAGGGAAAACAAAGGTCCCCTTGGCCGCTGAGGGCAAGGGCGGATGATAATGATTGGTTGAGGTGTGTATGGAACGCAGAATTATAACAACGGAAGTGACGGCGGAGGAAGAGCGCATGGAGGTTACCCTGCGCCCCCAGTGTCTTAAGGATTATGTGGGGCAGGAAAAGCTTAAGTCCACCCTGAATGTATATATAGAGGCGGCCAGGAACCGGAATGAGGCCCTGGACCATGTGCTGTTTTACGGCCCTCCGGGGCTGGGCAAGACCACCCTTGCGGGGATCATTGCCAATGAGATGGGAAGCAATATGAAGGTGACCAGCGGGCCGGCTATTGAGAAGCCGGGTGAGATGGCCGCCATCCTCAACAATCTCCAGGAGGGGGATGTGCTGTTTGTGGATGAGATCCACCGCCTCAACCGGCAGGTGGAGGAAGTGCTGTACCCGGCCATGGAGGATTTTGCCATTGACATTATGCTGGGAAAGGACTCCACTGCCAGGTCCATACGTTTGGACCTGCCTCATTTTACACTGGTGGGGGCCACCACCAGGGCCGGCCTTCTCACAGCGCCGCTTCGGGACCGGTTTGGTGTAGTGCAGAGGCTGGAGTTTTATTCTCCCGGGGAGCTGACCACCATCATCCTTCACTCAGCCCGTGTGCTGGGGGTGGAGATCGAGGAGTCGGGGGCCCTGGAGTTAGCCAGACGGTCACGGGGTACCCCCAGGCTGGCCAACCGTCTTTTAAAGCGGGTCAGGGATTTTGCACAGGTCAAATATGACGGTGTGATCACAAAGGAAGTAACTGATTTTGCGCTGGATATCATGGACGTGGACAAGCTGGGGCTGGATCAGAATGACAGGAATATCCTGCTGATGATCATTGAAAAATTTTCCGGCGGTCCGGTGGGATTGGATACCCTGGCAGCCGCCCTGGGAGAGGATTCCGGCACGCTGGAGGAAGTGTACGAACCGTACCTGCTCATGAACGGCCTGATCAACAGGACTCCAAGAGGCCGCATGGCAACGGAATCGGCCTATCACCATCTGGGACTTAAAATGTAGAAAAACGCTGTATACACGGTCTTGAGGCTTTGGATATGATATGGTATAATGTCGTCAGACATGATACGGCACCGGATCGGTGTCACGAAAAACAGGAGAGCAGAATGGATTCTAAGAATTATACACAGGTTTTAATAGATGGAAAGATATATACATTGGGCGGGATCGAGGAGGAGGCATACCTCCAGAAGGCTGCCAGCTATGTAAATGACAAGAACGCCCAGATGCGCAGACTGCCCGGTTTTACAAAGCAGAACGCGGATTATCAGATGGTCATGACGGAACTGAACATTGCCGATGACTATTTCAAAGCCATGGAATGGGGCGAGGGCATGGAACGCCAGAAGAATGACATGGAGAAAGAAACATACAGCTTAAAGCATGAGCTGGTAAGCACCCAGATGAAGCTGGAGGCAGTGTTAAAGGACCTGGAGGAACGGCAGAAGGAGCTGGACCGCTTTACCAGGACCATAGCCCAGATGGAAGGGGAATTAAAGGAAGTCAGGGAGGAGTACGAAGCCCTTAAGAGCAGCAGGGAGGAAGGAGAACTCTCTCAGGTAAGAATGGTATCAGATGTTAAGACTGTCTCTGAGGCAGAACTGGTGGAGACGGTGGAAGCAGTGACCCAGGCAGCAAAGACTGCGGATGCAGGGGGTGCAGAGATGCCGGACCCGGCGCAGGAAGACAGGATCCCGGCGCAGGAAGACAGGATGCGGGAGCAGGAAGCACAGGGACAGGCTGCCCGGGAACAGAGGGCACAGGACACGACAGACAAAAGGGAAAGCAGTTCAGGCAGCAGACCGGAGCAGACCGGAGCAGCTGAAGCTGCAGCTACATTACAGACCGCACAGACCGCAGGCATTTCCGATGAGGAGCTTGCAAAAAGGGCCTTGCAGGCAGCTAAGAAGGCCAATTCACACAGGGGCGGGCGCAGATAAGGCAGCACGGGCTTTTGCCCGGACGCTGTGACAGATACAGGGGGATGTCTCATGGGGATACGTGAGGCATTTTTTCTTTCAGGAAAGGTTGTAGGAATATGGAAAAAAGACAGGTGGAAATACTGGCGCCGGCCGGTTCATGGGAGAGCATGAAGGCGGCTGTGGCGGCTGGCGCAGATGCGGTTTATATGGGAGGCAGCCGGTTCGGGGCCAGGGCCTATGCGGATAATCCGGATGAAAAGGGGCTTGTGGAGGCCATTGATCATGTGCATCTGCACGGACGCAGGCTGTATATGACGGTCAATACCCTGTTTAAGGAATCGGAGCTAAAAGAGCTGGCGGCATACATGAAGCCCTACTATGATCAGGGACTGGACGGAGTGATCGTGCAGGACCTGGGAGCGTTACAGGTCATGAAGGAGAATTTCCCCGGCCTGGAGCTGCATGCCAGCACCCAGATGACCATCACCAGCGTGTATGGAGCCAGAATGCTAAGAGACCTTGGCTGCAACCGGGTGGTGACTTCCAGGGAAATGTCCCTGGATGAGATACGCCGCGTCCATGAGCAGGTGGATGTGGAGATTGAAAGTTTTGTCCATGGCGCCCTGTGTTACTGCTATTCAGGCCAATGCCTGATGAGCAGCCTTATCGGAGGAAGAAGCGGGAACAGGGGAAGGTGCGCCCAGCCCTGCCGTCTTCCCTACCGGGTGTATGAGGGCGGGGAGGGTAAATCTGCCGCCCTGAACCGGGAGAATGAAAAGCATGTCCTGAGCCTGAAAGACCTCTGTACCCTGGACATACTGCCGGATATCATTGATTCCGGCGTGTATTCCCTGAAGATAGAGGGCAGGATGAAAAGCCCCAGATACACGGCCGGGGTGGTGAGTGTTTACCGCAGGTACGTGGACCTCTACCTGGAACAGGGAAGAAGGGGGTACCGAGTAGAGGAGGCGGACCGGAAGATGCTTCTGGACCTGTTCGACCGCGGAGGGTTTACCTCAGGGTATTATGAAGCCCACAATGGACGGGATATGGTGGCACTTAAGGAAAAGCCGGAATTCAGGGAGGGGAACCAGAAGCTTTTTGATTATCTGGACCGCACCTATGTGACCGCACAGCAAAAGGAGCCTGTCAGCGGCCATGTGATTCTGGAGACAGGAAAGCCGTCTGTCATGACCCTAAGCTGTGGCGGTGTTAAGGCGGCTGTCAGCGGGCAGGCGCCCGAGGCGGCACAGAAGCAGCCCATGACAGAGGAAAAAGTATTAAAACAGCTGAACAAAACAGGCAACACGCCATTTGTCTTTGAACGTCTGAGCGCAGAGCTGAAGGGAGATCTGTTCCTGCCTGTGCAGGCCCTGAACGAACTGCGAAGATCCGGCTTGGAATCCCTGCAGTCCGCCATACTGAAGGAGTATAGACGCGGGCCGGGGATGTCTAAAGAGGGAGTGCTGTCTGAAAACAAAGACAGGACTGATCCGTCAGAGAAGCCGGCAGCCCAACCCTGGATCCTTGCCGTTTCCCTGGAGGAGCCCTGCCAGCTGGAACCCGCACTGAGGCAGCAGGAGGTTTCCGATGTGTATGTGGATGCGGATGGGTTCGGTCCGGACACATGGAAGGGTACGGCGGACCGGTGTCATAAGAGGGGGAAATCCTGTTATCTCACCCTGCCCCATATTTTCAGGAGCCATGCCCTTGTGTTTTTTAAAGACCATATGACGGAACTTAAACATGCAGGCTTTGACGGAGTGGTGGTCCGCGCCCTGGAAGAGATCCGGTGGCTGGAGGACCAGCAGATCGCCCTGCCGTTTATAACGGACGCGTCTGTTTACGCCTGGAACAGCAGGACCATTGGCGAACTGGCTTCAAGGGAACCCCGGGCAGTGACCATGCCGTGGGAGCTTAACAGCCGGGAACTGGAGCCTGTGCTTGCGGCCTGCAGCCGTACCGGGGTGCCGGGAGAACTGGTGGTATACGGATATGTGCCCATGATGGTGTCGGCCCAATGCATAACCAGGACCGTTAAGTCATGTACCCATAAACGCGGCCTGTTAAGGATGAAGGACCGGACCGGGGCAGTATTGATGGTGAAAAATCACTGCCATTTCTGTTACAATACCATCTACAATCCGTCCCCCCTGTCTTTGCTGGGAAATGAAGGCCTGATCCGGCGCATGGGTACAGCTCGTGTCCGTCTTCAGTTTACAGTGGAGGACGGGCAGCAGACAGGTAAGGTACTGGAAGCGTTTTCCAAGGCCTTTATGGGCGGGGAAACGGCTGAACCTCCCTTTAAGGATTTTACCAGGGGACATTTTAAGCGCGGAGTGGAGTGACGTTTATGACCAATCTGATCGTTGAGGTTTCAAAATATCTGATGATACTGCTGATGGCGGTTTACACCTATGCCAACTTCCGCTTTTTTTCCTTTCAGGATATGGAAAAGAAGCGGAGGGTGTGCGGCGGACAGAACCGGGCCATGTTTTCCATCCATTTTCTGGCGTACCTGGTCATGTACTTAAAGACCGGGAATGAAGGCGTTAAGATGATGCTCATTGCATTTTACGTGGCCCAGGTGGTGTTCTTTCTGTGCTATATCTATATGTACCGTTTCCTGAACTTTGTCACGCCGCCCACGGTCAGGAATACCTGGATTATATATTCCATCCCCAGGCCGAAGGCGATCAGTTTATAGAATACAGCCTGCATGCTGGTGGCGATCATCATGAACTGGATAAAACATCCCAGGCAGATGAGGAGCACACAGATGGCAAAGATGCCTCCCATCTCCTCGGACACAGCGGAAAAGATAAAATCCTTTTCCACCACAGGGATCTTTCCCGGCATCCCCTGGCAGAGTCCCATGCCGAACCAGCCGCCCGTGCC
>Ga0192241_10005_pt1 | contig 175069 bp, 162 predicted proteins | sample Koala_Koa27_I3_FD_131239 | JGI IMG/M metagenome (GOLD analysis project Ga0192241, IMG submission 131239) | Enriched cells from koala feces incubated with labeled cellulose particles, San Francisco Zoo, California, United States - Koala_Koa2-7_I3 ... | reverse complement strand
CTGTGAGGAAGTATGGCGCATTGCCGGTTGCTTCCGGTCTAGTGTCTGTGGGCCTTGCAGTTCCTGCCTTTGCGGCTGAGGTTACTCCGGCTTCTCCGACTGACTGGTCAGCGGTTATTTCCGCTCTTACGGCTCAGATTTCAATTAGTACCATCATGGGCGCACTTGCTACATTTGTGGCGGCTGGTATTGGTATTGTGTTTACCTGGTGGGGTGTCCGTAAAGGTATCCGTTCCCTTATGTCTGCATTTCGTAAGGGTCGTATGTCTATCTAATGTCCCCAGGGGCCTTTCCTTCTATGGTCAGGCCCCCTTTTTTTGAAAGGAACTATGTATGGAATTGAATCTTTTGGACGGTAGTCTTAATCCTGTAAATGTAGCCCGTGTGGTTAAGCATAATCATGACTTTTTCAAAACGCATCCAGGTTATTTTCGGCCTGAGGGGCTTCTAGTTTTTTGTGGGGAACAAGGGTCAGGTAAAACTCTTTCAGCCGTTCAGTATGTCAAGCGGTTATGTGAGGAATATCCCAGGGCTATCCTGTGCACGAATGTTCAGATTAGTGGCCTCTCTCCTGCTACTGAGGTGATTGAATATGATGGTCTGGAATGTCTTAAAAATCTGGAAAACGGTTACTATGGTGTTATATATTTGATTGATGAAATCCATCTGGAATTTAATAGTCTGGAATCAAAGAATATAGATATTGAGGTCATGATAGAGGTAAGCCAGCAACGGAAACAAAGGAAACATATCATAGGCACGTCACAGGTATATGGCAGACTTGCGAAACCGTTTCGGGAGCAGATTAGGAATGTGGTGCTCTGTTCCAACTTCTGCCGGCTGTTGCAGATTAATACTCTGATTGATGGGGCAAAGTCCACGGAAAAGGATGGGAAGCTTATCACGGAATCGGTCAAGCGGTTCTTTTGGTTCCATAGGCCCGAATTGTATGACAGCTATGATACATATGCAAAAATGAGACGTTACAAAAAGGAATGGCAGGGAAGGAGGTTATCCTGATGGTACAGGAAGCAATTAATCTATTTGCGGATGTGGTTTCGGCGTCTATCCCTTATGCGGTGGTGTTCGCTTTAGGTCAGCGTTTGGTAACTATGTTCTTGGGAATGGCCTTTAAGGGTCATGTGGAAATATGATGAGGTGGAAACATGTTATATTATATACTGTGGTTCTTTCTGCTTTTGGGAGTATGGACGTTTTTGCGGATGACTATACGCTTACTGCGGAAAATCAGACGGTTAATACGGAACGCTCTGATGGTTCGATTCCTAATGTAAATGGCTGGCTATCTTCTATTTCAGATGATGATATAGATTTTGACCAATATCAAGAAATCATGTCTATCATGTATCCTGAATTGAATGAGGAGGAAGATTTATCAGATGATGATTGGGATGTTGCTTCTCCATCAGTTGCAACAAAATCAAATGCGGATAAGACTGTCAAGAATATCCTTACATTTAACAGTGTGGCCCCTGCATCTGTGTATCCGTCCCCTGATGATGGCACCATATCCACTACATATTTGCAGTATTTTAAGGATATGTTGGTGAAGCTTCCATACGATACACAATACGTATTTTTTAGGGTGGATGATTATGAATACCGTATGGTATATGGTGATGCAATTAATCTTTCTGGTAATGTATTTAGTGGGGATGATTTAAAATACATCCGCTACTATCGTACTAATAACTATAATGTTTGGAAGCTGGAATCTGGTAATGAGGGAAGCTTTAAACTGACAACAAATGGTTATCTAGTATATAGCAATGTCGGTGATTTATACCCGTCAATGAATGGGGGTGTTTATACATATGCGGTTTATGCGTGTTTGTTTGTGCTGGTGCTTACTCTTTTGTTTAACCTTGTCCATGCCTTTTTCTTCGTGGGCAGATACCGCATCTAGAAGTGATGCTGTCAGGGTTGCTTCATCAAGTAGTGCAATGATGAAAGATGAATATATGGAATCTGATGCATTTGACGACCTGAATGCTCCTATGCTCTTGTCGTCTGGTGATGGTCTTGTATATGGTACGGATTATGTGTACCGTGTCCGGTATCGTAATTCTGCTGGTACATTAAAGTGGGTAAATGCTGTATATACAGGTGGGTTTTATAGATTTAGTCCTCCTGCATCTGGTTATTATCCTGATTTATTGTATGCGCAAGTGTATAAGTCTGGTTTACCTAAAACAAGTGCTACTTATGGTGTTACGGCAACATTCTTACAGGGTAATATAGATTTTGGTGAATATGTAACTTCTGGTTTTTGTGAGGTGTTTGAATCTGCACAAAATGTAACGGAATCAAATTTTGCGACAACTGGGTTGTCATATACCAATACAGGGGAATCTTATGTTGTTAAAGGTAATGTAAAATTAACTCGTACTTCTATCCGTGTTAATATTGGTTTAGCCTTAAAAAAAGGTGTTAACACAACGTTTGATATATCGGATTTATCTTTTGATTTCTATTTTAAAAACAATGCTGACATTCCTGTGTCTGGTAATACTGGTTATGATTCTTCGGACGTTGTTGCGGATAACACGGCACAGATGGTTGAAAAACAGGATACAATCATTGACCAGATAGTCAACGTGACACAGACTATATCAAGCCAGCTTACGGCCTTTTGGAATCAGCTTGCCGGGGAATTTACAAACCTATATAACAAAATGAATACTCAGCATACCGAACAATTGGAAGCTGATCGGACGAACACAGATAATATCATAGCTGCTGATGACGCTAATACGGATAAGGTAACAGGCGCAATAGAAAAGCATGGTAACTTTATTATTGAGGGGTTGAAATCGTTATTCATCCCCTCAGATGATTATTTTAAAACCTGGTTTGATGGCATGTATCAATTTTTTAATGACAGGCTTGGGTTTCTTATGCTCCCGGTTGATTTATTGGTACGTATGGCTGATATGTATGCATCTGCCGGGACTGCATCCGCTGGTATTCCTTTCCCGGAATTTAAGTGGGTGGATGGTACTGTCATTATACCAGGTCAGATAGTCCAGTTTGATTTTCTAAATACGGATTGGGGTAAGGGCATACAGGATAAGCTATACTTTGTAGGCAATTTAATCATGATAGGTGCTCTCCTCTCCTTAATGCATAGAAAATTTGAGGAGGTGCTAAGAAATTGATTTTACAGGCTGTTTTTGACCTTGTATCTACTCTCCTACAGTTGGTCTTTGGCTGGATTAATCTGCCAGATTTACCAGACGCGGTTATGTCTGTGATTGATGAATTATTTTCCTGTTTACAGGGTGCCGTTGGCATCATGGGGGTATTTATAGATATGTCCATGGTAAAGATACTTCTGCCTGTCCTGCTGATTGTTGTCAACTTTGAACATGTGTGGAAGTTTACTATGTTTATATTGCGTAAGATTCCATTTTTAGGGATTGAGTGATTGAGTGTGTGCATCCGGATCCCCAGGCTTTGCCGGGGTCCGGGGCTGTCTAGTCTTTTTTGTTTAGGCTTCTGTACATGGCCTTTATGATGATTATAAGTATACCAATTACACATACGTGTGCCGTATATTTCCACATCAGTGTTGCGTAAATAATCCGCAAAAAAATCGTCAAAATATACCCCCCCCTGCAACTGTATGGAATTGCTGGGGAAGGAATTTTATTTTCTTGTAGTCATGTCCTTTGTTATCAAGTCATTTACATAGGCGTTAAGTGATTTATATCCTAGTTTTTTCCAGTGGGCTTCTATCACGGCTTTCTGGCCTTTGGGAACATTAAATATACATCGGTCGTAATTTTCTTTTGCGTATTGATTATCATACTTTTGTTTGTTGAAATCTCCCATTTTGGTTTCCTCTTATACACTGTGTCACAAGTGCACAAAAAATTAATGTACACTTTGTCACAAGTGCCAATATACACTATGTCACAAGTGTGCTATATTATAGTTACAAAGTTAATAAGTCCCATAGCAACAAGAACATTTAATGTAGTAGTGAGAATGGGACTTTCATCAAAATAAGTATAACAAATGAATTAACGTTTTGAAAGGGGAAAATGATGACAAAGAAAGAGAAAGCAATTTTTGACAAAATGTATGATGAGGCAATGGATAATTATATGACTTATGTGATGCAGGGTATGAATGCGCCTGATGATGTATTGGGGATTGCATGTGCTTTTAACAGATTAAAAAAAGTGTTATTTTTAGATGAAACAGATATAGAGTAAGGGGCTTAGCCCCTTCCCCTTTAAAGCTACTGCCCTTTGGGTAACGGTCACAAGTCCGTATAAAAGCTGAGTGAAGGTTACATAGAGTTTGGGTTTGGATAAACCCGCCAAAATATCTGTTTTACATGTTTAAGCGGTTTGTTTGTCAATGGCTATTGAGAAATTGACGGTTGTATTTAGGCAGAGATACTGCCCTTCCAGGTTGATGGAAACGCCCTGGACGGTACGTTGAAAATAGAATATTGAAAGGAAGGTTTATTATGAAAGTTAAAGTATTAGGTATTCAGTCTGTTGATTATGTAAGCCGTAAAACTGGTAATCCGGTAAAGGGGGTAACGCTTCATTCCTCTTTCAAGGATGCCCAGGTAGAAGGGGAATCTGTTTCTTCTATCTTTGTTAGTGATAACCTGAATATTAAGGCTGTTGCTGATATTCGTCCGGGTACAATGGTTGACGTTGAATATAATAACCGTGGCTATGTGTGTGATTTGGCTATCTGTAAGCAGTAATTGGTTTTTTGCATTTCTCCTTTAGCTGGCTGTTCTATCCTGGTTCAGTCAGCCCCTTTTGCGGACAATATCCGCATTTCCTTGTTCGCTCCAAGTGCCAAGTCATGTTGCGGTTTTGATTCGTCATTACGTGGAATACCTACGTTTTGCCATTTCTCTGCTAGGGATGGCTTGTAAAACCCCCGTAGGGTAATACGGGGGTACTAAATACATTGGAGGTTGGGATGGAAGGAAACTTAATAACCCTGGATAACGGGTTAGTCGTATCCGTTGACTGGCTGTCGTTCACGGTCATGTCAACGGCTGATGTTGTGGATGTGCTGGATATGTTCGGCTATGTGATGGATGATTTCACACGGATGCCAAGGGGCGCACGTGGCTACAAGACCATGTTCCGGCTCAATGGCTATTCCCTTTCGGTTCTCTGTGACGGTAATCCCGGCATGGGTATACATATTGATGTGGCTGGCTCTGCTATAGGCGAACTTGTCCGTAGCTTTTCGGAAACTTTGAAAGTGGATACCCCCTTCGGTGAGGGGTATGATATAGATTTTGACAGCACTTTCATGGTGGCTCTCCTGGAACGCATACGGGATAATGGTCATGTTACTAGGATTGATGTGGCGATTGATGATATCGGCTGTAATTATTTTACCACAGATGATGTGTGCGGCCTGTATGGGAATACCCAGATTGTCTCAAAATTCCGCAACATGCGTAATGTTGTTGAATCCGAAATCTCAGGTAAGAAAACAGGCCATACGGTATACTTCGGTAGCCGTACAAGTGACATATTTTTGAGGGTATACGATAAGCAGTTGGAACGCAACCGGAAGCTGTCCGCATCCGGTACCCATATTGATAATCTCTGGGTACGCTGGGAACTGGAACTTAAGAATGACCGGGCGGTCAGTGTATCCAAGATGCTTACGTCTGGTATCCCCTTGGGTGCTGTGGCTGTCGGTGTTTTGGGGCATTACATGAGGATGATTGAACTTGATGATATCAACCGTTCAAGGTGTTCTACACATTCTGTCTGGGCTGATTTCATGGACGGGATATCGTCACTCAAGATAACTGTCCCAAAGTATGAAAAGACCATGGACGAGAAAAAGACTTGGATAAAAAGACAAGTTATGCCCACTCTCGCCGCTGTCATCCTGGCGGATGGTGGTAGCCTTGAATTTGTGGAAGATAACTTGGAAAACGGTCTAAGCCGTATGAATAAGTCATTATATAAAATGGCAATGGTTGAATTGGGTGGTTGATATAGATAACAACTATCTCGTTAAACTACTGTTTCGCAAATAGTTGCAGACAGGCGCCGTCCGGCGTGAAATTAGAAGTCCGGCGCCTTGCAACTACCACCCTTATGGATGGGTTTTCGCGAAACATTGTGCCGTTTAACGAATAGTTGAAAGGAATAATGCCGCAATGTCGCATAAACGCAACGATATCCCGATAACATCTTAAATTACAGTCATTTCAGCCGAATCGCCATATGTACAATAATAAATAGTCTCTTCCCCTAACACTTGCCCCCATACAGCATCCGAAACACAATCCTGCCAGGTATCCATTGGAACTTGGCCAGGTATCGCTGAGTATTTCCTTTTATATATTATATCCATTATAATTATATCCAGGAGCATCTTCAATATCTCCTGGTTTCTGATCGATTCCTTATTGTACAAGCTTTATGCTTTTTATATAAGGTTTTTGTGTATAGAAATAATTATATTTTCAAATATGTTAAATAATTAACAAATCAATGTAGTTATATGGCCGGCTGCAATTTCTCTTTTACTCTCATAGGAACCAAATCGTAATTGAATCAAGGGCATAATTGATAAAATCCATAATATACCCTATCACAATTAATCAAACTCCTTCTCTTCCGCCCTTCATTCATGATTGTTGACAATTTCATACAACAGATTTCATACAACAGTTTACATAAAATATTTATGTAAACCAAACCACGAAAAATCAATCCATTCTCCTCTCCTGCCCTCAACAAACCAACATTTAATATTATATTCTAAATAATAATTGACAATCAATGATTTATAAGGCTAGAATATAAAACAGACCAGTAATGTCAGATAATCGTTCCTGGTGAAAGGAGGTTCTTATAATATGAGTAATTTATCCTATCATGAACAGATAGACAGGGAAAATATATTAAAGCTTCGCCATTTGATTAAGGACTTACCGCCCTTTTGCGGGGATTTTTTCCGGGGGATCGAGCCAAGGACTTCATCCAGGACACGTATCGCATATGCCTATGACCTGCATGTTTTTTTTGATTTCCTCCACAAGGAAAATCCCGTTCTTGCCAAAAAAGAGATCATGGATATTACCCTTGAACATTTAGATCAGCTTTCCGTGACGGATTTTGAAGAGTATATGGAATACCTTAAGTATCGATTTAATGAAAAAAACCAGGAGGTTATGAATAAAGAAAGGGGGATCATGCGTAAAATCTCCTCTTTGAAGAGCTTCTATAATTATTATTACCGAAATGAGCGGATTAAAAATAATCCGGCCGCCCTGGTGCAGCTTCCCAAACTTCATGAAAAAGAGATCATCCGCCTTGATGTGGATGAGGTTGCTCTTCTTTTGGATGAGGTGGAACAGGGGGATAAGCTCACAGACAAGCAGAAAAGTTACCACCTGAAGACAAAAGTAAGGGATCTGGCATTATTGACTCTTTTGCTGGGAACCGGTATCCGCGTGTCCGAATGTGTGGGGCTCAATATTTCTGATATTGATTTTAAAAACGGCGGTATCCGTATTTACAGGAAAGGCGGGAAAGAGGTTACTGTATATTTCGGCACAGAGGTGGAGGATGCACTGCTGGATTATCTGGAGGAACGGGACCGCATTATTCCGGAAGCGGGGCACGAGGATGCTCTCTTCCTCTCCCTCCAGCGTAAACGGATGGCTGTGAGGAGTGTGGAAAATTTGGTAAAGAAATACGCCAGGACCGTGTCACCTTTAAAACCCATAACCCCTCATAAGCTGCGCAGTACTTATGGGACAAATCTGTACCGTGAGACCGGTGATATCTATCTGGTGGCAGATGTGCTTGGACATTCGGATGTAAATACGACCAAGCGCCATTACGCTGCTCTGGAGGATGAACGCAGACGCAGCGCCCGCAATAAAGTAAGGCTTCGGGAAAAGTAGGAATTGTCCTAATAAAACAATTACTTTTTTGGAAAGGCCAACAGTGTAAATGTAATTGCAGTTTTATTTTACCGCAAAAAGGGGATTCTCAAATCACAAGTGTGAAATGAAAATCCCTTTTTTTAAATGAAAATCCCCTTTTTTAGCAGCAGGCAGCCACAAAACCTATTCCTGTACAATCTTAAAGTAAGTCCTTGCTGTCAACCGGTAAACAAACAGGTATACTGCCCCGAACACAAGCACGGAGCCGACCGTAAATGCAGCAAACAACCGTGTATTATACATGCTGAAGATGGACAGCAGGCTGCACATGGCGGGAAATGCTACGATAATATGGATAACCGCCATACCCAGGGGAAGAAAAAATACCATCATGACCTGCCTTGTGATGGTGTTCTTCACCTCAGCAGTGCTCATGCCCACTTTTTCCATGATCTGAAACCGCTCCCTGTCATCGTAGCCTTCTGTTATCTGTTTATAGTAGATGATCATTACCGTGGCGGTAAGGAACAGCGCAATAAAGAATATGCCCACAAACAGGATGCTTCCGTACAGCTGGTAGAACTCTGTCCGTATCTGGTCCCTTGCAATCCCTCTGGTGATGCCTGGAATCCTGTCCTTAAACTCCGCCTGGAATCCGGCCTGTCCCTGGGCCGGCCCCTTCAGGTCAAAAAAGCAGTGATAGCTGACCTGGATGCGGTTTCCGTCCTCCTCTCCCAGAATCCCGCGGCTTGAACGGGCAAGATCCTGTAAGTCGGCAAACTCCGGCAGTATCAAAAGCACCAGATCTCTGGGAGTTGCAAAACCCGGCAGCTGAGTTATATCAAATTCCTCCAAACGCCCGGCAATCCGGTAACCCAGGCCGCAGAGATCCACCGAATCTCCAAGGGTCACGGCAGGCGCGTAGTACATTGCCTCACCGGGAGCCAGGATCGCATTTCCGTCATTGTTCCGGTTATAATCCGAAAGGGTCAGGACGTAAACCATAAGCGTGCCCGGATCATAGCCGCGGACTGCCCTGATCCGGTTCCCATTGTAGTCTGCATTAAAGGAAAGCTGATAGAAATCCATCATGTTTTCAAGTTCACAGTTATGTTCAAGGGCCAGGCTGCGGGCCGCTGACCGGATGGCTTCCGGTACCTGTTGGGGCTGATGGGCGTTTTCATGATCCAAAACGCCGGAAGGCAAAGATTCAGCGTTCTCTGCCCCTGCATACAGGGAGATTTCCCTGGGATACTGGTTCCTTAATATATCCTCCTCCCCAACATATAAGCTTGCGCAGGTGGAAAGGGTAATGAGTACTGCGGCGGACAGGATACAGATGCCGGAAAGGCCTGCCGCATTCTGCTTCATGCGGTAGATCATACCGGATACAGCCACAAAGTTTTCCGGTTTGTAGTAAAAATCCTTCTTTTTGCGCAGGGTTTTCAGGATTGCCACACTGCCCGCCTGGAACAGGCAATAGGTCCCGGCCATGACCAGTATGACGGAGGGAAAAAAGAAATGGAGCGCACCGGAAGCAGTCCGGGTGTGGATGGCGATCCCATACCCTGCCGCCAGGGCTGCTGTGCCGGAAGCTGCCATAAACCATCTGGTTTTTGGCTCCCGCTCTCCCGTTTCGCTGCTTTTTAAAAGTTGGATGGGATTTGCCCTGGACACGCTGATCAGATCATACACCAAGACAATGGAAAATGCAGTCCCATAGATCAGGCAGGTCCTGCCCACCGACTGGAATGGGATAGTAAACATCAGTTTTCCGGGCAGTTCCACCAGCTTTAGCAAAAGCAGGAACATGGCCTGGGAGAACAAGGCGCCTATTATGATACCTGACAAAAGACTGGCGGTCAATCCGATCAGCACTTCCCAGAACAGAACAAATCCAAGGTGCTTTTTCTCCATGCCGAGGACGCAGAACAGGCCGAATTCTTTTTTTCTTCGTTTCATCACAAAGCTGTTGATATAAAACAGGATCAGGAAAACAAATAACATACAGATATTTCCACAGATTTCAACAATCACCTGCATAATATCCTTGCCGGCCATCTGACTTTTTTCCACCATGACCCCACGGAATCCAGAACATATAAAAGCCCGGCCAGCAGGCCGCCAGCCAGCAGGTAGGGTCTGTAGATACTTGCGTTTTTTTTCATATTGGTGAGGGCCAGCCTTGGATAGAAAAGGAAGTTATGCACGCTGTTCATCACGTTCCTCCCCTCTTTTGCGGGTGGCCAGAACCGTTAATGTGTCGGATATCTTCTGGTACATTTCCTCATTGGTGCAGGTTCCGCGGTAGAGCTGATGGAAGATGATCCCATCTTTGATAAAGAGTACACGGCCAGCATGGCTGGCTGCCCTGGTGCTGTGGGTTACCATGAATACGGTTTGTCCGGAACGGTTCACTGCCTTAAAAATGCGCAGGAGTCCGTCTGCTGCCCGGGAGTCCAGGGCTCCGGTGGGCTCATCTGCCAGAAGCAGCCGCGGCTTTGTGATCAAAGCGCGGGCCACTGCCGCCCTCTGCTTCTGTCCGCCGGATACCTCGTAAGGGAATTTTTCCAAAAGGTCCTCAATTTCAAGCTGCTTTGCAAGAGGCGCAAGGCGTTCCTCCATTTCATGGTAATCCTTTCTTGCCAGAACCATGGGAAGGAAAATATTATCCTTGATTGAAAACGTGTCCAGCAGGTTAAAATCCTGGAACACAAATCCCAGGTTATCCCGGCGGTAAGCGGCCATACGGCTGTCCGGGATCTTTGACATATCCTTTCCATCCAGCATGATGCTGCCTGAAGTGGGTTTATCCAGGGCTGCCAGAATATTTAACAGGGTGGTCTTTCCGGAACCGGATTCTCCCATGATGGCCACGTATTCCCCGCGGTCCACGGAAAACTCAATATCTGCCAGGGCCACTGCCTTCACACCGCCGAAATGGGCGGTATATACTTTCTTTAAGTGTCTGACTTCCAAAAGAGACATAGTTACCTCCAATCTTTCCTGTATCTGTATTGTGTCTCCTATTATAGAAAGCATGGAAAAAAGCTGCCATAGAAGCAGCTTACATTTTTCCCTTTGAACCTTACATTTTTGAAAGGCTTCCGGATAAGCCGAGATATACCCGCGTCCCCTCTCCTTCCCGGGAATCGATGCGGATGGTCTGTCCAAGCATTTCCATGGCCTGGCGGCAGAGGAACAGGCCAATGCCTGTTGAACGTTTTTCCTGCCGTCCGATATATCCGGTATACCCCCATTCAAACACTCTGGGGATGTCTTCCCTGCGTATACCTATGCCATTGTCCTCGATCACCAGTTCAGACCCGGCCCAATCGCCGGAGGCAGCCATATGCTCAGATCCGGTTACATAGATGCGTATGTCCCCCTGCCGGGTGTATTTTATGGCATTGCACAGAATCTGTTCCAGGACAAACAGGAACCATTTTTCGTCAGTGAGCACGGCTCCCTTTAACGGCTCCAGATGGACCGCGGTCTTGTTATAGATGAAAATGGGGGCGCATTGCCGGACTGCTTTTTTGACCAGGGAATCCAGGCTGTATTCCTTTAATACCAGGTCACGGCCGGCCTGGTCCAGACGCTGGTACTGCAGCGCCATATCCACATACTGTTCAGCCTTCAGCAGCTCCTGCTCCATTGCCTGGCGGTCCACCTGATCCTCCTGAAGCAGCAGATTCATGGCGGAGACCGGTGTTTTGATCTGGTGGGACCATAGAGTATAATATCGGCTGTTCTTTTGCTTTTCTTCCCTGCTCCTCTCCTTTTCCTCCTTGCAGCGCTGCTGCCAGAGACGGACCAGATGGATCCATTGTTCATCTTTTCCACCGGCAGGGACTCCTGTTTGTTCAAGGCCCCCTTTATTTTTGTCCCCTTCATTTTTCTTCTCTTCATTCCTGCCATCTTCATCTTTGGCAGGCAGCGGAGGCAGAAATAGTCCATTCTCCGCCTGAAGCGTCAGCTCCCGGATCCTGCGGCAGGTTCGCAGATCGGTTAAGAAATCCAGGATCGTGCAGGTGAGTACACAGGCTGAACTGAGCAGGAGGATATATGTCATGGATTGCCACAGAAGGTCCTGCAGCCACCAGATTACAGTGACTAGAAGGAGAAGGATCATTGGAAAACGAAAGGGTGTGCGTTCTTTACAATACGAAAAAAAGAGGGAGATCATGACCTTACCTCCTCTTGCCCCATAGCTGCCTCGTTGCAGATTCCTGCTTCAGACAGAAGATACCCAAGTCCCTTTTTTGTCTCAATCAGTCCCTTTAACCCGATGCTTTCCAGTTTTTTGCGAAGACGCGTCATATTAACGGTAAGGGTATTATCATCGATAAAATCTTCGCTCTCCCACAAATACCGGATGATGCTGTCCCGGGATACCACCCGGCCTTTCTGCTCCATCAGACATTTCATGATCCGCAGTTCATTCTTGGTCAGATCCAGTTTTCCACTGCCTGAGGCCAGGGATCCGTCTCCAATGTTAAGGACAGCAAGGCCCGCTCTCAGTACGGTCTTTTGTTCATTAAATGTATAGGTCCTGCGCAGCAGCGCCTGTATTTTCGCCAAAACCACTTCCAGCTTAAAGGGCTTGGCCAGGAAATCATCCGCCCCCAGATTTACTGCCATCACCAGGTTCATATCATCCGAGGCAGAGGATATGAAAATGATAGGCACCTGGCTTAGTCTGCGGATCTGGCCGCACCAGTAGTAGCCGTCAAAAAAGGGAAGCGAAATATCGAGCAGGACCAGATCCGGCGCTGTCTGTTCAAACTGTTCCAGGACGCGGCTGAAGTCAGTGACTGCCGCCACCTGGTAATTCCACTTTTCCAGTGTGCGTTTCAGAACATTGGTTATGGTGTTGTCATCTTCTACGATCAATATATGATACATGCTTCCTCCAAACATGGGTGTGTACTCCGGCAAGATCAGATGCAAAGATGGGGGCCGGTAATCTCCCGAGCGTACACGGATCAATCCGAGCGTACACGGATTAATAAGACCGGGAGGTCCGGTAAAACAAGCGGTCCTTTAGAATCCGTTTTAAGGGGCCCGGAATCCGCTTGCTTTCCTCAATGGCCTCCCCCATCATATCACCCAGATGAAATGTCTGTTTCCTGAGATCCTTTACCACCTGGGCGGCTTCTACCTGCACCTCGGAATACCGCACCAGGGATTCCATAAAACGTGAGAATGAATCCAGATACCCGTTCCTGATCCCGTAGTTCACGTCAATGGCCACATAATTTTGAAAATTCAGGATCTCCCTCCCATCCGGGTTGCTTTGAAGGATGATAGCCTCGATCTCCCCGCTGTACCTCCACTTCAGGCGCCGCTCCAGCTGCCTTTTAAAATCCACAAATACCCTGTCGCTGTAATACCACGCACTGCTGCCGATCTCATAGACCTTCCGGTAGCCGCCGCCTGTCTCCGGGTCATTGGTATATCCCACAGCATAGATGGAGCAGTACCTGCTGGAGTTATAATAAAGATAGCTGAACTCCTCCACGATTTCCCGGGCTCCCGGAAGGCTGGGACGGACAAACAGCAGGACAATAATATGTTTTTCGTTTAATTCCCGTTCTTTTTTAACGATTTCCTCATAGGTACTCACTGGAAACATGCAAAACTCCTTTTTTACATTATCTTATCATTTTGCAGCTTCTGTGAAAAGGGGTAATTCTCTTAAAACTTACGAAGCTTTTGCAGCAAACTGGCTGTTGTACAAGTCCGCGTAAAACCCTCTTTGCCTGATTAGGCCGTCATGGGTACCGTGTTCAATGATGGTGCCCTCCCGCATGACCAGGATCAGATCCGCATCCCGTATGGTGGAAAGTCTGTGGGCGATGACAAAACTGGTCCGCCCCTTCATCAGGTTCCCCATTGCCTTTTGTATCTCGATCTCTGTCCTGGTATCCACGCTGGAGGTGGCCTCATCCAGGATCAGGATGGACGGGTCCGCGAGTATGGCTCTTGCAATGGTAAGGAGCTGCTTTTGTCCCACGGACATGCCAAGGAGCTCATCATCCACCATGGTCTGGTAACCCTGGGGCAGGGTACGGATAAAGTGGTCGATCCTGGCTGCTTTTGCTGCCTGGCGGATCTCCGGACCGGTTGCCCCGCTTCGCCCGTATGCGATATTCTCCGCAATGGTTCCGTTAAAAAGCCATGTGTCCTGCAAAACCATACCCAGGATGGAACGCAGCTCCCTGCGGCTCATTTCATTGATATTGACATTGTCAATGGTTATTTTACCTCCCTGCAGTTCATAAAAGCGCATCAGCAGATTTACCAGGGTGGTCTTGCCTGCTCCGGTTGGCCCCACAATGGCCACCTTGCTTCCTGCCCGGACCGAGATATTGATATCCTCCATTAAAATCCTGTCCCTGTGATATCCGAACCGTACATGTTCAAAGGAAACATTTCCCTTTGGCTGCGGCAGCAGCTGTTCTTTGGCAGTGTCCGGTATCTCCTCCAGTTCATCCTGTATCTGGTAAACCCGCTCCGCTGATGCGATTGCACCCTGCAGCCGGTTTATTATATAGGACAGCTGGGTAACCGGCTCGGTAATCTGATTGATATACTGGAAGATGGCCTGGATTTCACCGATTGTAATAGTGCCGCTGATAACGGATACAGCGCCGCGCACAGCAATGATGACATAGCCGATCTGCCCCAGAAAACGCACCAGGGGCGTGATGGCGTAGGTGATGAACTGTGCCTTTGTGGATTCCTTCTGCAGCTTGTCATTGAGTTCGTCATTGGTTTTTACCATTTCATCCTGCAGGTTAAATGCTTTAATAATGGCATTTCCCGTAAATGCCTCCTCAATGCTGGCGTTCAACTCCCCCAGAGCAGCCTGGTTCGCTGCATAATACCGGTTGGTTTTAAGGGAGATCAGGGCTGCTGTGACCACGCTTACCACAATGCTGCCCAGGGCGATCATGGTCAGTGAGGGGCTGATCACCATCATCATGATAAATGCCCCCGCAATGGTCACCACGGATGTGATCAGCTGGCTTAAGCCTTCCTGCAATGTGTCCGCCACCTTTTCCAGGTCACTGGTGACACGGCTCAGGATATCTCCTTTCTTGTGGGTATCATAGTAACAAAGAGGCAGCCGGTTCAGCTTTTCACTGATGGACCTGCGCATGGACAGGGAGATGTCCTGGGAAATGCTGGCCATGATATACTGTTCAAGAAAACTGAACAGGGCGCTGAACAGGTAAAGCACTGCGATCACCCATATGATCTTACCCATGGTGGACACGTTGACCTGGAAGGCGGTGCCCTGGGATACGGCATTCTTTATGCCGTCATAAATCTGGTTGATGGCCTGGCCGATCAGGGCAGGCGTGATGATATTAAACACGGCGGCGGCTATGATGCAGAGAACCACTGCCAGTATCTTGGCTCTCTGTTTCATCAGATCCCTGAAAAAACGTTTTGCCGTGCCTTTGATATTTTGGGCCCGGTCAGCCGACATTTCATCCCCAAACAATTCAATGGAACTCTGGCTTTCCAGGATGTCTTTTTCCTCACTCATGCGGATTCCTCCTGACTTAATTGGGATTGGGCAATGTTTTGGTACACGGAACAGTCTGCCATCAATGTTTCATGGGTACCCTTTCCAACGATCCGGCCCTCATCCAGAACAATGATCTGGTCCGCATCGGTAATGGTACTGATCCTCTGTGCCACAATGATAACAGCACTCATCTTTACTTCCTGCTTTAACGCTTTGCGAAGCTTTGCATCCGTCTTAAAATCAAGGGCGGAAAAGCTGTCGTCAAACAGGAAGATATCCGGTTCTTTTATAACAGCCCTTGCAATGGACAGACGCTGTTTTTGTCCGCCGGAAAAATTGCCGCCTCCCTGTGATACGGGAGCATCCAGTCCCTTTTTATGTTCACGGATAAAATCATCAATCTGGGCAATGGCGGCTGCATGGTGCATTTCCAGATCCGTGGCATCTTTTTTCCCATGGCGCAGGTTATCGGCAATGGTCCCGCTGAACAGGAACGCTTTCTGGGGCACATAGCCGATCATATCCCTCAGTTCCCGCTGACCGTACTCCCGTATGTCTCTTCCTTTGATCAGTATATTGCCTTCCTGTATATCATAAAAACGCATCAGCAGGCTGGCAATGGTGGACTTGCCGGAGCCGGTCCCCCCGATGATTGCGGTGGTCTGGCCTTTGCGGACGGAAAAACTGATACCATGGAGTACATCCTCCTCCGCGTGTTCATAGCGGAATGTGACATTTCTAAACTCCACTTCCCCATGGGAAACGGGATCCTCTAATTTCACGACCTTGCCTGAAACAACGTTGTCTGAGATTTCGGGCTCCATATCAAGAACCGCATTGATGCGCTGTGCACAGGCCTGGGCCCTGGGCACCATGGCAAATACGGCAACCCCCATGATCAGATACATGAGGATCAGCACTGCATACTCAATGATCGCCATGATATCACCGATCTGCATGTTTCCGGCAGCCACCTGTTTCCCGCCAAACCACAGGATCAGCAGGGTGCACAGGCTCATTACACCCATGACCATGGGAAGTACGCAGGCAAAAAACTTGTTGGCTCTTATGGCAATTTTGGCGTAATCTGCAAAAGACTGATCCACCCTTGCCTTTTCATGGCCGGTACGGTTAAAGGCCCGGATCACCCTTACGCCGATGATATTGTCCCTGACCGTACGGTTGATCTTATCCATCAGGGTCTGGAGATGTTCAAACATAGGGGTTACCCTGGTGATCACAATTGCGGAAAAAGCGATCAGGAACATCATAAGCCCCAATATGATGAAGGCCAGGAGCCTGTTCTTGGAAAAAGCCAGGATCAGCCCGGCAATGGTCATGAAAGGAGCGGGAAGCAGCATCTGGACCAGGGCTGAAAATGCCTGCTGGATCTGGACCACATCACTGGTACTGCGGGTGATCATGGAAGCTGCACCAAACCGGTTAAAATCATTTGCGGAAAATGACTGGACTTTGAAAAATAAGCGTTTGCGTATATCACTTCCCATCCCGGTTGCAATATAGGTGGAAATGTAGGTGCCTCCAATGGACACGCCTGCAGTGAATAAGGCGACAACCAGCATAAAACCCCGGTTTCACGCACATAGTTCAGATCGCCTGCCACGATCCCGCTGTTAACAATACCTGCGGTAAGGGTTGGAATATACAGGGTTCCCAATACCTGAATGAACAGGAGCAGGAACATAAAAACAGTCCATTTTTTGTATGGTTTCAAAAAAACCATTAGTTTTAGCATTAAATAATTCTCCTTTATATATTTTTCTCAAAACCATGTTTCATGATCTGCAGCAATTGGAGCAGCCCTTGTCTCTGTTCAAAGGAAAGCTGACCCATGGCAGCCTCTTCCGCCTCCATCAGGCGCCCCATTACCTGGTCTGCGTACTCCTGGCCGGATGGGGTAAACTTGATAACCTTATTGCGCCGGTCAAAGTCCATTTCCTTCATCTCCACGTAACCGTTGTCCAACAGTCCGCGTATGAGCTGGTTGACGCTCTGCTTTGGAAAATGGAGCTGTTCGCAGATGAATTTCTGGGTGCAGTTTTCAGGCGTGTCATATATGATATCCAGCACAAGAAGGCCGGCATAGGTCAGCCCCACTGATTTGGCGTAGGTTTCATACAGGTCTTCAATGGAATCCATAATATCAAAAAACTGTCGTAACTGCTCTCTCACGCTTGGATGGTTCATAGGTTATCCTCCTCAATTAGTCCGTATATTTTACTATTCACTGTGTGGACTATACTATCATAGCACTGACTGCAATGTCAATGAAGGATTTCTGAATATTTTATAAACTATATACACCGTATAAGGCGGGATAGGATAAATATAAAAGGACCTCCGCTTTCCCATGTCTGCGTATGGGTGCAGATATGGGAAAGCGGAGGTCCTTTGACCAAGTGGATTTCTGTTCGATTATGTGTTATGGTTCAACGATCACCTTAATGGATTCTGAACTTTGCTGTGCCAGGATCGCCTGTTCCAGCTGGTCCAGCGGAAATGAATGGGTGATCAGAGGCTCCAGCTGAATGGCATTGCTGTTAATAAGGGCGACAGCGCGGCCGTGGGTATCCGGATTAATGATGGACCCCACAATGGTCAGTTCCTTTTGGAAGATCTCCTCCAGATGCATGGCGTAGGTGGAACCGGGACTGGGTACGCTGAAAAGCAGAATGACAGCCCCTTTATCCGCTGCTTTAAACGCCTGTTCCGCTGCGGCCGGTATTCCCACGCACTCGATGACAACGTCAGCTCCCGGCGTTCCCAGGATCTCTGTCAGCCGCTGTCCGATCTCCTCGTGCACCGGGTCAATGACCGCGTCCGCACCCACTTTCATTCCGATCTCACGCCTCATGGACACCGGCTCGCTTAAAACCACCTTGGAAGCGCCTGACAGTTTTGCCAGCTGAACCATTATAAGTCCGATGGCACCGCCCCCGATAACGCAGACAGTGTTGCCGGGCACCAGACCGATCCGGTCAATCCCGTGGATACAGCAGGCCAAAGGCTCTGTCATGGCGCCGTACTTTAAGGGGATTTCTTTGTCAAGCTGATAGCACTGCGTCTCCGGTACGGCACAGTACTGGGCAAAACCGCCGTCCCTGTTGACGCCCACTGCGTAGAGGCTTTCACAGACCTGTTTTTTCCCGATCTTGCAGTAATGGCATTTGCCGCAATAGCTGTTGGGATCCACAGTGACATGGTCTCCCGGCTTTACCGTGGTGACGGCGCTGCCTGTCTTTTCCACAACCCCGGCCAGTTCATGTCCAAGGATCACCGGAGGATGCACTTCGGCCGAACCTTTGCTCCCGTGATAAATATGTACGTCCGTGCCGCAGATACCGCAGGCGGCAACGCGGATCAGCACATCATGTTCCCCTGTTTCCGGTACAGGGATCTCATCCAGCCGGAACTTTTTGTCCTCTAAAAAGTAATTTCCCTTCATCCAAACATTCCTTTCCCTGTTTTCATCATAAAACAGTTTGAAAAATAACTTATACAAAAGTACTTTACTTATCTGAATTAACAATAACACGGGAGGGATGTAATGTCAATCTCTTTTTGCGTGGGAACAGGGACATGGGAACTGGGGCGTATTCTTGGTGTACGGGGCATCTTACTGCTTTACTTTGGGGACATTTACAGGTAAAATAAGAATGTTAACTTTTATAAAAGTGAATTGCAAAAGGAGTGTATTAAATGATGTCAGCTGAAACTTCATCGGTGACTTCCTCAGAGCTGCGTGTTACCAACCGCCGCAGGGTCCTGCGGATTGTTTATGAGCACAAAGAGATCTCCAAGCAGGATATCAGCCGTAAGCTCTCCATGAGCCTGCCCACAGTGACACAGAACCTGAAGGAATTTGAAAACCTGGGATTAATTGAACGCAGGGGGCTTTATGAATCCACCGGTGGGCGCAAGGCGCAGATATACTGCTTTGTATCGGATGCGCGTATTTCCGTTGGAGTCATCCTGCTAAAAGAATCATATGGGATTGTTATGGCGGATCTGTATGGCAAGATCTTAAAGGCGGAGGAATTTCCCATTCCCTTTGCCCGCACATCTGCGTACTTTGAGCAGCTGGGCACATCGGTCCGGGAGTTTGTCTCCCTCACGCCCTACCGGCAGGATCAGGTCCTTGGGGTGTCCATTGCCCTGCAGGGGCTTGTATCCGCTGACGGGACCGCGGTTATCTATGGAGAGATCCTGGACTGTACGGATCTGACCTTGGAGGAGATCAAAAGGCATATCCCATATCCCTGCACCATGATCCACGATACGGAAGCTTCAGCCACTGCAGAGGTCTGGGCCCAAAAGGATCTGAAGGATGCCGTGCTCCTGCTGCTGACCCGCAATTTTGGAGGAGCGCTGATCATCAACGGCCAGGTGCACCGCGGCCACGCGCTCAGCAGCAGCGTCATTGAACATATGAGACTGTACCCGGGAGGACGTTCCTGCTACTGTGGAAAGAAAGGCTGTATTGAAGCCTACTGTTCCGCCTATGCACTGCAGCTTCAGGCAGGGGAAGCCCTTAAAGGGTTCTTTTCTGCCCTTCGCGCAGGCAGCAGGGAACGCGCCGTAATCTGGGACCATTACCTCCATGACCTTGCACTTGCCATCAGCAATATCCGTATGCTGCTGGACTGCGAATATGTGATCGGAGGATATTTGCAGAGATTCATGGAGGATCAGGATTTTTCCCTTCTGACCCGGTATGTCAATGAGGAATGCCCCTTTAAATCCTCCCCCGTATATCTGCGCCGCAGTGTTTTTACAGAGGATTCCGCAGCCCCTGGGGCAGCTATTTCACTGGTCAGGAAGTTTCTGGATTCATTTTGAGTTTCATTTAGCCTTAGTTTGAAGGAATATAGGCATCCAGCACCGCCTTATCCTTTCTCACCACAAGTCCGCTTCCGCCCGCGTTTTTTACATCCTCCACCATGCTTACCAGGAGCACCGGGGTTGTGAGTCCGGGATCCGTGGTATATACGGCAAACCAGCCCAGCTCTGTACCGGAGGTATCTGATTTGGACGCTTTGATCTCCGCTGTTCCCGTCTTTCCCGCCAGCTCCAGGTCAGGGCGAAAGGCGGCGCGCCCGGTGCCGTGTTCAGAGGAAACAACCTTTTTCATGCCCTCTGCAATGCGGTCTGTTATCTCCGGCGTAAATACACGGTCCAGCCATGGTTCGGCTTCCATTCCGGCTTCGTATACCAGCCGGGGCTTTATGACGGTGCCCTGATTGGGGAACATGGTATACAGGGAGGCCAGATGAATGGGATTTACCAATACCTGTCCCTGCCCGTATCCGCTGTCCGCCAGCTGGATCTCCGTCTCAATGGTTTCGGTATTGGAATACTGGGACTTGGCCACAGCGATCTCAAAGGGAAGCTCCTGACCAAAGCCCAGCCGGTCCATAGACTTTGCAAAGGTGTCATAGCCGATATTCAGGGCCGCCTTTGCGAAATAAATGTTATCGGAAAGCACCAGGGCGTTTTCCAGGTTGGCCGGATCGGTTTCATGGAGGGTGGTAACGTAATAGCTCCCCCAGCTCCGGTCCTTCTGCCAGCTCAGGCCCTCATTCCCATAATCCTCATTTGGATCCAGGGTCTCAGAAGCCAGTCCAATGGCTGCGGTGATGGGTTTAAAGGAGGAGCCGGGGGCGAACTTCTGCCTGAAACGGTTTAACAGAGGATTGCGGGAATCCTCATTTAAGGCGGTCCATTTATCCTGGGACATCCCCAGGATAAAGTCGTTGTTATCATAGGACGGAGTGCTTACCAGGGCAAGGATTTCACCGGTCCATGGATCCATGGCCACGGTACAGCTTTTATCTGTCTCAAATGCCTGATAAATTATGCGCTGAAGATCACTGTCAATGGTCAGCGTGATATCCGTCCCATCCTGTTTGGGAATGGATGCCAGATTCCGGTTCAGGGAACCATCGGACCGTATGATGGCCACCGTACAGCCATTGGTCCCCTTTAGCTCCTTTTCAAACAATGCCTCCATTCCGCTCCGTCCGATCACGCTGTCGGTCAGATACCCCTCTCCCGGATGTTTTTCCAGATCCTCTGCAGTGACATTCTGCACATACCCCACCAGATGGGCGGCCTGCTCGCCCAGGGGATATGTGCGCACCTGGGTGTCGGTGATCATCACCCCGGGAATGGCAAGAAGTGTATCCTGAAGCCCACGGTTTTGCACATTGGATTCAGTGGGATACTGGGACTGAAGATTCAGTTCATCCACCTTTTTCAGGGTTTTAATGGGGACCAGAGAGTCATCTTTGACCCATCCGGCGCTCAGCTTTTTTTCTATGCTTTCAGTGGAAATGCCTAAAAGTTCAGACAGCCGCTCCAAATCGGAGGATGGGTCCTCCTGCATTTTACCGGGAACAAGGCCCACCAGGGAGGCGGTTCCCTTTCCTGCCAGAAGTGTTCCGTTCCTGTCGTAGATCTGTCCCCTCTCCGCCTTTTCCGTAAACACCCGCACCTTGTCCGTACTCCCGAATTCAGGAAAGATCACACGGTCACTCCAGGCCATCCGGTAAAGATTGTCCTCCCGGCTTTTCACAAAGGTTACCTGGTTGGGAAAGGAAACCGGTCCTGCAATTGTGTCCAGGCTCATCTGGTAACTGACAATTGCCACATGTTCCTTTGGCTCCTCCACTGCACTGATCTGTGACTGGATATTACCGGCCTCGATGCCTTCATATATGTTTTTGTTGCGGATGACAAAATCCTCCAGGCTGATCTCCTGCCTGCTCTGTTCATCCAGCATATCGTACATATCTTCGTATCTGCCATGGTCCAGGTAGGAGGTGTATTGGGCAAACAGCTCATCCGGGGCAGGAATTTCCGCCTTTTTCAGGCCCTGTATATAGTAATAGGAACCACCGGCCAAACCGGCGGCAACAGCCAGGACAGCTATGACAATGGCTGCTGCCCTGCCCTTGTTCTTTCTCTTTCTTCTGCTTCGCATACGATACCTCAATTCCTGTCCCTTTTTGATTTTATTTTATCATTTATTAAAAAATACCGGACAACGATCACTCCCAATATTGCGGTGATCCCTATAAACACATACACCATGCCCATCTCTGCAGTCCCCTTGCTGCCGCTCCAGCTGTCATTGACAAGATCATCCGTGTACTGGCCGGTGACGTCCCCGCCATCCGTATCCAGAAGGCGGATGGTGTTCACTGAGATCCGGACAGGGTCCTTCCCTGCAAGCCCCAGCTGTTCCAGCAGTTCCTTCCTGTCCAGCAGCCAGAGGAAATCCCCCTGTTCCACCGGATAGGTCATACTGGCTGTAACGGTGTCCTGGATCCCGTCCTCCGCGATCCCTGCCCCATATTCCACTTGGAATGAATCAATGGTTTCACAGCCGTCCCCGGCCAGTATCACAGGACTCCAGTCCGTTCCTTTCACCCACAGGGTTTCACTGTACACACCGGAGGTAAAAGGAAAAGGCGATATGCTTGCGTTCACAGGCCTGTATTTGCCGTTTATCCCCTTTTGAAGGTGCAGGATCCCGTGTACATTGTCCCTGTTTTTTGCGGCATAGAAAATAAACAGCCGGTTGTTGGCAGTCTGCCAGGCGATCACCTGAAGGGGATCATCAGGGCCGACCTTCCCGGTTTGGGAATCAGTACCGGGGATGTAATCCTGTAGGGCCGACAGCCTGCCCTCCTCTGTATTCGTATAATGGAATTCCGTGTCATATAAGTTCCATATGACAAAAAGCGCAGCCAGGGCAATGAGGGCCGCGGCTATGAGACGCGAGCGTTTTATCTGTCTGAGGGATTGCAATTCCTGTTCCTCCTTTGGGGTGGTTTTTTCGGTCAAGAAGGCAAGCCGCCTTGAACTGTTACAATTATACTATATTTACAGAGGCCAAGCTTTAAGTTTTTATTGAGATTTCTGCATGGTAATTTTACAATTCAGGAACGAAAGGGACTACAGTTCCCGGTTGTCCACAATGAGCATATTCAGCTTTTGCCATTTCTGAAGTTCCTTTTTGGTGATCAGAAGCTGCTGCTTAAAGTTCTCCGTGTGTTCCTGGGGCGTCAGGGTCACAAGGCACTTAAAGGCGCAGGGCATCAGGTCCGCGCTGGATATACCGCACAGCAGCCCCACGGTGGAATCCCTGATCTCCAATGGGTTGAATATATAAAGCAGGTCCTCCTCCAGGGCATTGCACTGGTTTACAAAGGAGAACCGGATGAGCATATCACTGTAAACCACCTTTCCGGTGTAATAGATCTCACTGCTCCTTCCGGCAGGGGTTACAGCGCTGATGGACAAGGTGGCCTCATAGTTGCCCGGGGCATTTTCCCTTTCATATATATCAATGATCCCATCCTTCAGACGTTTGTACCTGCCGTCATAAAAATAAAAATACAGCCGCTTCGCCTGAAAAAAAGGACTTTTAGCAGGGATATGAAATGCTGTCTCCGCAGTTTTGGGAAGAGCGGGCTGGATATCCATCAGCTGCCCGGGGCTGACCATCAGCACCCGGGCTATCTCACACAGGGTCTCAACATCCAGTGTGATCTCCCCGTTTTCGTATTTGCTCACACTTGCACGGCTTTTGTGGATCATGTCCGCCAGCTGCTGCAGGGTCAGTCCCCGGGCCTTCCGGTACATGCGTATCCTGTCGCCTATATGCAAACTGATCTTGTTCATAGTACCTCCTGTGATCTCCTAAAAGTTTCTTTAAAATACACACTTTTGTATATTTCACACATCCAATACAATATCATACATCATCTTTCATTAAAATTCTACTAAGAATAAACTTTTTGCCTGAAAAGTTTATTTTAGCGAAACATTCTTCTGTTTGATTTATGGGACATTTCTGATAGACTATAGCATGTTTGAATTTTATAACATATGAAAAATGGGGGAGTTTTATGGACACCAAAAAGAAAAGCAGTTTCAGCGGTTCGATCGGATTTGTATTATCTGCGGCAGGAAGTGCGGTGGGCGTTGGAAATATATGGCGCTTTCCTTACCTAGCCGCAAAGGACGGGGGCGGGCTGTTCCTTATCATATATTTTCTGCTGGTACTGACCTTTGGATTTACCCTTCTTACCACAGATGTGGCCATTGGAAGAAAGACAAAGCAGAATGCCCTCAAGGCATTTGGCACCATCAACAAAAAATGGAACTTCCTGGGATATCTTACCTTTCTTGTGCCGGCACTGATTATGACCTACTATTCCGTGATTGGTGGGTGGGTCACAAAGTATATTGTGGCTTATCTCACTGCCAGCGGTTCAGAAGCGGCACAGGACGGTTATTTTACTTCCTTTATCACGTCCAAGGCATCACCGGTGGTTTTTATGCTGATCTTTTTGGCAGCCACTGCCTTTATCGTGTACCGGGGCGTGGAAAAAGGAATTGAACAGTTTTCCAGGATCATCATGCCTGGACTGATCTTCATGATCATGGGCATTGCGTTTTTCTCCCTTACCCTTAAATATACGGATGGAAACGGAGTCACACGTACGGGTCTTCAGGGACTGGGGGTGTATATCATCCCCAATCTGGAAGGGATCACTTTTAAGCGTTTCCTGGAGATCCTTCTGGATGCCATGAGCCAGCTGTTCTTTTCATTGAGTGTTTCCATGGGCATCATGATCACATATGGCTCCTATGTGAAAAAAGAGGTTAATCTGAACCGTTCCCTAAGCCAGATTGAATTCTTCGACACCGGAGTTGCGTTCCTGGCAGGACTTATGATCATTCCCGCCGTGTTCGTGTTCTCCGGCACCGAAGGCATGGCTTCCGGCCCCAGTCTGATGTTTGTTTCTCTTCCAAAGGTCTTTGACGCCATGGGAAAGGCCGGTTCCCTGATCGGTCTTGTGTTCTTTATCATGGTGGCATTTGCCGCCCTGACCTCCTGTATCTCCATAATGGAGACATTGGTTGCCAACTGCATGGAACTGTTTCACAGATCCCGCCGGCAGATGAGCCTGATCATCGGCATCCTGTTCGCGGGCGCTGCCGCGGTCATCTGTATGGGATACAATGTATTTTACTTTGAAATGCCTCTGCCAAACGGCCAGACCGCCCAGCTGCTGGATCTGATGGACTATATCAGCAACAGCTTCCTGATGCCCTTTATCTCACTTTTGACCTGCATCTTTGTGGGCTGGATCATTAAACCATCCTGGATCAATGAGGAAATGGAAGTAAATGGAAATGTTTTTAAGCGCAAGAAAATGTACGCATTTATGATACGCTATGTGACACCTGTCATGATGACGGTATTGTTTTTACAGTCAGCCGGTATCTTTACCGTGATCCGCGGCTGGTTTGGATGAGAACGGATTGTTTGCCGGGTCTATCTTTTACCGGATCCGGCGTTTACCGGATCCTTCCCATATGGGGGAAGTACCGGATTAAGACCTTTTCCTTGATCTCATCTTCCGTCACATAGGGATCCGCCCACCCCCGAGCGTCAATGGAATGATTCCTGTAAGCGCTGGAAACACGTTTGACTTCATCTTTGCCGCTTGTGTTATAATAACCGGCGGAGATGGAGACACTTACGTTATATGATAGGATCCACCAGCACAAAGAAAGCGGGGAATGGCCAATGAATGTACCAAAAGAAATATATTATGCAGGAGGATGCTTCTGGGGTGTGGAGGAATATTTTTCCAGGGTTCCAGGTGTCCTTAATACAATCTCCGGCTATGCCAATGGGAATACGAAGGATCCCACCTATGAAGATGTGTGTTCCGGCAGAACGGGATTTGCGGAAACAGTCCATGTGGTGTATGACCCTGCAGTGGTCACACTGCGTATACTGACACAGCTGTTTTTTAAGATCATTGACCCTGTAAGTGTGGACAGGCAGGGAAATGACAGGGGAACCCAGTACAGGACAGGCATCTATTATACGGACGAGGAGGACATGGCGGAAATACTGACCGTCATAGCCGCGGTGCAGAAGGATTATGAAAAACCCCTGGCAGTGGAGTTTGAAACTCTTAAAAGCTTTTATCCCGCGGAGGATGATCACCAGGACTACCTCAAGGCCCATCCCAACGGCTACTGCCATATTGATTTCAGCAGCCTTGACCGCCTAAAGGTGCGCCGGGACGGTACAGTGGGCATTCGCACAGATGTAAATGACCTGAAACAAAAATTGACCCGGGAACAGTATGATGTGACCCAGAATTCAGCCACGGAGCGTCCCTTTTCCGGTCAATATTGGGAAACCAGGGAGCCGGGCATCTACGTGGACGTAGTGACCGGGGAGCCGCTCTTTGTTTCCGATGACAAGTTTGACTCAGGCTGCGGCTGGCCCAGCTTTACAAGGCCCATCCATCCCGGGGCGGTTACGGAACACCATGATGACAGCCATGGAATGACCCGTGTGGAGATCCGAAGCCGTGAAGGCGGTTCCCACCTGGGCCATGTGTTTTCCGATGGTCCCATTGAATCGGGAGGACTGCGATACTGCATCAACAGCGCCTCCCTTTGTTTTATTCCCTTAAGCCGGATGGAGGCAGAGGGGTATGGGGCTTACAGAGACCTGATCACTTCCTCCTGATGAACTTCATGCCTTCGTAAATGCGCACCGGATTTCCACGTTCCAGGCGGGTGTGTTCCAGCCACGCCAGTTCCTTTTCCTTCTGCCTGTTTTCCAGGTTCTTTTCTGAAAGGATATCACACAGGCGGTTTATGGCCAGCTTTTTATTCATGTGCTGGCTCCGGGCCTCTGTGGATACAACCGATATCCCGGTGGGGATATGGATAACGCGCACCCCTGTCTCCACCTTATTCACATGCTGTCCGCCCTTTCCTCCGCTGCGGAAGGTTTTAAAGCAAAGCTGCATATCCTCTGCCACATCCGGCAGCTGTTCCAGCATGCTCACGTCAATATACCAATTCTTCCGCTTGTGCTCGGGGCGGAATGGGCTTTTGCATACCCAAAGTACGCTGCCCTCCAACTCCCGCACATCTTCTTCTGTCTCGAACAGAATGGAAGAATACCCACCTGCATTGCGTCCCCGGACACTTTGGATCAGGCGGATATCCATTCTCTCCTTTTGAAGCTGTTTGAACAATAATCCCACTGCAAGTTCACATTCCGCCGGGCCCTGCCCGGAACTGATCTGTACTCTCATACCCTCACCTACCCTTTAAATGTGATCAGGGGACGCAGTGTGGCTGCCACATGGATCAGTCCGTATTCCTGCAGTGATCCGATCACCTGTTCCACGTTCTTATACGCCTCGGGCGCCTCTGCAAACAATAGATTGGTGTCATGGCACACCACCTGGCTTTTATACTTTGTGCTTCGTATGGAATTGCGGTCATACATTCGGTCAATCATGCTTTTGCAGATACTGCGTGCCCATTTGCGCCCTGCTCCATGGGAAAGGGAGTTCAGGGATAGGCCTGTGTCCTTTCCGGGCACACACACGTAGGTCAGGCTTCCCCTGGAACCTGGAATAACCACGGCCCGGTGTCCGGCTGATACGCTGCCCTTCCTGTGAAGCCATCCATCTTTGGTCTGCTCCACATAATTGTGGCAGCTGTCCATTAACAGTTTTACCTGGCTGTCCACACCCAGATGATCCAAAAGCTTGGCCGCTGCCGCCAGCCGGTTGCGCTCTGCCCATAAAAGAGCGTTGTTATGTTCCGCCAGATAGGCTTCCGCCTCCGGGGTCCCATCCTCCAGCCCTTCTGGTGAATAAAAGCGTGAAAGGATATCCTGTCCATAGCCCCTGGAACCGGAATGGATGAGGAGAAGGACTTTTCCGTCCATAAGTCCCAGTTTACCTGCTGCAGTTTCGTCATACACCTGGTCCAGGCACTGGAATTCAGCAAAATGATTGCCTGTGCCAATGGTCCCGAAATCCCGGAAGGGGCATTTTTCTTCATAGGGAATATCACAGGGGATGTCTCCCAACTCCCGTATGGAGTTTAAACGTGTTACCCACTTATCCATTCTGAATTTCTTTTGTCTGACCTCCGACTGAAAAAGGCTCATTCCACAGCCAATATCATTCCCGATCAGATGGGGATAAAATCTTCCCTGGCTGAGTACAGCCATTCCAACCGGTATTTTGCCGGGATGCAGGTCAGGCAGCCCCACTGCCTTTATAACACCGGGCAGCCTGCCCACGCCGCAGAGCTGGTCCTTGGCCGCCTGCTCCACCCAGTTCTTCTCACTGCTGATCAATATACAATTTTCCTGATTCAAATCTTAATTCTCCTTCATAAGCTGACAGGTAAAAAAGGGTACAAAAAAACACGACAACAAGCCGTGCGTAAAAAAACATATGGTACGCCAGTCCCTGTCTGATCTACACTGTTATCTTGTTTTCACCTGATTCATCTGATTTGCCAACATAACAACCACTCCTTTGCTTATGAAGATCATAAATCTTCTTGATTCTAAAATTTACTATAATGGGAAATATGGAAAATGTCAACTATTTTGTTTCAAAATAGCGATAAGTTAAGGTATCAAAAACCGTAATACGGCGGTATCCAGTCAAAGACGGCATGGATCCGCCCCTTCTGCTGTCGTACATATACCGCCGTTAAGGCCGTTCGTTTACTTACGGTTGCTAAAATACTTGATCAGTTCAATGATGATCACTACGGTAAGTACGGTAATGACTGTATTGACCGGATTCTCAAATAGCTTTGAAAAAAATTCACCTGCGTTCATGATCCGTTTCTCCATTTGTTTGATGTATCTTATTATAATATAAAAATATCTGTAAGGCAAGGCCGCGGGCCTGTCAATGGTTTAGGTTCCCTGTAACCCGGATACCGGTTTCCCCTCCCGGATTACCAGCGGGATCTCCTCTACCCCCGTCAGCCCCTGGCGTCCCACGGTTATCTGTAAGATCATGGTTTCATCCGTTCCCGGCGGAATCTGTTTGTCAAACACGAAATTTCCCAGACTGTAATAAATATACCTGTCCTTATAGATTTCCGGCTCCTGCAACACATGGGGATGGGCGCCCACTACAAAGTCCGCCCCAAGGTCAATGGCCTTCTTGGCAATCCGTTCCTGCATATCGCTTTTATACCGCTGGTATTCAATCCCCCAGTGAAAATACACGATTAAAAAATCACATTGGACAGCGGCGATATCTTCTTCCAGCCCGGAAAAATCCATGGTACTGATATATTGGACCGTGGGTTTTTCCTCGTGAAAGAAAAAACCTTCCGGGGGAAGGGCGCTGTAGGCCAGAACACCTACCCGGATCCCGTTTTTTTCAAAAATATAAGGCTGTTTCAGGGAAGCATTTTCCGATGCTCCCACATAGGCCAGGCCGCTGTCATCCAGATACTTCATGGTGTCATGAAGCCCGGCGCTCATGTAGTCCATGGAATGGTTGTTAGCCAGATTTATACAGTCGAATCCGGCCTGTTTTAAAGAAGCGGCATTTTCCCGGTCCGCCCTGAACAGGAAACGCCGGGCCTTGTTGGCTGCATTTTCATTCTCTGTAATGGGACACTCCAGGTTTGCGATGGTCAGGTCATCCTTCAAAAACCACTGGCGTACATCTCCATAGGGATAGTCATAGCCGTATTCATCCAGGTATTTCTGTACGCCCCTGGAAAGCATGATATCCCCCACAATAGAAATGGTGACCTCATCCGGTTCCGCCTTAAACCGGATGAAGGCTCCCATTCCCATGATTAGGGCAAACAGTGTGAAATATAAACGTCTGCGCTTTAACATCCCGTGGAATACGGTTCATCCGGCACGGGAACTTCCCCGCCGGAAGTCTTATCCATAAATGAATCCGTAAAAGGCGGTCTCTGGGGCGGATTTTGTTTGAGCTGTTCCTGCCATTCTTCATCGGTCAGCCGTTCCCCGGACACGAACTCATAATAATCAAACACAGCTCCCCTGGTAAGATAAATTTTCCCATACTGCGACACAGCCACATAAATCTCAGCCGCAGTTCCCACACCTGCCTCAAGATAGGCGCTGTCACTGGTATGGACATCAGCGATCACGGCCATATGTTTGTCCGTGTCCGACTCCACCAGATACCAGTCGCTGGCCTCTGCTATGGAACTGCTGAGATACTCCAGCGTGCCGCCGTAGGTCAGCAGGGAATAGTGTTCTTCCAGGCTCAGGTCCTCACCGTTCAGTTCCTTCCAGGCACAAGTTTTAAGGAAATCCAGCATATCCTCAAAGTCCAGCATTTTATACTTCATGCTGTCGCTTAGAAGTCCCCTGTCGGACAGATTTTCCCTTGTAGCTGTTGTAAGCCAAAGGAGGCGGTTGAAAAATTCAGGATTCGGTTCCACATATCCCAGTATCTCCGGCGGTTCGTCACCACCGCACTCTGTTCCCGACTGTTTTCCGTAAAGTATGGTATCGTGACGTATTTCCGCCCAGCTTCCAAGGGCGGTGGACAGGGATTTGTCCTCCCAGGCTGTATTTCTCATAAACAAGGGGTAGCCGCTGTCCACTCTGGATGTCAGGCTTTTCAGACAGTACAGCCAGCCGTTGTAAAGATTGCCGGTCTGTTCCTCCACGGTCTGGGAACGAAATTGGTCCGCCAACTTACGGAAATTTTCCTCGTATTTGTCCCACTGCTGTTTCGGCTGGTAGATTTCATCCAGTATCTCCTCAGCACGCTCCGAGCCGAATACGGCAAATACATCCATTCCACATGGGAAGGGACGTTTGTATGGTTCTGTCAGCTCTTGCAGGATTTCCGAATCAGGAATATACCTCTGCCCCATAAAACGCATCTGGGGCTGGGTGACGATCCCCTCCATCTTCCATAAGATATCCGCATTTCTCATCTGCTCCACTTCGCGGTAAAAATCCTCCAGCTTATGGGGAATTTGATTCATATCAGGTTCATTTGTATAGACTGTTTGGACTGCCTGGGCAACTTCATAAGGGGTTATGTCATCGGATTCTCCTGCAAAAAAGCTGGTGGTGCTGTAGATATTTTCCCACAGCTTCACACCGCTGTCGGCAGGTGCTTTGCACAGAGCCATCACGGTCACAATGGCCCTTATGGCGGATTCCTCATCCCTCTGCCCTTTTTCATCATAGAACGGCATGGGTACAATGCCGTACCAGCTCATGGCCCGGAAGTATTTCCCCAATTCATCGCTTCTGGTATAGTGCCCCCTTATCTTAAAAAGGGAATATTCAATATCAAAGCCGAACATGGGGGAGGCAGCTTTCCCGGACGCGGCCTGGACCAGATCATATTCCTGTCTTGCAAGATCTGCGGCCTCTGCCGGAAAATCCTCCGGCAGCTCTTGACCAAGAGCCAGGCCGGCTACTCCGAAATATCCCAGCATTTTGCGGATACTATCCTTTACCTCTATATTATCCGCATCCTGGTATTCGTTTGTCAGCTCCCTTATCATGCTTTCGTTAAGCCGGTTCAGGTCGTCACACAAAAATTCGGTTTCCAGATTACGCAGCGAGTAGTCATAGAAGATGTGATAGAGCTGTAAAACGGAATCCGCGGTCACAAAACCGGGGATTTTTTTGTAGGTATTATCCTCATAGATGTAGAACAGCTGCTGAGAATCCGTGGGTGTTACCACAAAACCATTCTTTGAAATCATTGCCCTCTGCTCCTGGGTCAGATTGGAAAACTGGTCCATGTTCTCAATATTGGACAGATCGGCATTAAGTGAGTAGGCGGGAACCTTGGCCTCAATGGTTAAAGGTTTATATTCCTCACTGGAAATATGAAAGCCGGGTTTGAAATCCAGATTCATTTTCACTTGCCGGGAGCCCTTGGGCTGGGGATCGGGGGCAGAGGGTATGTCCGCATTTCCATCCTTTTCAGGAAGGCTCTCTTCCACCACAGAAGGTTCCGGTTCTTTGTTCAGCCGCTCACTGGTTTCATGAGCTGCACAGGCGCCTACAGATATCAGTATCATTCCAATGCTCAGCACCAATAAAGCTTTTTTATTCATCCTCTCATCTCCTCTCACTCCTGGGTTAATATAAGTGTTTCATTTTCCAGCCGGAGCATATAGCTCTCCCCCGCTATTGCTACGGATATGTTTTTCTCTTTATGGTTTATATGATTTGAAAAAAACGCTTCTTCCTTTACTTCATCCGAAACCGCTGTTACCTCAAAACCAAACCCCTTCCAGTCGTACGCTGCAAATAAGATATCCCCTTGCTCCGTCCTCTCTATGGAGATGATCTCATCCGCTCCATCCCCATCCATGTCATGGAGTATGTATTGGTCAAAGGGCCTTGAAAGCCGGGAACCCAGCCAGACCGGCTCCAAACCGCCGTCCGCAAGATCATAGAAAAAAGGCCGTTTTGCCGGGACCGGATGGAATTTTGTAGTTTTATAGACGCAGACGGCAATCTCCACCACGCCGTCACCATTGATATCCCCAGCCTGTATCTTCATGGGCTTAATATCGGAGAGGTCAAATGACAGATCCGGTTCTCCCTTTACGACTGGTTTATGATCTGTGATCTCAAAATCGGAATATATTTTTATTTGATCACCGTATGCTTCGCCTGTATCCAGGACCATATTTGGATCATTGCCGACCACAACCAGAAGCTCTTCAAGTGAATCATTGTCCATATCCGCAACAAACCATGAAATAATATTGGTTTCCGCCGTGTGATCAACGGCAGCCATCATGGCTGCGGCCCCTATGGTGACTGCGGCCGCTGGTAATAACGCGGCCAGACACAGGGCCGCTGTCAATTTGGGCTTCATATAGCAGTTCCTCTCTCCATCGCGTTTTACTGCGGGGTCAGTGTGTTCCATACGGTCTGCCTGATCCATCCGCTCCAAACATATCCTCAAATGCCCGCAGACACTCTCCCTTTTTAGAGCGGTCCATAACTGCAAACACCACACTGTCAAAGGTATCTGCAAAATATTCTATAAGCAGTTCTTTCCACCAGCAGGCTATTTTGTGCGGATCATTGCGGAATACGCCGCACCCGTAAGCCCCAAGAATGAGATGACGGTGGTCCATCTGCACGAACAGGGCCAGGGCCAGTTTCATCCGTTCATACATGGCGGTTTCCCCTTTATGTATATCTTCTCCCTTTTGCATTACCTGTCCCATGTTGACAGCCGGCAGTGTGAGCACGGAAGCTGTCACAGGCTCCTCCAGCAGTTCAAACCGGCCATCGCGGAAAAACACCACTTCAGGTGAATAGATGGCGTGATTGGTGTATATCATGGATGGGCAGTTCCGGTTGTTCTGATAGTATTCCGGGTGCCTGGTCAGGGTCTGGTAAAGTCCGCTGGAAGCAGCGATGCTTTCTTCCTGTGCCATTGCCCCGTTTAGGAACCCTCCTCCGGGATTCTTGGCACTGGCAAAGTTCAGTACCCCCGGGTTCACAGCCCCTTCCCGTGACAGCCGGAGAACGGCATCCACAGTGGAGCAGTTCATGGTCCTCATCACCGGTAATCTGCCGGGCGGCTCCCGCTTCACATAGGTTGCTGCAAGGGTCTCTGCCTGCTCCGGGGTGAATAGGAGGCTGTTGTCAACAGATGCCCTGTGCTGTTTTATAATATCAATTGTCGTTCCGTGGGCTTCGTAGGTTCCCCGTTTCATGATCTCCAGTGTTTCTCTGGCAATTGCTTTTCTGTCCATTTAAATCTCCTTCCATTTTTTCCTGTACAGCCTGGATGGACGGTGGCCTTCGTTCCCCGTGTAGGAATCCGTCTCCTCCACCAGGGAGGCTGCTTTTCTGCGGAACGCTGCCTTTAATAGGCGTTTCCCCAGAATCACTTCATATACCTGCTGCAGCTGTGTCAATGTAAATTCAGAGGGCATCAGGTGGAGGGCCAGTCCGCTGTACTCCACCTTTCCCCGGAGCCGTTCCAGGGCATAGGTGATGATCCTGGCATGGTCAAAGGCCAGGCCGTTGTTTTCTGTTATCCTGTAGTCAATGATGGTATCGTTCTCTGTTTTGGTAATGCATTTCTCAATGATAGAAGAAAGACAGGTACTGCCTCCGGTTAATTCCAGCTTATAATGCTGGACACGGATCACTCTGGGCGCCTCCGTATCCGCGGGAACGGGATAATCCGTATGTTCATCCATCAGATGGAAGGATATGTGGAACCAGCGGGCATTGTCCGCATCATCCCCTGCTGTTATAAAGACTTTGGAGCTGTCGATCAGCGCCATATAGGAACAGCTCATAACCCAGGTGCGGGGATCGCGCCCGGGATCACTGAAGGTATACAGCTGTTCCATATACACATGGTCCAGCCCGGTTTCTTCCCTAAGTTCCCTTCTGGCAGCCTGTTCCGTGGTCTCATCCGGCCTTACAAAGCCGCCGGGCAGGGCCCAGGAGCCCAGATAGGGATGGACCCCTCTCTGAACCAGCAGTATGCCCAGTTCCTTCTCAGGAAGCTTCCTGTAATTATCTTCTGTTTCTTCCAAAACCGTGAAAATAGCCATGTCCGCTGCCACGGAAGGTCGTTCATAGCGGCCGGGATCATAGGATTTTAAAAATTCGGCTTCCGTCAGACCGTTCCGGTCAAGTATTCCAATGTCTTTGCCCATTCCTGTCACCCCTCCTTTTCCTGTTCCATCAGGATGTCCCTGGCCTCGGTCAGGGCAAAACCCAGAAGGTTGCTGCCTTTCCACTTTACAGGGCATTTGGCATCCGGATTACTCTTTCCCATGTCAATACCCCAGATGCGGTCCCTTGGGCTGGCCTCCACCAGTATCCTGTTTTTAGTGGAACGGAGAAATTCCCACAGTTCCCGGTTCTGGGAAAATTTTGCCATGCTTGCTTTTTTCACAATATCGTAACACGAATTCTCCCATATTTCCTGATTAAAATTGCGGACGCTGCGGCCATAGGCTTTCATGGCCTTGGGATGTTTGGCGCCCAGGATCAGGGAAAGCATCTCCTTGTCATGGAACATCCTGGCCTTTTCCGCCATCATGAACTGCTCCGCGCAGGAATACGTGATTCCTTCTATCTCAAAACGTGCCATCCACCACTGGCTCAGGCAGGTCTCGGTGATCCTTCCCCTGGGATCCGGTGTATGCCCCCAGAAAAACAGGAATTTATAATGTTGGCCTTTGTTATATGCTTTTTTCAAATCTTCCAATGAGTAAACCATGTCGCTCTCCTCCTTTGGATTATGCGGGATAGATGTAATAGTAATATGGTGTTAGTAATGCGATGGTAATGATGGAATGATAGTAATAATATGTTAATAACAATTCGTTACTAACATCATATATGCTTTCCATTTGATTGTCAAGAAGATTTGGTAAAATGTAACAGAAAATGAATGAGTAGAAGGTGAAAGGTGAGAAGACAGATAAAAGCATTAAGATGGGATTGATAGAGAAAGGAACGCCGAAAAGTTGACATAAATATTTTATGTTAACTTTTCGGCATAACACTGTTTTTTGCCGGTTATTTTATTTCGCCTATAATGGTGATCCTGCCGCTCTCAAAAAATCCGGTGCAATTATAAGCCCATCTGCCGGCTGAAAGATCGATGGTTTTAGTCTCGTCTGAGCCGCCAAGGGTAATGCGCTGTTCCTTGTTGTCAGGTGAAAAGAGGAATAAATCAACGGTGCCTCCCTTGATATCAGACTGGATGACAAGAGTTAAGGCCTGATTGTGGTTTACCTCAAAACTGCCTGATTTGGTGATGGCGTTTTGTCCATTACTGGATAAATTTATGACTACATCCCCGGCTTCCTTTTGGGCGGCCTCCTCTGCAGAGGCTTCCTGTCCGGAGACATTTCCCGGTAACTGAGCTTCCTGTCCGGAGACATTTCCCTGTAACTGATCAGGAACTGCGGCGTAAGCGCCGGTAAATACTCCGCCGAAACAAATGGTAAGTGTCAGGAGGAATGATAATATCTTTTTCATTTTAGATGGTCTTTTAAAATTCATGATAGCGTCCAACCTTTCCTTTAATAATTCCCTGCTTTCATTTAATGTAACAGAAGCCAGTGGGTTTTGATAGTTTCCTTTGGTCTTTACGGCACCCAGCAAAGTGTTCCCATAGTCCCTCATTGCGCTTTTGTCCAAATGCCGGATGATCATTTCATCACATGATAATTCACATAGGCGGTTGACATCCTGCGCCATTAGATATACAAGCGGGTTAAACCAATGCAGGCATATTGTTGTTTGCATAAGCCATTTGTAAAACATATCTTTCCGCTTGTGGTGAGTCAGTTCATGTTTGATCGTATATTGGAGGTCCAAATCCGGATAATCTGTTCCCGGCAGCACGATGCAGGGGTGAAAAAAGCCAATAAGCAGCGGGGAGGATATAAGGGGGTTAATATATAGTTCCACCGCCCCATGGATCTTTGCTTCTTCTGCCGCCTGTCCCAGTTGTTCTAAAAGGCGGAGGTCGTCAACCGGAGAACGACCGGCTTTTATGTATTTTATAAAACTCTGGTAAATGGTGATCTTTCGGATCAGAAGCATAAGGGCGGCCGCCAGCCAGATTATGCCTCTGTTTTGTGCCAATGTTAAAAGACAGCCTTGTATGATCCGCAACGGGAAATAGCTCTCCTCTTCTGCTGGGGTGTCAGTGGGGAGATCATTTGGAGCAGCTTCATCTCCTGCTTGCGGCACAAAATGTAATCCGGGCAGCCTTGATCCTTCTGATCGTAAAACAGCGCGGTCATGGTTTCTAAAAAAATTTCCCACAAGGCTGTGTTCCGGCGCAAAGGGGAGCAGCAGCCTGGCGATCACAATGAGCCAAATATAATACTGCCATACCTTGCTCATATTTGATTTGAATAAAGGCCTGCAGAGAAAAAGGACAAGAATAAGGATCGATCCGGAAAGGGATAGGGACAAGCATAGTTTTAGCATGTCGTTCATTTGCTGCCTCCGCCCCTTTCCCAATGACGCTTTAAGTCCTCGTATTCCTCACAGGAAAGCAAGTCCTTTTGCAACAGAGTGGCTACAAGTCCTTTTGCATCGCCTTCATAGATCTTTTCGAGAAAATCCTGGGTCTGTGTGGCTTGATACTCTGCCTCGGAAATAACAGACGTGTATTCATTCCTGCGCCCTATCTTATTCGTTTTCAAAAATCCCTTGTCAACTAACCTTGAGCATAAGGTGATGATCGTGTTTTTAGTCCAGGGAGTGCCCTTCTCCTCCAGTGCTTTTACAAGGTCCGCGTACAAAGCTTTTCCTTTGCTGCCCCAGATTATTTTCATAAGTTCTAATTCACAATTTGATATCTGCTGCATTGCATCCCACCTCCAAATTGGATTACAATATGTACTCTAAATAGTATGATAACATTTTGTACTCCATATGGCAAGAGGAATCAATAAAATGGGATCAAATAAATGATTGGGAAACTCTGTAGAAATACACTTTGAAATGATAGAATTATCTCAGCAGCAATCACAAAGATGTTTAAGAGCAGTGAATTAGAAATTAAAAGGATTGCTGCCGGAAAGGTGGAATGAAAAAAAGGTCAAAAAATGGATTGAAACAATTCATCCTTATTCAATAGGCGCCTGGTAAAACCCGCCGTAGAAATTCTCGGTCTTGATCATATTTACGATCACATGCGGATCCTGCTCCCGCATCAGATGAACGATATCATTCACTTCATAGGAGGAAACCACTGTGTGGAGCAGATACATTTTGCTGTGGCTGTAGCCTCCCACAGCGTCCACACAGGATATGCCGTGCCTGTACTCTTTTACGTAAGCCTTGATCACATCCTCCGCATGGGTGGTGGTGATCTGCAGGGTTACCCGCTCATACCTGTGATGGAAGGCGGAAATGGCCTTGGTGGAGACAAACTGGAACAGGATGGAATACCCGGCATAAAGCCATCCGAACATATACCCGAAAATGCACAGGATAACGCAGTTGCCTGCAAACACATACTCCCAAATGGATTTCCCGGTCTTGTTGGACACATAAAGTGCAATAAAGTCAGTGCCGCCGGTGGAGGCATTTCCGCGCAGTGCAATGGCAATGGCAAGCCCGTACAGGAAGCCGCCGAACACCACATCCAGAAGCACATCGTTAAACAGTGGTTCAAAGTGGCATACCTTCAGGAAAAAACTGGCAAGGAATACCTGCAGCATGGAATAAAAGGTGAAACGCATACTGATGCTTTTGCTGCACAAAAAAGCCACCGGTATGTTGAGGACCAGCATTCCAAGGGATGTGGAGATATTATGCCCATATAAAGAGGCAATCCTGTCAATCAGGATTGCCACGCCGGTAAAACCGCTGGACAAAAGGTTGGCAGGCCGGATAAATGCCTGTATCACATAGGTCTGAAGCAGTGCGGAGACAACAACCGCCGCAATGGTTATAAGCCTGCGCACCATGATGTTTTTCTTGTATTTGGCAATCATAGCACTGTCTCCTCTGCCTCTCCTATACTTATGAGCAGTTTGCGCACCAGCTCTTTTGAAACCACGTCATAGGAGTCCTCGTTGGGCGCGGGTCCAAAGGCATAGGAAACATTGTTCACAATGGTGGTAGGATCTTTTACCCAGTCCTTACAGGAACTGTGCACCTGGGTGAGGCCGGTATCCTCCATCAGTTTTCTGGCATTGCCTGCATTGATGCCGCTGCCTGCCAGGATCTCAATCCTGTCTCCGTACATGGCCTGCAGTTCCTTTAAAAGAGCTGCCCCCTCTGCTGCCTTGGCCTTAAGTCCGCTGGTAAGCACCCGGTCAACCCCCATGTCAATGAGGATCTCCATGGATTGGTAGGGATCTTCCGTACAGTCAAAGGCCCTGTGGAACACGGCCTCCTTCCCGTATTCATGGATGATGGAGATCAGCCGTTCATTCTGTGCCCGGTTAATGGTGCCATCCGGGTTCAGACAGCCGAAGGCAATCCCGTCCGCGCCATGGCGGACCAGAAGACCGGTATCCATTTCCATTACTTCAAAGTCCTCTCTGCAGTAGCAGAATCCGCCGCCTCTGGGACGTACCATTGCCACTGTTTTCACAGCGCAGTGCTCCTTCACAAGCTCCAGGGTGCCCAGGGAAGGGGTAAGCCCGCCCAGATGCAGCCCGCTGTTTAACTCAATCCTCTTGGCGCCCCCACAAGCGGCCTGAACCGCATCATAGTAGCTGCCGCAGCATATTTCCAACATAGTTTCTGTTCCTTTCCATCTGAATCTGATTCATTGGTATGGCGGCCTCTTACAGCTGTCCCAGACGGTACAGTGCCAATGCATATATCCTGGCATTAGAGATCAGGTCCTCCACGGTCATCCATTCATTGGGATTATGGCCGATCCCCTTTTGTCCCGGAAAGCTTGGACCAAAGGGCACGATCCCCGGCATCCCCTTTGCATAGGTCCCGCCTGTGGTGGTGACCGGCGTACCGTCCCGGCCTGTTACGATCTCGTAGCTTTCCTGAAGCGCCTTTACCATGGGGCTGTCCTTTTCAAATATAACCGGATCATAGTTGGTCAACAGCTCTGTGTGAAGCCCTGAGTCCGACACTTTCTCTCCGATTTTTTCCATGACCTGTCCAATGGAAAAACCGCCCGGATAGCTGAGTGTCACGTCAAAGCTGACCGTTTCATCCGCGCATCCCAGCTTATAACCGCGCATTTCCATGGTCCCATATTCCTCGTGGAAAAAGTCAATGCCCAGCCGGTCCCCTGTATTTTTCGCCCCGATAAAATACTGGTTCACAAATTTAAAAAATGGCTGCAGACTGTCTTTTTTACCTAAGATCCGGACAACGGCCCGTCCCCGTTCACTGTATACCACCGGATATTTGCAATCCGGTGTAAATCCATAGATGGGGGGATTTTCCTTTGTGAGGTAATACTTTAAATCCTCAAAGCCTGTTTCTTCGTCACAGCCAAAGATGATCCTCACCGGATGCTTTAGCGTGAGACCCAGCTTTTTAAGGGCTGCCAGACCGTAAAGGCAGGCCAGCACAGGCCCTTTATTATCCAATACTCCCCTGCTGTAAATGGTTCCGTTCTCCATGTATCCGCTAAAGGGCGGCTGCTTCCAGCCCTCCCCCGCCGGAACCACATCCACATGCCCTATGGCGCAGACGTAACTGTCTTCTCCCCTGCCATACTGGGCATAGCCGATGCGGTTGTCAAGATTCACAGTGTCAAAGCCCAGGCGTCCGCCGATATCCAGCGCCCTTAAAAGCGCCTGCTTTACGCCGTGGCCGAAAGGGGCATCCTCTGATGCCTCCCCCTCCACGCTGTCGATCCGTACCAGCTCAAGGATACTTTGGATCATTTCATCCTTAAAGCTGTCCACGGCTTCTATAATACTCTGATCCAAGCCTAAATTCAACCCCATGTTTTATTCCTCGACAGGCGCCATACGCGTCTTCATGTAATGTTCCATCCACTCCTGGGAAGCGGTTTCAAAGGTACAGTGTCCGTCCTGGCCCCGGGTCACCAGATAAACGGTGGGTTCCTGGTTTTCCGTGACGACCGCAAAGGAAAATCCCTCAATGTTGGTGGCAACGCCCCATTCACCCTTGGGATTCATGGCGATCAGGGATAGGTCTCCGGCCTGGCCCCTTCTCTCCTTCAGCTCCGCGTCCAGCTTATTCACAGCTGTCTCACATGCCTCCTGGGGATGCATGCCCTCACCCATGAGCCTTACGATCTCATAGGAAATGCAGCCCTTCATCAGGTCTTCCCCCAGTCCGGTTGCGCTGGCAGCCCCCCGCTTGCTGTCCGCATAAAATCCGGAGCCTGAGATAGGGGAATCTCCCACCCGCCCCTTTTTCTTCATAAAAAGACCGCTGGTGGAGGTGGCGGCAGTCATTTTGCCTGTGGTATCCAGGCAGGCCATTCCCACGGTGTCGTGTCCGGAGTAAGGTTTGATCTCCATGGCGGCCACTTCCTTGACCCGCTTGCGGTAGTGTGCCTTGGCGCGGTCGGTCAGCATGTTCTTGCGCTCAAAGCCTTCCTTGTGGGCAAACTTCTCAGCGCCCTCAGCCACCAGCAGGCTGTTGACCTTTTCATGGCTTAAACGCCTTGCAATGGAAACAGGGTTGGCAAAATCCTTAATCGCCGCCACTGCACCGATATCCAGTGTGTCCCCGTCCATAAACGCGGCGTCCATCTCCACTTCCATCTCCTCGTTTGGAAGTCCTCCATATCCCACGGACTTATAGTATGGAAAATCCTCCACCTCACGGATGGCTGTCTCAATGGCATCCCCCGCGTCCTTTCCGTCCTTTAAAAGCTGGGCGCCCTTTGTAATCCCTTCCACGGCCATACGCCAGGTTGCGATCATTCCCCACATGACAGATTCCTCCTTATCCAATGAATTATTTAAAACAGAATGTATTCTTAAGTCCGGTTATGTCTTCCCCGTCAGCCAGGGCCTTGGCCATGGCGCACATGTTTTTCAAGGCATCGTTTAAGCCCATTCCGCCCTTTTTTGGCGTTTCCACAATGGCCACCTTATCCTTATATGCCGCAATGGTGTCCGCGTTTTCCGCTGACATGGCTGCAAAGGCCTTTGCATTGGTGGTTGCGTTGATGTCACAGGCAACCTTTGCACACATGGCCGCGTAGTCCGCATAATTGAATGCCGGTCCGCACATGACCACATCCGGCTGAAGTTTATTTACCATGGCGCAGAGCTTGCGGCTCACTTCCTCCGGATTGGCAAGATAGGTGCCGTTGCCGCAGCACAGGCATGCTGCCACGTGTCCGTCCACCTGCTTTAAGAAGGGTTCCATCATGACCGCCGGGCCGATGGGTTCCTTTTTCCCTGTAAGGGGAACCATGGTATCGTCCTTTGTTCCAAGTCCTGACTGGATCTGATCATATATCATAATTATCTTCATATTATACACCTCTTGTTTTTATAATGGGCCTGCACAAAAGGTACAGGCCCCGCTGGTTTTACAGGTCATCAAAGGAAAGGTCGTCAAAATCAATATCATCATCATCTTTGCTTTCAGCAGCTTTGGCTTCATCAGCCAGATACTGTTTATCCATCATTTTAATAAACGGCATGTAGATGAATACGCCCAGGATCAGAAGCAGCAGCTGGAGCACGGCGCCCTGCCATCCTGTTGCCAGGAAACCGGAAAGCACAACCGGCATGGTCCAGGGGATTGCAACGCCGGAACAGAGAGGAACCAGGCCGATGCTCATGCAGACATAGGAAATAACAATGTTAATGGTCGGCACCAGCATGAACGGAATGAGGATCATGGGGTTCAGCACAATGGGAAGACCGAATACAATGGGTTCATTGATACCGAACACACCGGGGATAAATGCCAGCTTGCCAAGCTCTTTAATACGTTTGGAGTGGCAGAATAACAGCATGGCGATGAGCAGTGACAAGGTGGAACCGCAGCCGCCAAAGGTGGCGAACAGGTCCTGGAACTGCTGGGAAATAATATTTGGCAGCGGCTGGCCTGCCTGGAAGGCCGCCAGGTTGTCTGCGGACAGGGTCTGCAGGATCGGGTTGAACACAGCGCCTACTACGGAACCGCCGTTTACTCCAAAGAACCAGAAAAAATGCAGGAATATATAAGCGATCACCATGGCCGGAAGCGTGTTCCCCAGTCTCAGTAACGGTGTCTGAAGGATGGTAAAGATAAAGGTAAATGCATCCCCATATGGAGTCATGGCAAATACAATGTTGATGACAAAGAACACCAGGACTGCCACACCGGCGGGGATCAGGGCTGAGAAGGACTTGGAAACGGTGGGCGGCACTCCGTCCGGCATTTTAATGACCCAGCCCTTTTTATTAACCCATGCATAGATATGCACGGAAAGGAAGGCTACAATGATGCCTACGAAGATTCCCTTGGAACCAACCCATCCCAGAGGGATGCCGGTTACTGTTGTGTCGCCGGACAGTATCTCGTAAGGCATGATCAGGAACCAGCACACCATGGCGATCGCTGCGCCGAACAGTTTATCCACGTTCATCTGTTCCGCAAAGGAATAGCCGATACCGATCACGGCCAGGATTGCCATAATGGTAAAGGTGGCGTCTGTTGGCTTTGAGAAGTAGGAGGTCCAGTTCTCTCCAAAGAACCTGGCCCAGAAGCTGCTCCAGCCCGGGATTGGGAAGTTGGCGATCAGCAGGAAGAAGGAACCTACAATCAACAGTGGCATGGATAACAGGAAGCCGTCACGGACAGCGATCAGATACTTGTTCTTACCGATTTTCTCTGCCAAAGGCATGAGTACGGACTCTAACTTACTTAACATTTTCTATTTCCCCCATATCAGATATTTTGTTCAATACGCCTGGGCGCTCTGCTATTCTCTATTTCGCTGACTTCATCAGCTTGATCGCTGATTTGAGAACTTTTTCGCCGTTCATCATTCCATAATCTGTCTGGTCGATCACTTGGATGGGGATACCTGAGCTGCCGTATTTTTCAACGATCTCCGCATAGCGGTATTTAACCTGGGGCCCTAACAGGATGACGTCAGGGTGCTTCTCGTCAATGATCTGACCGATCTTGCCGTCCGGAAATGCCTCTACCTCGATGGGAAGGTCATGGGAGTTGGCAACACCCTGCATTTTGCTTGCCAGCATACTGGTCGACATACCTGCGCTGCAGAATAAATATACACGTTTCATTGTAAAATCCTCCTTATGTTCTCATTCTTTATTATGGTTGTTTTTTTGTTTTTAATGATTATTTATTTTCCAGCTTGTTTTCCAGTTCAATGATGCGCTCGTAGCTTGCAATCATTTCCTCGGCAATGATCTTAAAGCTTTCCGCACTCATCAGCTGGTCTTCCGCATGGACCAGGATCAGTGAGCCGCCTACCTCCACGCCCTGGGCTTCCTTTTGTATCAGTTCAAAATGTGCTTCATGTCCCACCAGGAACAGCTTCTGCCCTTCCTCGATGCATTTCCTTGCCCCGTCAAAATCCCCTGCTTTTGCTTTCTGGATCCCTTCAATGTAACTGGAACGCGCCGCTCCCACATTGGATATGATCTGAAAGCATGTCATCTCTAATCCCTCTACCATAGTGCTACCTCCTGTTTGCTGTTTTGCTTAAAATCGTAAATGAGAAAATGCAACAAAACGGTCTGTTTGCTGCATCTCTTATTAAGTTGCCTTTATTATAAGGCCTTTATTCAGTTTTTTTCATTAATCGGATTTCCTAGCTGTTAGGAAATTCAACCCATTATTTTGTCAATAAATTCCTCATAGGTGCAGGATGACACTAATTTTGCCAGCTCCTCGGGATGATTCACCACATTGCTGACCCAGTCAAAGAAGATCTTGATCATCCTCTCATCTCCTTCATTGATGGCAAAAAGCATGACCAGGCCCACGTCAAAGTTCCCCCAGCGCACCGTGTTCTTAAGCTGGGCTACCGCAATGGTGGAATTGCTGGCAAATGCCCCAAAAGCATGAGGAATTGCAAAGGCATTCACAAAGGAAGTCGGTGACATCTGCTCCCTTTTAAGAACGATATCCTTAAAATCCGGTTCCACAATGCCTTCCTTTTCCAGGCCGCGGCACAATAGGCATATAATTTCCTCCGGTGTCTCAAGTGTTACATTTTCATGAAAATGTTCCTTGCGTATCAGGCTGCCGATATGGGATGTGAATTCCAGCTGAAACCGTTTTTTGTCCAGCTTATTGATAGCCTGGAGGATACTGGATTCCGTCTCTGAATCCACAAACAGGTTGATGGGGACTGTTGGCACATCCAGTTTGTGCTCCAGCGGAAATGTGGTCAGTATCAGGTCAGGGTCCAGGGAGGAAGCTGTCTCTTCTTCAAAATAGCGGAAAATCCCCACCACTTCCATCCTCTCCCGGAACATTTCCGATATCTTCTTCACACACATATCAGAAAATGACTGGTTGTGTGGGATGATCATGATGGTCCTGTACTTTCCCGCACTGTTGATGCGCTCGCTGGCAGCCCCCAGGTGAAGGGCAATGTAACAGGATTCCACCTCGGATATGGGGGCGCCCAGTTTTTCTTCCAGCTGTTCCACCACATAGATACCCATGTCAAATACCAGGGGATACTTGCGCTTGATCTCCTCCACAAACACATCCTGCATATGGGCTTTGGCCTTTACGCGGTCTATGAGGCCGTGGATATGCATTTTAAGCCCGGCGATCAGGTCTCCGTCCTCCCGAAAGTCCAGGCCGAACAGGGAATAGATCCCCTCCAGGGCTTCGGTGACCAGCTTCTTTGTATTCAGCCATTTCCCCTCAAAGTTTACAAAATCACTGGTGTAGTTGGAAGCCCGCTTACCCATGATGACCAGGGCAAACATGCCCACCTCCCCATCGTGGACCGTTATGTGGAGCCGTTTGGATATGCGGTCAAAAAAGGTCTGGGAGATCTGGTATTCAATGGTATCCTTAAGCCCCTGGTTTCCATTTTCCATATTCACATAGTTGGAACAGTTCATGCGTTCAAGGCTGGTGCCTGCATGCAGCATGACCATGGGAAACATGGACTCATGGATGGAGTAGTCATACTCCTCCAGCACATCCACGAATATATCCTTGACCGCAAGAAGGTCAAAGCTTTTGTAAAGACCGGCCAGCAGGTTCATGTTGAGAAAATTCTCCTGGACCTCAGCTACCAGCAGGTCGCGGTAAAAACGCCGTTTGCTGGCCTCGTCCCCTTTCAGGGAAATGCATTCCTTGTTCCGGACCAGTTTCAGGTTTGAATAGGGCTCCAGCATTTTCCGTATGCGCTTTAGGTCATTGTCAATGGAATAACCGCTGACAAAGATCTGATCCTGGAGAGATACCAGGTTCAATTCCTTTGTATCAAACAGCAGTTTTTGTATGATGTATACACATCGTGCCCCGGGTGTCTGGGGGACGTCTGATTCATGGCCTTGTTTATCTGCTTCAGGCAGGCAGTCTTGTGCTCCCTCCATAACACGATAACCCTGGCGCACATTGGATTCAATGGGCGCCGGGGTTATCCGTTTATTGATGGACTCCACATCAGAGCGGATGGTCCTGTCTGAAACCTGCAGAAGGCCGGCCAGCTGCCGGCTGGTCATCCAGTCCCCCCGTTCAGAAAGTATGGATAGCAGCTGTTCCTGTCTTTTGTTCTGCATGGTTTAACTCCTTATCTGTTTTTCTTGTCATGCCTTACAGAAAGCAAACACCTTCCAAGGCTCCACATAATTCAGCAGGACATGCTCATATTCCGGCAGGTGGCCGATGACATTTTTACGTCCGTCATTGGGCATATCTTTTAATACAATGTGCAGTTCCCCCTTATATTTCAGGTAGCCGTCATTGAGGATGACCACATCACCCCGCTTTAAATCCCGTGTGTTGGCAGCCGGGATGGACTCATCCGCAAAGGTTACCCTGGGCCAGGTAGAGCGTATCATATATTCGCTCATATCACCGCGGACCACGTGCTTTGGCTCGTAGTCCAGGATCTTCTGCTCTGTCCGGGTCAGTTCCTTTTCTAAAACCAGCCCGAATGTGAGGATGCTGGGATTCACGGCCGCGCATGCCTCAAGCTCCTCAGCCGAGGCGTATGCATTGGCAATAAGGACATCATCCACCATTCCTGTGGCAAACAGGTGGCGGGCCTGGAAGCCGATGGGCAGGCCGCGGTGCATCTCCAGCGTACAGAGCCCTTCATTGACCGGCCAGGGACCATAGGTGCCTTCATTGTTGCTGGAAATAAAGGCGGCAACCGGAAGATACATGGATTTCATCTTTTCATTGCATTTGTTAAAATGTTCCAGACTCAGTCCGGAATATTGCTGGGGATAGAAATTGTGGCATGTGACCAGTTTGGACCGGTCAGGGTGGTGGTCCATGATGTTTTCCACGTAAACCAGCTGGGTGCTGGCATTCAGTTCAATCTTCAGCCCCTGGGGATTATAGGTCATCAGGCTTTCCTTCATGCCGTCAAAACCCTCGTCCAGACGGATCCCATCCACATGCATGTCCTGGAAGACAGACAGATCCTCATAGGAGATCCCCATTTTGGAAAATACCGCAGGGCTTACGTCAGGGATGATCTCCATGCCGCACTCATGGGCCGTATCCGCCAGAAGACGGAATTCACTGACTACCTGTTCCCTGCTCTTATCTCCCACGCTTAACAGGCAGGTGAAGATCCTCTTGTACCCAAGACTCCCTGCCTTTCTTATATACGCCTGGTCGCGTTCCGCTGTGGAATGCTCCGGATAAACGGAGATACCTAATCTTGCCATAAATATATACCCCTCTTTCATTAAGTTGGCTGTCCTGCAGCCGGATCCAATATGCTGTTATCAATATAACCCATCCATATGGAAAAAAGGGGTAAAGATATTTCCTAGCAGTTAGGAAATCACAAAATCGTGCGCGTGGATCATAAAATCGTACGCATCAGTCCCTGCAGAAAACCGGCCGCCTGATCTTCGTCCGGTCCCTCCACCAGTAACTCCAGGCACTCTCCCTGACGGGCGCCCAGACTCATCAGCGCAAGTACATTCTTGCAGTCGGCACTCTTTCGTTCCCCTTTCAGGGTTATGCTGCTCTCATAGTCGGAGGCAGCCCTGCAAAGGCTCATGGCATTGGTTGCATGAAGTCCCTGTTTGTCTGAAACAACGTATTTATAGCTTATCATATCATCATCATCCTTTGTTTATTCCTCCCCCCATTTTAACATAGTTAAGAATTCTTGACAACCGGGTGTGTAGATGGTTAAAATACTATCATTGGAATTTAGATGATGGAAGGAAACTAATAGAATGAAACTTCAAAGATTGCTGAGCCTGACCAGGCAGGCGCTGGACCAATATGGACTGATTCAGGATGGGGACCGGATCGCCGTGGGCGTGTCCGGTGGAAAGGACAGCCTGACTCTGTTGTATGCACTTCACCATTTGCAGAGGTTTTACCCAAAGAAATATGAACTGCAGGCCATTACCGTGGATTTGGGACTGGGAAACATGAATCTGGAGCCGGTCAGGGAATTATGCCGGGAGTTTGGGATCCCCTATACTGTGATTCCCACGGAGATTGGAAAAGTACTGTTTGAGATACGCAAAGAGTCCAATCCCTGCTCTCTCTGCGCCAAGATGCGCAAAGGTGCGTTTAATGAAAAGGCCAAGGAGCTGGGCTGCAATAAGATCGCATACGCACACCACAGGGATGATGTGATCGAGACAATGCTGATGTCATTGTTTTATGAGGGCCGTTTCCACTCCTTTTCCCCTTATACATATCTGGACCGGATGGATCTGACCGTGATCAGGCCGCTTTTGTTTGTGACGGAAGCGGATGTGATCGGGTTCCGGAATAAGTACCAGCTTCCCGTGTGCAAGAATCCCTGCCCCATGGACGGATATACCAAAAGGCAGTATGTTAAGGAGCTGATTCAGGACCTGCAGCAGGACAATCCCCATCTGAAGGATTGCCTGTTCCATGCCATTTTGGACGGGAATATAAAAGGATGGCCCCAGGCGTTGAAATAATGCCTGAGGCCGGTTTTATGATTTATGATGGGCTCACTGTGGAAGTTATCAGACTCCCGGGCCTGCTTCTCCCGGACCTGTTGTACCGGGATCAGAAGGTGCAGAGTCCGGACCGCCGGTTCCCGGACCCGGCGTATCGGGCGCTTCTGTGGTGGGGGCGGAGGTTGGCTTTCCAGCCGGTTTTGTATGCTCCCCGGCTCCCGGGCCTTTGTCGGATTCCTTTGTCTCTTCATTGTCTCTGTCCGGCTCCTGGTGCGGCTTAGTGATCCCCGGACCGATCTCCTGGGTTTCCTCTGTTTCTTCTTCCGTGGGTTCTGTCTCCTCCTGCGTTGTCTCCTCCACACTCTCCTGGGTACTTTCCTCAGGAGCTGTTGTCTCCGGTGCAGGCGTCTGAGCCGGTGCTGTCTGAGCCGGTGTCTGTCCGCCGGAGGAACCGCCTGAACTGCCGCCGGAAGGTGCAGCCTTACCCTCTTCATAGAGGCCTGTCTCCTCGGAGATATGTGCGCTGATCTTCTTTACTGCTGAGGATGGGCTATAGCTTGTCTCCTCTCCGTACAGGAACTTATGGAGCAGGACAACATTGCTCTCCAGGGTAGTGGGGATGACGCAGTCCATTTTCCCTACACGTTTGGTCTGCCTGGAGAAGGGGAAGCCTGCTGTTTCGCCAATATGGTATTTGTTGATATCCTTTACCAGGGGAAGTACGTCATCCGGCCCCACGCTGGTGGAAATCTGCGGGATCAGATAGGTGGCAAGGGAGGTAAGGGTGGATACATCAGCCTGCTTTGCCTTTTCAAGGGCCAGCATCACAACTTTTCTCTGGCGTTCGGTTCTCTGGAAATCCGTGTCCATCAGGCGGAGGCGGCTGTAAGCAACTGCCTGTACCCCGTCCAGATGATTGGGGCCGGGCGCTGAGAGCTGGACAGAACCGATTCCGGTGGAATTGACCGTTTCCGTGATAAAGCCGTTGATGTGTTTGAACTCCGCATCGGTGATATCGATATCCACGCCGCCCAGTATATTGATGGCCTCAGCCACGGACTTCCAGTTAAAGGTGGCATAGTCATCGATCTTAAGATCCAGATTTTCTTCCAAGGCAGCGACCGCCTGCTTCTGTCCCCCCTTAAAATATGCCTCATTGATCTTATGATAAGTGCCCTCTGAATTGATCTTGAGATAGGTATCCCTGTACACACTGACCAGCTTGATCTCTCCGGTGGAGCGGTTGATGCTGCAGATCATCTGCACGTCCGCCAGGGCGTTTTTTGTATTGCCGTCCCTGCTGTCCACGCCAAATACAGCCACATTCCAAATCCCTGTGGGTCTGTGGAGGAAAAGCCATGCTCCATAGCCAATGACTGCTGCAAGCAGTATGAGCAGGATTCCCTTCCAGCTTTTCTTTTTACGTCTTTTTGCCATCTGTCCCTGACCTGGACGCCTGGAGGCGTCTCTGTTCCTTCCGCTGCTGTCTGCATAAAAGTCATCCTCATCCTGGTAACGGGTCCGCTGTCCGGATTTGGAGGATTGAGATGTTTTCCGTGATTGTTTTTGTGTCTTGGAGGAAGGGCTGCCGGAAGGCCTTCTTCCCGTGTGCGCGGAATGGGCTTTGGAAGCGGCACCGGCCTGTCCTCCCGCCCTGGTATTTCCTGTCCTGTTGTTCCCGTTCCTGCTGTTTCCGGTTCTGCCCTCAGATGCATCATAAAACTCATCATCCAAGTAACCGTACTCATCATTTTCATATCCCCCGCGGCTGTTGGTAACGTCAAAATCCACCTGCCGCCGGTTCCGCCCTCCATATTCCTCCTCGCCAAACTCCTCATCAAAATAATATTCATCATCATAATTGTCCCGAAAGCCGGCTCCTGCAGCGGACCGATCAGGGGAAGCCGGACGGGCTGAGGATAAGCCGGATCTCCCGACAGATGGGTTGGACCTGCCCGCGGAAGGGTTTGGTCTTCCGGTGGAGCGCCTTGGTCCTCTGGTGCTTCTGGCCCGCATGCGTTCCAATTCATCATCATTATCATTGTAATTCATGGTAAAACACCTCATTTATCATTTAATTTAAAATGCTGTAACATGGTATTATCTATTCTATAATGCGCCGGTAGCTCTGCCATTCTCCCGTGGTGATGCCAACCTCCACATTATTGATGTTTCCGCTTGTCTCCTGGATGCACAGCATCTGACCGTCCGCTGCCCAGCCAAGGAATATGACCACATGGGCCTGGGGTCCGGTGCGTATGCAGATATCCCCGGGAACCAGCTGTTCCTTTGTGACGGCTGTTCCGCTGGAAATCAAGGTGCCGGTGCTCTCCGCGCCCAGACCGCGTCCTGATACGGACCAGTATAGCCAGTTGATCCAGCCCGAACAGTCCAGGCCCTTAAGGAATCGCCCGTCCTCGTCCGGCGTGACAATGGAACCGAAATTGTTCCCTGTATATCCGGGAGAAGATGGTTTCCCGCCCCAGTAATAGGGGACTTTTCCAACCGAGGTAAGCGCATATTTTACAAAATCCCGTTTCATTTGGCTGGTGTTCTCAGGAACCATGCTCATATATAGATCGATCTCCCCAGAGGTCAGGGGATTTCGCAGGAAAAGATCCGTGGTATTCAGGCCATATTCCTCATACCAGTCCTGAGCGATCAATGTCCTGACCCCTTCCATAGCGGACTCATCCCACCCTTTCCACGAGGATGAGACTTCAGCGGATGCATAAGAATCCGCCGGAAACAGTCCATTTGACTCAGACGCACCTGTCACCACTATGGTGATGGAAAGGTCTATATGTCCGGGACAGGGGGATTCAGAGGCCAGGGAAGGTTCCGATTCCGTAGCTGTAGAGACAGCTGTTTCACCGGGTCCCACCCGTTTTTCAACGCTGACGGGAGCTGCGGCAGGGGGTGTCTGTCCGTCAGCAGGGGCTTCCGTCTGCCCGGTTATGGCTGCAGCCTCTTTCAGGCAGCTGCCGTCACAGTAGTAGATGTCACCCATCTGCAGTGAATATTGATGGGAATTGTTCCACATGTTTGTCGCGTATTCCTCCAGCTGGTCCATACTGCTTAAAACACCGTGATAATAAAGCGTATTTGCCATGGAAATGATATCGCGGGCATTGGATGTACGGCTGGTTGCCTGTCCGTCTCCATCCAGAAAACTCATGCTGATATTTTTAAATTGCGGTATGACTCCTGATGCGGCAGTGACAGCCTGGACCGGCAGATCCATCTGGGCAGACAGCCGCTCCGGCGTATAGCTGTACAGGTCATAAAGTCCCGAGGACCACCTGGCGTCCATGCTTGAAAGCATGCTGTATAGGCGGCCTGCATAACTGTAGGTGGCATCGGCGGCATCCTCAGTCCCTTCATACAGATAAGCCAGGTTTAGGATATAGGGACTCATAATCTCTGCATTGGCAGGGGTGGCCTCAGAATAAGAAGCATAAGGCGGAAAAGCAAAAGAAGGCTCTCCCTTAAGCGTCTCCTGGACCGCACTGTCTTTCATTTCCCCGTCAGGGGCAGCTGAAACCTGGTCTGAAGGCCTCTGTGAATGTTGCCCTGCCCTGTATGATATGTAACAGCCTGTACTTAAGACCAGGATCAGGACGGTTCCTTTCAGTATGTGATGTTTATAAGTTTGATACAGCTTGCGGGCTGTCTGGATCAGATCATGGTTCTTATCATGGTTCATCTTAGTTTATCCTATGGGTATCGTCTTATGGGGTTATCCTACTCTCAGCGGATAAGGGAACAAGTGTCCCTGCACATAAAGAGTAATCCCGGCAGTGTCAGTAATACTGCGCTTATATCGCTCCCCATTATAACACAATGCCTGGGGAAAAAACAGAACAAATCTCTTAAGTAATCATTAATAATGGGACCTCACCCAAAATATGGTTGACGCATAAAATAGAGTGAGATATAATATTTTCATTCTATTTAAGGAGGAATAGAATCCAATAGCAAAGCTAAGCGCCATGCACCTTTTACCGGGAACGTGAACAGCAGAACAGCTGCTGCCGGTGAGAAGGTTAACGAGGAGGAGAGATAATCGAAACATTCGGCGGATACTCTCCCATGCAGTCCGGGCGTGTGATATACCGTTAAATATGCGGGTAACTGCAAAACAGAAGCGGTATAACCGGACAGGGATCAATGGAAAAATCAAATAAAAACCCCCACAACTGGCATTGTTAAAAATCTGGCATACAGTGACAGCTTATTTTTTATGGCCATTTTTAGAGCATCCATGTGGTGGAAAAAAGAGAGGTAAAAATTATGTGCGGGATTATTGGATATACAGGCCCTCTTGAGGCCAAGGATCTGCTTTTAAATGGACTGTCGGGGCTGGAGTACCGAGGTTACGACAGCGCCGGAATTGCCTATTTTAATACGGCCTCACAGGTAAAGGTCATCAAAAAGGTAGGAAAGGTGGCTGCTCTCAGGGAGTGTGTTAAAAAGACAGGGGATATATCCCACTGCGGAATCGGCCATACACGATGGGCAACCCATGGAGGTGTCACAGATGAAAACGCCCATCCCCACCGCGCCGGGCAGGTGACCCTGATCCACAACGGTATCATTGAAAATTATCATCAGCTGACAGAAGAATATGGAATCCGGGACAGACTGGTGTCCCAGACCGACAGTGAGGTGGCTGCCTGGGTACTTGATGCAGTGTACGAGGAATGCAGCCATGATCCCCTGATCGCCATTGGGACGTTCGTAAAAAAGCTGGAGGGCTCCTACGGCTTTTGTATCCTTTTTGACGACCGGCCCGGGGAAATATATGCGGTGCGCAGCGTCAGCCCGCTGGTGGCCTCCTACACGCAGTCAGGGGCAATGGTGGCCTCGGATCTCACTGCCCTTATCTCTTTTACAAAGGAGTATTTTGTGGTTCCCGAACATCATATCCTGCGCCTGACCCCTTACAAGATCCGGGTATATGATATGGACTGTTCCAGGATACAGCCTGAAATGCTGGAAGTGAACTGGAATATGGATGCTGCCATGAAAAATGGATTTCCCCATTTTATGCTGAAGGAGATCCATGAACAGCCGGAAGCGTTAAAGAATACCATCCTTCCCCGTCTGGCGGGAGGACTTCCTGATTTTACGTCAGATGGGATCCCGGATGAATTATTTACAGACTGCGGACAGATCCGCATCATTGCCTGCGGAACGGCCATGCATGCAGGTATGGTGGCAAAAGCGCTGATGGAACCGCTGCTCAGGATTCCTGTTACCGTGTCCATTGCCTCAGAATTTCGATATGAGGATCCCCTTATAGATAAAAGCACACTGGTGATCGTAATCTCCCAATCCGGTGAGACCATCGATACCCTGGCAGCCATGAGACTGGCAAAGTCCCTGGGCTCCCGCACGCTGTCCATTGTCAATGTAAAGGGATCAACCATTGCCAGGGAAAGCGACCATGTGCTTTACACCCATGCCGGCCCTGAGATCGCTGTGGCCAGCACCAAGGCCTATTCCGTCCAGCTGGCTGCATTATATATGCTCTGCTGCCGCATGGCCCTTTCAAGAGAACGATGCAGTGAGGCGGATGCAAAGGAATTTATGGAGGATCTGCTGGCGGTGATCCCGGCCATGGAATCCATGATCGGCCAGTCCTCCCATATTAAGTCCTTTGTACGCCATCTGATCCGTGAGAGGGATACCTTCTTTATCGGCAGAGGGCTGGACTATGCGTTTTCCCTGGAAGGCGCCCTCAAGCTGAAGGAAATATCATACATTCACGCAGAGGCATACGCTGCCGGGGAGCTAAAGCACGGAACCATTGCACTGATCTATGACAATGTCCCGGTTATTGCCATTGCCACCCAGGATCACGTATTTGCCAAAACCATCTCGAATATCAGGGAAGTTAAGGCAAGAGGAGCCTATGTCATCCTCCTGGCCAAGGAGCAGGCAGCCATAGAGGATGGGGTGTCGGATGTGGAACTTAGGATACCTGACCTTGAGGACCGGTTCACCGTGTTCCCCATAGCCGTTGCCCTTCAGCTCATTGCCTACTATGCATCCATTGGCAAGAACCTGGATGTGGATCAGCCCCGCAATTTGGCAAAATCAGTGACAGTGGAATAAAAAGCTGAAAACAAAACCGCCGAAAACAAAGCCGCCGCCCGCCAAAATCAACTGGCGGGCGGCGGTTTTAATTACGGGCTTTACTGCTGTTTTTTGTACTGCTGTTTTACCTTTGCGAAATTCATGATCACGTCCACTGCACCTTCCGGCCCGGTGACGCTGCTGTTAAGGCACAGGTCATAGCTGCGCGGGTCGCTCCACTTCTTATTGGAGTAATAATTATAGTAGCTGGAACGCTGCTTATCTGTTTTGATCATAATATCCTTTGCCTTGGATTCATCCACCTTATAAAGCTCCTGAAGGCGTTTCAGCTTATCCTTGTCATCTCCTGTGATGAACACGCTGACTACATTGGGGTAATCCTCCAGTGCATAATCCGCGCACCGTCCAACGATTACGCAGGAGGCTTCCTCTGCCAGCTTCTTGATGGTATCAAACTGCGCAAGGAATATCTTATGGTTAATAGGCATGTCGGAATATCCGGAAGCCGTGTATCCCATGGAATAAGAATCCATTACCAGGGAGTACAGGAAACTGCTGGTGGGTCTTTCATCGTGCTTTTCAAACAGTTCTTCGCAAAGTCCGCTGTGCTTTGCTGCCATGGATAACAGTTCCTTGTCGTAACACTTAATCCCCATCTTCTCGGCCAGCATCTCGCCGATTAATTTGCCTCCGCTTCCACACTGTCTGCCAATTGTGATAATAAGATTATTTGTCATTCTACATTCCCCTTTCTGCTCTCTATGTCATGTTATGAATGTATCATATTTTATCTATTAAGTATTATAACTCAAAAATTCAGAAAAGTATATAGAAATGTACAAAAAGATATAAAATAACCCAAAGGATTTCGACAAAAGTGACAACTTGTCTTATACTGTCTCTTATAAATATGCTTTTATCGCAAAGTCCGGAGCAGTTTATCAAAGTATTCTGGCAGGGGGGCTGTGAATTCCATGTACTCCCCTGTGCGTGGATGCACGATTCCCAGGATTCCGGCGTGAAGGGTCTGCCCGGTCAATCCGGGGACCGGGCATTTGGCCGGGCCGTAAACATGGTCCCCCAGCAGTGGATGGTGAAGGCTGGCCATATGCACTCGGATCTGGTGGGTCCGTCCTGTCTCCAGGCGGCATTCCACATAGGTAAACTGGCTAAAACGCTGTAATACCCGATAGTGGGTAATGGCGCTGCGTCCATTGCTGTAGTTGATGCACATTTTCTTGCGCTCGGTCTGGTGGCGCCCAATGGGGGCAACCACGGTCCCCTCCTCCTCTTTTATGACACCATGGACAATGGCCTGATACCGTCTGGTGATGGAATGTTCCTTGAGCTGGGCGGCAATGGAATTGTGCGCCATATCATTCTTACAGGCAATGAGCACGCCTGTGGTATCCATATCGATCCTGTGGACGATTCCCGGTCTCATAACCCCGTTTATACCCGAAAGCTGGTCTTTGCAGTGGTACATGAGGCCGTTGACCAGGGTATGGCTGTAATGGCCGGCAGCCGGATGGACCACCATGCCTTTGGGCTTGTTGATCAGAATGATGTCCTGGTCTTCATAAAGGATATCCAGGTCCATGGCCTCGGCCTCAATCTCCGGCTCCACGGCCGCGGGGACCTCCAGCTCGATATGGTCATCCTCAGACACCACATAGCTGGCCTTTACGCCTTTTTTGTTAACCAGAACCTGCCCTGATTTAAGCAGCTTCTGGATATAGGAACGGCTTAATTCGGGGCAGGATTCAGACAGATATTTATCGATCCTCATATCGGATTCCATGTCCGTTGGATAAAATTCCTGTTTCAAGTGGCTTACTCCTTTTCGGCATTGCCGTGTTTTTTGATGGCAAAACAAGCCATGTCCTCGTCCTTGTAATAGAACATGATAAGGATCACAAGGCAGGCCGCCGCAATGGTAACATAACAATCCGCCACATTAAATATAGGGAAATTGATCAGCTTAAAATACAGGAAATCCACCACGTAACCCTGGCTGATCCGGTCGATCATATTGCCTACCGCACCGGCGCTGACCATCATCAGACACACGGACATGGGACGGTATTTCCTGTCAGTGGGCATTTTCACCATCAAATATGCCACTGCGCCAAGTACCAACAGTGCGATCAGGAAAAAGAAAAGCTGTTTTTCCTGCATCATGCCAAAGGCCGCTCCCCTGTTTTCCGAGTAATAGAATTCAAAAACCCCATCCCAGACCACAAAGGGCTTATGTCCCTTTAAATGTGCGACCACCAGTCCTTTAGTCCATTGGTCCAGTCCCACCAGAATCACAAATCCGATCATAAAACTGATCAGAATGGACTTTTTCTGTTTTGTCATTCTTTATGTCCTCCTATGCAGTCAAATCCTTCTTTCATCTCGTCACTGCTCACGGTCCTGTCCACATAAGCATTCCCCATGGACCGGAGAAGAATGAACTTGACCACGCCGGCGTCCATCTTTTTATCACTTTTTGCAGCTGTGTGGACCTCATCCCAGGTGAGCCCGTCCACGGTTACGGGAAGTCCGTAAGCATCAAAGACAGACCTCAGATCCCTAAACTCCTCCTTTGTAATCATTCCCCTTTTATAGGAAATATATCCGGCTGCAATACATCCAAGGCCCACACAGTGGCCGTGAAGCATGGTAAAATCCTTTAACTTCTCAACCGCGTGGCCCAGGGTGTGGCCAAAGTTTAAAAGCGCCCGCTCTCCCTGCTCAGTGGGATCCATTTCCACCACCTGCTTTTTGATGCGGTTGCTCTCAAAGACCATTTTCTGGCACAGCGTCAGATCCCGGGCCCCGATTCCCTCCCGGCTGTCCTTAAGCCACTGGTAATACTCCTTATCCTTGATCAAACCATGTTTGATCACTTCCCCCATGCCTGAGGAAAACTGCTCATTGGACAGCGTCAGCAGGGTACTGAGGTTGGTGTACACAAAACGTGGCATATGGAATGCTCCCACCATGTTTTTGTAGGCGTCAAAATCCACACCGGTCTTACCTCCGATGCTGGAATCCACCTGGGATAAAAGAGTTGTGGGAATTTGGAAAAATCCTACGCCTCTCAGGTAAGTGGCTGCAGCAAAACCGCACAGATCCCCAACCACACCGCCTCCCAGTGCGGCAAGCATATCCCTGCGGTCAAAATGTTCCAGGATCAGGTGCTCATACAGTCTCTTGACTGTATCCAGGTTTTTATTTTCCTCACCGGCGGAAAACACATACACGGAGACCTTTTTGCAGCACTCTGAAAGGATGGCTGTCACCTCCTCCAGGTACAGCTTTGCCACATTGGAATCCGTCACAATACATATCTTATGGTCTTTCAGGGAAAGACCCATTGCCTCATCCTTTAGTCCTGAAAAGGATGTGTCCATTACAATGTCATAAATAGGCTGTCCATCCCTGCACACGTTCATTCTGTCTGCCATACCAGTTTCCTCCTTTATGTACTTATAACAACAAATCGGCAGACGCTCGTGGTCTGCCGCATTCACTTCCATATCGTCTTTCTCATCCAAATGCATTATAAACGAATATTGAGTCCTGACACATCCATTCCCATAGCGCCGCCTGCGGCCAGGATGTCCTGGAAATCACCGGATAGTTCAACGGAATCAGGAGTTGCAATAAAGATATAGTTGGATATCTTCTGAAGATTACCGTTCATGGAATAGGTTGCCCCTGATGTAAAATCAATGATCCTCTGAGCTACCTCTGTATGTATACCCTCCATATTAAGTACCACTGCCTTGCCTGCCAGGAGATAATCACAGATGTCCCTGGAGTCCTCCATAGAGGTTGGCTTTATCATGGTTACTTCCATGCTGCGCCGCATGGGCACTACTTTGGGATTCGATCTTCCTAAAAATCTTGGCTTGTCCTGTTCTTCCTCATCTTCATATTCCGTACTTTTCTTTGTAAACAGCCCCTTGCGGGGAGCTTCCTCTTCAAAGTCATCGTCCAGGTAGTAATCATCATCTTCCTCTTCAGGACTTAATCTCATGGTATCCATTAACTTACCTAACAGACTCATCTTACACTCTCCAATCTCTATATGAAGTGTCCCCTTAAGCGTGTCCAGACACTGGTTCCAGCAATCAGCTCACTGGCGGAAACACCTTATCGTATACCGAAAATACCGGTACCGACCCTAACCATGGTTGCGCCTTCCTCAACAGCAACCTCATAATCCCCAGTCATTCCCATTGAGAGCACACCCATAGTAACATTATCAATGTTTTTCCTACCTATGTCAACAGCAAATTCAAATAATTTTTTAAAAATTCCACGATTTTCTTCTGGATTGTCTACAAATGGCGCAATTGTCATAAGTCCTTTTATGTGCACGTGGGGAAAATCCTTTATGGCCATGACGGCATCCTCAACTTCCTCCAGCATGAACCCGTATTTGCTCTCCTCCCTGGCCACATTGACCTCCAGAAGAATGTCCACATCCACCTTTTTTTTTGCTGCTTCCGCTTCAATCTGCCGGGCCAGGCGCAGGGAGTCCACGGAATGGATCATCACCGCGTTGCCGATCACCTGGCTGACCTTGTTGCGCTGAAGATGGCCGATCATATGCCAGCGGATGTCCTGGGGCAGTTCCGGCTTCTTGGCCAGGATCTCCTGGACCTTATTCTCTCCAAAGTCCCTGGTTCCTGCAGCATATGCCTCCTCCAGCATGGGAACCGGTTTTGTCTTGCTCACGGCGATCAGAGTGACTTCCTCCGGTCTCCTGCCCGCCCTGATACATGCTGCATTGATGGTTTCCCTTACCTGATCCAGATTTTCTTTTATCATTTACTCGTTCCTCCTTGCCGGCCTTAGCCTTCTTATTGATACAGAAGCTGTCCCTCTTCCACCATGGAAGCATCCAGCACAATATGGTCATAAACGGACAACCCATAGGTCATATTCCGCCTTATGGTATAAAATTCATTGTTGGAATCCAGTATATCAATTTGTTTGAAAATTGTATAGCCCTTATTTATGTTGTAAACACCTTTTAGGGAAGCCGTGCGCCCGATCTGATACCGTTCAGAGGACGATGGCTTGACAACGTAATCCCCGGCCTTGAATCCTTCCTCCTCATTCATATCCACATAGAAGAATTCATCATCTGAATAATAGATGGTGGTCGGCACAAACACAACAGAGGATCCGTTTTCCGTGTACACTTCCTTATTAAAACCGCTTTCTGAAGAATCGCCTCCCTGGGTCATATAATCTATGGGGATCAGGTAAAAGCTTTTTTCAGTCACAGCGCTGGCCGGTATCTTAAGGCCGTCCGTCTGTTCTGTCTTGATCTCAAAATCAATAAACCGGTCTGATATAAACTGTTCCATATATTTGGTGAAGTCCAGTTTGCCATAGGAGGCCCCGTCCTTACCGGTAAAGGTGGAATAGGAAGCCGGTGCGCTCATGGAGTAATCCCTGAAGATAACCCGCAAAGTGGTCTTATCCGAATATAGGGAAGCGTCCTCCTCTGTGAGGGGGAAAACAATGGACCAGTTCTCAGAGGTGATGATCTTATAGGCAGGGGAGCCGCTGTCAATAAGCTTTCCTGACTTATTAAGGGTCTTTACATAGGTATCCCTGTTAAAACTGGCCGCTTCGATATCGGCGGTGGTCACTGTCTCATAATTGTCAAAGCCATAAGACACAACCCCGGACACATCGGTCCGGACCTGTTCAAAGACTGCGCCGGACTCCTGAGCCAGCTTGTCCAGCTGATCCAGGGCGCTGAAACTGGAATATTCCATGACGGAAGCTTCCAGAGAATATCTTGCATCGTAAATGGAAGAAAAGTCCTGATCCCTGAAAGACAGTACAAAGGAAGTCAGCTGCTTTTTCAGGTCGGAAAGACTGTCATCAGACAGGGAATTGCCGGCCTCCGCATTGTCCTTTAGCAGCTCTTCCAGACTTCCGGTTTCATCCAGGGAATAGATCCTGCTGCCCACCGATGCCCGCTTGCCTTCCCTGAGATAATAATTAATGTAGCCTGAACGGTCCGCATTCCTTACCTGCTCCTCCCTGAGAATCAGCCCTGTGTACATCCGGTTGCTGACAATGCCTCCGTCAACTACTTCATAAAACTGGATTTTTTCTCTTTTCAGATATGTATATACACTGAACACCAGGTAGAGGAAAATAATCGCAAAAATGATCATGCCCACATTGATATTCAGAGGCCGCTTGTAGCGGACAACCTTCTTGTTCTTCTTAGCCATGGAACAAGGCCACTCCTTTTCTGAATCAAAGAATAAAAAATAACAAACAACTGCCCGCCATACCAGGCATGTATGTCCCGGCACGGCAGGCAGCCCTATCACTCCTGTCACCTATCTTATCACAAAAAATGTATCATTACAATGAAATAATCACATCACCTTTGGCGCATTCCGGAAGCTCTTCTGCATCCAGGGAAATACTCAGTACGAAAGTTACATGATACTTTTCACCGATATTTTTCAATGTCATATATGTATCGGATATGTCAGCCCCCTCCAGGCATGACAGCTTTAAAAAGCTATCCAGGTACATGGTTTCCAAATCGTGATCTTGGGAAATGATACCGCAGATAAAACCTAAAAATCCTTCATTGTTTGTAATTGGGAATTCATTGACATTAATGAGACGAATCTTATTATTTAACTCATACATATGCTGGGCACTTTTATCCAGATATACGACAGTGCCGTTGGCCCCCTTGATTGCTGCATTGGCCATATCTAACAGATGTTTGGTCTTGCCTTTACCCTTTTTTCCTGCAATAATCTGAACCATACGAATCTCCTCCTTGAGTTATATATGTTGTATAAAAAATCAATTAAGATTACTCTAATTATAGTATAACTTCATAGAAAGCGCAATCACTATTTGACGATTTTAGAAATTATATTTGCCATATTGTCATAAAGATGCGGACGGCTGTCCGCCTTCAATACAACCGATATATACTCCTTGTCAGAGTCATCCCGTGAAGCCATAATCAGGCAATACCCTGCCGCCTTGGTGGTGCCTGTTTTTCCCCCAAATACTTTGAGGCCGTCAGGCGTCTCCCTCTCGCCTGTCATGAACCAGTTTCCGCCCTTCCAGGTTTTTGTTACAGGCTCGCTGTTCTTATTGTGGTAATTGGCCGTATAGGCCGTAGTACCCACGATCTGGCGAAATGCAGGATACTTCAGCGCCTCGTTGAAAATAAGATACAGATCGTATGCGGTCGTGTAATGATCCGGGTCATTCAGCCCGTGTGGATTGACAAAATGGGTGCCTGTGGCGCCAAGGCGCAGAGCCTCCTCATTCATCATATCCGCAAAAGCATCGATACTTCCCGCAATATGGACTGCTATGGCTGCCCCCGCGTCATTTCCGGAGGGAAGCATAAGACCATAGAGCAGCTGTTCCAATGTCAGGGTATCGCCCGGCTCTATACCGCACAGGGTGGCGCCGGATTCTGTGATCACGGCATCCTCCGTCACATGGACGCGGGAATTCAGGTCACCTTCCTTGATTGCCACCAATGCTGTCATCACCTTGGTAACGCTGGCCGGATACAGCTTTTCAAATGCCTCTTTGCTGTACAGGACTTCCCTGTCGCTGATATCGAACAGGGCCGCTGCCTCGGATGTGGCAAAATCAGCATCAAACCCGCTCTCGTCCGTAACCACGCACAGGTCGGATGCAAACGCATCCGCAAAACGCGCGGGCGCCGCTCCCTCATCCAGGGCCGGAATACGCTCCTCCAGAACATAGGCATCTTCATATCCGGCAGAACATCCGCTTACACAGACAGATACACCTAAAAAAAGCGTACACAAAAGGGCAGATGCCCGTCTTCTGCCTTTTAATCTGCCCCAAACCGTCATTACCTGGCAACCTCCCGCCATTCCATGTCACCTCTGTCCAGAGCCTTGATCAAAAGCTCCGCGGATGCCAGGTTGGTGGCCAGGGGAATATTATAGATATCACACAGACGTACCACATTGTTTACATCCGGCTCATGAGGTTTTGGATTGTTGGGATCCCTTAAAAAGATGACCAGATCCATCTCGTTGTGCTCAATCTGGGCAGCCATCTGCTGCATACCGCCTAAATGGCCGGCAAGATACTTGTGGATATTCAGATTGGCAACCTCCTCGATCAGTCTTCCCGTGGTGCCTGTGGCGTACAGGGTGTTCTTGCTGAGAATCCCCCTGTAGGCGATGCAGAAATTCTGCATCAGTTTCTTTTTTGCGTCATGTGCAATCAAACCAATTGTCATATTATATAACCCTCCTTGGATTAGAAATGTCTTGTCTCTCTTTGAAGTCCTACGTTCAGCACCAGCCCCATACCGATGAAGATACTGATCAGGGAACTGCTTCCAAAACTGATAAAAGGAAGCGGAAGCCCCGTGTTAGGGAAGATACCAGTGGCAACCGCAATGTTGGCAAATGCCTGGAACGCGATCAGCGTTGCCATGCCCACACACAGAAGCCTGCCGGATAGATCCCTTGCCCGGCCAGCCAACATAAGACATTCATATACTATCAGTAAAAACAGTACGATCACTATCACACAGCCTATGAATCCCAACTCCTCACCTATTACGGCGAAAATGAAATCCGTCTGCTCTTCTGACAGGAAATTACCATTTTTTACAGAAGCAATCGTAGTATTAAACAGCCCCTTGCCTTTTAACTGACCGGAGCCGATGGCAATAATGGAATTGTTCTGCTGGTAGCGGGCCTCACCATACTGATCCGGATAGAACCATGCCAGGATACGGCCTGCCTGATATTCCTTAATAAAAGGGATCATTCCATGGAGCAGCAGGTAAATGAACGTAGCAACCATGGGAATGGTTACAGCAAGGGTTCCCATGATCCACTTATAACTGATGCCGCTGGCAAATACAATTCCCAGTATCATCACCATGATCACAAGACAGGTAGACAGATTCGGCTGCTGAAATATGAGTGCTGCCGGAGCTGCGAACAGGACGGCAGCAATCACAACAGTACTGACCTGATTGATCTTTTCCTGATATTTCATGAAATACCAGGAAAAAGTCACAATCAGGCCAATCTTTACAAATTCCGATGGTTGTAACTGGCCGAGTACCGGCACTTCAATCCAGCGTTTTGCATTGTTGACTACTTTGCCCCATATCAGCACAGCCACCAGACTGGCGATACATACGCCGTAAATAGCTATGCTGAAATTTAATATCTTATGGTAATCAATGAGTGACAACCCTATAGCCACTGCGAGTCCCACCAGGACCCCCATCAGCTGCTTGTTGACTGCGTCTGCGTCCAGATTAGTGGCACTTCTTATGACAAGTATGCCGATGACGTTAAGCGCAATCATGTAAAATATCAGCCGAAAGTTAAAATGTCTAAAATCATAATCCAAAAACATCTAATATAGCCCCTTATTCGATATGGAACGAATCGGTATGTTGGCATGAAGCACAGGCAGGGTCCGGCCGCTGCCGGAAAGAGGACTGTCTGTTTCCATCTGTATCTGGACGTTGTCCTTTTCTATCTCCATATATTTTGAAATGACGTGAATCACATCATTTTTTATCATCAGTATCATCTCCGGTGAGCAGCCTGCCTTGTCGGATACCAGCAAAAGCTTAAGCCGCATCTTAGCTGTCTCTCCGGAACGCCGGGTGTGAAACCTTAAGAACCATCTCACCTTGACACCATCCCTTCTAAGCACGCCTTAATATACTGCGCAGTCTGGCAAATATAGTCTCAGCCTGTCCGGGATTGGTCATAGGAACACTCTCTCCCAACAGCCTTCGGCAGATGTCCAGGTAAGCCTGTCCGGCCGAGGAGCCCATACCCACTAACGGTTCTCCCTGGTTGGTCGATACAACGATATTCTCGTCATCAGGAACTGCTCCGATAATGTTTACTGCCAGAATGTCCGTCACATCGCTAAGGGACATCATGTCCCCCCTCCGGACCATGTCAGACCGTATCCGGTTGACGATCAGATCCACTTCATCCAGCTCCGCATGTTCCAGAAGACCAATGATACGGTCTGCATCGCGGATCGCGGATACCTCGGGGGTGGTTACCACCAGGGCGCGGTCCGCGCCGGCGATGGCGTTGTAAAATCCCTGTTCGATACCGGCCGGACAATCAAGCAGTATGTAATCAAACTCTTCCCTCAGGTCGTCCACCAGCTTAATCATCTGCTCCGGGTTCACAGCAGTCTTATCCCTTGTCTGCGCAGATGGCAGCAAGTAAAGGTTTGGATATCTTTTGTCTCTTATCAGGGCCTGCTTCATACGGCAGTTGCCTTCCACCACGTCTACAAGATTGTAGACAATGCGGTTCTCCAGTCCCATGACCACATCCAGGTTGCGCAGGCCGATATCAGTATCGATCAGCACTACACGTTTACCCAGTATAGCCAGTCCTGTTCCCACATTGGCAGAAGTAGTCGTTTTGCCTACCCCGCCTTTTCCAGAAGTAATCACAATGACCTCACTCATAATGAAATCCTCCTGAAAATTACTTTACCTTCCTATTGTACATTAAATTTCGTAAATTTACCAGTATTTTTTTGGCATTAAGCAAAATTTAACATATTGTTTAGGAATGTTTTTTTGAGCGGGCGAACCTGGATCTCTCCATTCTCCACAAAAGCAAGCATCGGTCCTCTTCCTAAACGCTTGTTCCGCTCATTGAAACGGCTGCTGATATCGCTGATGCGTATCTGCAGCGGCGCCATCTCAAAGGCCATGATCACGGCGTCCAGATTGCCCGCCACTCCGGCTGTCACGGTACCCCTTAGATCACCCAGGATAATGACATTGCCTTTGGCAGTCACCCGTGCCCCATGGTCCACATCGCCAATGATGATGATGCTGGCTTCTGATTCCAGGCAGTCTCCCCTTCGCAGTGTTCCGCGGTAAAACTGCCCGGTCTGGGAGCTCAGCTCCATCAGCTTATCATTCAGTGCTTTCTCACAACGTTCAATCCGCTCCGCATCCGTGTCCAGAAGACAGAGCACCTCGATCTGTGAGTTTCTCGTAATCGTATCAACAATCTCGAATTCCTCCGCCGCAGTAAGGATACGCCCTTCCAATGTAAGGGTCATCTGGACTGAACCCCAGAACCTGGCGCTTTCGCTGAATTTCTTCCCGATGGCTTCCACTAACTCGCCAAAGGGAAGGTCCGGGTCCAGGATCACGGTCATGCCCGCCTTACTGCTTTTGATTACTACCGCATTGTGCATACAATCACCTCTTTTGCTGGTTTAGTCACCAATATTTACATTTGATACACCTAATGCTCCGGAATCAAGGATCTGATCCAGGGTCGTATATCTATAATAATACTCATACACCTTTTTGCCAAGGGTTGCCGCGTTGGTTCCTGCATAACCGTAAGGAATATTTACTGTAACAGCAATCTCGGGATGGCTGTAAGGTGCAAAGGATACAAAGAAGGCATGGTTGGATCTGGTCCTGTCCTCCTGGGCAGTACCTGTTTTGCCTGCAACCTCCACCGGGAGGTCTGAGAAAATGCTCTTGGCAGAGCTGTCCGTGATCACCCGGCGCATACCGGTCTGGACCGCGTTCCATGTGGAGTCCGAAGCCTCAATGTGGGAACTTGCAGTGGGCGCGTAATCCGTGATCAGGTTGCCGTTGGAGTCCGTGAGCTTATCCAGAAGGCTCAGTTCAAATACGGTCCCTCTGTTGGCAATGGCCGCCACATAGCGGGACAGCTGCACGTTGGTGTAGGAATGGGTGCCCTGTCCCATGGCGGAACGCTCAGGGTCCTCCGTGGAGATCTGAGGTTCATTTTCCGGGATCTCCACTCCCGAGGTGTGGTCCAGTCCAAACATGGCCGCATATTTGTGCAGGGTATCCAGTCCCTGCTCCGGTGAATAGGTGCCGTCAGGTTTGATACAGAGCCTGTGGGCCAGTTCCGCAAAGAAATAGTTACAGGAGTTCTGTATGCCCTCCTCTATGTTCTCGCCGCCATGCCGTCCCGGATAAATCCAGCACTTGATGGGATTGGAAACCTGGTCGTAAATACCGGTACACTCAACGGTATCCTGAAGTCCGATCACACCTTCCTCCAGGGCAGCCACCGCAGTGATGGGCTTAAATGTGGAACCCGGGGCCTTCTGGGCCTGGGTGGCATTGTTGTACAATGGTTTGGACATATCATCCTGGAGCTGGGCAAAGTACACAGCATCCACGCTGCCCGACATCAGGTTATTATCATAACTGGGATAAGTTACAAGGGCTTTTACCTCCCCTGTCCGCACATCCGTGACCACGACCCCGGCCGTACAGGGGTCCAAGGCCAGCTGGGCCGGCGTCAGGTCCAGGTTAGAGATCTTTTCCCGGATAAACTGGAACGCATAGGTGCTGTCTCCTGTCCTGAGGGCCGCTATCTCCTGGGGATTGTTCTCCAGCACGCCCTGTGAAAAGAGGGCCAGGCACAGCTGGTTGCCGGTGATCACCTCGTCATTTACAAGATAGCGGAACATACGCTTGGTAAACTTGTTGTCAGTTTTCAGGGACTCGATCACATAATCCACCAGCTGGCCAAAGATATCGTCCGCATCGGAATACTTGCTGGATACATCCAGCCGTGTGGTATCCACCCAGCTGCCGGCAATTCCGCTGTAGATATAATCCCTTAAGCTGATGCTCCCCTCTTTCCATGCCTGATACTCCGGCGAGGACTGGTCGATCCTGTCCTTTTGGATGATACCGATGGAGGAATCCGACAAAAATGTATAGATATAGTTCATGTAAGTGGACATATCCTTTGGCAGGTCGTTCATGGCCATGGCGTGTGCACTCATAAGCTCGTTGCGGATATTGGTCAGGATCTGGTCCCTGGATGTCACATAGGTGCTGTATATTTCCTTTTCAATGTCCGAGGCATCCTCCCTGGCCATATCCGGAAGGGACAGGACATTGTTGTTGATCAGCTGATAATACGCATCCTTTACAGGTATCTTTTTCTTGGAGGAGTCCGCTGTGGTCAGCGGGTCCACGTCCTCATTCCTCAGCCAGTAGGTGATGATACCGGCCAGCTGCTGTTCGATCAGCTTGTAGGTGGCGATCTGAAGGTCCCTGTCAATGGTGAGATAGACATCATCCCCAGCCTTGGCATCTGTTTTTTCAATGATCTCACGGGGGCGTCCCATATTATCCACATACATCCTGGAGTATCCCTTTTCACCCTGAAGCTCCAGCTCCATGGATTTTTCAATCCCCGTACGCCCCACAATATCGTTCAGGTCATATTTCTTAGAGTCCTGGGGAAGCCCGGCGGCCTCATCGGTGTGGCGCCACTGTTCGTTGAGTTCGTCCAGCTGGTCTTCCTGGACCTTGCCTGTATAGCCAATGATGGGGGCAAAGAACAGACTGTCGTTGTATTTGCGGACAGAGGACTGTTCCACGGAAACACCCTTTAAGTCGGCAATGTTTTCATTGATCTCGGTCATGGTTTCATTGCTGATGCCCACAGCCACCGTGGTGGTCTCGTATTTCTGGTATTCGGTCAGTTTCATGGTGTAAATGATGTTGACCATGTCAAGGGCGATCTTATCCGGAAGGATCAGGGCATTTCCCTTATCATCCTTCATCTTGTCCAGTTCATAGCTGTGCTTTTTTGTCTCAAATGCCTCCCTGGCCGTGATATTCCTGGGATATTTCCCCTTGGGGTCGTCCAGCTCCGCGCTGGATGAACGGCCGTAAAAGTTCAGGAGGAACCTGGTCTTGGCAGACTCGGAGGTGGAAGTAAAGATCATCTCTCCGTTCTGGTCCATGGCCACCTCAAACTTGCCCTCCACGGTTTCTCCCCGCCGTTCCAGTATGGTTACAAGACGGTACAGCATCTTATTGCGGTCAGCAGGCCTGGAGTAATCTCCCGTGTCCTGGATGACTACGGAATATGCCAGTTCATTGTAAGCCAGCTCATATCCGTTGCAGTCATAAATCTTACCCCGGGTGCCTGGGGTATCCACGCTTCTCTCCGTCTTCTGCATATATTTTTCCTGGTAGTCGCTTCCGTCCAGGATCTGCATCCGGAACAGTTTCCCCACCAGGCCCGCAAACATTACGGTAAATATGACAGAAAGGGCAAAAAGCCTGGAACTGAACAGCTTTTTAAAAAATTCCTGTACGATCTCCAAAAGTTCTTCAAACAAGATTCTTGTCTCTCCTTTTTCCTATATCTTCCACGCGTCTGCTGGCAGATAAGAACAGCCGGTAAATCAAAAGGGTGGTCACCGCCGTGAAAATGATCTCGGGCAGCATGATATTCCTGAAATAATAGGGAAGGTTCAGCCTTCCCCGTATCAGGAAACGGAATACATAAACGTACATGCTGTACCACAGCCCGTTCACAATACTTAAGATCAGGGGCAGGGTAATGTAGTCCTCATAGTAATATTTGGTGAAAATACCGTTCACATATCCGATATAAATATAGATCAGGGTATAGAACCCAAAGGGGCCGCTGTAAAAAAGGTCTAACAGCAGTCCTGATAATATGCCGTAAAGCATCCCCGCATTCTTTCCATGGATAAACCCAAAGGAGAATGTGAGGATCAAAAGCAGATTAGGCGTTGCGGACAAAAACGGAAGTAAAGGGAATACGCAGTTCTGCACCGTAAATGCCAGCACAATAAACAATATATTGATAAGAACCTGTTTTACCTTTGCATGAATCACTGGGCAGCCGCCTCTCCTGTATCTTTGATATCCGTGATGATCAATACCTCCTGCAGATTGTCAAAATCCGCAATGGGAATCAGATAGCCTGACTGGGTCAGGTGGTCCGGGTCAATGGTTACATCTGTTGCATACCCAATAAGGATTCCGGGCAGGAACTTGGAACTGATATTGGAGGTGATAATCTGGTCCCCGTCCCGCAGCTGGGCATCCTTTGAAAAATCGGTGAGCTTCAGCTTCCCCTCCTCGTACAGGGTCAGATCCCCTGCCACGATACAGGTATAGGAGGAATCCAGCTTCATGGCTCCCACGCGGCTGGAATCATCAATAATGGAACGGACCGTGGCATAATTAGCCCCCACATCCGTGACGATCCCCACCAGTCCTCCGTCAGCCACCACGTTCATATCCACAGCCACTCCATCCTTGGAGCCTTTGTTGATGCGGAAAACCTGGAACCATTTTTCTGAATCCCTGGCAATGACCCTGGCTCCGATTTTCTCATACTGCATATATTCCTGGTCCAGCTCATACAGCTGCCGTAAGCGGTCCAGTTCAAACTGCTCAGCCTGAAGACGGTTGTTGTCCTCTGTGAGCTGGGCCACCTGACTTTTTAATTCTTCGTTTTCCGCCAGTGCATCCTTCAGCGAACCGTAATCCCTTATTTCGTTATAGATTCCGGTGCCCACTGCATTGACCCCGGACTGGATGGGAATAAGGAAATATCCCACTCCTGTCCGCAGCGGTTCCATGATACCGTCTTTCAGGGAGGTGATGCAGATCATCAGCACGCACAGTACCGTGAGTCCCGTAAGTATATATTTGCTGTGTTTAGATTCCATGGATTAACTTCCTCTTACAATATTTTCTGTTCGCGGAAACTGAGGTAACACCTGTCTCCGATGACGATATGGTCGATAAGGGTAATACCGATCAGGGCTCCTGCTTCCTTTACACGCCCGGTGAGCATCCGGTCTGCTCTGCTTGGCGCCGGGTCTCCGCTGGGATGATTGTGCACCAGCACCATGGACACGGCGCAGCAGCGGAGCGCTTCTATGAGGATCTCACGGGGAGTGGTGACCGATGCGTTCACGGTTCCCCTGGAAATAAGATGGTCTTTGATCAGAACCTGTTTGGTGTTCAGGAACATGACCCTTATTTCCTCCTGCTCCAGGTGGCGCATATCTTCCATATAATAATCGGAAATCTCCTGGGGGTTCCCAAAGGAAATGGGATTGACCCGGGCTCTTCTCTTCCAGATCCGTCTGGAAAGCTCGCCGATACATAAAAGCTGTACCCCCTTCACTTTCCCCACGCCTTTGATCTTCATAAAATCATTCAGGGAATGATGCAAAAGCCCCAGCAATCCGTCACCGGGACTGCCAAGGGCCAGAAGCTTTTCTGACAGGGCCAGGGAAGACTGGTCCCTGCTGCCTGTGCGTATGATAACTGCCAGAAGCTCTGCATCTGTCAGGCCCTCCGGGCCATGGCAAAGACATTTTTCATAGGGACGGTCCATACTGGGCAGATCCTTCATTCTTATTCTTTCCATCTCTCTCCTAACTACGCACCTCTCCAAGTACAAAGTTAAGAAAATAGAGCTGTTTAAATAAACCGGTAAATGATCAGGGCCACAGCGATTCCGATTATGCTGGCCATGGTGATCTTGATGGTAAGTCCAAAGGTGATGACCAGAATCCCGAAATTGATGACCAACGGGGAATCCAGTCCAAAGGATTGTCCGAAATTCAGCCATTCAAGCCAGGGCACCCCCTCGGCCAGCTGTCCCATAAAGCCGCCCAGCACAATACCTGCCAGGAGCATGATCAAAAGTATCCAGAAATTCTTGTAATGCATGTACCTTGTCCTCCGGTCTACCTAATTAGTATATATTACCATAAGTCCTTTAAAGTGTCATCTTAAAATTTTCAAAACACCGTCATCCAATAATTGCTGCAAAGATTTAAGGATTCCCAGCTTTGCATGGTACCAGGTCAGTCCTCCCTGGAAATATACAGCATAGGGCGGCTTAATGGGACCGTCCGCGGAAAGCTCAATGGAGGATCCCTGGACAAACGCTCCGGCAGCCATAATGACCTGGCTGTCATATCCCGGCATATCCCATGGCTCCGGCGTTACATAGCTGTCCACGGGCGCGGCTGCCTGGATCCCCTTGCAGAAGGCAATGACACCTTCCGGTGTGCCAAAGGTAATGGCCTGGATAATGTCATGGCGGGACTCATTGCTGTCAGGAACCACCTGAAATCCCAGGCGTTCATAGATATTGGCGGCAAATACAGCGCCCTTTAAGGCGCCTGCAACAACCGTGGGGGAAAGGAACAGGCCCTGGTAAAGCTGCTGGTTGATCCCCAGGCTGGCGCCCACCTCTTTTCCAAGTCCGGGAGCGCTGAGACGGTAGGATGCCCTGTCCACACATTCCTTTGTTCCCACAATATAGCCACCGATGGGGGCCAGGCCTCCGCCCGGATTCTTGATCAGGGATCCCACGATCATGTCGGCTCCCACATCCGTAGGCTCTTTTTCCTCCACAAACTCTCCATAGCAGTTATCTACCATGCAGATCACATCCGGCCTGATCTCTTTGACAAAGGAGATCAGTTCACCGATCCTGTCCACGGAAAGGGTGGGACGTGTGGCATATCCTTTGGAACGCTGGATGGTTACCAGCTTTGTCCTGGGATTCATTGCCTTTGCGATCCCGGCAAAGTCAAAGCTTCCGTCCTCAAGAAGGTCCACCTGCCTGTAGGTCACCCCGTATTCCTTAAGGGATCCCACGGAATCGCGGATGCCGATCACTTCCTCCAGGGTGTCATATGGTTTGCCCACCGGGGATAAAAGCTCATCTCCGGGGCGGAGGTTGCCTGATAAAGCCACGTGCAGCGCATGGGTACCGCTGATCAGCTGGGGGCGCACCAGTGCGCTTTCTCCATGAAATACGCTGGCATATACATCCTCCAGGGTGTCACGGCCCAGGTCATTGTATCCGTATCCGGTGGTCGCGGCAAAGTGAATGTCGCTGACCCGGTTATCCTGCATTCCCTTGATAACCTTCATCTGGTTATACTCGGCAATGGCGTCAATCCCTTCAAACCGCTCCTTCAGCCCGGCTTCCACTTCCCTGCCAAACTCCATTACCTGGGGGCTGATGCCCAGTTCCTTATACATCCCTTGTAAACTTTTTATGTCCATTTTATATCTTATCTCCAATCCGTCTGATCCGGCTGTTATTATTTTATAAGTGTTTTCTCCCGCGCCAGTTTGTCATTATATCACAATCCCCTTCGCCCTGCAATCCTCTATTATCTGATCCAGCAGCCGGGAAGTATTGTTTTCAAATTCAGGCAGGTTCAGCCACCGCACATCCCTCTCCCGCTTAAACCAGGTCAGCTGGCGCTTGGCAAAATGTCTGGTATCGCGTTTTAGTATATACACAGCCTCATCCAGGCTTACGCGGCCTTCCAGGTAATCCAGGATCTCTTTATAGCCAAGTCCCTGCATGGAGGTCTGTCCACGGCGGCACCCCAAGTCCCTGAGCTTGTTTACTTCTTCAATAAGACCGTTTTCCATCATCTGGTCCACTCTGCGGTCAATGCGTTCATAGAGCAGGGAACGGTCCGTATTCACTACATAGTATAGGAAGTTATAGGGGGATTCCCTCTTACGTTCCTGCTCGTTGTGAAGGGATATCTTTTCCCCGGTGATCCTGAAATACTCTATGGCCCGTATGACACGCTTTAAATTGTTGGCATGGATCTGGCCGGCCGCCTCAGGATCCACCTCCTGCAGCATGCTGTGGAGAAGATCCGGCGCCGCCTCTCCTGCTTCTTCTGCCAGGGCTTCCAGTTCACTGCGGACAGGGCTTGCTTCGTCATTTTCCCGAAAGTCGATATCATATAGGAGGGCCTGGATGTAAAAGCCCGTGCCTCCTGCAACAATGGGCACATGTCCGTGGCTGTAGATTTCCGTCAGCGCCTCTTTGGCCAAGTGCTGAAATGTAACCACGTTAAAGTCCTGGTCCGGATCCAGCACATCGATCAGATAATGGGGAATCCCATCCATCTCATCTGGCGTGATCTTGGCTGAACCGATATCCATGTGGCGGTACACCTGCATGGAATCAGCGCTGATGATCTCCCCGCCAATGGCCTTGGCCAGCTGAATGGACAGGGCTGTTTTCCCCACAGCGGTGGGACCGGTGAGAATAATGAGAGGCTGTTTCATTGGCTGTTTCATTTGCAGCTGTTTCATTTTCCGCAGCTCCTTTCGTTGTCAGTCTACACAATTCGCTTGAACTTCTTTTCCAGTTCATATTTTGTCATGGAAATAATGGTGGGCCTGCCGTGGGGGCATGCGTAGGGATTGTCCAGCTGCAGCAGCTGGTCAATAAGTTCATTGGCCTCCGCGGCGGACAGGGAGTGATGGCCCTTGACCGCAGCCTTACAGGACATGGAAGCCACCCTCTCGTAGATGATATCAGGATTGTGCACCGAGATATCATCGGAAAGCCCGTCTATCATTTCGATCAAAAGTTCCTTCTGGGCAATGGAAAACAGGTTGGCAGGAACGCCGCGCACTGCATATTCCCGGCCTCCAAAGGGTTCTATCTCAAATCCCATTCCTGTAAAATAACTCATGTATCTGCTTAACAGGACCTCCTCGTTCATATTCAGTGTGAGGATAATAGGCGGTTCCACCATCTGTGTGTCGTATTGCCTTGTTTTTAAGGTCTTTATGGTTTTTTCATAGAGTACCTTTTCATGGGCCGCGTGCTGGTCAATAATAAAAAGCTGCTCATTGTACTCCACCATCCAGTAGGTGTCAAACAGCTGGCCAATGAGTTTATGCCTCAGTCTGGCCTTGGGATCCAAAAGCTTTCCGTCAAACAGGTCCAGCTGCTCCGGCTCCTTTGGCGCCGGGGCATTGGACTGATCTTCTGCTAAAGTGGGGACTTGATCCTGTTTATCTCCAATATATTTGTTTGAAGTGGAGTCTGTTTTGTTGATATCCTGTAATTTCTCAGAAAAAGTGGAGGCAGTATTCTGAGTGGCGTTTGAATCCTTCATGGCATTGGCAGCAGCCTCCTGCTCCCGTTTTCGCACTTTCAGCCATTCCGGCATCAGTTCATTCACATAGGATGGCTTGGGCGGAGGTGTCCGGGCATAACTGGCAGATGAGGAAGCCTTGTCCTGGGCTGCGGGCTGGGCGGCGCGGTTCATGGACTCGCGTCTTTTTACCTCAAACGGCTCGGGCCTGGGTGACAGCCGCTGGGCCAGGTCCGCGGCCTCCTTCTCCTTTTTTTCGGCGAGGCTCACCTCGGGTATCAGTTCCTTGTGGGCCAGGGCATCCGCCACCGCCTTGACCACTGCGCGGTAGACAGCTTCTCCGTCAGAAAAGCGCAGTTCCATCTTGGTGGGGTGGACATTCACGTCCAGAGTGTCCTGCTGTATGGTAAAATGCAGCATGGTGAAGGGATATTTGTGCTGCATCATAAAGGGCTTATATGCCTCTTCTATGGCTTTTGAAATCACGCTGCTGCGGATATAGCGTCCGTTGATAAAGTAGTTTTCATAGTTGCGGTTGGATCTGGCGATCACCGGCTTTCCGATAAATCCAGACACTTGGATATCGCCCTCCTGGGCGTTTACGGCCAGAAGATTGGATGTGATCTCACGTCCGAACACGGTGTAGATCAGGTCTTTTAAATTATGGTTTCCTGAGGTGTAGAGCTTGTTCTGATTGTTTTGTATAAAACGGATGGAGATATCAGGGTGGGACAGGGCGATCTTTTCCACCACGGCAGCCACATGGGCCCCTTCTGTCATGGGGGTCTTTAGGAATTTTTTCCTGGCCGGGGTGTTATAGAACAGATTGCGGGCAATGATGGTGGTTCCTTCCGGCGCTCCGATCTCCTCCAGCCCACGTTCCGCTCCTCCCTCAATTTGGTAACGCGAGCCTGTCAGGCTGTCGCTTGTTTTTGAGATCAGTTCTACCTGGGCCACTGCGGCAATGCTGGCAAGAGCCTCACCTCTGAAACCAAGGGAGGAAACAGTGAAGAGGTCCTCCACGGATCTGATCTTGCTGGTGGCGTGGCGCAGAAAGGCCAGGGCGATCTGGTCCCTGGGGATACCGCAGCCATTGTCCGTCACCCGGACCATGGAACAGCCCCCGTCCTTAATCTCTATGGTCACGGCAGTGGCCTAGGCATCAATGGCATTTTCAAGAAGTTCCTTTACCACGGAAGCCGGCCGTTCGATTACCTCTCCTGCCGCTATTTTGTTAATGGTGCTTTGATCTAATACAGTAATGTTGGCCATATGGTATCCTTTCCGTCAATGCTTTTGTATGTTATATGGGTTTGTAGTGTACGTAACCCTAAAAACGCCGGCCCCAAGTTACTGGAGGGCCGGCTCCTTAATCATTCGTTTTTGCAGGGGTGAACTTTCTGACCCGTACCCACTTCACTGCCTTTCGTTTTACAAATCCATCAAACCTTCCAGAAGATGTACGGTCATGGTCCCCTGTTCCGTATCCACATCCAGGATGCAGTCCTTGATGGCGGGTATTAACAGCTCCCTGCCGTTTTTCATCTCTACCACATAAACGTCATTGGCGCCTGTTTCCAGTACGTCCTTCAGGACGCCAAGGGCTTCCCCGTCCTCTGTAAGCACCTGAAGTCCTATGAGGTCTGTGATAAAGTATTCATCCGGTCCCAGTTCCACCGCATGGTCCCTGGTAATGAGCAGGTCTTTGGATTTGTATTTTTCAATATCATTTATATTGTCATATCCCTTGAATTTGAGAATGACCATGTTTTTAAAATACTTCACCTGTTCAATCTCAAGAGGTATCTGTTCTTTTCCTGTGTCAAGTATAACTTCTTTTAATTCGTTAAAGCGTTTGGGGTCATCTGTTGTGGGAAATACCTTTACCTCTCCCCTCACTCCATGGGTAGATGTGATAACGCCTACTCTGAGCATGTCTTCCATATAATATATAACCTTTCTCACCTAGCAAGAAACAAACCGCCAGCCCAGGGGCCGGCGGTCCATCAATTACTGAATCTCAACAATTACTTTCTTGTCTTCTTTGGATGCAGCGGCCTTGACTACGGAACGGATTGCTTTTGCGATCCTGCCCTGTTTGCCAATGACCTTGCCCATATCGGCAGGAGACACCTTAAGTTCGATCAATGTATCTTCGCCCTTCATTGATTCGGTAACGACAACTTCATCTGGGTTATCGACCAGTGCTTTCGCAATCACTTCGACTAATTCCTTCATCTCTCCACCTCATTTGAGTCTTACTGAATGCCGGCGATCTTTAAGAGTTTTCCAACAGTCTCAGTAGGCTGTGCGCCTGTTGCGATCCACTTCTTAGTCGCTTCCTCGTCAAACTTGATTACGCTTGGTTCTCTGGTTGGATCATAATAACCGATCTCCTCGATGAACTTTCCATCTCTTGGGGATCTGGAATCAGCAACTACGATTCTATAGAAAGGAGCCTTCTTCTGTCCCATTCTTTTTAATCTCATCTTTACTGCCATGTGATTTTCACCTCCTTGTGATTTGTTCTTATATTAGACATACAGGATATCCTGTTTGACTAGCTTAATGTATTGTGTTACCTGGGCCTTAAAATGGAAATTTCATCTTACCGCCCATAAGTCCGCCAAGACCGCCGAAGCCGCCCCGCTTTTTGCCGCCGCCCATAAGGCCGGGCATCTGTTTCATCATCTTCTTCATCTGGTCGAACTGTTTGACCAGGCGGTTGACTTCACTGACCTCCACGCCTGCGCCCTTGGCAATGCGCTGCTTTCTGGAGGGGTTCATCAGGTTGGGATTGTCCCTTTCCTCCTTGGTCATGGAAAGGATAATGGATTCCACCCTGCGCATGGATTTCTCGCCCTCATCCATATCCACACCGGAGAGCTGGCTGCCCATGCCCGGCATCATGGAGAGGATACTTCCCATACCGCCCATCTTTTTGATCTGCTGCATTTGGGTCAGGAAATCATTATAGTCAAATTCCGCTTTGCGCAGCTTCTGGCTCAGTTCCCTGGCCTGCTCTTCATCTACCTCGGCCGTTGCTTTTTCAATCAGGGACTGGATATCTCCCATTCCCAGGATCCTGGAAGCCATGCGGTCCGGATAGAACTGCTCCAGATCGGACAACTTCTCGCCCATACCAACATATAGGATCGGTTTCCCTGTGACAGCGCGGATGGAAAGCGCCGCACCGCCTCGGGTATCGCCATCCAGCTTTGTGAGGATGACACCGTCAATACCAATTTTTTCATTAAATGTGCCGGATACGTTGACCGCATCCTGTCCGGTCATGGCGTCTACCACCAGTATGGTCTGGTATACGTCCACATGATCCTTAATCTCCACCAGTTCTTCCATCATGCCTTCGTCTATGTGAAGGCGGCCGGCAGTATCCAGTATGACCAGGTTCATTCCGTTCTTAGCCGCATGCTCCACAGCAGCTTTGGCAATGTCCACCGGTTTATTCCTGTCCCCCATGGTGAAGACAGGGACGCCGACTTTCTCTCCGTTGATCTGCAGCTGTTTAATGGCCGCAGGACGATATACATCGCAGGCTGCAAGAAGAGGCTTTTTGCCTTTGGCTTTCATCTTGCCCGCGATCTTGGCCGTGGTGGTGGTCTTACCAGCACCCTGAAGGCCTGCCATCATAATGATGGTGATCTCGTTGCCCGGTTTCAGGGCAATCTCCGTGGTTTCGGAACCCATGAGCTTTACCAGCTCTTCCGTTACGATCTTGATAACCGTCTGTCCGGGGGTCAGACTGCCGAATACATCTTCCCCAACCGCCCGATCCTGAACCGAGCTGACAAACTGCTTTACTACCTTGAAACTCACATCTGCCTCAAGCAGGGCCATCTTAACTTCCTTTAAAGCAGCTTTTACATCTGCCTCTGTCAGTCTGCCCTTGCCGCGCAGGTTTTTGAATACATTCTGTAATTTATCGGATAAGCTTTCAAAAGCCATGAATACCTCCTAAGGGCCGCACCGCTGCGGGTTACAGGGTGCCGGTGATTTCTCCCGACAATCTGCGGATCCGGCCGATCAGGGCCATATCTCCGGTTCGGGCACATTCGTCTGCCAGGTGTTCCACTTCCCTGGCCATATCCCGGATTTTCATGAATTTGGCCACCAGATGAAGCTTGGCCTCATATTCTTCCAGTATCTTGTCACATCGTTTCATCAGATCATGGACACCCTGACGGCTGATCCCCAGTTCTCCTGCTATCTCGCTGGGAGAAAGATCATTAAACACCACGTCCTCATACACTTTGCGCTGGTGTTCTGTCAGCAGTTCTCCATAAAAATCATACAGTAAACCTTGTTCCACAATCTTTTCCATTTCAACCACCTGTGATATCATACACGATGGCAGAAAGAATGTCAAGCATTTTTACTTGACATTCCCTGAAAGTTTTTATAAATTTTTATTTACCCGTTATAATGTACATTTTTACAGCCAGCATAGATAAAAATAGCGGCCAGGAGACAGATGACTGTCACGGAACGGTACAGCTGGCCATGGCCCGGATAAAACTGGGATCCGATCAGGCTGAACCCGATCCCAAACATGGCAACCATGATGGGAACCAGGGAGAAGAACAGGTATTTGCCCGTGGACATTACATTTTTCGGGGGGTTGCAGCGGGTCAGCTTGACGAGCGGCAGCCTTGCGAGACGGAAACAGGGACCAAAGGTAAATGAAGCCTGGTACGCGATCCCCTCCAGCCGGATCAGGGCATAAGTTTTCTCCAGTCTGATCGTTTCATAGTCAAGATGGTTCCTTTGGGCATAGATAGCGGTTTCCCGTGCAAAGTCAGTGGGGTTCAGGATCTCTTCCTGGGGTTCAAAATAAATGTACTGGCCATGAAGTTCCTTTTTAAACAAAATCCAGTCTTTTTTGATGTTCTGGAACAGGAAGCCCTGTTTTTCATCCTCATGGATCTCCTTAAGACACTGACCGATCTCCACGGGGCTCAGCTGTATTCTCTCTTCCAGACGGGTGCACATCTGCCCCATCTTTTTTAGCTGCTCCACCTCTCCATCGATCTGGCTGCGGCGCATCTGCATCATTTCCCCCAATCCTATGCGTCCCTCATAATAGCCGCGTATATCTTTTATGGGAATGCCAAGCTGCCTGAAAAGCTTGATCTCCAAAAGCCGTACAATGTCCTCCTCGCTGTAATCCCTGTACCGGTTTCCTTCCGTGCGCCCGGGCTCCAGCAGTTCTTCGCTTTCATAGTACCGGATGTTTTTTCGGTCCAGCCCGGTTCTGGCTTCTGCTTCTTTCATCTTCATACAACGCACCCTCCTTTCCTGGGATACATTGATTGTAAACTATACAGGAACTGTACAGTCAAGTATATTTTTGGAAATAATGGGGAAATGATAGAGAAATTTTTATAATCCCTTGTGATAGCCATAAAAAGCAGCCCGAAGCGGATCATTCCACCCCGGACTGTAAAATTATGGAATATTTAGTTGCTGTTGTAGTTGGGGGTCAGGACGATCTCTCCGCTGATGATCTTTTCCTTTGCCTCGTCAGTTGCTGCCTTTGCCTCATCAGTCGCCTTGCTGCTGTAAGGGGCGATACTGATAACGCCTTCCTTTAAACCGGGGTTTTCAAGTCCGCCGAAGGTGCCTGCATTGATGATGTCGATCTGGGAGGTGATCATGGTGGGGATACTTACCATAAGGGAGGTAAGGCACAGGTCGTCCTTTACCAGGGATGCCTGGTCGGAGGTATATCCGATACAGAACACACCCTTTTCCTCACATGCCTCAAATGCTCCAAGCCCTGTCTCATCGCAGGTCTGAAGGATCACGTCAACACCCTGCTCGATCATGGCCAGGGCGGTTTCTTTTCCCTTGGAGGAATCATTAAAGGTGCCGGTGATCACTGTTTTTACTTCCACGTCAGGTCTGGCTGCCTTTGCGCCTTCCACAAATGCGTTTTTATCGGAAGCCTGCGTGCTGTTGTCTCCGCCGCCGATGTAGCCGATCACGCCGCTCTGACTCTGCACTGCTGCCAGCACGCCGCACACGTATGCGCCCTCATACTCCTTGTAATCATAGAAAGCAATGTTGGATGGGGCTTCTTCGCCTTCAGGCGGGTTTCCTGTGATGAAGAAATATTTTTCAGGATAATCCTCAGCCACGCGGACGCAGGCGTCTCCGTACTGCACGCCGTGTCCGATCACAAAGTCATAATCCTCCTCGCAGTAGCTTCTGAAGGTGGACTCCATGTCAGCTGCCTGCACATCCTCTGTATAGGCGATCCCATAGCCCTGGGATTCCAGTTCCTTAAGGCCCTCATAAGCGCCCTGGTTCCAGGATTTGTCCGTGATAAAGCCTGGGAGAAGGATAGCAATCTTGGATACTTCCCCGGCAGCGGCTTTTTCACCTTGTTCCTGGGCTGCCTCTGTTTTTTCTGTTTCAGCTGCCTTGGTGGTTTCTTCTGCTTTGCTGCCGCAGCCTGTGATCACAGATGCTGCCATGGCGGCACACAGAAGAAGGGATACTACTTGTTTGCTCTTTTTCATAATTACGTCTCCTTTTGTATTATATTAATCCTGCCAAGCAGGTAAATAGGCCGGTTACCGGCTTTCCTTATTATATATTTGTCCCAGATACCGGGGAGCATGGATATTGCGTCCGAATATCACAAGACTGATGAGCGTCACCGCATAAGGAAGGGCCACAAAAAACTGGTACGGAAGGGGGGACCCCAGCGCCTGGAGCCGCAGCTGCAAAGCTTCCACCGTACCGAACATGAATGCGGCGCATACCGCAAACACAGGGTTCCACCTGGCAAGGATGGTGATGGCCAGACAGATAAAGCCGCGGCCCGAGGACATATTTTCCGTAAATGTCCCCACTATGCCGCAGGAAAGGAATGCGCCTCCGATGCCTGCCATAAAGCCGCTGAACATATAGGTGCTGTATCTGATCTTCACCACATTGATGCCGGCCGCGGCCGCGGCCCTGGGATTTTCCCCTGCAGCATCCACTTTAAGTCCCAGGTTGGTATATTTTAGCAGGAACCATACAAGGGCAGCGGCTATGAGCGCAATGTACACAAGTACATTGTGTTTGAAGAAAATGTCACCGATAAACGGGATGCGGGACAGAACAGGGATCTCAATATTCTTTAATATGTCCACTTTGATCTTATCCGTACTCACGCCATACACGGCCCTGTACAGGAAGTTAGTAAAGCCAAGGGCAAAGATATTGAACATGATGCCCACCACGGACTGGTCCTGCTTGCGGCTGACGCCCCAGAATGCGATGAGCAGGGCCCCGCACATTCCTGCCAGTCCTCCGGCCAGGATGCCGATGACTATACTGGATGAATGGTAAGCTGCCATAAAGGATATGAGGGCGCTTACCAGCATCTCACCTTCCAGGCCGATGTTCATCACACCGGAACGCTCTGACACCACGTCACCCACTGAACCGAATATCAACGGTACGCTCATGCGCACGCCTGCTGTAAAAAGAGGAACCAAAAATGCCGCTGTTAAGATCTCACTCATTTTTTCACCTCTCCTATTCTTTTGTCAGACTGTTTCTTTTTTCCCGCTGCTCCGAAAAAGCTGAAGCCCAGCAGGATGAACAGTACGATCAGGGCCTGGAGCACATTGAGGAACAGGGAGGAAACACCTGTTTTTACCTGCATGGTCTCCGCGCCCGAGGAAAGGGCTGCCAGAAGAATGGATGATACCAGGACCCCCACAGGGTGGAGCATTCCCAACAGCGCCGCCACCACTCCGTCAAATCCGTAGGAGCCGGCCAGGCCTTCCAGCAGACGGGTCTGGGTGCCTGCGATCTCAATGGCTCCGGCCACTCCTGCAAACGCACCGCTGACCAGCATGGCTGACAGATAATATTTTTTCTGGCTGATGCCTCCAAAGGCAGCGGCCTTGATGCTGCCGCCCAGGACCCTCAGTCGGTATCCGAAGCTGGTCTTTTTGATGACGATCCAGTAGATCACAAAACCGGCCAGGGCAATGAGGATACCCGCATTCATACGGGAACCTTCAAAGAGCTTTGGCAGTGTGGAAGCCACCTTGGCGGACTGGGGGATATTTCCCTTGGAATCCCTAAGAGGATAATAGACGCAGTAGCTTAAAAACTGCACTGCTATGTAATTCAGGAGCAGTGTTGTAATGATCTCACTGGCCCCGAACTGTGTCTTAAAAAAGCCTGCGATCCCGGCCCACAGTGCGCCGAATACGGCTGCGGTCAGGATTCCCAGGGGAAGCCACACGGGCCCCAGGCTTTTTGCAAGAGGGGAGATCCCCACAATGGTCATGCCGATGGCGCCCAGGCAAATCTGCCCCTCCCCGCCCAGATTGCTCAGCTTGGCCTGGAACGTAAAGGATACTCCCAGTCCCACGATCAGGATGGGCACCAGCTTTACGGAAATTTCTCCAATGCTTCTAAAGGAGCGGAAGGGCCGTACCAGAAGGTAATAATAGGCCTCCAAAGGGTCAACGCGGAGGATGGCGATAAAAATGCCTCCGATCAAAAGGGCGGCCAGCACGGCGGCCAGGGTAATGAGACATTTGACCGCTGTCCCGGCTTCCTGCATGGAATCAAGTAGTTTCATCTGCCGTCACCCCCATCATCATCATACCTACTTCCCGGACCGTGGTCTTTTCAGGAACCACCTCTCCCACGATCCTGCCCCGGTAAAGGACCACAATGCGGTCCGAAAGGGCAAACAGCTCCTCAAAATCCCCGGACAGGAGAAGGAGCCCCATTCCGTCTTCCCGTGCCTTAAGGATCTTTTCACGGATAAACCAGGTGGCTTTGATATCCAGCCCTCTGGTGGGATATGCACAGATCATGGCTTTCGGGTGTTTGCTCAGCGCCCTTGCCAAAATAAACTTCTGCAGGTTTCCGCCTGACAGGTTGGCGCTCCTGTCAGTGATCCCCCTGGCCCTTACATCAAAGTCGATCATGGCTTTGGCTGCCTGGGTCTTTATAAAGCGGTAATCCAGGAACCACCCCTTTTTAGGAGGTTTCCTGTTCCTTAAGATCCAGTTTTCATAGAGAGGGAAATCAGGCACACTGCCCACATAGTTGCGGTCAGCAGGGACATATGCAATGCCCTTATCAATAAAGTTCTTTGCATTTCTGGTGGAAACCTCCTCACCGTTGATCCGCACCGTGCCGCCCAGGGCTTTGCGGACTCCTGCCAGCACTTCGGCCAGTTCCACCTGTCCGTTACCCTCCACACTGGCGATTCCTACCACCTCTCCCGGGTACACGGACAAGGACACGCCGTTCAGGGTTTTGACTTTTCGGTCATCCTCCGCCTCCAGGTTCTCGGCGCAGATTACAGGCACCTGGTTTTCATGGCAGGTCTGTTTTTTGTCAAATTCAGGCGGATTCACTTCCTCTCCCACCATCATTCGCACAATGGTGGATTTATCCGCATCCCTGGTATCGATCTGACCTGTGACGCGCCCTTTGGTGAGCACTGTGATACGTTTGCTGATCTTCAGGACTTCGTCCAGCTTATGGCTGATAAAGATCACCCCTTTGCCCTCGCTGACCAGATTGGAAATGATCTCAAACAGGCCATCGCATTCCTGGGGCAGGAGAACCGCCGTGGGCTCGTCAAATATAAGCAGGTCCGCACCTGTGTACAAAAGCTTGAGGATCTCGACTTTTTGCTGCATGCCGATGCTCAGCTGCTCCACAGGGCTGTGAAGATCCACATCGATCCCGTATTTTTCCTTCAGATGTTCCAGGTTCTCTTCTATCTTCTTGCGGTTTGTAATAGAGAAGGTCCCCGCATCCCCCATCAGACCTATGTTCTCAATGGCCGAGAACACGTCCACCAGCATAAAGTGCTGATGGACCATGCCGATTCCATGACGCAGGGCGTCCTTGGGGGACTGGATCTTCACCGGGCTGCCAAAACGGCGGATTTCTCCCCTGTCCGGCTTATAGATCCCATAGATCACATTCATCAAGGTACTTTTGCCGGCGCCGTTTTCGCCTAGAAGGGCATGGACTTCTCCGGGATATACGGTAAGATTTATGTCCTCATTGGCTGTAAAGCTGCCGAATGTTTTTGTAATACCTTTTAATTCCAGTAATGGAGTCTGGTTGTCCATGGATGTTCTCCTGTTTATTTGCAATGTACTTTGCACCACAGTTCCTGTACCGGCGGGATCTGCTCCCTCATACCCGGGGCAAGGCGGCACCATATAATGCCTTTCACCGGTCTGGGAAATTCGTGGCGTGTCTCAATGATGCGCGTAGGGGTTACGATATAGTCAATGGCTGTATCATACTCCTCCACCGTAACATCCACGTCAGCAACCTGGCAGTCATGTCCGGCGCCAACGATAACGGAAGTTTCATCCACAATGCCCATGGTGTACAGCATGGCCCATTCCAGATCAAAGTAGCCGTGTCCCTTGCCAAAACGGATGCCGCTGGGGGTGATGGCGGAAGCGCCTGTGACCAGCATATCGATGTGGCCCACGGATTCCTTTAACTGCTCCAGTGTCTGGTGCTTCCAGTAACGGGAAACGCCGTCCAGCAAAGATGCGACCTCCTCTTTTCCTTCGGGGATAAACTCGGGTTTGATGAGGAAAAATCCCCGGGTGATCCCGTAGTTTGTCATGACCACGGTCTTTTTATCCCGGAATGCTGTTTCACGCAGTTTTTCCAGGTTATTGTCAGGGGTGATGAAGATCACCTTTGCATTTTTATACATATCTGTGGAGGCCAGCAGAGCGGCGCCCTTGTCACTGCCCTCGTAATCTGCTATAAACTCTGAAAATTCCCAGCTGAATTTGGAATCCGGCCTTGCAACTTTAAGTAACTCTTCCCAAATCTTAACCCTTGCTGTTTTTGCGTCCATCTTCATTTCCCCGCATTCTCCTTTGTGTATTTATTGTTTTTTCTCATATTGAGCATTCTTATTATTAACACAGCTAATATTAGTATGTTTTTCCATGTTTGTCAATATAAAATTAACACACAGATAAAATTGCACGGGGAGGGGGAATTATACCCTCTTCGGGCGCCGTGGTCCGGCCACGGTCCCCTTTCCCGGAACGTAAAAAATCCCCGGAAGCCTGTTGATCGGACACAGGTTTCCGGAGATTTCCGGTATTAAATGTTCAGTTCTCTTTTTCCAGCACGATTTCATAACTGCAGCTTCCGCTAAGCGACTTCTTTTCACCTGCAGGGCTGATGATCTGGATCAGCCTCCATCCATCGGCCGCTTCATTCATAATGATCTCTTTACAACGCTCAAAGGTCTCCAGATTGCCTGTTTTTAAATTCCCGTCAAATGGGACCTCCACAAATTTATAGTCAAATTTCCCCATAATAACAGCTCTTTCTCTTTTGATATTTGCCTTCATTATAAGAGAATGATTCATAAAGATGCTATTGGAATTTCAAAGGGGCATATAAAGATTGTATATAGATTCAGGAATCATTCCTGATTTCTCTACATAACCATATTGAGCACCAGCAGTTCTGCTATCCCCACCCCTGTCATGATCATGGATACGGCCGTCTTACATTTTAACTGGTCCTTTAAGTCCGTCAGGCCGAACATTCCGTTGAATACCCAGAATCCGCTGTCATTGAAATAGCTGAATGCAATGGCGCCGATACAACATGACTGCGCCAGGAGAATGGGGTTCACTCCCAAAACGCTGACCAGCGGGGCTGTCAGAGATGCGGCCGTGGTGATGGCCACGGTTGCAGACCCCAGGGCCAGACGCATAAGGGCGCCGATGATCAGGGGAATGAGGATGGCCGGTATGGGCCATGACACTACGGTGGCGCCCAGCACGTCACCGATCCCGCTGACCTTGATTACATTGCCCAGGGAACCGCCGGCACCTGTGATCAGCATGATCATTCCGGTGTCCTTGATGCTGTCGTTCATGATGCCCAGGAGTTTCTCCTTGTCGATCTTGGCGCCCAGGCCATAGACAGCCAGGGTGGTTCCGATACCCAGGGCTACGATGGGGGAACCTAGCAGACTGATGATGGTATATGCGGTTCCCTCCGGCATACCTGCAAAGTCAGCTATGGTCTTGGAGAGGATCAGCACCAGGGGGATAAGAATTGGGGCAAGGGACGGAGCCAGACCGGGAAGTTCCCTGGCATTCATGATCTCCTCCAGCTGGTCCATGGTCTTTAAGTATTCTTTTTTGTATTCCATGCGCTCAAATGTGCCGTCCTCATGGGGGATCTGGTAAATATTTCGTCCCACCCATTTGGCATACAGGATAGCTGCAACAAAGATCAGGATGGACATGCCGCTTCCTGCCAGGATCATCTGTCCTACGTCAATTCCCATCATTCCGGCGGCTGTCAGCGGACCCGGTGTGGGGGGAACCATTACATGGGTGCACTGCAGGCCGCAGGCCAGTGCCAGCGCCAGCCCGACCACGGACTTGCCGGTGACCCTGGACATGGCTTTACACAGGGGGGCAAAGATCACAATGGCAGAGTCCGCGAATACGGGAATGGAAACCAGCCATCCCGTGATCCCCAGTGCCCACTCCTCCTTTCCCTTGCCGATCAGGCGGATGAACGTGTAGGCAAGGCGTTCTGCAGCGCCTGTCTTTTCCAGGATACCGCCCATCATGACCCCAAGGCCGATGATGATGCCGGTGCTCTTAAGTGTGCTTCCAAAGCCGTTTTGGATGGCATCAATGGCCTCAGATGGGCTCATATGTCCCACAATACCTGTGATCAGTGCTGCCAGGAGCAGTGCAATGAATGTATGGGTCTTTGTTTTCATGACAAGAAATATCATAACGGCAATGCCTAAAAACAGTCCCAGAAGCATTTGTGTTTCATTCGTCATAACGGTTTGACTCCTATTCTTTTGTGTGATTGTAACAGTTCAGGACGGCGGGAAAATAACATTAACGGACAAGACAGGGCTTCTTGGAATTGAACTTCCATCCCGGGATCAGATACTGCATTACAACAGAGTCATCCCTGCCGCCCAGGCAGTGATCCAGGTACAGCTGATGGGCTTTTTTTACCTGTTCCATGTCCACCTCTATGCCAAGTCCCGGTTTCCTGGGAACGGCCACACAGCCGTCCACGATCTGTAATGGTTCCTTGGTCAGGCGTTCCATCCCCTCCTGCCAGATCCAGTGGGTGTCCAGGGCATTGTATTCGCCGGGCACGGCTGCGCCCACCTGGGTAAACATGGCCAGTGAAATGTCAAAGTGGTTGTTGGAATGGCTTCCCCATGTATATCCGAAATCATGGCACATCTGGGCCACCCTCACGGAACCGTTCATGGTCCAGAAATGGGGATCGGCTAAAATAATGTCCACGGCCTGGGATTCCAGGGAATGGCCCACCTCACGCCAGTCTGTGGCGATCATGTTGGTGGCTGTGGGGAATCCGGTCCGGCGGCGGAATTCACTCATGATCTCCCGGCCTGAATAAACGCCTTCAGCTCCGCAGGGATCCTCGCAATAGGTCAGGATGCCCTGCATCCCCTTTACATACTCAACCGCCTCCTCAAGGAGCCATCCTCCGTTGGGATCCAGGTCGATCCTTGCGTCCGGGAACTCTTTCTTTAAGGCCCGGATCACATCCATCTCTTCGTTACCCGCAAGGACGCCGCCTTTTAACTTGAAATCCTGGAACCCGTATTTTTCCTTGGCAGCTTTGGCAAAGGCCACGATCCTGTCCGCTGTAAGGGCTTCCTCATGGCGGATCCTGTACCACTCACAGTCTGCGTCCGGTTCGGCATCGTAAGCCAGATCGGTCTTGTTGCGGTCCCCCACAAAGAACAGGTAGCCCAGCATCCGTACCTTGTCCCTCTGCTGTCCCTCTCCCAGCAGTTCACATACGGGAACACCCAGGTGCTTTCCTAACAGATCCAGGCAGGGCGCTTCGATGGCAGTGATCAACATGGACCCCGGTCCTCAGATCAAAGGTCTGGTTGCCTCTCACATCCTCCTCGCCCTTGGAATCCAGATGTTTTTTTACCTTTAACAGGGTGCTTTTGTACTCGGCGACCTTTGTACCCTCCACCAGCGGAATACATTCCTCCAGGGCATTGGTGATCTTTTTGCCTCCCGGGACCTCGCCCACGCCCATCTCGCCGTTGTCCGCGTAAAGGACCACCACATTCCTTGTGAAATAAGGAGCATGGGCACCGCTCAGGTTCAGCTCCATACAGTCCTTTCCTGCTACCGGATACACTTCCATTTTTGTGATTACAGGTGTTGTCATATTCGTTATTCTCCTTTTATTTGATAAGTTCTGATCCCTGTTCCTTGTTGTTATCTTCATTTTAAAGGAATATTTACACTTAGTCAAATTACTTAATTTTATTTTTACTCTTAAAAATATTTATAGTTTTATGATTGTAAAAATATAGGTGATAATTTGCCGCAGCACAAAAACAGGGCTATACAGAATAGGTGACCACTCATCTATCCTGTATAGCCCTGTGTACTTTTTATGTTTTCTGCACAAGCCGGATCATTGATCGGCAAAAACCGGATTTTTAAATCAGCGCAGTGACAATGGTTTGTAATCCTCTTCCTGCATTACGCTGGTATAAGCAGGGCGGATGATCTTATCCATGTTGATCAGCTCCTCAATGCGGTGAGCACTCCAGCCAACGATCCTGGCAATGGCAAAAATAGGGGTGAACATCTCCTCGGGAATATCCAGCATGCTGTATACAAAGCCGCTGTAAAAGTCAACATTGGCGCTGACGCCCTTATAGATCTTGCGTTCCTCCGTGATCACCTTGGGACCCAGTTCCTCGATCATGGAGTAAAGCTCAAAGTCGTCAATGCGTCCCTTCTCCTCTGAAAGCTGCTTGACAAAGCGCTTAAAGATCTCGGCACGCGGGTCGGACTTGGAGTAGACCGCATGGCCCATACCATAGATAAGGCCCTTTCTGTCAAATGCTTCCTTGTGAAGAAGCTTCTTCAGATAGGATTCCACCTCATCCCTGTCCTTTAAATCCTTTACATTCTGTCTCAGGTCTGCCATCATCTCCACTACCTTGATGTTGGCGCCGCCGTGCTTGGGCCCCTTTAAGGAGGCAAGGGCTGCAGAGACAACGGAATATGTATCGGTTCCTGAAGAGGTGACCACATGGGTGGTAAAGGTGGAGTTGTTTCCTCCGCCATGCTCCATATGAAGGATCAGCGCCAGATCCAGTACATGGGCTTCCACCTGGGAATACTTCATATCAGGACGCAGCAGGCGCAGCAGGTTTTCAGCCGTGGACAGCTTCTCATCCGGACGGTGGATGTACATGCTCCCATCCCGCTCATAATGGTTAAAGGCATGATAGCTGTATGCGGCCAGCATGGGCATGACGCTGATCAGCATCATACTCTGCCTCAGGACATTGGGAATGGAGATATCCCACGCCTTGTCATCATAGGATGCCAGAGTAAGGATACTCTTGCTCAGGGAAACCATCATATCCTTGGACGGCGCTTTCATAACCACGTCCCGGACAAAATTGGTGGGCAGGGTGCGGCTGTATGCCAGGCTGTCCCTGAACTTAGACAGTTCCACGTCATTGGGGAGCTCCCCGAAAAGCAGCAGATAAGCAATCTCCTCAAAACCAAACCGGTTGTCTCTCACTACTCCGCCTATGAGATCATAAATATTATAGCCGCGGTAGAATAGCTTGCCCTCACAGGGAACCTTTACCCCATCCACAACCTTATTGGACTCAATTTTGGACACTTTTGTCAATCCGGCAACCACGCCGTTTCCATTCTTGTCACGAAGCCCACGTTTCACCTCGTACTTTTCGTAGAGCCCTAAATCAATCCTCTCATCATTCAGGCAGATATCTGCCCACTGACCCACATTGTCCAAAAATTCCTTTGTCTGAATCATGCAAATCGTCTCCTTCCGTTTTCGATATAGTATCCTCCTGTAAAATCAGTAATAGTACTATTTTAATATATTTTGGAAATTATTGCAATACTTTCCTATTCCTCTTCCAAATCTTTTATCAGCTCCGGGAAACGCTCCCTCTCAAATTCCTGGATGGAGATGGACTTTTTATTGGGATTTGCAAACACAAAGGTCTTGTCCACGTTCTCCACATAGTTCTGGATTTTGTCATTGGTGGCGCTTATGATGGCCTGGAATCCCAGACCGCGGATGAGTTCAATACAGCTGGCCACCTTCTCCGCATCCATTTTGGAGAACGCTTCATCCAGCACCACCAGGCGGATGGTGGGATTGCGTTCCATCTTGGGGGAGAGATTGATGCGGTAGGCCTGGGCAAAGCTGGCAAGAAGAGCTACATATAACGGGTTCTGGCCCTCTCCGCCTGAATTCTTCTTGATCATCCGGCTCAGGCGTATTTTGATGACCTCATCCTCGTTTTGGATCAGCTGCTGCATGTCAAAGGAAAGGTAAGTGCGGTAATCGGCATATTTGTCCATGTTCCGCTTGGCTTCCTCCATCTGCTGGGGATTGGCGTTTTCCGGAGAGATGAATATGCTTATGAGTTCTCCCATAAGCTCCCCGTACCGGTTCTCGTGCTGTGCGGTGAACAGGTCCATCTGATGATCAAAGGAATCCGCCAGCTCGGAGGGGTTTACCTCCAGGGACTCGTCCATGAACATATCATAGTACCGGCCGTCCGCCCCCCTGTTGCGTCCAATGACAAACTGGTATTTATCCTTTCCAAAATCCAGGCGGCTGATGATACGGTTCAGCTCGTCCTTTCGCAGCATGGCTTCACGGATCGCGCTTCGGATCTTGTACATAAAGTCATTTTTAAAATGCTCCACCGCTGCCCTGGCCTGTTCGGCCGCCTTTTTTCTGTACTCGTCCAGGTGGTCGCAGGACAGGCTCTTTAGCAGGTGGTCATAGGCCTGGTTGTCCTTTGTGTTGACCGGGAAGTTTCGGTTGGGATAGCGCCTCAGGTAATCGGTCCGTACGGTCATCAGGTTTTGGAAGGCCGTGTCCCTGCTCTCCGTAAGCTTAACACATCTGGCGGCATAACTCTCCCTTTCCCTGTCATATCTGGGGTGGTCCTTGGACGAGAGGTATCCGGCCAGCTGGGACTCGAAATCGTGGTTTGTCTCCCATCCCCGTTCCTGGTCCGTCAGGGTCACGTTCAGGGCAATGGCCGCATTCTGATAACGGCTGATCTCATTTTCCTTATCCCTTATCATATTCAGCAGCTCATCCCGCTCCCTCTTTTTGCCATCGCACAGGCTGACCACAGCCTTTCTCTCCTGCTCCAGCTGGTCCACGTTCTGAACCTTCAGTTTCTCCAGTTTCTGAAGGATCCGCTTTTTCTCGCGCTGTTTTTCATTCCAGGAACCGATATCCTTAAGCCACTCCATGTACTCTCCAGGCTCCAGTGATAGCTGCTCCAGGGTGAGGATGCGCTGGCATTCCCTGACCACCTCTTCATGGGGCTTTCTCTGGACGCCCAGGGATTCCAGTTCCTGCTCCAGAAGGCGGATGCGCCGTCTCATGCTGTCCTTGCCAATGTAGGCAAATTTGCTGTATTGATCCGGATTGATATACTGCAGCCGGTAGCTGTGATACAGCATGCAGTCCGGCGTAATGCCGATGCGGCACTCACGCAGGTCCTCTATGGTCTGGCACTTGATGACCTTGCCCAGGAGCAGATCCATGTAGGGCTGTATGTAGGACTCCCTGACCGTTACCTCCCGGGACAACGCATTGGGCAGCACCGCGTGCTGGCTTCCCGAAATCTTTTCCGTATCCAGCACAGCCACGCTGTGATATTCTTTTTTGTCCAGTTCCCCGTAGATCTTCAGGGCAGCTTTGGCATACCCCGGGGCCACCACAAGACTCAGCTTCTGGCTGCCCAGATAGCCCTCCACCGCATTGCGCCACTGGGCATTTTTAACCTCCAAAAGGTCGGCCAGAACATGGACATCCACGCCCTTTCCCGTCTCCTCCAGCAGACGGCGCTGCAGGAAGGTTCTGGCGTTTTCCAGATATTTGGGATATGCCTTGCTTCCGGAGCGCAGTTTCTCCAGCTCATCCTTAGTCTGCTTTTCCTTGTTTTTCAGGTCCCGGATCACAGAGGACGCTTCCTGGCGCTGCTTTTCCGTGTCGGTGCACATGGAGCCAATGGACTCCTTTAACCGGCAAAGAGTGTGTTCATCAATGGTGCGGTTTTCAAATTCCTCAATATCCCAAAGGGTTTGATTGGAGGTGATATCCTCCTCCTCCCAGCATTTTAACGCCTGTGTGGTCTGCTGCCACCTGGCTTCACTTTTTCCCAGGCGCTCCAGCAGCTCGTTCAGACTCTCCGCCTGCTGCTTCAGGTCCTCGTACCCGGTGGATGCAATCCGGCGCAGCAGGTCATCGCTTTGTTCCGTCAGGTCAGCGATCTGTGTTTCCACGCCCGCCCTTGCCTCCTCCTGGCGCAGCAGGTCTGTTTTGGCAAGATTCAGCTTGTCGGCCAGAGTTCTGACCTGGGTCTGGAGGTCCAGAATCTCCAGCTTTTTCACAAAATAGGTGCATTTCTTGATCTGGTTTTCCTTTTCCTCATAGGACGCAAAGGCCTGGCGGATCTCCTCCAGGTCCCGTATTTCCACACAGGTATCCTCGATCTTCTTCCTCATGCGCCCGTACTGCATCACACTCTCCTGCATATCCTCAATGTGGATATCCATTTCCATGCAGATATATTCTTTCACAAAATCCTCCAGCTTGATATTCATGCGAAAGGGAATGGCGCGTTTGAACAGAAGAGGAAATTTCTCAGGATCCAGCCCGCCCAGATAGGTATCGTAAAGGATCCTGCGAAACCGTTCATTGTGGGAGGTTGCAAAGCACTCCTCTTTGTTGTAGTGGGACTGAAGGTATGACTCCACTTCCGCAATGGACATGGTCCTTTTTCCGGTGCGGTATTCATTTTCCCAAACAGGGCCTTTATGCCAGAAAAAACGCCGCGAGATATCATTGGTGGCTGTCTCCACGTCAAATACGATCCCCACGCACTGGCATTCACCTGTATCACTGCGCTTCAGCTCCAGCACAATGGTGGAGCTGAAGTTCTGGTTCCTCAAATAGGAGAACTCATTGTTGTCCCCAATGTTGACCATGCCTCTCAGGTACTCGATCAGGCTTCGGTCCGAGTCATCAGCCGCCGCTTTATTAAAGAACCCACGCCCGTCCGTGTTGGCGTACAGAAGGATCTGCATGGCGTCAATGACCGTGGATTTGCCGCTTCCCGAATGGCCGGTGAAAAAGTTGATATTTTCATTAAAGGAGAGGGTGCGCCTGCTGATATAGTGCCAGTTATTCAGACAGATCCTGGAAAGGGCAAGGAAGCGGCTTTTTCCTGGGGTCCCTTCCTGTGGAGCAGGGGAATGTTCCTGGGCTGTCCGGTTTATTTCAGTCAATTCCATTGTCTGACGCTCCTTTCTCCTCTATGTTCTTTTCTTCGGGTCCATTTTCCTCGGGTCCATTTTCTTCGGGTTCATTTTCTTCGGGTTCATTTTCCTCAAGTTCATTTTCTTCCAATTCGCTTTCTTCCGTCACATCAGGTTCCTCAAGCGGAAGGTCCGCTTTTCCCTGTACGCCCTCATCCTCCTGCCGTTCATCAAAGGATGCCAGCAGCTGTCTGGCATCATCCCCCATAAGCACCACGTTGATGCAGGGATAGATGATCATGCGGCTGTCGCTGTTTAAGTCCTCCAGCAGGTCCAGTGGCTCCAGTATCTGATATTTTTTGAGAAGTGTGACTGTCCTGCGGATGTCCGTGGGGGAGGGCTGCTTTTTAAAGAGACGGTAGCTGCCCAGCTTTTCGTGGATCTCCCTCAGGGTAGTGTAGATATTGACGCTGGTGGACACGCTCTCCATCTGCTCATCGTAGATCAGCTTCAGCACCAGCAGATAGAGAGTGGCCAGCTTGGGCAGCTTATCTCCGATGAGATTTTCTCCCTGGATATAGATAAGGCCCAGCTGGCTGTTCTCCTGAACTTCGACCCCGCTGACCGCAAAATAGTTCCTGATAAATTCCAGATGCTTGTTGCAGGCGCGGAACTCCTGGTTATACTGGAAACGCCCGGTGCGCCTGTCAAATTTGCGCTCCAGGATAAATGTCTGGTGGAGCAAAAGGCGTATGGATCCTGTGACCTGGGCCTGTTCTTCCTGCATCAGGCCGTCATAATAGGGTATGTCAAATGGCATTATTTTTTCCTCCTTGCAAATACAAAGCCCGGATAGGTGTATCTGCCGTTGTGTATCATCTCCGGTTCCTGGTCCTCCACCTCATAGGCGCTTTTTAAGCGGGTGGAATAATCGTAAGCCAGGATCAGCTTTTCAAACTCCTCGTCATTGGAAACAGTATCCTTGTCCACTGCCATGATCCCGTTCTCCATATGGGTTTCAATAAAGCCTTCGATCTCTTTTCTGCTGTAGCGGTTCTTTACCTTGTTCAGGTTCAGGACCTCCTCCATGGACAGCTCCCTGGACAGGGCCTCGTCCTTTAACTGTTCTTTAAAATCCGTCTTTGTCCTGCGCTTTTTGTACAGGGATCGTTCCGATAAAATACTTACCTGGGACAGGTTCATCCTGGCCCCAATGGATGATACATCCTCCTGGGGACAGTCATATTCCGATAAATGGTTCAGCAGCTGCACCACCAGTCCCTTCATGTTATCCTCCTGGTTCAGGAGATAGTTGAGCCTGGTAACCGTGGCCCGCACATAGCGGGTGTGTTCCTTGTCCATGTTGGCAATGCGGTGCTCTATGTCGTCAAACCCGCGTTCCAGCTGATCCAGCTTTTCCATGACGTCTGCCTCGGTTACATTGGAGGGTTTCCGCACAAAGAAACCAGCGGGCCTTGCGCACATCTGCCCGATCCATTCCTCGTCCTGGCGCATGGCTGTGATCCAGCGTTTGATATCTGTTTTATACAGATAAAAGTTATCGGAAGTCTTAAGGATATGGTATTTTCTGTTTACAATTTCTTCCACATAGCGGTCCAGATGCTCTTTAAGCAGGCTCTCATAATTTTTCTGCTCCAAAAGGCTGCCGAAGAATTTGTCCATATTATGGAGCATATCCTGCAGAGACTTATTCAGCTTCTTTGTATTGACCAGCGCGGTGTTGAGAAGGGTTATACTGGACCGGGGATCATTTTTCAGAGAAAATAGAATGGCATAGACATTCTGGATATAAATTTCCGTTTCATCTTCCTCATCCCTTGCAAGCCTTGCAAATGCTTCGATCATAACAGCCGCATAATCGGGGATGACAATATTCACGGTCATATTGGCATAATCATCCACTTTCCTCAGCCAGCCGTTTCTCAAAAGCCAGTTCAGGACCCTGGTGGCTGGGGGCTCAAGGGTATCCCAGTCATCTTCCGTCTCGTCCTGCCATAGGACATACTTTTTTCTGGAAAAATATTCGCTGAGAAGCTGGATGCACATTTCCCTGCTGAGAAAGTAGTTGCTGTACTCATATTCCTCATTGATCTTTAATAGCGCTTCAATATAAGTAGACCGGTTTATAGAGCGGAATAAGCTCCAAAACCGGTCCGGTATTTCATTCATAAGTATCATCTTAATCCTCCGGTAACAACCTGCCTTTGACAGCGGTTTTCCGTACTATTATAGCAGGAAACAGCCCATGTGACAATCAGTAAAATCCTCCTGTTACCACACGGACACTGTAAATTGTGTTTGCGTAATCGCTTAAGTGGACATATCCGTCAATGGGATCCATGGCAGTGATGTCATAGGAATCTTCCTCTGTTCCCGTGAGCATGATCCAATGTACGGCGCCGCTTTTGCGCCTTACCTTTACAATGGGGTATTTCCCCTGTTCTATCATACGGTTGATGAACGCACTTGACATTTGGCCGTCCAGGTCCACGGTTACGCCTGGAAGGGCTTCCTCCAGGTTTTTCCAGATAATGGCGCCGCTTTCATTATAGACCCCGTGGTCATTGAACAGCTGGTTTAACTGTCCCGGCGTGTAATCGTAAATGCCCTGTCCCTTTAGGGATGCCGCGATGCAGCAGGTCAGGCAGCCTGAGGAACCCATGGTGTCCCTGGCCTCCCCAAGGGGGGTCCCGGCCCACTTTTTATCCATCTGATGGTAATCAAAATACCCTTCTAACGGAAAACTGCCGGCATAATAAGCATCACCGGCAATCTGGGTCCCGCCCTTTCCCCTATGGGTCATCCAAATTGCAGCGGCTGTCAGGATACAGGCCAGCGCTAAAACGAGGATCCAGGCAGTATGTTTTCCCTTTAACTTTGTCCTTTTTACTGTATTCATGTCCTTATTCCCCCGTAAAACCAGATATAAAAATTATATCCGCTTAAATGGACTAAGTCTTTATCCTAACCTTAATATTTATTACGATTTAGATGATGAGAGAGCCGCATGGTCAATGATCGCCTGCACCAGTCCGCCGATGTGGTAGCTGGAAGCCGTGATGTGGGCCTTATGTCCGGATCGTTCCAGCTCCCGGGCTGTGATATCACCGATACAGACCATCTTTGCATCTGGCAGCCAGGATGGCATGCCAATGGAGTCCATGCGTTCAAAATAAGCCCTGACCCCGGAAGCGCTGGCAAATGTAAGGTAGTCCAGCGTTTCGATTTTATCTGCAGGGCTGTCATTTGCAGGGCTGTTATTTACAGAACTGTCATTTACAGAACTGCCCTTTACCTCGTACAATGGGATGTCGTCAAACAGGATTCCCGCCTGGCCCAGCAGCCGGGTCAGCACAGGGGAACCTCCCTTTGAACGTGCGATGAGAAGCCGGTCCGCTGGTGTGAGGATGCCGCAGAGCCCCTGTCCCAGCGCTTCGGCGCAATAGGAATCCGGCATATAATCCTCCTGGAACCCGTACCTCTCCAGCTCCCGGCCGGTCCCCTCCCCGATGACGGCGAATTTGACATGCCCCAGGCTTCTGTAATCCCTGCCCGCAGCCCGCAGACCCAGGAAAAACAACCTTACCCCATTGGCGCTGGTAAACACGATCCATGTATATTGCTCCAGGTTTTTGTAGGCATCCTTCATGGGAGCGCTTTCGGCATGGGAGATCACCTTCATGTCCAGAACCCATGAAACCTGGGCGCCCTGGGCTTCAAGTGCGCGGGTCAGCCTGCCTGCAAACTGTTCCGTGCCGGTGATACCGACCCGGATCCCGGAAAGGGGCCTTAATGCGCTGCACTTCATATCATAGGCTGCCGTCTCCCCCACCACAATAACGGCAGGGGTGCGGATACCCTCTCTTTGGACCGCATCGTGGAGGCGGGACAGGGCGGCCCGGACCACGCGCTGGCCGGGAAGGGTTCCCCTCTCAATAACGGCGGCCGGTGTATCCGGCGATTTGCCCCCGGTGATCAGACGCTGTGTGATGGCGGGCAGCTGCCCCAGACCCATAAGGAATACCAGGGTGCCGGGAAGGGAGCCATAGTTCTCAAAGTCGGGGGGCAGGCACTCCCCGCCCTCCCTCATATGTCCGGTGATCACATGAAAGCTGCGGCTTACCGCCCGGTGGGTGACAGGAATTCCCGCACACTCAGGGACTGCCACGGCTGAGGTGACGCCGGGGACAACCACATAGGGGATCTTATGGGCTTCAAGGGCCAGGATCTCCTCCCCGCCTCTGCCGAACACAAAGGGATCGCCGCCCTTAAGCCTTACCACCGTCAGCCCGGATAAGGCCAGCGTTACAAGCAGTTCATTGATCTCCTCCTGTTTCATGGAGTGACGTCCCGCCTGCTTTCCTACATAAAGTTTCCGGCATGTCCCGGGGACCCAGCCAAGGAAATGCTCTGAGGCCAGGTGGTCGTAAACCACGGCATTGCAGGAAGCCAGAAGTTCCCGGCCCTTTATGGTCATAAGGCCCGGATCTCCCGGTCCGGCTCCTACCAGGTACACTATTCCCTGTTTCTTCATATCAGCCAAGCTCCTTTCCGGCCTGTTCCGCCATTTGCCGTATCTCCCGGGGAGTAATGCCCCCCTCCAGGCAGGCGCGTTTTGTGATATTGTTCTTGCGGCTGATTCCCCAAACCTTCATTCTTTCCCCGGCCAGCTGTGAGAAGATTCCCACCGGCTCATGACAGCCGGCATCTAAAAGCTGGAGGACTGCCCTCTCCAGGGTCAGACACAGCCTCCCCTCCCGGTGATCCATGGCTTGGCACAGAGCAGCTGCTTCGCTTCCCTCCCTGGCTTCCACGGCCATCAGCCCCTGGCCGCCGGCAGGTATGAACAGATCCGGCCGCAGGAAACGGAAATCGTATCCGTCATGCCCCAGCAGATCCAGGCGCTTTAGACCCGCGGCCGCCAGTATGATCCCGTCAAAGGAGCCTTCCTCCAGGCGCTTTAACCGCGTGTGTACATTTCCCCTGAGAATGCCGCACTGCACTCCCTTTGAACCAGGCCATAAAATCTCATGGTTTTCCATGGCTTCCAGCTGCCTTCTGGGGCTGGAGGTACCGATTCCTATGATTTCTTTTCCTGTCTCCATGGCCCCTTTCATGGTTACCAGCACATCCCTGGGGTCCTCGCGGTGAGAGACGGCGGCAATGCAAAGTCCGGGCGCCAGCTCCATGGGAAGATCCTTTGCGCTGTGTACGGCCAGGTCAATGGTACCCGCCTTTATGGCCTGCTCAAATTCTGACACAAACACACCTTTGCCGCCAAATTCCTGGAGAGGCCTGTCTAAGATCCTGTCTCCCAGCGTGTCCTTTGTAACCACCTCTATCTCAAGCCCCGGACAGGCTTGCTTCAGCTCCTCTGCCACCAGCTGTGTCTGGATCAGGGCCAGCGCGCTCTTCCTTGTGCCGATGCGGACGACTTTACTCATGTTCTTGCTCCAACTTTCTGTTAATAATGATTTCTGCCTGCTCCGGTGTCAGCCTGCAGCCGTTTTCCAAGCCTTTCTCCGCCAGTTCATAGAACAGACCGGACCGTACCTCTGGAGAATGGGGGAACAGGGCCTTGATCCGCCCCCTGTATCCGCTCAGCTGCTGTGCAAGGTCCCCCAGATTGTCCGGAAGGATCCGGCTGATCCGCGCCTTCAGATATCTGGCGATCACAGGGCTTGCGCCTCCGGTGGAAATGCCCACCACCACGGGGCCGTCCCGCACAATGGAGGGAAAGATAAAGGAACACTCTTCCTTTATGTCCACCACATTGACCGGAATCCCCTGTCTATGACAGACAGCGGATATATGGCTGTTCAGTGCTTGGTCGCTGGTAGCCGCTATGACAAAGTCAGCATCCAGCAGATCCCCGTCCTCAAATGCCCGGCGGGACAGGGTAAGCCTGCCCCTGTAAACAGGATCCGCACCCAGTTCCAACAGACCGGCGGACAGGTCTGTGGACACCACCCGTATGATGGCGCCATAGGGCAGCAGGTCCCTGACCTTGCGCAGGGATACCCCGCCTCCTCCGGCGATCAGCCATTTCTTTCCCTCTATATCTGCAAAAAACGGAAAATATGCCATTTCCTTACCTCCTCCATCAATCCCATATCTGTCTCCTGTCCCGCTTCCTGCAAAGACATTGAATGAGACGCAGACAGAAGTTGGTCCATGCTGTCCGCGTCTCATTTGGTAGCGTCATACACTTGTATTAATCCATGTCGCGCTGCTTTCTCCGCTCCTCCAGGATGCGCTCAAAATCTTCTTCCGTGAATCCGATATCAGCCAGTCTTTGCCTGCGCTTTTCACGGAGTCTGAGCTGGCGCTGGCGTTCCGCCTCCTGCCGCTTTTTGATCCAGAAAAAGCCGATGGCTGCAAGTGCTGCCAGGACAAGGATCACGCCGCCCACAATAAACACCGGGGTGGGGATCTTAACACCGCTGCTGTCGGGAACCTGGGGATCCTGGGTCTGCGGCTCTTCCTGGGAAGGAAGTGGGGCGGCCGTGTTTACGGATTGCTCCCTGGTGGTGAAAAGCCAGGCATCCCCGATCTTTCGTTCATTGTATGTATAAGACAGTTTAGCCACAGCGCCTTCGGGATGGTCGGACGGCAGGTCGGTGACCAGCTGCTTTTGTGCGTCCACAAACTGGGCATCATTGGGAAGGGTGATCACGGCTGCCTTGTCAATATAGAGCTGGCCGGGTTCATAGGTCTCGGAACCGATGGTGACCAATGCATCCCCTGTTACATAGTCTGTTTCATTGTCAGCTATGCCGACATTCTTAAATCTTGCAAACCCGAAATCCATGATCGTCTTAGTGTCGGAATAATGGGTCTTTTGGGTACTCCTTAAGGTAACCGCGATCTGGCTGCGGCCATCCCGCCTGGCGTATGTGACAAGGGTCTGGCCGGCCTGGGAGGTCCACCCGGTTTTACCGGCAACCGCATCGGGATAATACTCCTCGCTGCTCTCGTCCTCGGTTATAACAAGCTTGTGTTCCATGGAAAACGTCCTTCCGTCCGGGTTGTTGATGGTTGCCGGGATGGAAGCCTTTTTTGTGGAGCTGATCTCCAAAAGGGTGGGATTCTTAAATGCCTCCCTTGCAATCAGAGCCATGTCGTAGGCGGAGGTGCGCTGGGTGTCATCGTTCAGCCCCGAGGGGTTGGCAAAATGGCTTTCCTGACATCCAAGCTCAGCCACTTTGCGGTTCATCATATCCACAAACCCGGACCGGCTGCCTCCGATGTACTCGGCCAGAGCATTGCTGGCCTGATTGGAAGACTGCAGGAGCATGACGTAAAGGCAGTCCTTTACGCTGAGCACATCCCCCTCCTCCAACGCCAGTTTATTGCCGCTGCCTGATTCTATGTTGTACACCGCATCGTGAGAAAAGGTCACAGGAGCGTCCAGGTTGTCACAGTTTTCAATGACCACCAGGGCGGTGAGCAGTTTGGTGATACTGGCCGGGATCTTTTGTTCATGTATGTTCTGGGCAAACAGGACCGCTCCGGAATCCATGTCCATGACAATGCCGGCCTCCGACTGTACCCCTGTGTCAGTGGGCCAGTCCGGCTTTGCAAACGCGGTTACGGACGATAAAGATAACACCATGACGAGACTTACGATAATGTATGATAAACGATGCATATGTACCTCTTCTTTTACTCTCTTAATAAAACAGTCTACACATGATTATATTTTAATAAGGGGCCGCTGTCAATGAATTAAAATTTCTTATTCTCTCTCTTTAAAAAACTAATTAGCCATCCAACCGTATCTGAGGTATACTTATACTTGGTATGCAATGCCTGTGTACCGTACATTGACGCACCGGAGGTCTTGTGGCATGGAAAATTTTACTAAAATGCTGAATGCTCAGCTGATTCTTTTGATTTATATGGCAGTGGGGATGTACTGTATGAAGGTACATATCATCAACCAGGAGACGAAAAAGAAACTGGTGGACCTGATCCTTAAGATCACCCTTCCCTGTATGATCTTCAACTCCTTTAACAAGCCGCTGACACCGGAGGTCCTGATGCAGACGGCTCTGATCCTGGTGGTGGCCTTCTGTATTTCCATCCTCTCTTTTTTTCTGGGAAAGGTGATCTACAACCGGTATCCCCTGGAAAAGAAAAGCATCCTCCAGTACTGTACCCTGGTCAATAACTCAGGATTTCTGGGAATGCCCATGGTCGCTTCGGTTTACGGAAATGACGGATTATTTGCAGCCTCCATTTTTATTATCCCCAACCGTATCTTCATGTGGACCGCAGGGCTGTCCGTGTTCACCACCGCTGATCTTAAGACAAAATGCCGCAATATCCTGCTGAATCCATGTATCATCACTGTATTTTTGGGACTGGCACGGCGGATGAGCGGGTTTCCGGTTCCCGGCTTTCTGGACACTGCCATTGCCAATATAGGCGCCGTCACCTCCCCACTTTCCATGATGGTGATCGGGACCATGCTCATTGGCGTGCCCTGGAAAAAGCTGTTGGAGCCCAGCCTGTTTTATCTGGCATTTGTACGTCTGATCGCCCTTCCCCTGGTGGCTCTGGTTATTCTGAACCTGATCCGGGTGGAACCCATGCTGGCCGGGGTCTCCCTGATCCTTACAGGCATGCCTGCGGGAAGCACCAGCGCTCTTCTGGCCGCTAAATATGGGGCGGACGAGGATTATGCCTCCAGATGTATTGTGACAACCACCCTCCTGTCCCTGGTTACCATACCGATTCTGATGCTGCTTTTGTAACGGATGTCCGCGCACTAAAAAGCCCTGAGTGTGTTCCTTACGCTCAGGGCTTTTGGTTATATGAATATGTTTTTATCAGGTGATGGGCGCGGGATTAAAAATACAGAAGTCATTATATAATTTATATTTCTCGGCAAAGCTCTGCTTTCTGCCGCTGGCCACGTCAATGATCTCGTGGAACAACTGTGTTCCGATCTCCTGGATGGTGGCTTCACCGGTGGCAATGGGGCCTGCGTTCACATCAATGAGATCCTGCCACTGCATCTTCATATCGTTTCTTGAACATACCTTGATCACAGGAGCGACCGCCAGGCCATAGGGGGTTCCGCGGCCTGTCATGAACACCTGAAGGCCGATCCCGCTGGCCAGCTGGCAGGGGCCGCACACGATATCGCTGGCCGGTGTGGCCGCATAGATCAGTCCCTTTTTGGATGGTTTTTCCGCCGGCGACAGCACCTCCACAATGGGGGACGTGCCTGACTTGGCAATGGAGCCCATGGCCTTTTCCACAATGTTGGACAACCCTCCCTTTTTGTTTCCGGGAGTGGGGTTGGCGCTTCGGTCCACCTGTCCGTTTTCCAGATATCGGTCATACCACTTCATCTCGTCAGCCAGCTTTTTGCCAACCTCGCTGTTGACGCAGCGCTCACCCAGAAGATAGACTCCGTCCCTGACTTCCGTGACTTCAGAGAAGAGAACCGTGGCGCCGCCTTTTACCAGCATATCTGCCGCGTATCCGGCAGAAGGATTGGCGGTGACTCCGGAAAAAGCATCACTGCCCCCGCACTGCATACCAATGAGCAGGTCGCTGAGTGGAAGGGTCTGGCGGGTTCTCCGGTTTAATTTTGCCAGCTTTTTCTCAGCCATTTCCATCAGGGAGCTGATCATGTCGTCAAATCCCTTTTTTTCCTGGAGGATGATCACGTTTTCCGGGGAAATGTCAGCCTCATCCAGCAGCATTTCCACTGTGAACTTTTCACATCCCAGGCCGACCACCATCAGCTCCCCGCCGAAGTTGGGATGCTTTGCAAGGTTTCTCAGGGCGCGTATGGGAACCTTGGCCTCAGGTGCGCCAATGGCAACGCCGCAGCCGTAGGCATGGTTGATGGGGACAATATCATCCACATTGGGATATTTGGGCAGAAGCTCCCGCTTCATCCGCTCCACAGCCACGTTCAGGACTCCTGTCACACACTGCACCGTTGTGCTGATCCCAAGAATGTTCCTGGTGCCCCCGTACCCTCCGTTGGGATTTACATACCCTTCCCATGTCACGACCGGCGGATCAGGAAGGTCCGTTACCAGGTTGGTGGCAAAGGTCATCTCGTCCACGGATGGCGGGGTGGGCAGCTTAAGCATGGTTTCATTGATCCACTGGCCCTTTTTTATGGGGTCGATGGCATAGCCCAGCACCACCCCGTAGCGGACGATCCTGCCGTCTTTGGGGATATCGCACAGGGCGATCTTATGGGCCTGGGGGATATCCTGCTCCGCAACCACACCGTCCATGACCTGGGTTCCGGCCGGAATGTCATTGACTGCAATAGCCACATTGTCTTTGCCGCTGATTTTAATGTATAAGGGAACGCTCATTTTTTTCCTCCTTTAGTTTATGTGCACTCCCGGAGTACACTTATGAATTAATTTCATTATAGCAACGGATCACTCATAAGTAAAATTATTAGATTTAAGTTTACTCTTAAAAAAATTACTATTACCTGTTGCCCGCCTTGATCAACTGATGTAAAATGAAACTGATGCAAAAGGATATTTGTGCAGGAAACCATCCTGCTCTCATAAAAGGAGATCATATGGACACAAGACAGATTGAATATATATTGAAGATAGCGGAAGAAAATAACATTACCCACGCAGCAGCCAAGCTTTTTATCACCCAGTCCGCCTTAAACCAGCAGCTGATCAAGCTGGAGAATGAATTGGGAACCCCCCTCTTCCACCGTTCCCGTACCAACTGGCACCTGACAGAAGCCGGTGAGATCTATATCAGGAACGCCAAGGAGATCATGCGCCTGAAGCGGGAAACGTATCAGACCATCCACGATCTGTCAGACGGAAGATGCGGCCACCTGGCCGTGGGCTTTACGGCCGGAAGGGGGATCAATATGTTTACCCGGGTGTACGGAACCTTTCACCAGCTCTATCCCAATGTGATCATTGAACCGGTGGAGGGCATTGTCAAGCAGCTCCAGAAACTGATCTCCATGGGCGATCTGGATCTTGCGTTTCTCACATTAACGGACAAGGACAGGAGCGATGATCTGTATGAACCGATCTATGACGAGGAGCTGTTCCTGGTGATCCCGGCAGGACATCCCTTGGCCGGCACTCGGCCCGAAGAGGGGGAGGACTATGCCACCATGGATATCCGCAGGCTTGAGTACGAACCCTTTGTGCTCATGGACCGCCGCTCTACCATGAGTACCATGCTCAACCGCATTTTCGCGGAAGCGGGCTTCAGCCCCCAGGTATTGTTTGAGACAGGCAATAACCATACCATTATTTCCATGATACGGGCCAACATGTGCTGCGGCATCCTGCCCTACTACTATGTAAAGGACCTGGACCAGGATTTCTGCTGTTTCCACCTGCCCTCACGCCCAACCTGGCAGTTTACGGCCAGTTACAAAAAGGGCCGCTACCTCAGCCGCCCGGCCCGCAGCTTCATCGATCTGATGAAGGAGCAGTGGGGGGACAAGATAACGGCCACACAGTGAACCTTGCCGACTATAATATAAAGCGGGCATTGCAAAGCCCTTGTGAAGCAGCCTTTAGATCAGGCCGGCAGCTTTCATTTCAGCCTTGATCCTGTCTAATACAGGACCTTCCGGTGTTGCCAGATTGGGCTTATAGGGAAGACCGATGTCCCTTCCCCTCAGATTGGCCATATCCTTTGCCGCCACGGGGAAGCTGGCTCCGTCCATGGACAGTCTTACGGGATTCAGCTTAAACTGTGCTTCCAGGGAACCCTGAAGGTCGCCGGCCACATACTTATTGTAAACATCCACGATCAGTTCAGGCATGAAGTTGGCCGCCGTGCACACGCCGCCCACTGCGCCATGACACATGGATGCGTATAACAGGGTGTCCTTTCCGCCAAACACCTTAAAGCCCACATCCCTTGTCCGCCTGATGAACTCAGAGGTCTGGGTGATGTCGCCGCTGGTATCCTTCATTCCCACAATATTGGGAACTTCATGGGCAAGGCGCTCCACCAGCTTGCCGGACATGGTATAGTTTACCCGGCCCGGATTGTTGTACAGCAGTACGGGTGTCTCAGGCACTGTTTCGGCAATGGTCTTAAAATGCAGATACAGCTCATCCTCAGTTGGCTTTAAGAACATGGGCTGCAGCACGGAAATGCCTGCCGCACCGCACCGCACCGCCATCTGAGCAAGGCGGCAGCACTTTTTGGTGCTGATCGCACCGATTCCAAAATATACAGGTACACGGCCGGCCGCCTGGTCGATCATAATCTTTAATCCGCGCTCCATCTCATCTTCCTCAATGACATAGAACTCTCCGTTACTGCCAAATGCCAGGATACCCAGTACGCCTCCCTCGATCACATAGTTAACCTGATCTCTCAGCTTTGCCTCGTCAATAAACTCATTTTCATTGACAGGAGTGAGAATGGGGACAATGACACCCTTGATAAAATCTGTATTCATGACGCTTCTCCTTTAGGGGTGATTATGACTCAACTGTGGTATTGGCGATCTTCTCGTAGTACTTAACAATACTGGAGTGGTCTTCCTTCTCGTAGCCGTCAGCCTTTAAGCCCTGCATGATCTCCATCAGCTGTCCTGTTAAGGGAACCGGGGAACTGATGGCATGGGCTGCGTTCAGCGCGTTGTTCAGGTCCTTAATGTGCAGTTCAATGCGGAAGCCGGGTTTGAAGTTTCTGCTCAACATCATAGGTGCCTTTGCATCCATAACAGTGGAGCCTGCCAGTCCGCCTCTGATCGCCTGGTATACTAACTCAGGATCTGTTCCAGCCTTTTTTGCAAAGGTAAGGGCTTCAGATACGGCAGCGATATTGACGGCAACCACGATCTGGTTAGCCAACTTGGCAACATTGCCTGAACCCAGCTCACCCACATATACAACAGAGCCGGCCATAACCATGAGCATGTCGTAATACTTGTCAAAGAGTTCCTTTTTGCCGCCCACCATAACGGACAGGGTACCGTCAATGGCCTTTGGCTCTCCGCCGGAAACAGGTGCATCCAGCATATCGATTCCCAGCTTGGCCAGTTCAGCGCCGATGGCCTTGCTCTCAGTTGGGTCAATGGAGCTCATGTCAATTACAACTGTTCCTGGCTTTGCGCCTTCTGCAACACCGTTTTCACCCAGTACGGCAGCACGTACATGAGGGGAGTTGGGAACCATGGTGATCACTACCTCACACTGTTCGGCAACCTCCTTGCCGTTGGCGGCAGCTACAGCGCCGCAGCCTACCACCTCGTTCACTGCGTCCTTGTTAAAATCAAAAATAACCAGCTCATAACCAGCTTTTAATAAATTCTTGCTCATTGGCTTTCCCATAATGCCTAATCCGATAAAACCTACTTTCATTTCATTACCTCACCTTTCATTCAATTTGGCCATTCATACCCTTGGCGGACAAGAAGGCGTGTGTGCCCTTGCTGCTGAGGATATCCCTGACCTATGACCACATTATATCTGACCGTTTCTTTTTCTACAATTGACATTGTAAATAAAAAAGACGGCTTTTTATATACAAGCCGTCCAGTCTTTCAAAAAATGATTCAATTATGAAATAGTAGTTTCAAATATATTTTAATTTTATTTCATTTCAGTCCCATATCATACTTACTCGATATTATACTTCTTCATCTTCCTCCAAAGAGTGGCCTTGCTGATTTTCAGGCTTTTTGCAGTGCGTTCCCTGTTTCCGCTGCATTTTGCCAATGCGGTCCGGATCTGTCTCTCCTCCTCGCTCTGCACAGGTTTTATAAGACCTGCCGGCCGATCTTCCTTTTCATACTCACCGGGAGGGGAGATTTCTTTCGGGGGATACAACTCTTCCAACATGGCACGCACCAGGATCTCGTCAATGCTTCTTTTTCCAGCGGTGAGCACCAGACGGTTCATGTAGGAATCCAGCTGGATCCTGTTGCCGGGCCAGCCATATTCCTTCAGGCACTGGCGTGCCCCCTTTGTCAGCACGTGATATCTGGAATATTGGTCGCAGGACTCTTTTAAAAGGTCTTCGATCAGCTGTTCCAGATCCTCGGGGCGCTCCCTGAGAGGGGGCACCTGAAGTTTAAGTCCAGACAGCAGATAGAACAGGTCCCTTCTGAACCTGCCTTCCCCCACCATCTCCCAAAGCCTGGTATAAGGCAGGGTGCTGGATGCCATGATGCGGATGTGAAAATGCACCGTTCCCGCAATGTCCCTGCTGCTCCCTGTTTTGTAGCGGATCAGCTGGTACAGCCCATACTGGCTGGACAGGGAGAGATGTTCCACATCTTCCATGTAAATGGTTCCCTCATTGGCCAGAAACACCGCTCCCTTATCACCAAAGATCATATCATGCTGCTCTTCCCCGGAAAGGCCGTTGCAGGTGAGGGAAAAAAACGCCCCGTCATTATACAGGCCGGCATTGTGCATACTCTCTGCCATGAGGCGCAGTTCGCTTCCGGTCTCCCCCAGGATCAGCACCGGCTGCTGGGATTGGGAGTAAAGCCTTGCCAGATGGATACAGTCCTGCATGGGCCTGGAGTTCTGGACCAGGGATGAAAAGCTGCCCCTGGCGATCAGACCGTGATGCTTCAAATGGTTTCCGTCCGCGTGATCCCGCTCTTTTACCGGTCTCTGGCGCTTTACCTTGTGACAGGTAAGGATGGCGCCTTCCACCTCATCCCCCACCCTGACAGGTGCAAGGATGGCAAACACAGGGGTGCCGTTAGCCTGCATAAAGGAGGAATAGCTTTCATCCCGCCCTTCCAGCACCCGGACCAGTTTTCCCTGGTCGATATCCTGGAATACCTGCTCCATCCTCCGGCCTATGATCTGCTCGCCCTCGGGTCCCAGGATATCCCTCATCACAGGATTGACCGTGGTAATGACACCATTCCTGTCCATGTTTACCACACCGTTAAAGGAATAATCCAAAAGCGCTTCGATCTGGGCATTGCTCCTCTTTTCAGCGCCCATGGCAAAGTCCATGCTTTCCGCCATGGCAAATGCCATGCGCAGGGAATCCTCGGTCATGGAAAGAAACAGGGAGGGAAAACCGGCTTCCTTTGCCGTGGCCACAGCCACATCCCCGCCGATCATCAGGTCGGCGCCTTCCTCCATGGCCAGCTTGGCCTGTTCTTCCAGTCCAGCCCCGTTGGATGCAAAGTAAGTGCGCAGCTTGATGTCATAGATGGTCTCAAAATACGTCATATCACAGAACATATTCTTCACACCTACCACGGCAATGATCGGTTTTGTCTTACCCACGATCTGCTTTGCCTTGACCACCAAAAGGGCCATCTCCTGGGCGGTTGCCACGATCTCCACCACAGGGATATCCGTGTACTGCTTGATAATGGAAGCCTGGAGTCCCCTGGCAATGATGATGGTAGCCCCGGCAGCAATGGCGCTTCTGGCCTCCACCACTGCGTTCTCTGTCTGGATCATCCGCATGTCACTGATGGCGTATTTCTTTTCCTGCAGGATATTGTGGGCCTGGTAAAGCATTTCCTCCCTGGGCACCAGAAGAACGATTTTCCCCATAAGTCCTCCTCTACTGCTTCTCCAGTCTTGTCTTCATAAACTCCAGTCCGGCCAGGATCAGGCCGCCCAGAAGGAAGAACAGGATCCTGAACGTGTCAAGACCCATGGGATCCCTGGGCACGTCCAAGGTTGTGGGTCCCATGGTAATGGCATAAAGTGAGCCTATCATCAGGCCTATGATGGTATAGATGGCCTGGGAGCGGTAGCGCTCAAGGCACAGCTTGATCAGTTTAATGATCCCCACAATGCCTGTGATGACACCCAGACCAAACACCGCCAGAATGGGCACGTAATTCAGGTTCATATGAAGAAATTCTTTTACAGCCCCTATGATGGGTACATAGATACCAAAAATCAGAAGCAGTGTGGAACCGGAAATTCCCGGAAGCACCATGGCGGTGATGGCCACCATGGCGGTGATGAACACATAGACGACCAGTCCCAGGGACAGATGTTCCACTGAAACATTGATCCCCTGCCCGCCGGCGGGGTTAAAATACGAAATGCAGAATACCAAAGCCATCCCTGCAAAGGTAAAGATCAGATTGCCGTATCTTCCCTTCATGGAATGCCTTTCCTCCCTGATGACCATGGGGATCGCAAACAGGGTCAGTCCCATAAAGACGGAACTGATTTCATAAATATAATCCTGAAACAGGCCTGAAAGTACCAGGACGGACAGGCAAAAACCCAGAATCCACCCGATGCCCAACTTAAAAAGGAAGATAAATGCCTGTTTTCGCCTGGCATTATCCTTTCCCATCAGATCATTAAGCGAATTGATAAACTCATCATAAAACCCAAGCAAAAAGGCAATGGTTCCCCCAGATACCCCCGGAACGCTGTCCGCCATGGCCATGCAGAACCCTCTGATACCGTTTAAAAGCACATGTATTTCCTCCTGTCGATTTCTTTCAACAATTATACATGAATTATGGGGAAATTCAAGTAAAATATAAAGTCATCTTATTTCTTTTTCAGCTTTTATGTGGTATCATAGTGCTAATTTATGCTGGAAACCAACACTAAAAATGTAACCCTGATTATGTAACGCAAAGAATGTAACGCAAAGAATGTAATGCAAAGAATGTAATGCTGAGAATGCAAGGAGGTAACATCATGTATGAGCTGATCCAGGCGGGACCCAGAAGCTTCTATATTAATTGTCCTGCTAAAATAGGTGTTTTTAAAATAGACGATACTCAGGTCTGTCTCATTGACAGCGGAAATGACAAGGATGCCGGCCGAAAGGTCCGCCAGATTCTGGAACGGGAGGGCTGGCAGCTTCACGCCATCATCAACACCCATTCCAATGCAGACCACATTGGAGGCAACCGGTATCTCCAGCAGCAGACAGGCTGCAAGGTGTATGCAAAAGGTGTGGAGGCTGCCTTTACCGCTTACCCGGAACTGGAACCAGCATTTCTTTACGGTGGTTATCCCTTTGCGGATCTGCGCCACAAATTTCTTATGGCTCCAAGCAGCCAGGTGAGCGACATGGATTCCCTGTATGAAGACGAGGCCCTGAGAGAACTGGAGATCATTCCTCTTCCGGGCCATTTTTTCCAGATGGTGGGGGTGCGCATCCCTGATGGCACCCTATTCCTGGCTGACTGCCTGAGCAGCCGCGCTACCCTGGACAAATACAAGGTATCGTTTATATATGATGTGGCTTCCTATCTGGAGACCCTTGACAAAGTCATGACCATGGAGGCCGCCCTTTTTGTTCCCGCCCATGCGGAGGCGACCGACAGCATCCGCAGTCTGGCCGAGTACAATAAACAGTGCGTCCATGAGATCGCGGCCAAATTGCTGGAGCTGTGCGCTGCCCCGCAGACCTTTGAGTCGGTTTTAAAAGCTGTTTTTGATTACTACGGCCTGACCATGAACTTCCAGCAGCATGTGCTGGTAGGCTCCACCATACGCTCCTACCTGGCCTGGCTGAAGGATACGGGGCTCCTGCAGGCATACGTACAGGACAACAGGATCATCTGGTCCGTGTGATCTGAGCGGTCTAATCTGAACGGTCTAATCTAAGCGGTCTGGATGTGTGATCACCGGACCTCTTATTCACCCTGCAGTGCGTCAAATCCCTGCTCGCCGGTACGCACCTTGATCACATTTTCCACATCATATACAAACAGTTTTCCATCTCCGATATTTCCTGTGTACAGGACTTTTTTTGCCGTGGCGATCACGTCCTCCACCGGAACCCTGCTCACCACTACTTCCAGTTTGATCTTGGGAAGAAGGGCCACTTCCTCTATCTTTATGCCTCTGTAGTAATTGGCATGGCCCTTCTGGGTGCCGCAGCCCATGACCTGGGTAATGGTCATGCCGGTCACTCCCAGCTGGGAAAGGGCATCCTTGAGGGCCACAAATCTGGCCTGGTTAAATACCATGACTATTTTTGTCAGCTTGGCTGTTGTGGAAGCCGGTTTGGATTCGGGGAAATGTTCCACGGTAACGGATTTTTCCATGGAGATCCCTTGGGAAGGCTCTGATTCCTGTGATTTGCCCATGAATACCATGGGCATAAAATCCGCATAGGAACTGGTCAGGTTGTGTTCGGTAGCATCCAGCCCCTTAGTCTCCTCTTCCCAGCTGGCCCGAAGACCGATGGTGTGCTTTAAGACATTAAAGGTGACGAACATGGTTACGGTAACCCATGCAATGACAGCGATCACGCCGATGAACTGGATCATCAGAAATCCTGCGCCGCCGCCATATACCAGGCCGCCCTCGGCAGCAAATACCCCGGTAAGCAGAGTTCCCGCAGCACCACACATTCCATGGACCCCAATGGCCCCCACAGGATCATCGATCTTACACACCTTGTCAATGAACTCAATGCCGAATACCACAACAAAAGCGGCGATCAGGCCAATGAAAAAGGCTCCCACAGGGGTTACAAGGTCACATCCGGCCGTAATGGCAACCAGGCCTGCCAGGGAACCGTTCAATGTCATGGAAATATCCGGTTTTTTGTAGCGGATCCAGGTAATGACCATGGTGGCTACCGTGGCCGTGGCCGCTGCCAGGTTGGTGGTTACAAAGATATTGCCCGCTGAATACACGGCAGCATCGCTGTCCATGGCAACCGTGGAACAGCCGTTAAAGCCAAACCAGCAGAACCAGAGAATGAACACTCCCAGGGCTCCAAGTGTAAGGCTGTGGCCCAGGATCGCCTTTGGATTCCCGTCCTTGTCATATTTCCCGATACGGGGCCCCAGGATCTTTGCCCCTATGAGGGCAGCCACTCCGCCGCACATGTGGACCGCAGTGGAACCCGCAAAATCGTGGAATCCCATCTGGGCCAGCCAGCCGCCGCCCCAGATCCAATGGCCGGATACAGGATATACCACTGCGCTGATCACTGCGCTGTAGATACAGTAGGAAATAAATTTTGTCCTCTCTGCCATGGCTCCCGACACAATGGTTGCAGCCGTTGCGCAGAAAACAGTCTGGAAGATCAGAAAGGCGGGAAGGGGTACCCCTGAGGGAAGGACCGCGCTGTAGTCGCCTCTTACCAGCGGATCCAATCCTCCCACCAGTGCGCCTGTGCCCCCAAACATGATGCCAAAGCCTGTAAGCCAGAACAGCGGGGTACCGATGGCAAAGTCCATCAGGTTTTTCATGATGATGTTTCCTGCATTTTTAGCCCTTGTGAACCCGGTCTCTACCATTGCAAAACCTGCCTGCATAAAAAACACCAGAGCTGCGCCTAGCAGGACCCAGATAGTATTAACTGCTGAATAATCCATAATACGTTCCTCCTTGAGGTTTGTTTTTGATGGGGATGACGGTGCCGGATGGCACTGGAACAACAAAAGGGTGTATTGCCGCCGGTACCTGGCGATTGCAATACACCCCATTGTGCACACTGTTGCTTACGTAAGAACAGAAAAAGCGCCGGTTATAAGCACCAGCGCTTTTCTTTATGTGCCTTATTATAGTGTGCTGACTTTTAAAAGTCAACCACCAATTAAGTTTTCGTTAATAAATTATAAAAAAAGAATAAAACACCAATTATTTTCAGCAAAATGTTAAAGGTCAGATTTTTATCGCAGACTGGCGGCCTTCCAGCGCCCGGCCTGGGCCTCAAACTGTTGGTTTACCCAGTCCACTCCTTGGGCCAGACCGTCCGCATTAAAGTCAAACAGGACCTTCTCCTTTTCACTGTCCGGGGTAGCGTCATATCCATATGGCTCCGGCCATACGGTAACACCCAGTTTAGGCTTTTCTTCCCCTTCCGCCTCCACCTTTTCCATTTGGAAACGCATTCCCTTGTGGCTTCCAGTGAATTTTTCCTTTTTCAGGAAATTAATAGGCATGAAATCTTTTAATTCCAACATGACGGCACCTGCTTATTTTTCGTTTTCACTTAACTCGGCCAGTGTTACGGCCAGACCTGCGATGGCGGTATCCTCCACCTCGCCGGATGTATAAAGGGTATATTTGGTACTGCCCCATTCCCAGGAAGCCAGGCGGCCGCCGCTTTCCGTGGTCTTGACCTGAACCTCGGTCTCCTGTCCGTTGCTTCCTGCTGTCTCTGTGAGCACACCCTCTTTAAAACGTTCAAAAATGCCTGCGAAATCCTGGGCTGTGTCGGAGGCCCGGTAGGTGTACTCAGTGCCGTCAAAGGTGAACTGCACATCCGCCACTTCTCCATTGATGATATAATAGGAAGGGGACTCTGCTTCCTTTGGCAGCACCATGTGAACGCCTATGGCCTCAAAGTCCAGGACACTGTCCGCCTCCTTCATGGGGTTAGGCATGCCCTGGGATTCCGTCTGTGTGGCCGCAGTGGTCTGGGCCGCGGTGGTCTGGGCAGGCGGAGCGGGTTCCTTGGCACATCCGCCCAGCACAGAGGCGGCTGTTACAGCAAAAACCAGCAATGAGTTCCTTAAGATTTTTCCATAATGATCCATATATATTCTCCCTTTTCCAATCTGCCATACGTTATTCCATCACTCCTCAGGCCTGAGGCCAACGGTCTGGCAATATTCCTGCAGGGTCCTGTGGAGCTGTCCCTCGGACGTCTCATCACACAGCACCACGATCTTATCTCCCGCCAAAAGCATGGTATCCCCCCTTGGCACAAACTCGGCATCCCCCCGCATCAGGGACACCACCAGACAGGTCCTTGGCCAGGCAATGGCGGATACCTTTTTGCCTTCGGCAGCGCTTCCATGGAAGATCATCCCCTCCACCAGGACCTTTTCACCGGTCAGAGTGGCTTGTTTGTCCGGATTCTGCTTTCGCAGCAGTCTGTGGAGCAGCTGGTCATAAACAGGTGCGCAGTGGAGCATATCGGGCACCAGGTAAGCGGCCAGGGATACCATGGACAGTGTGAGCAGGTGAGAAAAAGAGCCTGCCATCTCGCTGATCAGGATAATTCCTGTTATGGGCGCCCTGACAATGGCTGAAAAGTATCCCGCCATGCCAAGAATGATAAAATTCACCAGAAGTCCTGACAGAGAAGGGCTCATATGCTCCGCCACACGGTAATAAATACTTCCGATAATAGCCCCCAGCACAAGCAGGGGAAGAAAAATGCCGCCCGGAGCGCCTGAGCCAAAGCTGACCATGGAAAAGCAGAACTTGACCACCAAAAGCAGGCACAGGGATCCCAACACCATATCCCCGGCAGACAACTCCTCCACCAGGGCGTGGCCTCCGCCCAGGACTCCCCTGTATGAAAAGCCGAACACTCCGGCCAGCATAAAGGGGATCAGGATCTTTACAAGGCGCCAGGGGATCCTCTCATACAGGTCCTGGGTCTTGGAAAGTGTGGTGTTGTAGACAACCCCCATTGCTCCGATTATAACTCCCAAAAACAGCACATGCCCGTAAGTGGATAAGGGCATCATGTGGGTAATGGTAAATGTAAAAACAGGTTTCAGTCCAAACACATTTCTGGAAACAAAGTCCGATGTGATGGAGGCCGCCATGGAGGATAGGAGAAGCTCCGGTGAAAAATGCTTATGTACCTCCTCCAGGGAAAACAGGATACCCGCGATGGGAGCGTTAAAGGCAGCCGACAATCCGGCGCTGGCACCGCATGTGATCAGCAGCTTTTCCTCAGTCTTAACACGCTTAGTGACCCTTGAAAAACCTTTGGCCGCCATGGCGCCCAACTGGATGCTGGGACCTTCACGGCCCAGGGAAAGGCCGCATCCCAGTGACAGGATGCCGCCCCCCAGCTTGGCTAACAGCACCCGCCACCAGCATTCATCGATCTCACCCATGATCTCGCCCTCGATCTGCGGGATGCCGCTTCCGGAGATCAGGGATTCCCATTTGAGAAGCCATGCCACAATAAAGGCCGCCGCTGCCAGGATCAGGAACCACACAGGTATGAACCATGGATGGCTCTGACCAAAATCCAAAATGGAATGCAGCAATGTGTCCGCGTATCCGATCAAATACCGGAACGCCACCACCACGGCGCCTGCAATGGCCCCCACTATCACTCCTTCTAATATTAACTCATAGCGAAAACTCCGGTAACGGTTAATCGTATGAGTAACCGTATGTTCTTCCGGCCGCATCATATATACCCCCCTGTTTCAAATCACTTTGAAAGCCCTTTCTTACACTTTCCATTACATCTCGCTGTAGGTTCCCTTGAATTTAACAAGCTTCGGACGGTAGCCCGCACCTGTGAGCGCCGCCACGATCTGATTCTTGTGGTCTGTTCCAAATGCCTCCATGGTGATGCGGAGCTCCACGGCAGCGTTGCGGTTGATGCTGATAAACTGGTTGTGCTCCAGCTTGATGATGTTGCCCTGTTCCTTTGCCAAAAGGGATGATACCCTGGCAAGTTCACCCGGCTTATCAGGAAGAAGTACGGAAACCGTGAACACGCGGTCCCTCTGGATCAGGCCGTGCTGCACAATAGAGGACATGGTGATCACGTCCATATTGCCGCCGCTTAAGATGGAAACGATCTTCTTTTTCTGTACATTCAGATGCTTTAATGCGGCAACGGTGAGAAGACCGGAGTTCTCCACGATCATTTTGTGGTTCTCCACCATGTCCAGAAATGAAACGATCAGCTCGCTGTCCTCAATGGTGATGATATCATCCACATTCTGCTGGATATAGGGGAAAAGCTTTTCTCCCGGTCTCTTGACCGCGGTGCCGTCCGCAATGGTGTTCACTTCGGGAAGGGTGGTCACCTGTCCCTGGCGCAGGGATTCCTGCATACAGTTGGCGCCCGCCGGCTCCACGCCGATCACCTTGATCTTGGGATTAAGAAGCTTTGCCAGGGTGGAAACGCCTGTACACAGTCCGCCTCCGCCAACGGGAACCAGTATGTAATCCACGGTGGGCAGTTCCTTTATGATCTCCATGGCAATGGTGCCCTGTCCTGTTGCCACGGCCAGATCATCAAATGGATGTACAAAGGTATATCCGTGTTCCTCCGCCAGCTTATAGGCATAATCACATGCTTCATCGAACACATCGCCCTCCAGCACCACCTCGGCGCCATATCCCTTGGTGCGGTTTACCTTCATCAGGGGCGTGGTGGTGGGCATAACAACGGTGGCCTTCACACCGGCCAGCTTGGCTGCATAGGCAACGCCCTGGGCATGGTTGCCCGCTGATGCGGTGATCAGGCCTTTGGATTTTTCCTCATCACTAAGGGTGCTGATCTTATAGTAAGCGCCTCTCACCTTGTAAGCGCCGGTATACTGCATGTTCTCCGGTTTAAAATACACCTTGTTGCCGGTCTGGGCAGAGAAATACTCGCTGTATACAAGCTTTGTCTCCGTGGTCACTTCTTTTACAAGATCAGAAGCTTCTTCAAAACACTCTAATGTCAATTCTTCCATAATTGGGTCCTTCTTTCCATCGTTTGTCTTCTACTATATCACGTTACAGTGCTGAATTCAAGAATTCCTTTGTACATTGAAAAGTGCATTGACAAAATCATCCGCATTAAATTTCTGCAGATCATCAATCTGCTCACCAATGCCAATATATTTGACGGGAAGCCCTAATTCAGACTGGATGGCCACCGCGATACCGCCCTTGGCCGTGCCGTCCAGCTTGGTGAGGATGATCCCCGTAATATCGGCAACCTCCATAAACTGGCGCGCCTGGGCCAGTGCATTCTGGCCCGTGGTGCCGTCCAGCACCACCAGGGTCTCCCTGTAGGCATCGGCGTATTCTTTGTCAATAATACGGTTGATCTTTTTAAGCTCCTCCATCAGGTTCTTCTTATTATGGAGCCGGCCGGCCGTGTCACAGATCAGCACATCCGCCTTCCTGGACTTGGCGGCAGCCACGGCGTCATAGATCACAGCCGCCGGGTCGGAGCCTTCCTGCTGTGCGATAATATCCACTCCCGCCCTGCCGGCCCATTCCGTCAGCTGTTCAATGGCAGCGGCGCGGAATGTATCCGCCGCTGCCAGTATCACCTTGTGGCCGGAATCCTTAAGCTGTCCTGCCAGCTTGCCCACGGACGTGGTCTTGCCCACGCCGTTGACCCCGATGACAAGGACCACGGACTTTTTGTGTTCAAACTCATAGGCATTCTCACCCAGGTCCATCTGTGCCTTGATGCTGCTCACCAGCAGTTCCTTGCACTCCTCCGGCTCCTTGATGTGCTGCTCCTTGACCTTGGCCCTCAGATCCTCCACAATGGACATGGTGGTCTGGATCCCCAGATCGCCCATGATCAGTGTCTCCTCTATCTCCTCGTAGAAATCATCATCAATGGCGGAAAACCCACTGAAGATGGAATCAATGCCGGATACGATGTTGTTGCGGGTCTTGGCAAGCCCTTCTACCAGACGACCGAAAAATCCCTTCTTTCCCTCAGACATAAACCTTCACTCCTTAATTGTCATTTACATTTATCAATAATCATATCACAGTTCCTGTTATTTATCCAGGTCATCCTCTATCAGGTTAACGGAAACCAGGGTGGATACGCCCTTTTCCTGCATGGTGATACCGTACAGGCGGTCCGCCGCCACCATGGTTCCCCTTCTGTGGGTAATGACGATAAACTGGGTGTTCTTGATCAGCTTGTGTAGGTATCCCGCAAAACGGTCCACGTTGGAATCGTCCAGGGCTGCCTCGATCTCATCCAGCAGGCAGAAGGGGGAGGGCTTCAGGTTCTGGATGGCAAAGAGCAGGGAAATGGCTGTCAGCGCCTTCTCGCCGCCGGACAGCTGCATCATATTCTGAAGCTTCTTGCCCGGAGGCTGGGCGATGATCTGGATTCCCGCTTCCAGGATATCTTCATCCTCCATCAGTTCCAGTGTACCCCGGCCGCCTCCGAACAATTCCTTGAACACCTTGTCGAATTCCGCGCGGATCTGGGAAAACTTTTCCTCAAACTGGCGTCTCATACCAGTGTCCAGTTCCTCGATGATCTTTTCCAGCTCCGCCTGGGCCTGGGTCAGGTCATCATACTGGGTTTTCAGGAATTCATACCGCTCAGATACTTCCTTATAGTCCTCAATGGCGTTCACATTGATGTTGCCCAGTCCCCTGATCCTGGATTTCAGCTCATCGATCCGCTTTTTCACCTCTGAGGAGGATTGGTATTCCTCCTTTTTTAACTCCAGGGCTGTGGAATAGGTCATCTCATATTCGGTCCACATATAGGATGTGGAATGCTCCAGCTTTTCTTCCAGCTTTTCCTGCTGTGCCTGGATACGGAACATGTCCTTGTCCAGGTCGGCCAGACGGCCGGTCAGTTCCTCCCGCCTGGCAAAAAAAGCTTTCTGCCCTTTGGTCATTGTCTCCCTGCGGGCAGCCCGCTCCGCGATGATTGCTTCCAGCTCCCTCATCCGCGTATCGCCGTCCGCGATCAGCGCCTTCAGGCGTTCAATTTCCTGCTGCTTGCCCAGGATGACCTGCTGTGCGTTACCGGTGCCGGCTTCCAGGAACTTAAATTCTTCCTCCAGTTTCCGGATCTCACCGGCCACACGGTTTGTATTTTCTTTTATAAAGTCCTGCTTCTGGACCAGGTTGGCAGTTTCCATCTGGACAGCGGACAGGGCCGCGGCAGCCACCTCCCGCTCTTTGCGGGCATTTTCCAGGAGCGTGGTCTTTTCCTCGATCTCCTGGTTAGCCTGGGTGTTCTTGGACTCCAGTCCTTTGGTGTCCTCCTCCAGGGCCGTCCGGCTCTGGTTGATCTCCTTTACCTGTTCCTCAAGCTGTCCGTGTTCCCTTACAAGGTCGCTGGAGGAATCCGCGATCTCAGCCTTCTTGTCCTCCAGCTGGGAAATATTCATGCGGATGGTATTCTCTTTGATGGCAAGGGACTGGATCTCTGCTTTTAACTGCTCCAGCTCCGCCTTTTTCTCCTGGGCCAGGCTCTCCTTCAGAGCCAGTTCATTCTGGATCTTCTCAATCTGGACCAGCGCCTTGCCGCAGGCCTCCTCCAGTTCTTCGATCTCCCTGCGCCGTCCCAGCAGATTGCTGCTGTTTTTAAAGGCACCGCCTGTCATGGAACCGCCGGCGCTGAGAAGTTCGCCCTCCAGGGTCACAATGCGCAGGCTGTATCTGTATTTCCTTGCCAGGGCAATGGCGTTGTCAATGGTATCCACCACCACCACCCGCCCCAAAAGATATCCGGCCAGGCCTTCGTACTGTTTGGCCGCCTGCACCAGGGTGTTTGCCAGACCCAGCACGCCTTTTTCCTTTAGGGCCGCCGGCTGTGGGAAATGCTGGTTTCCATTAATGCTGGTGAGAGGCAGGAATGTGGCCCTGCCGTACTTATTCTTTTTCAGATATTCGATCAGCTGTTTGGCAGTTGCCTCGGAGTCTGTTACAATATTCTGTATGCTCCCTCCCAGGGCTGTCTCAATGGCTGTCTCATATTTTTGTTCCGTGGAAATAATATCCGCCACAACGCCGTGGATCCCATGGACCCGGTCCCTCACTTCCATGACACGGCGGATGCTGTTGCCGTATCCATCGTAGCGCTCAGCCAGGTTCTTCAGGGATTCCAGCTTGGTGTAAGCCATGTGGTATTCCTGCTGGGTATCGTTTTGGTTGCGTGTGAGACGCCTGACCTCTCCCTCGGCCTCTGTCATGGCATCTTCTGTTTCCTGGGCCAGGAACTGCTTGTTCTCCATCAGTTCCCGCACCTGGTCCAGGGCTGTCTGTTCCTTATGGATGAGTTCATCCTGAACAGACTCATCACTTTTATACTTAAGCAGTTTCTGCGTTACCTCGCTGCGCCGCAGATTTACCTGCTCCAGCATGGTCTCATAACGCTGCTGCCTGGCGGTAAGGGATGCCTTTTCATTGAGGGACTGGATCACCGCAGCCTTGGCTGCTTCTATGGAATCATCCAGTGTGCGGATCAGCTCGTCCTGGCGGTCCAGCTGCCCCTGGGCCATGTTCTGGCGCTCCCTGGCATCCGATACTTGTGCATCCATGAGGGAGTATTCTTCCTCATAGGAGGACAGCTGTCCTTTTTTAACTTCCAGTTCACCGGTGATGACAGTCCTCCGGCTGGAGAGATGTTCTTCGTTCATCTCCTCCGTATGTATCTGTTCGTTCAGGACATTGATCTGGCCTTCCAGGCTTCCCCGTGAAACCGTCTCACGGTTTAAGGTTTCCCTGTCCGCCGTGATCTGGGTCTCCAGGCCGGTCAGGTCCTGCTCCAGCTTTTCATACTCTGTTTTCAGGCGTTCTGATTCTTTTCTGGTATCATCCATGTCGCCGGATAACAGGCTGCAGTTTTTTTCCACCTCCTGCAGCTGCCGGCCGATCGCCTCCGTGTCCATAAGGAACAGGTTGGCATCGCAGATCTTCAGTTCGTCCTTTAACTGCAGGTATTCCCTGGCAGCCCTGGACTGTCGTTCCAAAGGCCCCACCTGTTTTTCCAGTTCCGACAGGATATCGCTGACACGCACCAGATTTGCCTGTTCATCCTCCAGCTTTTTCTGGGCAATGGCTTTTCTCCGTTTGAATTTAACGATTCCGGCCGCCTCGTCAAATAGTTCGCGCCGTTCTTCCGGCTTTCCGCTTAATATCTTATCGATCTGACCCTGCCCGATAATGGAGTATCCCTCCTTACCGATACCGGTGTCGTAGAACAGTTCATTGATATCCTTCAGCCTGCAGGAGCTTCCGTTGATCATGTACTCGCTCTCGCCGGAGCGGTACAGACGGCGGGACACAGTGACCTCATCATAGTCAATGGTCAGCTGATGGTCGCTGTTGTCCAGTGTAATGGCAACATAGGCAAAGCCCTGGGGCTTTCTCATCTCGGTGCCGGCAAAGATCACATCCTGCATGCTGGCGCCTCTGAGCTGTTTGATTCTCTGCTCTCCCAGGACCCAGCGCACCGCATCGGCCACATTGCTTTTGCCGCTGCCGTTTGGTCCTACGATTCCGGTAATGCCGTTGTGGAATTCAAACAGTAATTTGTTGGCAAAGGATTTAAAACCCTGAATTTCAATACTCTTTAGATACATGCTTCACCTGCTTATTTTCTGTGTCGGCGGGTTTCAGGCATCCCCTTGTTATACGTCTTCCGCCTTCAGCTTCAGGATGCCGTTGTATGCTGCCACCTGTTCCGCGGCCTTTTTGGTGCGTCCCACGCCGCGCCCGATCTCCTCGCTTCCGATTTTGGCGCAGACTTCAAAGGACTTGTTGTGGTCCGGTCCATCTTCCCTGAGAATTTCGTAGGACAGGGCGGCCGCCTGGCGGCTCTGGACCATTTCCTGTAAGATAGTCTTGCTATCATAAAAGAGCTGCTTGTGTTCAATATCGTTGAGGATAAAACGATGTATGAACTCTTTTGCATTAGCAAAACCACCGTCCAGATAGATTGCGCCTATAAGTGCCTCCATGGCATCGCTTACCACGGAATTGCGGCAGCGTCCTCCGGTGGCGTCCTCCCCCTTGCCCAAGAGCAGGTAGTCCCCCAGACGGATATCCCCCGCACAGTAAGCCAGGGGGGGGTCGCAGGCGCGGCGGGCGCGGGCCCGTATTTTAGTCAGATCACCTTCCGGCAGTGATTCGTATTTGTGGTAAAGAAAATCACTGGTGACGATCTCCAGGACAGCGTCTCCCAGAAACTCCAGGCGTTCATTGCAGCGATTGTGGTCCAGGCGGTGCTCATTGGCATAAGAACTGTGTGTCAGGGCCTGGGAAAACAGGTTTGGATTTTTAAACTGGTAAGAAATCCTTTCTTCTAATTCTTTCAAATGGCCGTTCATATATATCCTTCTTTCTATTAGTGACCTGCCTAAAACGCACAAAAAAGGGCTGTGCTCACAGCCCCTGTGCCATCATTAATTTAATGCGTTCTTAATCTGCTCTACTGCGTCTCCCACAGTCACAATCTGTTCTGCAGCTTCATTTGGAATCTCAATATCAAACTCCTCTTCAATTCCCATAATGATCTGGAAAATGTCCAGCGAGTCTGCACCCAGGTCATCTACGAACGTAGCTGCCATTGTCACTTCCTCCGGTTCAATGTTCAACACTTCTGCGATAATTCCCTGTAATTTCTCAAATTCCATCTCTTAGCTCCTCTTTCTTACAATCTTGTTTTTACGTTCGTCCTTCGGACTTATTCTGTGCCTTTTGCTCCTAAGGATTCCCGGATCTTTTCATTGATCTCCTGCTCCTTGAACGTGACACATTGAATAATGGAATTACGCACTTCCGTGCGCTTGGAGTTGCCATGGGTCTTAACCACCAGGCCATTCAGGCCAAGAAGCGGTGCCCCTCCGTATTGGCTGCCGTCAAAGGCCTTCAGTGTCTGCTTCAGCGCCGGTTTCACAAGTAGTGCTCCTATCTTGCTTCTTAAGGTGGACATCATCCCTCCCTTAACCATGCTGATCAGAGTGGCCCCGACACCCTCATAAAGCTTTAAAATGACATTGCCCACAAATGCTTCGCAGACAATGACATCCGCTGCGCCATGGGGAATTTCCCTGGCTTCAATGCTTCCGATGAAATTGATTCCCTCACATTCCTTTAACAATGGAAATGTTTCCTTCACCAGCGCATTGCCCTTTTCTTCCTCCGCACCGATATTGACGATTGCGACTCTTGGATTCCGGATCCCCATCACATGCTCCATATAGATGGAGCCCATCTGGGCAAACTGCACCAGATGAGATGCGCGGGCATCCACGTTAGCTCCGCAGTCGATCAAAAGTGATACGCCTTTTTCTGTTGGAATAAGCGGCGCTAAAGGCGGTCGTTCCACGCCCTTGATACGCCCCACGATTACCTGTCCACCCACCAGGATGGCCCCTGAACTTCCTGCAGAAACAAAGGCATCAGCCTCCCCCTTTTTCACAAGGTTCATACCTACCACTATAGAAGAGTCCTTCTTCTTTCTAATAGCGTTAACCGGCGGCTCCTCGGTCGCGATCACCTCTGTGGCGTTCACCACCTGGATCTGGTCCTTGTTGTAGGTGTATCTGCCTAATTCCGAAGCAACTGTCTGCTCCTGGCCAACAAGCAATACCCGGATCCCCGGCTTCGCATTCACAGCTTCCACTGCTCCTGCCACCATCTCGCCCGGCGCAAAGTCTCCGCCCATGGCATCTACCGCTACTTTAATCATACTGACTCTCCTTTCGGTCCTGCATACAACTTATAATATACTAGATATCATTCTATAAATCAATATGTTTTTTATCCTGTTTTTTGAAATGCGGGGGGAGTAAAAATATGGTTCCCCTCCCGTACCAAAACCATGCGGATCCGGCTCTTTCAGAAGGAGCCAAGACAGGGAACAGGCATCAGTTCCTCCATGTTGTCACCTCCTTAAGAGGTCTCCTGGGCCTGGGAGCCGGGGTCTCGTCCCCATACCCGATGGAAAGCGCGGCAGCCAGTTCCCCCTCTGCATTCATCCATTCCTTTAGTTCCCTGTACGCAAAAAAGATATCGCAGATCCACAGGCTTCCCAGGCCCAGTTTTGCTGCCTCCAGCGTCATGTTTTCAATGGCGGCTCCGATAGACTGGTAGTTGCAGATCTCATGGATCCGTTCCTCCGGGGTCAGTGGTGCGGACAGGCCAAGTCCCGGGGTGTTGACAATCAGTATGGTGGCAGGCGCCTGTTCCATTATAAACCACCGTTACCTGTTCGGCAATCCAAAGGTTATTAAGGTTACTATTGCAATCCCTTCCCCTTATATTATAGAATAAAGCCAGGAGGACGGCCTTTAAGAAGACCGGATAGAGGAATGGAAACAAGCGCGATTCAGGACTTATGCAAAACCGGACTTTTTGCCGGGATATCCCACCGGGACGCTGAGCATCTGCTGTCCTGCCTGGATACACAGGTGTGGAAATATACCGCGGCAGCTACCGTGATCGAGGAGGGCAGCTGTGTGAGGCGCTTTGGTGTGCTTCTCAACGGGCAGGGACGTTCCTACCGGACAGATCCCTCAGGCCGCACCATAACCATTACCCTGCTCCGTGAGGGCAGCGAAATAGGCGTGCTTCTGGCCGCCAGCCGGGAGTGCAAAAGCCCGGTTTCAGTGGAGGTATCGGAGGGCTCCTCCATTCTTTTCATATCCTACACCAGCCTGACTGGCAGCTGCTGCAAAAACTGTCCCTGCCACAAACAGCTGCTGCAGAATTTTATGGGCATAGTGGCGCAAAAAGGGCTGGTGCTCCATGAACGGATCGACTGTCTGCTCAAACCCACGGCCAGGGAAAAGATCCTCACCTATCTCAACTGTATATCCAGGGAAAAGGAAAGCAGCTCCTTTACTATTCCAATGGATCGCAGCGCCATGGCTGAATACCTGAACATTGACCGCAGCGCTCTGTCCAGGGAACTGTCCAGGATGAAGGCGGATGGCATCCTGGATTATTACAAAAACCAGTTCCGGCTCATGAAATCTCAATAACCCGCTGGGCCCAGCCGCGGTAAAAGGATTCCTCATGGGAAACAAGGAGGACGGTTCCCGGAAATTGGGACAGGGATTTTTTCAGGGCATCCTTGGCCTGGATATCCAGATGGTTGGTGGGCTCATCCATGATCATCAGATTACAGGGTATAAGTGTCAGGATACACAGCTTCACCTTTGTCTGCTCCCCTCCGCTTAAGGTGCCGATGGGCTGCAATGCCTGTTTAGCGGAAATGCCGCAGTAAGCAAGATGTTGTCTTACCTCCCTCACTGTCATATCCGGAAAAAGATCCGATATGACCTGAATGGGCGTCATGGTCTGGTCCGTCCAGACAAGCTCCTGTTCAAAGTAGGCCGCAGTTACCTGGGCAGACAGACGGACCCTTCCGCCCAGAGCGGGGATCTGCCCCATGATCGTTTTCAGAAGGGTGGATTTCCCAACTCCGTTAAATCCGGTGATGACTGCCTTTTGCCCGCCTTTGACGGAAAAACTGATATCCTCTAATACCGGCTCCTGATACCCCACGGTGAGATGTCCCACGGTGAGATGCTCCGTGTCTGTAAACGGAAGGCAGACAAAAGGAAAGGCGGGCTTGATCTCCCTGTTTTCCAACGCGTCCATGCGTTCTAAGCGGTCCAGCTGCTTTTGCCTCCCCCTGGCCATCCTTGCATTCCGCCCCGCAATATTCTTCCGGATAAATTCCTCGGTCTTTTTGATCTCCTTTTGCTGGGCTGCATACTGGCGCTGGTAATCATCTCTCAGCCGTGTTTTCTTTTGAACAAACTCAGAATAGGTGCCATGGTATTTGGTTATTGTATCATTGTCAATATCACAGATACGGTTGGACGTCACTTCCAGAAAATGATCGTCATGGGATACCAGCAAAAAGGCGTTCTCAATTCCGGTCAGATATTCCCCCAGCCATGTAACCTGCTCCTGATCCAGAAAGTTTGTTGGTTCATCTAAAAGAAGTACATCCGGCCGCTCTAATATGAGCTTGGCCAGGATCACCTTTGCCCTCTGCCCTCCGCTCATATGGCTGACCAGACGGTCTAATCCCATGCCGGTCAGGCCAAGGCCTGACGCAACCTGCCTGATCCGGGTCTCCACGGAATAAAAATCACATTGCTCCAGATATTCCTGGTAACGGGCGGCCCGGACCAGCATTCCATCTTCCCCTTTTGCCGCTCCCTCATAGAGCCGGTTCATTTTTTCTTCCGTCTTATACAGATGTGAAAAGGCGGAACGCAGGAATTCCTTAACGGTCAGGTATTCTTCCAGCTTTGCATACTGGTCCAGATATCCCACCGTGATCCCGGGCTGCCGTACAATACGGCCCTGGTCCGGGATGACCTGCTCCGTGCATATTTTTATCAGTGTGCTTTTCCCGGTTCCGTTCTGACCCACGATCCCTATGTGCTCTCCTTTGTTCAGTGTAAACTCCGCATTCCGGTACAGCACGTGATCGCCGTAGGAATGGGATAACCCGGTAATAGTTAATAAACTCATAATCGTATATCCTCACTTTTTCTGATTTCTTTAAACAACAAAAGGCCACGGACAAAACATTGTCCATAGCCTTTGACTGCTTAAAATCCCGGGAAATGTGCATGAACCGAATACGCCCTGTAAAAAACAGGACGGTATGACGTTACGGTTATCCGCTTCATTTCCCGGTGAAATCTGAAAGCGTGGTTCTATACGCTATACTCTGCACAATGTTTCACCGGTATGGATTGTACAGAGTTGAGTTTCTTTTTAAACTGGTCCGACAAATAAAAGCTCATGATGATTCTCCTTTTACAAATGCAGCCCCATATTATCACACAGCTGCGGGTATGTCAAGCCTCCACTATAACACCAGACTTGAAACTTATGTTACAATCAAAGCAGAAGGTAATACTTATATTACGATCAAATTATGTTGCGGTTAAAGCAGGAGGTATCAAATTGGGACGAACATATTCCACATCGGAGATTGCCGGAATCATAGGGATCCATCCAAACACCGTGCGTTTGTATGAGGAGCTGCATCTGATCACTCCCCCGGAGCGAAAGGATAACGGCTACAGGGTCTTTACAGAACTGCAGGTAGACCAGTTTATCAATGCGCGCCTTGCCTTTCAGGTGGAGATCCTTCAAAACGGACTGCGAAGCCTGGCCATTGATGTGATCAGGGCGGCTGCGGATCAGGATTTCACCCGGGCTATCCGGCTGGTCAACCAGTATATGGCCCGGGTAGAGACTGAGATGGCCGGGGCCGAGGAAGCGATCAGGATCACAAAGGCCCTTCTGTCCGGAATGGATGAGGAGGACGGGGATCTGCAGCTTACCAGGAACCAGGCGGCTGATTATCTGGGAATTACCATTGACACGCTGCGCAACTGGGAAATGAACGGACTGATGAAAATAAAACGCAGACAAAACGGTTACCGCGTTTACCGGGACGCGGATATCAAACGGCTGAAGATCATACGGGCCCTGCGCTGCGCCAATTATTCCCTGGCGTCCATCTTGAGAATGCTCCGGGCCGTATCTCTTGACCCGGATGCGGATCTACGGACAGCCATCGACACCCCGGATGATGAGATCATCACGGCTTGTGACAGCCTGCTCTCCTCCCTTTCCCATGCCGGAAAGAATGCCGCCCTTATCCATAAACGGCTGTGCTGCATGAAGAAAAAATATTCATAAAAAATTAATAACCCTCCACTTTCACACCAGTCTTTTGACTGGTGTTATCCTTTAGTGGAAAAGGAGGTAATTATCATGAACGCAGTGATTGAGGTAAGGGGACTGAGCAAGTCCTATCATGGCCGTCCGGCAATTTGCGGTTTAACCTTTGAGGTGCAACGAGGGGAAGTCTTTGGGCTTCTGGGCGCTAACGGAGCGGGCAAAAGCACATCCATAGAGTGTATCCTGGGGACCAGGCAGGCGGACAGCGGCACCGCGTCCGTTCTGGGTATGGATCCCATATCCGGGCGCAGGCAGCTGTTCCAAAAAGCAGGGGTGCAGTTCCAGGAATCCAGCTATCCGGATAAAATACGGGTGGGCGAGCTCTGTGAGGAAACCATGTCCCTTTACAGGGAACCGGAGGATTATAAAAAGCTGCTGCGCCGATTCGGACTGGAGGAAAAATCTCACAGTCCGGTCAGCGACCTGTCCGGCGGACAGAGACAGCGCCTGTTTATTGTATTAGCTCTGATCCCCGGACCGGAAGTGGTGTTCCTGGACGAGCTGACCACCGGGCTTGATGTAAAGGCCAGAAGGGAGGTATGGAGGTATCTGGAGCATCTTAAAAAGGAAGGCATGACGATCCTTCTCACCTCCCACTTCATGGATGAGGTAAACGCCCTGTGCGACCGGGTCGCCATATTAAAAAGAGGCAGGACCGTCTTTTGCGGTACGGTACAGGAGGCTGTGGATGCCAGCCCATATTGTACATTGGAGGAAGCATATCTGTGGTTTACAGAGGAGGAAGAAAATGAGAACATTTAAGACAATGCTTAAGATCGAATCCAGGCTCTCTGTCCGGGGAATGGACATGGTGATCTTTGCCCTGTGCATGCCGGTGGTCATGGTTTTTATCCTGGGTATCATATTCGGGGACAGGCCCGCATACCAGGGAGCGCCCTATACATTTTTTGAACAGTCCTTTGGAGCGCTTTCCACCATTGCAGTCTGCGCAGGCGGTGTCATGGGTCTGCCCCTTCTGGTGTCTGATTACAGGCAGAAACACATCCTGAAACGTTTTCAGGTAACACCTGTAAGCCCGGCCATGATATTGGCCGTGCATGTCACCATCTATGCAGCCTATTCCCTTGTGTCCCTGGTACTGGTCTACGCAAGCGCAGCCCTTTTGTTCGGTTACCGCATGCAGGGCTCTCCGGCAGCCTTCCTTTTGTGCTATATTCTGGTTATGCTGTCCATGTTCAGCATAGGCATGATGGTGGGAGGCATTGCGCCTGATATGAAATCAGCCAGTGTGGCGGCATCTGTCCTGTATTTCCCAATGCTGATCTTTTCCGGGGCCACCCTGCCCTATGAGGTGATGCCTGAGCCCATGCAAAAGGCAGCCGGCCTGATGCCCCTTACACAGGGGATCAAGCTGCTAAAGGCAGTCTCATTGGATCAGGAGCCGGTTACCGTCTGGATTCCCATGGCTGTCATCACGGGCGTGTTCCTTCTTTGCAGCTGTATCAGCCTTCGTTTCTTCAGGTGGGAGTAGTTTTATTCAGGAAAGGAGATCCGTCATGCTCATCTGCTCTCCTTCCTGCTTATCATCAAATTCATTCATAAAGGAAAAAAGGCGGCCGATATCTGTCTCCAGGCCGCCGGGGAAATAATGCAAAGTTCCTGCTCCGGCGGTGTGTAGAGCTCCAGCCGCGGTACGGGTTCATACCGATTTTGGCTGATAAAACGGATTTTACGCTGATCTCATGCATGGGTCATATCTCCTGTCCTGACCTAGATCATATTGGCAAAGCGCTCCACTGCCTTTGTAAAGCTGGCAATGGTCTGATCCGCATCCCCGTGTTCGATCCCGTCCCGCACACAGTGTTTGATGTGGCCTTCCAACACCACCTGGCCCACCTTGTGAAGAGCGGACTTGGCCGCATTGATCTGTGCAAGGACATCCTCGCAGGGAACATCCTCATCCACCATCCTGTCAATGGCCTGGACCTGTCCGATGATCTTCTTCAGGCGGCGGTGTAAATTTTCAGAATCCATACATTGTTTCATGTCAGGACCTCCTTATAGTCGTTTGTTTCAAATTGTCCAGCTTCCACCGGTTTGCTGAAATAGTATCCTTGGATGGTCCTGCACCCAAAAGATTTGAGAAGCTCCAGCTGTTCCCTGGTCTCCACTCCCTCAGCCACACATTCCACATCCAGGCTGCGGCACATATTGACAATGCATTTTACAACTGTCTGGTTGGTCTCATTTTCCGCCAGGTTGTCGATCAGGGATTTGTCCAGCTTTACCTCATCAAAATGTATGATGGAAAGAATGGACATATTGGCGTAATTGGAGCCGAAATCATCCAGTGAAAGCTTAAATCCGGCTTGCCTAAGCCGCGAGCCGATGGATTCTATGACTTTATGTTCAATGTCTCCAATGCTCTCTGTTATCTCTATCATAACCAGGCCGCTGGGTATATCATACCTGCTTTTTATTTCCCTCAGGATCCGGAACAGATCGCTTTCCAGCAGAGTAATCCTTGAAAAGTTCACGGAAACAGGCACCAGGGGCCTGCCCTTTTCTTTCCATCCGCAAAGGAGCTTCAGTACCTGCTCCAGCATGTAAAAATCCAGATACCGGATCAGCTTTACCTTTTCAAGAAGGGGCACGAACTTGCCGGGCGGCTTCACCTCCTGCCCGGGGTCATGATACCGGGCCAGAGCCTCCACGGAGCGCAGTCCGCCGGTGGCTGAATCCAGCTTGGGCTGCAGATAGATTTTGTAGTACCCGTGTTCCATATCGGAAAATAGCTTTTTTGCGTTTTCCGGTGAATAATGTTTCCGCACATCATCGCTGATCTTGTAATAGATCTGTTTATTGACGATCATCAATTCTTCCGCATGGTGAAGGGTGGTGTTAAAGTCAGTCAGATACTCCACCCAGGTACATCCCAGGGAAACACCGTTGGGTGTCTCCATGTCCAGATCATTGCCCATCTGCTTTACCTGTTCCATAAACCCGTCATAATCCATTCCCAGGACAATGATCACAAACTCATCTCCGCTGAGCCGGAAAATCCGGCTCTCCGGGAAACAGGCTCTCATAACAGAGCTTGCAGTCACAATGACCTGATCCCCCAGGCTGTGGCCATAATCCCGGTTCAGCTGTTTTAAGCCATTGATATCCGCAGCTACGATCCCGCAGGAACGGTCCATGGACCTGTCCAGTTTTTCCTGGTACTGGACAAAGCTTCCGCGGTTCAGAAGCCCGCTCAGTGCATCGTGGGAGGCTTCATATTCCAGGCGGTGGTACAGGCGCCGCTTTTTCATCTCACCGGATATGTTCAGGGCTATGGAATCCAACAGCCGGATGGTATCCTGATTAATGGTGGGATTATCCACCCCGATATATCCGCTGACCATGGCCTCATCCTCAAACGGTACGGCAAACAAGCTGTGCGCTCCTCTGGAAGACAGATATTGATACTCACTTGGATAGGTATGCTTCAGCTCATCTGCGCGGGCAATGATCAGATGCTGTTTGTTATGAATGGTTTCATAGATATATGGGATCTTTTCCACAGGCACATTCTGAAGCATGGATTTCTGCGGCGAAATGCCCTTGCGGCACCACTCATACGTATTGCTTATAACCCCGCGCTTCCGGTCGATCTCCGCAATATAGGCGCGCTCCCCATCATAAAAATCAGCGATAAGGGACAGTACCCTGTCAATGGCCTCCTCCAGGCTGCCGGCTGAATTCAGGGCACGGAGACTTTCCAGCATAACGGTCTCCATATGGTATTTGGAGGTTATATTGGAATCAATGAGCACCTTGCTCCCCACATCCACCGCAATCTCCATGCGTACCAGGCGGCCGTTCCACTCCACCAGCTTGTCCTTTACAATGAAATTCTTCCTTAAATAAGGATTCTCATATTCCCACACATAATACTCTTCTGTGCTGAGCTTTGTATTGGTACAAAAGGGGCATGGGCTGTCCCTTCCCTGAAGCACCTCATAACATTTACAAGTCTCAAACTCCTCCATCTTAAGACCGGTGAGCTCCCGTCCCGCCCTGTTGAGATAGATCAGGGAATGGTCCTGGATATCGCTGATATAGACAATCTCCTCCAGCTCATCGATCAGCCACTCCCGGTTTACATACTGCAGCGGTGCAACCTGGGAGGTTTTGCTCCCAAATACACTGTAACAGGATTTCCCTGCCTGTTTTGCGTACCGCAGTGCGGCATCAGCCTTGATGTAAAGTTCATCAAACTTATTCCCATGTCTGGGGCAGAAGGCGATTCCAATGGAGTTGCTGATTCCCATCTGATCCTCTCCCTGCTCCTGGGCACTCTGAAGTTCCCTGGCAATGATCTGTGCCTTGTTACATGCGGCGGCGTCATTGGGGATATCAGGCATGAAGGCAACAAACTCATCTCCGCCCAGCCGGCCCAGGACGGCGTTATCTTCAAATATACTTTTTAATTTATAGGCAATTCCTGCCAGTACTTTGTCTCCGTACATGTGGCCGTAATTGTCATTGACCGCCTTAAAATTATCCACATCAATCATCAGCAGCGCGCTTAAGGCGCCTGCTTGATCCTTCAGCATACGGTTGATCTCCTGAAGACAGGCCGCACGGTTTAAAAGGCCTGTCAGGGGATCGATCCGTGACTGGCGCAGAAGTTCAAGCTCCTTATGCTTTTTCTCTTCAATGTTGCGGACATAGACAAAACCGCTGAGATGTCCGCCTGACAGAATCAGATATATTGTGGTGTTGCACCAGACCATCTTCTCATCCGCGTTCAGGCTGCGGTATTCACAAACCACTTCCTGGCGGCCGTTTTCATACTGTCTGCGCAGGTATTGGGGATTTAGTTCCCGCAGGAATAGACCCCGGTCTTGGGGATGCACATTCTGCTCAGACCATCGGTCTAAAAAACGGCTGTAGCTGCAATTTTCAGACAGGCCCACAGATGCCAGCATGTCCTTATTTTTCTCAGTAATCATCTCCATGATCCGATCATCATCAATATCGATCTCATAACTGGCCAGGGCACCGCCGACCAGGGCCTGACGGTATTTCTCCTCCTGTTGGTACCGTTCCTGTTCCTGATGCTCCCTGCTTATATCCTCGGCAACACCGATGGCAACATTGCCCGGCCGGCTGCCGTGGCTCAGGAGCGTATGGGTGATCCTGTACCATTTTTCTTCTCCGTTCCCCGGGGTCGCACGTATGACGGCACTGGTCATAGTCCTGCCGTCTTTAAGGTCCCGGAACATCTGGCGAAAGGCGGGCAGGTATTCCTGGTCCAGACGGGCACTCTCAAAGGTCTGTTTACTAAAATCACGGATGATCTCAGCTTCCCGGAAGGGCGAATCCGTGGTATTCTCAATACAGGCCCAGTCTTCGTCCATGTGATATTCCCAAATGAGATTATGGCTTTTGGAAAGGGCGATCTTATAGCGCTGGACATTCAGGGAGATCTCGTGTTCCAGCTGTTTCTTTTCCGTGATATCCCAGATCAGGCAGACCAGGATATCCATATCATTTTCCCTTAAAAGGGTGGATTTGACCTCCACCCATATCATGGAACCATCCCTGCAAAAGCAGCGCATCTCAAAGCTCACATAGTGTTCGCCCCTTGCAATGGATTGGTTCAGCTTTTCCCGGATACCCATGCGGTCGTCCGGGTGGATCAAAGAGACTGGGCTGTTGTTCTTCTCTTCGGCAAACTGTTTTGGAGTATAACCATATACACGATAGCAGGCCTCATTGGCGCTGACGATCGTAAGGGTCTCCGTGTACTGTAAAATGCAGATACCGCTGTTGAGAATGGATGCAAAATGGTAAACCGTCTGCCGTTCCATGTCCCCGCTTCGCTGCAAAAGGGCCATGGTTACCTCCACATGTTCATCCAGCAGTACTTTTTGGAAAGAAAGGCAGTAATTATCTCCCCGGAACGGAAAAATCATTTTCAGGTCGGGATACCGGGATGTTGTAAATGGATTCTTTTTTGTAATCTCACCGACAACAGACTCTATATCCATTCCCATGTAATCAGACACAGGATGTCCCAGGAATTGTTTCATATTTTCATGTATAAAGATGATCCTCCCCATTGTATCTGTGATCATGACAAGCAAAGGCGAGCTAAACAGCAAAGGATTATGCGGCATATGATACCTCACTCAGGATAGGATTATGGTTTTACGTTGCTTTCCCGTCTAGTTTACCACGAAAGATCCAACTTCTCAACTTAAAAAGCCCCTGAGACTGTGCTCAGGGGCCTTCGGGGTATGGATATTATTCATTATGGTCAGGATAGCCACGGGGGATTATCCCTCAATGGCAATGTACTTCCTCTCTTCCACTTCCGGCACTGCTTCCTTTTTAGGAATCAGCAGTTTCAGGGTGCCGTCCTCAAATTTAGCCTTGATGTCCTCCTGGGTTACGGCATCTCCTACATAAAAGCTTCTGCTGCAGGAACCGCTGTAACGTTCCCTGCGGATATACCTGCCATTGGAATCCTTCTCTTCCTTATTAGAATCAGTGGATGCCTGGATGGTCAGATACCCGTCCCTCAGTTCAGCCTTTACATCCTCCTTCTTTACCCCGGGCATGTTGATGGTAACTTCATAGCCGTTATCCGTATCCTTAATGTCCGTGTTCATAAGGCTGCCGGTGCCGTACCTGTCAAATGGGAAATCAAAAAAGTCATCCAATAAGTTGTCTCTGAATATACTAGGCATTAACATAGGTCATCTCTCCTTTTCCATCATATTGCTTTGTATGTTTTGTTATCTATGTTCTATATGTAATATAACACGCAATTGGATGGATGTCAAGAATGGGGGTGGGAATTTATAGAAAGTTTATAATTCCTTGAACTGTTAATAGGAAACCGTAGCCTCTGGCGCAAGAATTTCCGCCACTTCATTGGAACCATAAGTTAAGATCTTACCTCCTGAGCCTAACGTCCATTTTTGATCGTTTCCGTCTGTTACTTTTGTATTCTTCATGATTTTCCCGCTGGAATTGATCAAACGCTTTCCTTCTCCCGGAATATCAAATACTTCGTATCGGGCAGCAGAATCTGCCTTTTGGAGTTTACCTTTATAATAAAAATTTCCGTCTTTTATGCCTGTGATTCCTTTTCCTTTAAGATCAAAGCAATATTGAGCCCGGGATGAGCCTATACCATCATTTAGCATTGTTTTACCAGTAACACATTTTCTGTCATCGTCTGGTCCTTTACAGTAATAAAATTCACCGTTCAATTCAATCAGACCGTATTGTGCAACTCCATACATATCAAAAACATAATAGCTGTCATGAATTTTTTCCACATGATAGCTGTCTTCTTCTCCAAATTTAGGTTTTCCAGACCGGTCGAAATAATACCATTCTTTTTGTCCTGAACTGTTAAGGTCTGGAGGGCCGTCCAGCTTTAACCACATTCCTTCGACCCGCTCCCCTTCGGCGAGAGTCTTATCCTGATCTGATGTCGGCTGATAAAAGTAACGATAGCCTTTGATCTCCGGTGTGGTGCTGCTAAGTTTTACCCAGCCGGGATACATAATTCCATTACCATCAATGCAGTAGGTTATACCATCCACATTAACTTCTTTTTTGCCTCCCGAAGAACGTTTTTTATTTCCTGAAGATTTGCTGAAATAAAAGTAGGCATACTCTCCATGCTCCTGTACATAATCCACCACATCAGAGTTATCCATCCAGCTCTGCGGGATTTCCAGCCACTGCCATCCTGTAACCCTGGCTCCGTCTTGCCCGCAGTAATAATAGGCATTCTCGTCTTCCTCATCATCCGCTGTTTCGGTCAGCCAGCCTGTCCGCATAACACCGGAAGAGTTAAAACAATAATATTTCCCATCGATTTTGTACCATCCATCCATACGCACATATCCGTTACTATCACCATAATACCAGTTGTTGTAATCTGAATTCCTGGAATCCAGACCACTGATGACAAACCACTGGCTCTGATATAAATATCCCTCATCCCCTATGTAACGCTTTTTACCGTTTTCCTCGGTCAGCCATCGTTTCCGGTAATTAAGGCCATTGGCGTCAAAGTAGTATTTTTTTTCCTCCAGCTCCCTAAAACCGCCTTTGAGCACTGCACCGGATTCAGATGCATAATACCAACTTTCAGACACAATACCGGTGTTGCTGTTAATATTTTCAATCTTAAACCAGCCATCATCCTGAAGGATTCCATTTTCATCCAGATAGTATCGGTTCCCGGATTCATCTGTGTACCAGCGCTTCCTGTAATTCAAACCATTGGCATCAAAGAAGTACCAGTTTCCATCTGACTCCCTCCACCCATTGCGCCATAATACACCATTTGAATCCGCACGATACCAGTTGGTATATTCCTGACCATTGGCATTGGTACTTGTAACAGAGAACCAACCATTTTGCCGATTTCCGTTCTCGTCCACATAGTATCGGTCATCATTCAAGTTAAACCATCTGTTGCGGTAGGCGCTGCCATTGGTGTCAAAATAACAGGTTACACCTTCCAGTTCATGCCAGCCATCCCGCAAAAGGAAGCCATCTTCCGTAACATAATACCAAGTGGTGTAGGAGATCCCCTTGCTGTTTACGTTATCAATAGAGAACCATCCGGGATTCTTTCTGGCCCCCATCTCATCTACATAATATCGTTTATCCTCCAGGTTAAAAAAAGAATTTCTGGGTGAATTTCCTCCCGGGTAAAAATAATACAATTTTCCATTCAAATCATACCAGCCATTTTTTAGTATATTTCCATCAACCCCTGCGTAATACCAGGTGGTACCAGGATTACCGGATGGCAATGATGGTTTGGATGTAAGGCTGAACCACTCATTTTCATACCTGGATCCATCCGACCGGACACGAAAGCGGTTTTCACCTATTGTTACCCAATTGTCTGTTACAATCTGTCCATTTCCTCCCACATATCTCATGGTTCCATCCGTCCATGGAAGCCACTGGTTCACTGATTTTTTATCATTTTCCATGTAAACCCACTGATGGACAGAGTCCTGCTGCCATCCGTCTGCTCCCAATACCGGGATGGTTGAAACGGCAAAAAAGGCGGCCGTGCACGTGATAATTCTTATGAGTTTTTCTCTTTTCATTGATTATGCTCCTTATGAAAGCGCTCCATATATTTTTGTAATAGATACCCCAGCAAATGAAACACCATTTTATTGATTCCCAGGAGGCGTCTCCTTGTCATAATAATTGCCGTATACCACATTTAAATAGGGAACTGTTTGAGCTGCCCATACATATTCCGACATATAGTTTCCTGTGTAAGCCGCCATATATGTTTTATTCCCACTTAACAATTCGTATAGATCACAGGTAAATGATTGGGTATTGACTGAATATATGCCGCGCCGGTGAATCAGAAGTTCCTCGCATTCATGCTCTTTTAATGTTTTCCGCAGGCGGTGGGCAAGTACCCGTATATTCTTTTTGGCTGTGATCTCCGGAACTTCTTCATACAACATATATGCAAGCTGGGAAATGGTTACACTGCCCCCTCGTTTATCCACAAGGATAGCCAGAAGCTCCTTTGCTTTTTTGCTGGGAAAGTATATCATCTGATTATTAATAAAAACATCAAATCCGCAAAATGTCTGAATAAAAATCATATTGTATCTTCCTGTTCAAAAATGTATTTTGCACTCATACGCACATGATAGGCGGAACCGCATTCAACCATCCGGATCCTTCCTTAAGCCTTGAATTTTCTCATTCTTCATTTCTAAATCATCCAGTGTGTTCTGATTGTCTTTGATCCTGGGGTTCAGGGTATCCCTTACTGCTTTGGGCTGTTCTTGTTCTTGGTAATACAGAGAATCTCCATATTTCCATTATCACACACCCAACCATGCATCCTACTCCATTGTGGATCATATCATCCCATTCAAATAAACCTCTGCAGAATACTAACTGACATGTTTCAATTACTGCAGATGTGGCAATTCCAATCAGCAGTGCTTTCCACCATCTTACGTTGTGACTTAACGTAATCGGCAGCAGCATCCCCATAGGTATCAAGAGGATACAATTTAATAAGTTTTCTTTCAGCAGTCCACTGTCTCCATTCAGAATCCTTTTCCACGACCAGAACAGCTCCAGCTTATACTGTCGTTCGCCTGGTATCCGGGTAAATACAGTGGAACCAAATACGACTCCCAGAAATAAAAAAAGAAGCAGGCCAGCTACAGCCTGTGATAGCATAATACGTTTTTTCGATAACAGGTTACAGACATATATCACGATTATAATGAAGGAAATCAAAAAAAAGATTAGTTCACGAACCGTCCATGTCCTATTGTGTTTAATGATAATTTGATATAAATCCAAATACTTCTTCCTCTTTTCCTTTAAGACACTTAAGTGCATTCCTGTTTCCCGCTCTTAAACTGCCGATACAGTCTATTTCCCATCATCTCCTATACATCTGCACATTGCCTCTGAAATTTCTGCTTCCATCCTCATAGCTTCCGCCCGGCTATCTGCGTTTACGGAAATATATACTTTTAGCTTTGGTTCAGTTCCGCTTGGCCGTATTATAACTGAACAATTTCCATCCAACAGAAACTTCAGTACATTCGATGCCGGCAGGTCATCAAGCCCTTTCAAGTAGTCACATTCTTCCTCGACTTTACTGAACCCAATATGAGTGATGCCGCTGCGGAACCCTGCCATAATACTCCGCATCCTTTCAAATCCGATACTCCCCTCAAACTCATAACTATGAAGCGTATTCAAGCAGTAGCCATACTCTGAATAGATTGCATTTAGTCTATCCAAAAGACTGATACCCCGGGATTTATAATAAGCAAACATCTCACAAATTAAAAATGCTCCCCCCACAGCATCCTTATCACGTACATATTCCCCAGATAAATAGCCATAACTCTCCTCAAAACCAAAAATAAAGGAACTTTCTTTTCCCCTGTTTTCTAATTTTCCAATCTGTTCGCCAATAAATTTGAAACCTGTCAAGACATTGATTGTCCTTACACCGTATTTTTTTGCAATGCGTTCCGCCATATCAATGGTAACAATCGTTTTCACCATGACAGGATTATCCGGCATGGCGTGATGCTTTAAGCGTTGGCTGCAGATAAAATCCAAAAGCAGTATACCAGTCTCATTTCCAGAAAGTAAAATCATTTCACCACCAGCATCCTTAACCGCAATTCCAACACGGTCACAATCCGGGTCAGTTGCCAATAGCAGTTCAGCGCCACACCGGGAAGCGTATTCCATTCCCAATGACATTGCCTCCCTCATTTCAGGATTCGGATAAGGGCACGTAGGGAAATGGCCATCCGGCTGTTCCTGCTCGCTAACTACACAAATATTGGAATACCCACTTTCTTTCAGGATGTGCAGGACAGGTTTCAAACCAGTGCCATTTAAAGGAGAATATATAATTGAAACACTTTTATCCACTTCATCCCCAAATAGTACTGACTGCTTTTTTACTGCCTCAATAAAATCTATATAGACTTCCTCACCGATCCACGAAATCAGCCCTATATTCATGCCTCTGTTAAAGTCTATTACCTTAACGTCATTAAAAATATCCAGCTTCTGGATTTCCGCAAAGATATCCTCTGCGGCTTTTGTCGTAATCTGACACCCATCAGCGCCATATACTTTATAGCCATTATATTTGGACGGATTGTGAGAGGCAGTGACCATAATTCCTGCAGCACATCCCAGCCTTCGCACAGCATAGGACAAACACGGTGTAGGCATCAATTCATTATAAATTGATACGTAAATTCCATTTGCTGAAAAAACCTCTGCAGCTTTTTTTGAAAAAACATCTGATTTAATGCGGCTGTCATATGAAATTGCAATCCTCCATTTCACCGGTGCAAAGTTTTTCTTTATATAGTCAGCAATTCCCTGGGAGGCTTTTGCAACGGTATATGTATTCATCCGGTTTGTTCCTGCACCAATCACTCCCCGCAATCCCCCTGTGCCAAATTCCAGGTCACAATAGAAAGCATCCTCTATTTGGGCTGGGGTATGGGCCATATTCCTTAATTCCTGAACCAAATCCTTATCTAATGTGACATTTTTACACCACCTTTGGTATTGTTCCGTGATTTTTTCTATTTCCATGTGCCACTCCCTCACTTCATGCCAACTCTTCCAGTTCAAATTTCTGCTTGTCGTGTACACTAATCTCCATACCCATCTGTACCTCAATCACTTTTACTTCTGTTCTAGCAATGATTGTGTGACGGCAGCCTGCCTGCATCGAGACCACATCCCCGGCCTTGACCGGCCATTCCTTTCCATCCACAATCACACTCCCCTCTCCGGAGATAATATTCCAAACCTCATCCCGTCTTGCATGGCTGTGATAGTTCATCCGATGTCCTGGATTCAATGTAACCTTGATTGTCAGGCTGCCCGCCTCCACATCAAGGACCCTGTAGTTCCCCCAGGATTTCTCCGCAAACATAATCTGTTGGCTGATTTGGTCTACAAAAGGCTTGATATAACTGGACTGTTCCTTGTCAGACACCAGGATGCCCTCTGGAGAGGCAGATACCACTATGTCTTTAAGTCCCATGCAGACGACAGGAACATCCAGTTCATTAACAACATGGACATTCTCACATATATCATTAAGCATCGCATTCCCCACAACCGAATCCGCCATTGCCTCAGTAAGCGTATTCCAAGTACCAAGATCCTTCCATTGTCCGGCAAAACGCTGTACCTGGATTTTATTTTCTTTCTCTACTACAGCATAGTCAAAGCTGATTTTGTCCAGCGTGTCATATTTGGAAAATAAATCATCATAGTCTGTGAAGTCAATCCTCTCATGGGTCATTTTTAGTACATAACCCAACTTATATGCAAAAACACCGCCATTCCACAATGCCCCCTGTGTTATATATTCTTTTGCTGTCTCTACATCCGGTTTCTCCTTAAACATGGATACCGTACTGGTCTGGTCTCCATCTATTGGGATGATATAACCATATTTTTCACTGGGGTAAGTCGGTTCAATGCCCATCAGGACGAGATTTGCTTCTCCCTTCTGCGCCTGATCTGCCAACTGTTTCAGTGCTTCAAAATAAGAATCATCCACATAAGGGTCTACTGGGCAGACAACAACCGTTTCCTCTTCACTTACGCCCTGTACGTCATGTAAATATGAAGTTGCCAGTGCAATAGCCGGGAAGGTGTCACGGCGGCAGGGCTCTACACTGATTCCCACACTTCCTTCCAATTGATTATGTATTGCAGACACCTGTGACCTGGATGTTGCAATGGTCACTGTAGCTTTGGCATCCATCCTTTTTATCTGGCGGTAGACACGCTGTACCATAGACTCGTATCCTCCCTCTTCGTCCCTAAATATCTTAATAAACTGTTTTGAGCGCACATCATTAGACAGCGGCCATAGTCTTTTTCCTGAACCACCGGACAACAAGATAATATTCATCCAATCTCCCTTTCTGTTCCTAAATAAAGAAAACCGGTATACGGTTAGCTTTGCAGCCTCTATTTTATCGTTCAGCCCTCATAGGATTATTTAAGAAGTCTTTATAAGCCAGGCGGATACCATCCTCAAGTCCGGTCTTATATCTCCAGCCAAGCGCTTCCGCCTTACTAACATCCAAAAGTTTTCTCGGGGGCCCATTGGGCCGTGAAGTATCCCAGAGGATTTCTCCGGTGTATCCCACCACCTTTGCTACCAATTCAGTTAATTCCTTAATGGTCAGCTCTTTACCAGTGCCCGCGTTAACCGTCTCGTTTCCGCTATAATTATTCATAAGGAATACACAAAGGTCTGCTAAGTCATCCACATACAGGAATTCCCGCAATGGACTCCCATCCCCCCAGCAGGTAACAGATTCCCTACCCTCTGCTTTTGCCTCATGGAAACGGCGAATCAGTGCAGGGAGTACATGGCTATGGGTAGGATGATAGTTATCATTCGGACCGTATAAGTTTGTCGGCATCACACTTATATAATCCGTGCCATACTGTCTGTTCAGAAATTCACAATATTTAAGCCCTGAAATCTTCGCAAGGGCGTATGCCTCGTTTGTCTTTTCCAATTCAGAAGTCAACAGGCAGCTCTCCTTCATAGGCTGCGGAGCCATTCTGGGATAGATGCAGGACGATCCCAGAAATTCCAACTTCCTGCAGCCATTCTTCCATGCAGAATGAATCACATTCATTTCAAGAATCATATTGTCATACATAAAATCCGCAAGAGAGCTTTCATTTGCAACAATTCCCCCGACTCTTGCCGCTGCAAGGAAAACATATTCAGGTTTTTCCTCTGCAAAAAAATTTTCTACGGCTTCCTGCCGGCACAAATTAAGTTCCTGATGAGTCCTCGTAATAATATTTGTATATCCCTGGCGCCGAAGTTCCCTTACAATTGCTGAACCAACCATGCCTCTATGTCCAGCCACATATATTTTTTCATATTTTTCCATCATAGTATGTTTATCCCCCTACTTAACAACACCCTTTTCCAGATACTCGGCCAAATTGCAGCAGATATGTTCCTCCGCCCTCTCCACAGCCACTTTCTCCATATCATGGTCAACCATAAGCTTTACAAGCTGCTCAAAGCTTGTTTTTGTGGGATTCCAACCTAACTCCGTCCTTGCTTTTGTCGGGTCCCCCCATAGATTCACTACGTCTGTTGGTCTGTAAAAATCCGGGCTTACTTCAATAAGGATCTTTCCGCTTTCCTGATCAATTCCCTTCTCATCAAGCCCCTCACCTTCCCATCGAAGTTCTATACCAACATAATGGAATGCCAGCTGACAGAATTCCCGAACGGAATGCTGGGTTCCGGTAGCTATAACAAAATCTTCAGGTCTATTATTCTGAAGAATCAGCCACATACACTCTACATAGTCCTTGGCATAGCCCCAGTCCCTTAGACTCGATAAATTGCCAAGGTACAGCTTATCCTGCTTTCCCTGCTTGATTCTTGCAGCAGCAAGCGTAATTTTCCTTGTGACAAATGTTTCCCCACGTCTCTCACTCTCATGATTAAACAAAATGCCTGAACAGCAAAACATGTTATATGCTTCCCTATATTCTTTTGTAATCCAAAAACCATACTGCTTAGCCACTGCATAAGGAGAATATGGATGAAACGGAGTTTTCTCGTTTTGAGGTACCTCCTCGACCTTTCCATAAAGCTCAGAAGTGGATGCCTGATAAATCCTGCAGGTATCTGCTAATCCACACTGTCGTACCGCTTCAAGAATACGGGTAACGCCAATTGCATCTACCTCTCCGGAATATTCAGGAACATCAAATGAAACCTGTACATGGCTTTGCGCCGCCAGATTATACAATTCGTCTGGCATTACCTTGTTTATGATACCAATAAGACTCATGGAATCACTCAAATCCCCATAATGGAGATGGAAATTTCCTTTTCCTTCCAAGTGAGTAATACGTTCCCTAAAATCCACACTGGAACGGCGTATCATACCATGTACGTCATATCCCTTTTCTAAAAGAAACTCCGCCAGATAGGATCCATCCTGGCCTGTTATTCCTGTAATAAGTGCTTTTTTCATAATGTTTTCCTCCATTTATTTCATCATTCAAGTAACGCCAAAAACTGCAATTAGCATAATATTGGTTTTTTCACAAAACAAAAAGCCTACGGATAATTAAATCCGCAGGTTCATATTAAAAAATTGCCGCAGGACATAATGCATCATGCAAACGTCCTCTGGCTATAGTTTTCATTTTTTTATATTGACTGAATAGTATGTTTTTTAAAATATTATTCTGTAAGTGTACGTATTATTTTTGCAGGCACACCTCCTACTATACAATTGGGAACCACATTTTTGTTTACTAACGATCCAGCAGCAATTATTGATGAATCTCCCACCGCAATATCCTCATAAAGCGTACTTCTTCCTCCAATCCATACACCATTACCAATTACAATTGTATAGTGTTTTCCCTGACCTGCCCTTCTATCTGTCCCTCCAATATCATGCGAACCGGAAAGTACACTAACATCAGGCCCTATATCACATTTATCTCCTATAATACAGGTCCCACTTCCATAAACAGAAAAATCCGTTCCTAGCCATGTACCTTCTCCAACTGTCAAATTTACAGCATCCCCTAGAATTAATGGCCCTACTACTTTAGTAGTGGATGCAATATTAACGTTTGCTAATTTCAAAACAAAACGCTTTAATCCCCACATACGGGTCTTTCTAGAAAATAAAAAATTAAATATTGGAAGAAAAAACTTTCTCCTAATCCTTTTTATCCGACTTTTTTCCACTATACCATATCTCCTCAATTTTTTACGAAGGCTACAATTTCACTACGCGATTTAGTACCTAATAGTATAATTCCTGTATATGTAATTATTGATGCAGACATCAATAATAATGTTAGCATTAAATCCATGCTAACCATTGACCGTTTGATTATATAACTAACAATTCCAACTAAAAATGAGAGTCCAAAATATGGAAACACATTCTTCAGCATTCCCCATGGAGAAATTTTGAGTACAAATCGCATAATTCCCATCTGAACAATATAATAGATAAGAGAATTAATTACCGTAACATAGCAGACTATTTTGAAGCCGTACACAGCACAAGTGTAAATGCTAATGCATAAAATACAATTGTTGACTGCAATAGATAACGCTGAAACAAGCGGTTTCTCTTTGGCCCTATATGCTTCCACGCAAAAAATACAAAATACATTTTCAACAACTATAGCACAACCATATAAACCGACAAACCAAGATACTTCTAACCATTGTGAACCAAGCAGAATACCAGTAACAATATCACTATACACCAACATAACCATCGCCATGGGGAATGCTATCATCGCCATTAACCGTTGTATCCTGAATAATAAATTTTCAAACTCCTTTTTTTGGTTTTTTACCCGGGACAGTCCCGAGTAAAGTACAGGAATAAGTGCTGAATATAATAACCCGATTATTGAATTGTCTATAGTTATTGGTGTTTTATACAACCCTAAATAGAATGGAGTAAATACACCCGATAAAATCAAAATGGCAGCATTGGATTTAAACCAAGTCATAAGGGTTTCCAACAAAGTAAAGCCACTAAAAGAAAACATATTCTTAAGTATGGAAAAATCAAAAAAGAAAGCAGGTTTCCATATTGGCCTCAAATTAAATAAGAGAGCATAAGTAAAGTCCCTGCATAATGTTCCAAAAATAACCGCCCAAACTCCTGCTCCCCAAAATGCCAGTGCAACTGACACAACCAGATTTATCACTGTTGCAGCAGTTCGTATTTTAAACAGATGCTTAAAGTCCAATTTTTTTCTTAACAATGCCATATGCATGCTTGAGAACGCAGTCATAAACAATGCCAGTGCTGCAACCACAAGAGCGTTTTCAAAACCTGATATGCCAATAATTGTAGCAATATTCGCACGAAAGCAAACTATAACCAGCCAAATTATTGTAGAAATCGTCAGATTAAGCCAAAACCCAACGGTTGCATGGCGTTTAAGGTCTTGCTCGTCTGTGAAGGTATGCTGAATAATAAATTTATTACATCCACCATCTGTAAATAAATCAGAAAAACTGGTCACCATTGTAATTGATGCAATCAAGCCAAATGCTTCTGGTGTCAAAAGTCTGGCCAATAACATACTGGTGATAGGAGATACCAATTTTGACATTAACTCTGCTGTTGAGGACCATCTAACTGCTTTATTTATTTCTACATTATTACTCATGTAATTACGCCCTTTCACATATCTGTATCCGCCCGCATTTTCCCACTTCTACTACATCATTTAAAAGAAGTTCTCGAATAAGCTCAAGTAAACGACAGGCAGCATTTTGAGGGCTCCACTCCGTAGTAATAAAATGATATCCTGTTACACCTTTTTCCAATAAACTAGAATCATTAAGTGCTTTTTCTAATGTTCGTGTCAACCCTCTCTGTGTATTATCATACCAATAACCATTTAGATCATTTTCAACCAAATATTCTGTCGCTCCCATTGCTTTGCTTGCTATAATGGCACATGCACAATTTTCTGCTTCATTAATAACTGCTCCCCATCCTTCTAACCGATTACTTGTAGCAACAAATATATTTGCATTCATCATCAAATTGAGGACTTCCTCATTCCTCATCAGTCCGTGAACCTTAATTTGTCTTATATGATTATTCTCAACGTACCTCTTTATCTTTTTGAATTTTTTCCCATCTCCAACAATGTCCAGAGAAAAACTGTATCCCATTCTATGCAGTTTTTCTGTGGCTTTTATTATTTGCATAGGACGTTTCCACCAAATCATTCGTCCAACCCACAAAATCCGCTTTTCATCATGTACTTTTAATGAAAGGATTTCCTCCAAGCTTTCTTTTTTTGTCTCCGTTATATATCCAAACTTCCACATATGTTTATGATTAAACCCACATAAACGGAAGTCCTTAGCAACATATGCGCCCATACACAATAAATGGACATTCCTATGGTACACGGATTTGAAAAAAAATATATTCTTCCATAGCCTATAGTCAACAATTTTAGCAATACCCTTTTTAAAAAGGCGTTCAGACATTAATAAACATAGTCTATTTTTGTTTATCCGCTCATTTAACAGATTTATATCAATTGAACCAAAACTTACAATCACAGCTTCTGCCTCATCAATTAAACTTTGATAGTAAGTTCGTTTCAAGCAGAATTCTTCATGTGAAACAACAAAAGATAAATCCCTGTATTTGTCATACCCAAGTCCGCTTCTCTCACTTGTCATTTTTCTGGTTTCAATGAAATAAAAATCCCCTTTATACTGTTTAACAATCTCGTTGCACAGTGGTATTGTATGTGGACTAACAAAATTACTTATAAATAAAATCATTCCATTTACCTCTTACAAGAATAATACTTTTTGTCTATATGCGGCATAGGCTCATAAATATCTTGATGAATGAATGAAAAATATAATCCGATACTTGCAAAATTAAACACTCCTGTTCCAATCATCAGAACCATATATACAACACAGAGCAGCTTACCAAATACCCCACATTTTCTGTAAGAAGATATTATGATCCAAAGCAACAATATAAGTCCTACCAATCCATCACCATATAAAATAGAATATAAAGATGAAAAATAAACAGTTGATGGTCTGTTTCCAAAACCTGTACCGATTATTTTATAAAATATAGGCAATTCCTTATATAGTTCACCGGCTCCGCTATCTAATCTTCCTAAAACAGCTGTTCCCAATGATCCATCTGACTTGATATACCTTTGTAGCACAGTCTGCCCAACATCTGAATTTATATAAACATTAAGTGCGATAATAATTACGATGGCAACAATCGCACCAAGCAGCAGACTATTTCGTGTGGTTGATATATTATGTTTAAATAGCATAAGCATGGCAGTAATTAATACGGTTATTGGTATCAATACAATACCTGTGCCAGAAGTCGACATGACAACTCCCAAAGTCATTACTGCTAATTGAAATCTTCTATATTTTTCAGTGTTAGCAGATAATAAATAAGTAAAATATACTAATGCATACGCACAAAAATGTGATGGTTCAAAGAAGAAACTTGTTGGCCTAAATAATATACTATACATAAATTCAAAATTGTAATCTGAGTATCCTTCTGCCGAAGCTAATGGAATATAAATACCATGAAGTATAATACCTGCCCCATAATATAATATACTTTGCAATATTATAAATGCTACGCATAGTAAACTGAATATCCGCAATGTCTTTATTGCAATCGTATAATCAAACCACTTTCTTCCTTGAACGATTACAATCAGCACAACTGCACATATCTTTAAAAATCTAAATGTTATTGAAAACAATGAAGTCTCCAATATTCCTGGATTAAAGGATGCGATTATCGTAAAAAGTAAAAACGCATATAACATGACAAGCCATTTCCAGATTAAATTATCCGCATAGATTTTTCTATCATTCAAAAACATAAACAGAAACAGTATCAATAATAAAAATGTTCCGAGTTCCACATTAGGAATCGGACTTTTATAGGTATTTATTGCGGGTAATATTGTGATTATCACTGTGTATAGTTTATATCCAATAGGTTTCTCGCTCTCAGCATATCTACCACGCATATAAATCCCTTTCTCTTTCAAAATTAAATATTTTTTGGGGTCCGCTTCCTAATCCCAACTAAATCTAACAGTCGAACAAAGATACACATCATCAATCCAAAATAACCTTTATATTCGTACCGATGCTGCATCCATACTTTACCCGGATAAATTACACGAACCAAATCCTTTTTCTTATCATACAATGCTGTCTGAAATAGCAGAAAACCTATTTTGGAAAATTTCTTTTCATGAGGATGAGGCAGTCCAGCGTCTGAGAGTAATTTCACTAATTTTTTGATATTTTGGGGCCTCAATTCATCCAACACCCATTGTGGAATCTGCGTATGCAGAATAACTGACGGTATATACAAAGAAAGGTATGTGGATGTGCATACATGCGCCTCCTTAACCTTTTTCAAAAATAACTCCCAATCAATATCCGTATGTGCAACAATACGGTCCACATCCATATGCAGCCGCATGCCCGGTGCACGGACATAGGAATGTTTTGCCGTATGAATGCATACTTGCAGCAAATTATCCTCTGGAGAAAGAACACGCACCTGTGTATCGCCTACTGTATGGGAGCGTCCAATAAAACCATTCGTATCCGGCTCTAAGTCAGGACGGATCCAACGGCCTGCAACCGCTCTCCATGCTAATTCAAACCATATCTTTTCACCGGTGGGCATTGTAATGAAATACTCCGTAGAACCATCCCTGTATGCTTCTTCCAATTTCTCTGCTTCATACTCACTTCTAAATTTAAAGGTAAAACCATTTTCTATTAAGAGTTTATGCGCTTGATAAAAATCAGTTTTTCTTATTAATGAATCAATATCCTCCATTGGACACTTAACTGTTTCTGGAATCATATCCATCATAATCCCGCCATTTTTTAGGATAACCATTGGTATTCCGTGATCCGACATAAGCTGACAAACCTGGATTGCTGTGTTTTTCAAAAAATCCAGCCGCCTTTTTTCTAAAAGAAACGCTTTCTCCCACTCATCAGGAATGGGCAGTCCCATAGATTTTGCATATGCACCAGTCACACCATGCAGTTCATGTTCGCGGCAAACCACAAACAGCTTCTTTTGATTTACTTTTCCGTATCGTTCTTTTATATCCTGATTTTCCTCTTCAGAGTGTTTTTCTCTTGACATGTCGAGCATGAGCCGATAAATGTCATCGTCCAAAAAATTGAACAGCTTTTCCACTTAGTTTTATATCCTTTCTGCTTCATGGCCTATCCTGTACCACGTAATAAACATGCCACATGCTTCAGCCAATTCTTTAGATAACTGTCTCTATGATACTTCCTGTTTATCCACAAACAATCTGGAAACAGCGTTTTGTATATTGTTTTTACAACGAAACAAAATTTTCAATGGGATATGCACAAATCCCATTTTGACCCATAATTCTATACACAAGACAATCCATACTTCTTACCTCTCATATGCATTTCTAAACAGGCCAGGTATTCATCAAATTTGTCAGATCCAAAATCACCTGGCAAAGTTTCCAGTTCATTAAGCTGGAATATCAGGTCTTCCAAAAGAACACAGGCTTCTTTCTCTTTTGATATTTCATTCTTACAGTAACTCCCAATACCATTTGGCCTAAGTCCTTCCATCAGAACAGCTTTATCATACCAAATACTTCGTTCTCCCCAGGATTCCCAGTCTATAATAAAAATTTTTCCTGTCTTATTCTCAACCCAAATATTTCCTGTCTGTAAATCCCCGTGGGAAAAAAGCAGCATAATTTCGTCTGCCATTCTTACCACTGATGCCAACTTACTTGCAATACATCTCACTGTCTCTTGTCTTCTCACCTTAACACTTATCTGTTTACATACCAAAGCATATAACTCTTCTGCATATTTTGAACCGCTGATTATACGCTTTCTATCCTTTGCATACTCATAAAACATATTATAGGCCCGATTGACATATATATCATAATCATCAGAGATACGGGCCAGGGGCCTTCCATCTATAATTTTCTCCATATAACGGTTAGAGGTAAATGAAATCAGCTGCGGCACAAAATCTGGTAATCCATTTTGGGTCCGAAAAAAGATTTCTCTTTGTAAATCGTCTTGTGGAAATCCATATTTGGGTATGACCTCTACTGTGTTTTTTGAAAAGTTGAAAATCCTGTATTTTCTATTACACGGATATATTAATGTATTATCGTCAATCGCAGCATGTACCGTTATCCTCTTTGAACTCATACATCCGTAGCTGCTTAAACACAGTCCCACATATGCACCCGTAAGAATTCTTTTCAAAGCATTATTCCGGACACTATACTCACACAAAAGATATTCCAACACCTTCCTGCTTGGCTTAGCAGTAACAATTGCATTTAACTGGGGATATATATATAACCTTGTATTCTGTGTTTCTTCAGCGTAATACCTGTCCAGCGTTTCCTCGTTTATCCTATAGAAATCTTCTCTTAAAAGCATCTGACTGATTTTCATATACAAGCCTTTCTGATGTCATCGAAGACTTTATCAATCGTATTTGTTGCCTCAATACTCCACTGCCACACATTTTTCCCGGCCAAAGAATAGTACATTTCAATCCGTTTCTGCCTCACATCAATAGGCTCAGGAAATGGCTCGTCCTTTAAACCACTTCTGCGCATAGATTCCTCTGCTGGTATAAACATGACAATTGACGGATTCGGTTTCACCATGGTTTTCAATGTTAATCTCCACCAAAAGCCATGCTCAAAATCATATTCTGGGTATTTCAACTTAAAATCAATATATGTATCCCAAATATAACGATCACAGATTACTGTTTTTCCAAAAATCTCTTTTAATCTCAAAACCAGGGAATAATACAACCATAAATCCATTAATGAAGCAATAAAAAGAAGCTTCCTCTTTATCGGATTACCATTTACCTCCTCGGAATACTTAATACGCTCCTCTTTACTTACATTTTTTTCTTTCCTGAAAATTCCTTTTACTACCTGGATTCCCGGGGTATATCCCCCACGGCTCCATACAACCTCGCATTTTCGCCCTTTGCTTTTTAGTTCTTCACATAAAAGTTCAATTTGCGTTGATTTACCACAACAATCGATACCGCTTATTGAAATCATCTTCTTCCCCGCCTTTTCGTTTTACATTTTTCTAAAACGACCAGATATTGATGCGCTATGTAATCCGGCTTATAGATACCTTCATCAAACTTTACTTCTGATATATAGGCACTTTTTATTTTTCCTATCCATTCGTCTACCGAATAAGGATCCTCCACATAGCTTGCCGCATTTTGAGTGATTTCCGGAATACACACCATGTTCGTTGTAATTACAGGCACACCTGAACTGATTGCTTCTACTAAGGGCATTCCAAAACCTTCAAAAACGCTTGGGAACAAGAAAGCCTTACAATTGCTATACAGACAATTACGGACGTTATTTTCCACAAAACCGGTTAAAATGAGTTCATCTGTAAGTGAATAGGATTTTGCCACTTGGCGCAATTCCTCCTCCATACCGCCATTCACACCGCTAATCACCAGCTTACAGGGAATATCCTGGATATTCTGTTTCTTAATTTCCCCAAATACCTTAACAAGGGTTACAAGATTCTTATGTGGGTTTAATTTGGAAACCGTATAATAATAATCCCCCGGATTAATTCCATATTGCATTTTCATTCTGGCAAAATCACATTTATCAGATACATCAATCGTAATTGGATCATAAATGGTTGTCAGGTTATCTCCGGATATTTGATATGTATCTAAAATATCCTGACGGACAAAATTTGAAATACAGACAACCTGCTCCGATGTCCTTACTGTGTTAAACCAGCTTAAACGAAGCCAAATATTAGTCATCCAGGAATGATTTTCTGGAAAATGCAGTGCTTCCAAGTCATGAATAACTGTAACAAATTTTATTCTGCTAATATTGAAAAATGGTTTCGCATAAACGGGTTCCAAACAAAGCCCTATTCTGTTCTTTTTTAGAAAGCGGCTCAGGCATAAATTCTGCCATATAATCCTCTTAGGTACAGACCCTGCATTCACAGGCGCAATAATTAGATGTATTCTTTCATCCTCTTCATATTTTCTGAAATACTGCTCATTATCCAACGCAGCAATAATATACAATGAAAACGTATCCTTTGTCTCCATAAAGCCCTGAAGCAGGTTATGGGTAAAAGATTCTGTGCCTCCAACAATTTTATGACGAACCCAGGTAACATCCAAGGCAAACTTAATATTCATCCAATCTCCCCCTACAGCATGTACCTCTTAAATAATTCTTTATACTGTTTCGTAACTGTTATACTGCTAAATTTCTCTTCCGCCGTTATTCTGGCACATTTCTTATAACGTTCAAGAGTTACTTTGTCCATATATAAATGTAAAATTTCCCTGGCAAGAGTATCTGCTGATCCATCTGTAACCGCAATACCTATCGGATTGTTTTCCAGCAAAGAATACAGATCATCCTTCTTGGTACAAATACCAACAATTGCTTCACCACAGGCCATCATGCTATAAACTTTACTCGGCATGAACAAATGGGCCATGCTCGCTTCCTGTGTCACAATCCCTATGTCGCCACAGGCCATTGAATACGGAAATATATTATCTGGCTGCAATGGAAATAGCTTTATGTTTTCCGATTGGTTTTCCTTAATAAACTGTTCCACTATTGGATATTTGGGACCATTTCCTATAAACACAAAGCAAATCTTCCTCTGATTTTGAAGTACCCTTGCAGCTTCTAATATAACCTCTATATTATGACCCATACCCATTTTTCCGGAATAAAGAACAATAAACTTATCGCATAGTCCGTATTCCTGGCAGAATGGATTTTCCTGTTTTTCCATTGGCTGTAATAGCCCTATATCCGCAGCAATCGGGATACAGGTAATCTTTATCTTTTCTCTAAGGCTACTTTTTATGGATACCGCCATCTGCTCCCCTATGGTTAACATTTGATTAACTTTGGGATAGTTTACAGAGTTCCATTCATGCCAGAGCCTGCAGATAACTTTTACTGCCGGATTCTTAATGGTACTTTCAATCACTTGCGGATATATGTCCCAATTCATATAAATAAAAGGGGCTTGAAACTTCTTTTTAAGTTTTAACCCTAAATATGCATTGATTGGTGGATTTGATACTGCAAATATTAAATCATAGTGCACGCTTTGATTTTCTTTCATCCACTGGTTTACAAAACGGAAATGTCTATACCAACATACAAGCCTGGATTTCAAACTGTCCGCTTCATGCTTTGGAGATTTAATAACATTCCCCCTGACATTGCTGCCAGTAATGATATCTATATGTACCCCTTCTCCCAATGCATCAGTCAATACATCCACATACCACTGCGGTATCACTTGGGATACAATTAATACTTGTTTCTTCAACGCCATCTGACTACCTGCTTTTCCTTTGTTTCAACCGCAGTTCTCAATACAAACCATCCTGATTTCTAAACCACACCGCTCTCATCCCAAGTTTTAGGGGGGCAATAAAATCCTTTTTAATATTATCCCCAACATAACACATCTGGGAAAAAGCCACATTTAACTTATCTGCCATCTGAATGAATGCAGTTTCATTTGGTTTTCTATATTTAACACCGCCAAGTTCATCCGTAACAATAATATGGTCCATGTATTTCCCTAATCCTAAAACCCGGATTTTCGCCCTCTGTCCTTCTGGCCTGCCATCTGTAATGATACCTAGCTTATATCCATCACTTCTTAGTTTTGTCAGTATTTCCATGACCCCATCATACAAATGAATATCCGGCTCATGTAAACGATATGCCACCAGACATCCCTGACGGATTTCCTCTGTATATATACATTCCATGGAAAGGACTTCATCTATGGCAGGCTTCTTTTCCAAAAAAAACCGCCATAACTTCCTTTCTGCATTTTCCACCTGGGGAATAACCTTTGCTACCGCACTATATCCACTTCGTATATATTCCTTTTCTCCATAAAGCGTATCATCAAGGTCAAATACTACAGCTTTCAGCCCTTCTGTATAGTTCAGTACATCTGCTATTTGATTTATCTCAATCATCTGTTACCTATCCTGGCTTTTCCCTTTTTCACACAGATACTCTGGTCAAAACGGCTATATATTTCTCCGTCCCTCGCAGCTTTTTCCACATATTCCATTCTTCCGCCTGTGAGCATCTTAATTACGGCTCCCGCGCTGTCAGCTCCTGCCTTCATACTAAGAGGTGCGCCGCCGCCAAAACGTGGATTAATCTCGATATAATAATCCTCCCCAGTATTTTCATCACGGATAAGCTGTACCGTAATCTGTCCACAAGGTTTAAAATCTTTGATTAACATCAAGATTTCATCTATCATGGTATCATCTTGAGTAATCTTTGTTTTAAGGACTTCCCCTGCACGGACTGCCAATCTCTCCCTGGGAGTAATATATACCGGATTTCCATAATAATCACAGAAAATATCAATCGTATATTCCCTGCCGCTTATGAATGGCTGGATAATATAATCTTCAATCTTTTCTGCATACAGTTTTAAATCTTCTAAATTATCCACCCTGTAAGCATTCATACTTGAACTGCCATCCTTGGGTTTTATAAACGCGGGAAAATGCTGTTTTCCAACCTCAAAGGCAGCTTCATATTTTACCACATCACTAAATGGTAACGGAGATTTTAATCCTAATGAAATAAAATAGTCAGCAGTATAATTCTTGTCTCTGCAGAGTTTTACTTTATCTGCTGCGCTAACTAACACTTTTGTCCCAATTGCCTCAAATTGTTCCTTATTCCCTGCTAAAACCAACAAGTCTGTGTCAATCGTCGGTATCAGACAATCCACCTTTTCTTCTTTACAAAACTTAAGAAGCATTGGAATATACTGTTTATCTTTAATCCGGCATACGATTTGTGTTTTATCACAGAAATACAATGCCGGGGCATCTTCTGTTATATCTGTTCCTATGATTATTAAATCCACCTTTAACTTCTCTGCTGCACAGCGAAAGGCCTGCATCAATTCCACCCGGCGTCCAACACTGGTAAAAAGTATTTTCATCCTGCTCTCCTTCTGTATTTCAACCGCTAAACAAACTTTTAGTCATTTGCATCTTCCACGGATATCTGCTTAGGCGTACCTGTAAAAGACTCCATCGTCGCTGCTGTCTGTGAATGGATTCCTTCACGTTTTAGAACAGTCTTCACCGTCTGAAAAACGATTTTCCAATCTCCTATAAAAGTAATATGGTCTACATAATAGACATCTTTATCAAACTTATCTTCCCATGTAATCGAATTCCGCCCATGCACCTGTGCATAGCCAGTAAGGCCCGGCCTGACTTCGTGCCTTCTTGCCTGTTGTTCATTATAAAGAGGCAGATAAGACACTAACAATGGCCGCGGTCCAACTACACTAAGTGTTCCATTAAGAATATTCCATATCTCTGGCAGTTCATCGATACTAAGCCGCCTGATTTGCATTCCAAATGGTGTAAGACGTTCCTCGTCCGGTAAAAGATTACCATCAGCATCCCTTTCATCCGTCATCGTGCGGAACTTATATAAAGTGAATATCTCCCCATTCAGTCCAGGACGCTTTTGTTTGAATAACACAGGTGTTCCCAATTTAATCCGCACAAGAATCATGATTATTAGCAGGATTGGGGATAAAACGATTAAAGCTAATAATGCACAGATAAAATCCTGTGGACGTTTTATATATTTCTCATAGAATCCTTTTTGATGAGGGATATAATACTTATTTTTTATATGCATTATCTTTTCCACCTTTTAATCCTCATTCAAAACAATTCTTAATTATCTCAATAATTGTTTCCTGCTGCTGGGCCGTCATCTTATTATCACTCGGCAGACACAATCCACGATGGAAGATATCCATACCAACATCTAATGGCATACCATCCTTTCCTTTGTCTCTACCTTCAATATATGCATTTGTATTCGCTCTTGCGTTCCCATCACGGGTGATAAAACCATTCATTCTATATATGGGCTGCATGTGCATGGGTTTCCAGATTGGACGGCCCTCTGCATTATATTTTGATAAATTTTCCAAGATCTCTGTAGGACAGCTTTTACCGGATTGACTGATATACAAAGCCTCTTTTTCTCCTCTGACCTGCTTACACATTGCCACCTCATCAATTAACATACAGCTCAGCCAGAAGTTAGGTTCCGATTTATCACTATTATACGGATTCATCCGAACCGGTAATCCTGACAATCCCTTTTTATACCGCTCATAAATTTCCCTTTTCTGCTTAATGTGTTCCTCTAAATATGGATATTGCCCACGTACAACGCCCGCTATTAAATTACTCATACGATAATTGTAACCTAATTCCTCATGTTGGTACCAAGGAGCATTTTCTCTAGCCTGCGTAGACCATTTGCGCACCCTATTTGCCGCATCAAGGTCATCTGTCAGCAGCATGCCCCCTGATGAACCAGTAATGATTTTATTACCGTTATACGAAATACAATTATACATACCAAAGTTTCCTGTTTGAATGCCTTTATATGTCGCGCCAAGTGATTCAGCAGCATCCTCTACAATCACAGCTCCATGTTTGTCACATATTGACTTGATCTCATCTATTTTGCCTGGTGTACCATATAAATGTGCTACTACCACTACCTTTACATCTGGATAAATTTCAAATGCCCTCTCTAATGCAGCAGGATCCATATTCCAGGTATCATACTCTGTGTCAACAAAAACCGGAATTCCCCCTTCATAGACAACTGGATTTACAGTGGCGCCAAAGGTTAGGTCGGAACAAAAAACCTTATCCCCGCATTTGACTCCTGCAAGCTTCACCGCCATATGTAATGCCGCTGTTCCGGTGGAAAGAGCTACAGAATACTTACATCCTATCTTCTCGCAGGTAAGGCGTTCTACTTCATTAATGTTGGCTCCTACTGTAGACATCCAGTTGGACTCATAGGCTTCCATCACATATTTTAATTCCGGACCGTGCATGGTCGGTGAACTAAGCCAAACCTTATTGGCAAACTTTTCATAACACTTTGTTGTATCCATTTTGTTTCCTCTCCAGTTCTTGATTGATATGGTATTTTTAACTACTCCCTATGCACAATCTCCAATCCTACCTTCACATCCATCCATCTGCCAAACATCTCAATCTGAATCACTGCAAGCCTTTTATGCCTGTCAATAGATGTAATCTTACCTTTAAATTTTGACAAAGGCCCAGACATTATGATAACCTTGTCACCTTTAATAATTCCCTTGGACATTTCAGCTAAATGGGAACTGCCTCCCATCTTCTGCAAAAACACCTTTTCTTCCTCTTTTATAGGAACAAATTCCATTCCATCTCCAAGAATTCTTGTTAATCCCGGTACTTTTTTCAATTCCCAGAACAGTACATCCACCTGTTCTGTAACAAGAAAGATATATCCCGGAAATAAAATATATTGTTCCTTATGCCATTCCCCTTGAAAGCGCTTCATACGTTCGTAGTATGGAATGAAACACTCCTTCAAAGCAGATTCATCTATCATCTTTTTACTTAACTGCAGTACTGCTTCTTCCCTTCCGGCTCTAACTTGTACTGCATACCAGTTTTCCATCTCCAATCCTCCAAATATGTTCCATGATCTAATTGAGAAATTTCAATCTGGATTAGACAGCATTGATTAAATAGGGCAGGCTTCGCCATTCCATGGACAGGATTACGATGCCTTGGAGCAACCAAAGCAGGTAATGTTCTTTCCACAGATATAGCTTAACAATATAACAGGTATGATCCCAGAATGCGGCAAAGCGACAATTCTGCGTCCATACCCTTTTTCTCCCCTCTACTTGCCTCCCATGTTATACATTGCGATTCTTTTGTGAATAAAAGGCCTGTCCGCATTTAACACTGCAACACCGGGTTCCAAACCAGCTGCGGCTTCTGACGCAGCAATATCCGCATCCGAACCTTTATAATGGTATTCCGGCACCAGATCACAAACCATCTGCCGTATATTCCCTGTTTCATTCTGGGCAGCTTCCCCCAGGCGGTTAAGCGCTTTTTCAAACCGCTCATAATCCATCTGGATGGGTGTTCCTATCAATATCCGCTCATTTTCTGTTTTCTGAAGTCCTTCCTCATCCATGAGAAGTTCTTCATACAGCTTTTCACCTGGCCTTAGCCCTGTAAAGCAGATGTCTATATCCTTGTACGGTTCGTAGCCGGATAAACGGATCAGGTTCTCAGCCATGTCCAGAATTTTTACCGGCTTCCCCATGTTCAGTACAAAGATCTCTCCGCCCTTTGCGTAGGCACCGGCCTGTATCACCAGGCTTACGGCTTCCGGAATCGTCATGAAATAGCGTATGATATCCTTATGGGTAACTGTCACTGGGCCGCCGTTTTCTATCTGCTGTTTGAATAATGGGATCACGCTTCCGTTGCTTCCCAGAACATTTCCAAAGCGCACTGCAACAAACTCGGTCCTGCTCTTTTGATTGCTCATCTGTATAATCATCTCGCAGAGACGTTTGCTTGCTCCCATGATATTTGTCGGGTTTACCGCTTTATCTGTGGAGATCAGGATAAAACGCCTGACTCCATATTTGATGGCGGCCCTGGTCGTCTTATAGGTTCCCATCACATTGTTTTTAACGGCTTCACAGGGGCTGTCCTCCATGAGAGGCACGTGCTTGTGGGCAGCTGCATGATATACAATGTCAGGTCTGTATGTACGGAACAGATCTTCCAGCCTGTTTGTATTGCGTACAGATCCGATCAAAACCACCAGGTCCAGCTGAGGGTATATGCGCCGGAGTTCCTGCTGGATCTCATAGGCATTGTTTTCATATATGTCAAATATGATAAGCTGTTTTACCTGATGTCCTGCCAACTGTCTGCACAGTTCGCTTCCAATGGAGCCTCCGCCGCCGGTGACCAGGACCACCTTACCTTTTACATAACCCATGATCTCATCCAGATTGGTTTGGACAGGCTCCCTGCCCAGCAGATCCTCTATCTCCACCTTACGAAATCTTGAAATCGTAATTTCCCCATTGATAAGCTGATATACGCCGGGAAGCATTTTAACCTGACATCCTGTTTCCTGGCAGATCTTTAAAATATCCCTTATATCCTCCGGGGAAGCCGTGGGAATCGCCACATAGATTTCGTCAATTGCCTTATCCCGGACAAGTTTTCCTATATCCTCACGGCTGCCTGCAATGGATACGCCATCTATGACACGTCCAAGTTTGTCCTTGTCGTCATCTACCATGCAAACAGGATATCCATGGAATTTTTCACTGGTTTTCATTTCCTTTAATATTAATGCCCCTGCCTGCCCTGCTCCAACAATCATTACCCGCGCAGGCCTGTTTTTTTCAAGAAAGCGGTTGATCCGGTTTATTATCTTTTGAAGCACCTGAAAACTGGCACGTCCGCTCATGGCTGCAAATGTTATCAGAACAAACCACAAAATGTAATAACTTTTTGGCATGCGCACTTCAAACATAAGGATCCCAACAGACTGTGCCAGGGCAGCAGCCAGACAAGCCAAAACCACCTGCAGCATTTCACGGATTCCTGATACACCCCACATAATGGCATAAAGATGCCCTGCATAAAAAACAAGGGATACCACTGCCATTTGAAGTAAGCCGTATTTCCACACTTCCCTGGCATACTCAATGGGAATTAAAGACAAACTCAAGTCAAATCGCAGTCCAAGGGCAAGGCATGTACAGATCCAGACCATTGCCATGTCATATACCCAAAGTATCCTCATCCTCACACGCTTGCTGTGGGGCAGGTACGCTTCTAAATCCAGTTTATTTTTACCTTTCACTTTCATAATCCCCTTTTGTGCCGTTGTACAGGGCCTTAACGTTTGTAGATTACGGAAAGAGTGCCTGAATTGGGAATATTAAACCAAAGCATCTTGGATGCGGTATCGATCCTGTTTGGCTGGATCAAGGTCCAGGTACCTGTCAGGTTATTGTAAAAAAGAACCTGCACCTCTCCCAGTCCGTCAACCAGGTTTGGAACATACAGCGGGACTTCCACCAGACCGGCCTTTTCCGTATTGGTTGCTGCATCCTTTGTGACGATGGCATGTGTTCCCACAAGTGCGTTATACCCGGTCAAATCCACACCTGGAACCACCTGGTTTAAAGGCTGGCCATTATTAATGCCATTGATTGCGTTTACGGCAATTTCGGGAAGACCTGCTACAGCGCCGCCCCCTCCCTGTACAAACTCAAGTGCCGTATTTCCCACAACGGCCTGACCTCTGCTGTTTGTGGTAACCGCTGTCTCGCCTGCAGTCTGTCCAACGCCAATTTCAACCGCATTGGCTCCCTGCCCGGATCCGGTTACAGAAGAACTGCCTGATGTGGAACCACCGCCCGTAACGCTATCCACCCGCTCCCCGATGTCATACTCACTATCCCCGCTGTTATCCCCGATCACCGGGCCTGTACCCGGGCTGTTGGCTCCATAGGAGCATACTGTCTGTGACGCTGCAAGTGCAGCAATTAATGCCATGGCTGCAATCCTTTTTTTCATCATTTCTTCCCTTCCTTTCTAACATCAGCTATTTATAATAAGTATTTATTACATACCTATTTTCATCTCTTTTTACCGGTGTATACAAGCTTAGTATTCAGATTAGTATTCATTCCTGCCGGTAAAACATATCCAAAATAACAGACTGTATCCCTGCCTGATCAGGATGGTACTCGTCATAGATCGGAGTCTCCTTTGCCTGGCCGGGAAGTGTGATCATATCTGCGGCTCCCACATCCTGCCCGCTGCCTAAAAAGGCCAGCGCCATATCCATGTATCTGTCTTTTGACATATCCGTTACCATATAGGGTGATATGTCGTTCATGATTCCCGGCACAAAGCTGTCACCCTTTCCAGCCTTTTCCACGGCAGCCCGCAGGAATCCTTGTATATAAGATTTCTGCCGTTCCGCACGGTCCAGTGCGCTTTGGGCTTTCCCGGTATCCCTGTAACGGATGTATGCTTCCGCCTGCCTGCCCATGAGAGTGACTGTATTTCCGCAGATAAATTCAGGGTCAATCTGTTCCATTCCCTGATTCTCTATGGTTACGGCAACGCCCCCAACCCCGTCATTGATCACCGGCAGGGCGGACATGCTGACTGCCATGTATCCGTCAATGGACAGCCCTCCCAACAGATTGCTGACCGCTTCCGCCATGTACCGGCAGCTCTTTTCCCGGCCGTCTCCATAGGCATAGGCTAAGGTCAGGTGCTGAATATCCCGTCCCAGAATATTTCCGCTTAAATCAGTCAGCGTAATCTCCGTCATGGTATCCCTAGGTATCATAAGGATCCTCACCTTATCCCTGGCAATGTCCTGAGCAACAAGGAAAATTGCATCAGCCTGTCCTCCTGAGCCGGCAACTGTGGGTTCCTTCAGGTTTTGGGGCCTGTCTATACCCATACACAGTATGGCTTTTACATGGGCGTTTCGGCGGTATATTTTTCCCTGGTATTCAATCTTTTGCGATTCGCTTTCCAGGTTGTCTTCAGCCTGTTCCCGGCGCCACTGAGCCACATCTTCCGCCGATATCATCTTCTCAGCATACAACCGGCTTGTGTTGTGAATAAAAAACAGAGTCAGCAGTGAGAGGAATGCAACAACCGCCTTCTTCCAATTCTTATGGTTTGGATTCTTCCTGTTTTCTGTTTGCTTCATATATGTTATTACCCATTTCTGTCCATAGACTTATGCCTCTATCCCCCCCCCCACCGGTATTTCTGTAATATTTCCCATAGTATTTACCATAATATTTTTTGTAATATCCATTCTCATATTCCTTGTCTACCCGGTTCAACACAGCTCCCAAAATACGGCACCCGCTCTTTTCCAATTGACCTTTTACTTTCTGGACCAAATGATAGCTGATAGTACCGCTCTCTATTACAATGACTGCCCCGTCACATTGATTAGCAATAATGGCCCCGTCAATGAGATTTGCCATTGGCGGTGTGTCAATGATGATGTAGTCATATCTTTCCTTAGCTTTTTCCAACAATTCCCGGAACAATGAGTCTTCCAACAGTTCAGCCGGATTTGGGGAATAGGGACCAGCAAGGATGATGTCAAAATTTTCCACGTCAGTGGCATAACAGATCTCATCCAGGGATTTTTGTCCGCTGAGATACTGGGAGAGCCCATTGGGATTGCCCTTGATCTCATACCTTTTTATCAGTACAGATTTTCGTATATCCGCATCGATCATCAATACTTTTTTTCCTATGCTGCCAAGAGAGGCGGCCACTGAAAATGTAATCTCACTTTTTCCCTCATTGGGCAGTGAACTTGTGAACATGATGGTTTTCAGGCTGCTTCCGCAAAACTGCATATTGGTCCGGAGCGTTTTGATGGACTCTTCAAAATGATAATTCTTCTCCCCTGTATTTTTCAGATTTAATATTTGATCCATACCTTGTCTCTCTCCTCTCAGCCCTTTTTTGATATGGGCTTCTGTTTTTTCCGGCTTTTCTTTCGCTTGTTTTTTTGGACCAACGGATTATTTTCCGCTTCCCCATTTTCAGGTATGGCGGCCAGAACACTGATTCCCAGATACCGGGACACATCTTCCTCAGAGCGTATGGTATCGTTCATAATAACCCGGAGGGATATGATACCGCAGGCTGCCACGATCATGGCCAGCCCTCCCAGCGCCGCGTTTTTCTTTATATTAGGGGACGTAGGGACAGAGGGAACCACACCGTTCTCTATGATCTTAGGCGGGATCATTTCCATAATATCCCCAATATAATCTGAGGACGCCTTGGCCACCGCATCTACAATGGCCTTGGCTCTTACCGGATCAGTGTCTGATACTGACATGTTTAGGATCCTTGTATCGGCAGGGTTGGAGATGCGTATCATATTTTTTAATTGGGTGTATGATAGATTCAGCCCCTGATTTTCAATCACCTGTTCCAAAACAGGCCTGCTGGTGATCATTACACTGTAATCCTTTGTGAGCTGGCTTCCTATCTGCAGATCGGCCAGGGAGGTCAAAGTTGTCTCCTTTGACAGTACATACACCATGGAGGTGGACGTATACACCGGTTTTAAAATCATTTTGCTGTATATACCGGATCCGAGGCATCCCGCCAACGCGGCCAAAATGATCACCCATGCTTTTTTCTTAAATACAAACAATAACTCCAATACATCAATTTCAATTTCGTTCTCGTTCCGATCTTCATATATGTTGTTTTCCATTGCTGTTACCTTTTCCATACTTTCTTTTGCTATATCATTCTGTCCAGAAGAATGAATTCAGGATTTATCATGGTCACCTGAAGCGCTGTGTTCCCCCCTATATTGCGTTCAATCCATGAAATTGCATTTTTGATGTCCGGTGGTCGGTTCCATGGATTATGCATATCAGTGGCAATGAAATGAATGATCCCTTTTCTTAAGCATCGCTTACACCTCCTGGCACGTTGATCCGTCCATCCGCCATCCAGACTCCGGGAATTCATCTGAAGATATGCCCCGCATTCAACCAATTCCGCCAAATCCTCCAGATGGTTAAGGGATGTATAACGCTCCACATGGGCGATTACAGGAAAATAGGAAGCCTGTATCAACTGGCGCACTGCCCTTTGGATCCTGCCCAGGCTGTCCGATGGTTCAAATTCCACCAGCACATATCTGCTTCCGGCCAGGGTAAGTGCTTTATTCTGGTCCAGATAAGCTGTAAGGCTTTCAAAATACATGATCTCCTGCCCAAGGCTGATCCCATAATCCTGTGCAATGGATTTTGCTTCCAGATCCAGGCGTGAGCCTAAATCCTGAAGTTTTTCCACATCCTGCTTATATGTATAATGAGGGGTAGCTATGATGTGCCGTATCCCCTGGTCATATGCCAGCTTTAACAGTGCCCTGGATTCCTCCCAGTCCCGCGCCCCGTCATCCACTCCAGGCAATACATGGGCATGTATATCGATCCATCCTTTATTCAACATGATTTCCTTCCTCCAGCACCTCGCTCATGCATTCATGGATCCCTCGGATCACATCGATCCCGCTTCTGAAACTCATCTGCTTTTTAGCATTTCTCAGTATGCCCTGAATACTTGCGTTCCGCCTGGAATATACTCTGATGGAAAAAAGATGTTTGGCCGCGCATATGTTGTTGGGATTGAATTTAACAGGCTGAAATTTTTGATCAGATTCCATGTGTGGTAAATCTTTTTTTGTTTTTCTTGCAGAAGAAATATTCACCATATGCCTGTATTCATTACACTTGCTCGGCACACCTGCCATGTCCATAATGCGCTCAAGCTGTATCAGCATATTGTCAAGGCCAAAGAAGGGGAACGGCTGCTCCTGGTAAAACGTCTGCAGATAGCCTTTTGCTATACTGTTGTAATAACATTCGATCACAATAAACATGGTGGCTGTATATTCGGGATATTTTCCGCCGTCCCTTGGGATATCGTCTTCCGCAATGATGTAGTCTTCAAGCATTCCCGCGTCCATACATCTTCCTTTCTATACTCAGAACCGCCTGGGATTCCTTATATTTAATCGGACACGACATTTGATTTTGGTTACCACAGACTATTCATTCTGCGGTCAGCCAAATTATGGAAATACCACAGAATATTCATTCTGCGGTACTTCCATAGTATTTTTCAAGGTTGAGATGGACATGGGGGGATGTTTCGTATATTGAAAAAACAACAATTGTATTTTTTGACGCACAAACAGGCCGGCAAGCATATATTTTCCTTCCCGGTCTGTTTGGTTTGAGAAAAATAAGTGTATGTATATTGACTCCATCCAGTTTTTGTTATAAAATACAAGGAGTCTAAGTCCTAATTATTTAAATATGTTGACATGGCACCACAGAATGAATATTCTGTGGTATTTTTTCGTCCACCACAATGTTCATCCGGTTCATCACCTTTTCATACTGTTTTATGCTGGCTGCCACATAGATCCGCGTTGTTTCAATGGAGGAATGGCCCAGGATGTCCGCCAGATGAGCCAGGTTTTTTTCAATCGCGTAAAAACTTTTAGCAAACAGGTGACGGAAATTATGGGGAAATACTTTTGATTTCTCCACCCCTGCTTCCTGGCATATCTTTTTCATGGAATGGCATATATTGCTTCTGTCCAGACACCGTCCGCTCCTGGTCCTGAAAATACAGCCGCTTTGTATTTTCATGTTTTTTATATATTCTTTCAGCTTTTTAACAAGATTTCTTGGAAAAATAATCACCCGGTACTTTCCTTTCAAATATATTTCCGCTTTTCCCTGGTCCACTGCTTCCACAGTTACATAGGGAAGTTCACTGATTCTGATGCCGGTGCCGTATAGAACCTGCATAAGGAAATACATCTGGGTCTTTCCCTGGCGGATGGTGGTTTCCAGCAGCCGCTTATAATCGCACTCGGTCATCTCCCTCTTTTCATCCACATATGCCGTTCTTTGGACCTTCAGGAATTTGACTTTATACATCTCCATGTTCATATATCTTAAATACGAGTTCACTGCTGATAATTTTCCGTTCACTGTCTGTGCCCTGCACTGTGTGCTTAGATACTGCCTATACTGTATGAGCATTTCTTTGTTTATTTCCCCAAACTTCCCAGCATCCATAAAATCCAACATTTCCGCCACATCGTGCAAATATTTGCTGATTGTGGCATTTGATTTCTCCTCCATCTGCAGATAATCCGCAAACTCCTTAATAAGCCGTTCTTTTTCCATAACAACCTCCGTTTCATGGTCGTGTACTCCCAAAGTCTCCTTAGCATCCTGCTTTACGAGAATACACTAATCTTTTAATATGACCTTTTTAGTTTCTTTATTGTAAGGTATATTTATTCATCAAAAAACCGGGGGGTTATTTTCCGGTATGTTTCGGAATCAAAAAACCGCATCCACAACATTTCCTGTGAATACGGTTTTTTACTTTTTTTATTCTGCTTAGTCTGCGGGTAATATCAGAAATCGGATATTAGGGAAGACTGAAAATCCAGTCGGCAATGTCCTTGATCTCCGGGTTATCCTTCTCCTACCCCAAAAATCTCCTCAACACCCGGTAAAGTTCTTCCATCTCAAGAGGCTTTGCCAGATACTCGTCTATCCCGGCTTCCATTGCCTTTTTCCGGTCCTCCGCAAAGGCGTTTGCGGTCATGGCTGTAATGGGGGTTGATACTCCCAGGCTGCGTATGCGGCGGGATGCTTCATATCCATCCATCCGCGGCATCATAATATCCATAAAGATAAGGTCATACGTTCCCGGGCCCGTCTTTTCCATTGATTCCATTATCTCCACTGCCTCCAAGCCATCGGAGGCAGTGTCAACCGTGAGTCCGGCGTGTGACAAAATGGTGGCTGCGATCTCCCTGTTCACTTCATTGTCTTCAACCAGCAGGACTCGCTTGTCATTGTAAAGGGGTGCTTCTGATCTCTCCTTTTCTGTTTCAGCCGGACAGGTATCGATCTCAAGGCGGAATGAAACCGTTATCTCAGTCCCCTTTCCCAGCTCGCTTTCCACCTGGATCTCCCCGCCTATCATATCCACGATATGCTTGACAATAGACAGTCCTAAACCGGTTCCTTCCAGCTTGCTGTCCGTGCTGCTGTGCTCCCGTTCAAACGGCTCAAACAGCCGCTGCTGGAATTCTCTGCTCATGCCCCTTCCATTGTCGCTGACATTCAGCTGGTATGCGGCCATATTTTCCTGATCCCATTCCTGTTCCGTCAAGCTTACCCTGATCCACCCGCCGGCTTTTGTGAATTTTACAGCATTGTTGATCAGGTTCATGGCAATGCGGTTTAAGTGATCCCCATCCCCGATCACGTGGTCATGGAGGAGACCGGACATGTCCATCTCAAATCTCAGCGATTTGTCTTTGGTCTGCTGCTCCACGATACCGGCAAGTCCGCTTAGCCTTTCTGTGATCTGAAAGGGTGCCCTCTTCTCGGTAAACTTCCCCTTCTCGATGGCGCTCATATCCAGAACATCATTGATAATGGCAAGCAGGTGGATGGAGGATTTTTTGATCTGGCGTATGCATCTTCGCATTTGGTCCACATTGTCCTCTTCCATCCCGGCAATGGTGGCCATCCCGATGATCGCGTTCATGGGAGTACGGATATCGTGTGATACATTGGCCAGGAAATCGGTCTTGGCCTGATTGGCTATTTCCGCATCATGCAGGGCCAGTCTGAGCCTCCGGTGATACCGTCTCTGCACAATAGTGGCTGTACATAAAACCGCGATTACGGCCAGAAAGAGGAACATGGCCGCCATCAACTGGGGAAACTCGTAGAACAATCTGGTGAGACTCATGGGACGCTCTCCGAATTCCGTATTCCTCCGGGTTACATTTTCCAAATAATAAGCATCCAGGCTGTTTACGCCTTTATTCAGAATCGTAAGCAGATTGGAATCCAGATGATGACCAACGCCAATACTGAAACGTTCATAGTGGGATGTGAGCACGGTTGCCAGTTCATTGTGTACATCATCAAACACAAACCGTTCCGCCTGGAAGGTATATGTATAGTAACCGTCCGCCTTCCCGCTGCGCACCGCATTGAGGCATTCTGCCACCGAGTCAAAATAAAGGACCTGGGCATCTCCCACCAGTTCAGGCAAAACCGTGGTAGCTGCAGCGCTGGGGCCAATGGTTGCCACCCGTTCCATTGTCCCGTGAAAATTTTTGCGGACGACCCAGGAAAAATCGGTTAATAAATAACTGTCGGTGATCTTCATCCCCATGGATTCCGCCTTGGAGAAATCGTCATGAATGTCCATACACAGATCCGCCTTATGTGAACTTAGCAGGTCCACATACTCTGGGCGGCTGGCTGTCTCTATGATCTCATAGCGGATGCCTGCCCTCCTGGCTATCTCAGCAAACAGTTCCGGCATGATCCCCCTCGCCGTTCCGTCCTCAAACCAGGAATATGGATAGCGGTCCGGGTTCATTGCAACTTTAAACACAGTGCCCTTCTGGTCGTTTAAAAACTCCCGCTCCTCCACTGACAGATGAAGCTGCTCGCCCATGCCTCTCTGATAGTATTTACTGTAAAGTCCATCCCTCCATTTAGGCGAATCCATATCCAATTTCTCAATAGCATTGTTTACCATGGACAGTATGTGGGAATCCCCTTTTTTTACCATCACATAGAAGGGAACCGTTTCAAACACATTTAAAATCCATTCATCTCTTAATGTCCTGAGATTACTGGTCAGGGCAGCGTCTATCCTTTGGTCTTGAAGGGCATCTGTCAACTCCTGTTCCGATATGAAATACTCAGGGACGTAGCTGAATCCATGTTCCCTGGCAAAATCTGCAAAGCGGTCATTTCTGCTGTTGTCAGCGATCATTCCCACACGGATTCCGTCATAGGTGGCGTAATTACCTGCCACCAGTCTGTCATTGCCGGCTTTAACCGTTAAAATGGTGCTGCTGGAACCTATGTCACGCTCAGAAAAATCAAATTTTTCCAACCGCTCAGATGTTTTCTCCGCTGATGTAAGAAGGTCAAGTTCACCGGCCTCCAGCATCTCAAGCATCTGGGACCAATTCTTTTCATATCCTGTATATTCGTAAGTGACGTTTTCATATCGGGCCAGCAGCTGCAGGACCTCATAACCATAGCCGCTTTTATTTCCCATGTCATCCATCTCATGATAACCGTCATATTGAAAGAAACCAACGCGAAGCATCTCAGGGTTACTGTTTTTCTGTCCATAAGATACCGTAGGTATGGCCAATGCCATAAATACGGTACATATCCAAACCATGATCAGAATGCCTGAATGTTTTTTCATCCGCCCTCCATCTATCTGAATTCCTGCATTATTTCCTTAAATCAGTATAGCATAACCTGAGGCAAATACAAATATTTTTTTGGTGCAGGAGTTGTATGTGATGAGCCGTATAACATAGAAAGCCTCCGGGGCAAATCCGCCGGAGGCTTTGGGATCTTTTATGATTGGTTCATTTCCTTTATCCTTTTTATGATATTCATTTCTTCCTGTGGAAGCACCTCCACAAAGGGGCGGCTGACCTTGTTGGTACTGTACAGGCCCATCTCCCGCAGAGCCGTCTTGCATGCGCTCTGATATGCGCCGGTGTCAACCATCTCCAGGAAGGTGCAGTACTCCATGATCCGATCCTGCAGGGCCATTGCCTTCTCATAATCTTTTTGGTTGTGGGCGCTCCAAATGCCTGTAAGCTCTCCGGGTATCACGTTGGCTATGGAGGAGACAGAGCCGTCCCCGCCCACACAGTATGAGGGAAGCGTACAGTAGTCTTCCCCATTTAAGACGGAAAACTCAGGATCGCCCTTCATTGTATGTACAAGATTGGTAAAGTAAAAGAAATCATCCCCGCATGCCACCTTGATTCCACAGATGTTGGGATGCTTTGATAAAGCCATCACAGTTTCAGGATCCAGGCTCAGTTTGGTTTCCCCCGGCTGCTGATAAATCCACAGGGGCACCTTTGCCTTGTCGGCAATTGTCTGGTAAAACGTAAGTATGGCCCTCTGGTCGATCCTTGAATAATAGGGAGGGGTAAGCATTACTTCGTCCGCCCCTTCCTCCTGGGCCATTTTAAGTAATTCCAGTACATTTGCGGTGGAACAGTCGCTGATCAGCGCCACAAGAGGCACCCGTTTTTTTATTGTGTCTGCAGCAGCTTTTATTAACTGCCTTTTCTGCTCAAATGTCAGGTTAGCAAATTCCCCTGTTCCGCTTGGGATCAGGAGGGAATCCACCTGGTGTTCCAGCAGAAACAGCAGGTGCTCCTTAAATTCATTGATCGCTATTTCGCCGTTGATGTCAAACGGCGTTAAGACAGGGACCATGATTCCCTGAAAATGTTTGCCCATAACTTCCTCCAATACATATTCGAGCACCCTTGGAAACTCCAAGAGTACGCCTTATTATGTCTGCAGCCGTCACTCCCCGATCACATAAGTGGCCCGGTGCTGTCCGGCGTCCGTATCAACCACGATCTCATATTTGTCAGCCCTGTAAATACTCTCTTCCAGGGATATCAGCCTGTCGTACTGGTCATAGACCCTGCCTTCCATACGAAATGCAGGGGACTTCTTTTTCTGATCCAGGAGCTTTGCATGCTCCTCATCCAGCAGCACCGCGTTATATGTCTCATGTGATTTAAGCACACAGATATCATACGTATCCTTTAAAAATGCGTACAGGGAATTCCCCTGATATAAATGAATGATATCCCTGCAGGTTTCCGTTGTAAAGTAATTTGTCTCTATGCTGTAGGGAATCCCGGCAATCTTCCTGACCCTTACAAGTTTATATAATTCCGTCTTAAAGGGAACTTCAAACCGTTTGGAAAGGAGATGATCCGCCTTGATCTGCTTCGCGGATATGAGTTCTATGGTGCTTTCGATTCCCATTGCTTTGAACAGTTCAGTCCCGCTCTGCAGTACCGTAATATTGTTGGAAATCTTTTTATCCGTCAAAAAGGTGCCCTTCCCCCTTTTTCTGACCAGCAGATCTTCGGACACAAGATTTTCCACCGCATTGCGCACAGTGATCACACTGACCCCATACTTTTCTACGATCTCCTTATCGCTTAAAAACAGATCGCCCGGTTTGTACTGGGTCATTACCAGTTTCCTTAATTCTTCCGTCAACTGATAGGTTAATGTCAATGGACCTTCCCGTTCTAACTTTTTCATAAGATTTATTATTCCTTTTTTACATATTTTATTGGTAATATGGAATTCCCCGGCTGCCACACCTCTCATGGACGCCACCTGGTATAAAAGGATCTCCATAAAAAGCGCACCAGCCATCGCAAATCCTTCTTCCGCCATGCTGCCCACAAAGAAATGGGATCCAAAATCCATGGACTGATTGGAAACGATTACCACCTCACTACCATAATACTGCATTTCCCTGGCTAAATTCAATATCTTTTCCATATATTTTCCGTCACTGAGATATAAAACCGCCCGGTGCTGCTTAGAACAGATCTCAATGGGGCCATGTCTGAACCCGCCCACGGAAAATGCCCTTGCCGAGCATTGGGCCCCTTCCATGAAGATTAAAGCTGATTGTTGGGCAAGGGAAGCCGCGGCCGCCCCTGCACCGATAAAGTGGATCACGTCTGCGGGGGAAAGCCGCTGTGCCCACTGCCGGATCTCCTCTTTCCCTGTTTTCAGGAGTTCTTCCATGACGGGAATGGCTGAGTACAGCTTTTCTTCCAGTTCACTCAGATCTTTTCCATTGATCACGGATTCGATCATGTATAAGACGGCCATGGTGTTGGTAAAGGTTTTATTTGTAATGCTCTCTTCTGTTCCGGCATAGAGAAAAAGCGCCAGGTCGCTGTTTTTGGCCAAAACAGATCCTTCATTGTTTGTGATACCGATGATCTTTACCCTTCTTTTTATCTGTTCAAAGAGCCGGCAGATCTCAATGCTTTCTCCCGACTGGGAGATCAGCACCAGTACATCTCCCTCTCTCAGCAGCCCGGGCATTTCCAGCAGCTCCCCTGCTTCCAGCGCCGAGGCGCTTACCTGTTGGCTCAGGCGTCCAAGTATACAGGAAGCCACGTTCAGGGAAGTCCCCATTCCTGCGAAATATACATGGTTTCCCTGTGTGATCATTGCAGCCGCTTCCCTGACCGTCTCATAGCCCTCCTGTTTATAGATTTCCAAAAGTCCGGCCAGCTTTGACGGCTGTGTCATAACTTCCTCATAAAATCCAGTCATAATGTGTTTGCTCCTTTTTGTCCGTATAGTTTCCTTATCCCATTCCCAGCATAGAGGGAATCAGAAGTGACAGGGTTGGAATATAGGTGACCAGCATTAAAATCAAAAAGTTAACGCCATATAGAGGAAGCATGGCCTTTGAAATTTTTTCCACCGACATATGACTGATCCCGGATGCCAGATAAAGACAGGAACCCACCGGCGGGGTTATCAGTCCCATGATAAGGTTAAAGCACATAAACACCCCAATGTGGACAGGATTCATCCCCATCTGTGTGAGCACAGGGAGAAGGATGGGCGCCAAGATCGTAACAGCAGGCGTTGAATCCATAAAGGTACCCACAAACAGTAAAAATACATTGATGATCAGCAGAAGGAGGATCCGGTTGTCCGTAATATTCAGCAAAATGTTCACCACCATCTGAGGAACCTTTTCCTGTGTCAGGATATAGGCAAAGATAGTGGATGCGCTTAAAATAATCATGACAGACCCCACCGTCTTGGCCGACTTCCAGAAAATCCCCGGCAGATCCCTGAGTTTCAGTTCCCTTGACGCCAATCCAAGGATAATGGCATATACCACGGCCAGTACCGCGGATTCCGCCGCTGTCACCACACCGCCCACAATACCGCCGATAATAATAAGCGGCAGGATCATGGTGGGAATGCCTTCGATCAAATATTTCAGGCAGGTTTTCCAGGGGAGTTTTTCACCCACCGGAATGTAATCTTTGTATTTCCTGCTTTTTCCAAGATAAAAGACATACACCATCTGCCCCAGCCCCAGTAAGATTCCGGGGATCAGGCCGCCCATAAACATTTTTCCGATGGAAACGCCTGTGACAGATCCGTATATTACAAAGAGCAGGCTGGGAGGGATGATGGCCCCAATGGTAGAGGACGCCACGGTGATCGCAACGCTGAAATCCTTTCTGTAGCCCTCCTCTGTCATGGCCGGGATCAGCACGGAACCGATGGCAACCGTATCCGCGGTTGCCAGGCCCTGGACGCCGCCAAAAAGCATGCTCACCACCACGTTTACATAGGCCAGCCCTCCCTTAAAGCGGCCCACAACAGCTCTTGCCACATTTACCAGCTTCCGTGTCAGCCCCCCGGTATTCATGATCTCACCGCAGAGAATGAACAGAGGAAGGGCAACGAACAAAAAGCTTTCCAGGGACACGGTCATTTTCTGGGGAATCAGGGTCAGAGGCTGTCCGTTGGAGATCAGATAGGCAAGGGAAGACAGCCCAAGGGAATACGCAATGGGCATTCCGATGACCATCAGCAGCAGAAAGATCAGAAACATAACCGCAATATTCATTCTTTGTCCTCCTCTCCCGGCTTGACTATCAGTGACTTTAAAATGTTTCCGATCTCCAATACCGCATTGAATATAATGATTACATTTGAAACAGAAAATGCTAATGAGACATAGCCCAAATTCATGCGCAGGATGGAACTTTTTTTATTCCACATATTTGCAATGATCTCCTGGTTCGCCCAGAAGCCCACCACACAGAACATGATCAGCAGCACCTGCACCAGGATCCTTGCCGTCTTTTTCATGTTTGGTGAAAGCTTATCCACCACAATGGTGAGCGCGGCCACCTCATTGTCCCTAAGCCCCATGCAGCATCCCATAAAAACCAGCCATACCAAAAGATAGGTCACCAGTTCCTGGGCCCACGAAATGGAAAATGAAAATACATACCGGGATACCACCTGTGAGAAGGATAAAACCACGATAACCGCCAAATCCACTGAGATAAACACGCCGGTTATTTTATAAATAAAATCGCTTAGCTTTTTCAGCATCGTATCTTCCTCTCATCATCTAACGGACACTGTTGATCGCATCTATGTACTTCTGGCAATCGGGGTAATCCTTTACCAGATCATCATATACACCCTGCACTTTTTCCAGGTATGGTGCCGTATCTTCCACCACTGAATATTCTTTAAAGGCATTGGCCTTTAAGTCTTCCAGTCCGGCTTTATTCTGGTCCCACCCTGCTTTTACAACACCCGGCAGATCCTCTTTCAAAATGCTCTCCACCGTATTGCGGGTTTCCTCATCCAGCGCATCCAGAGACTTTTTGCTGACAATGCAGGTCTGGGTGGAGGCAAACAAAGGCATATCCGTATAATATGGCGCAACCTCTGCAATAGAAAGGTTCTTGAAGGCAACACCGTCATTCATCCACGCATCCACCACTCCTGTATCCAGGGCTGAATAGATCTCGCTGTATGCAACGATCATGGGATTGGCTCCCAACGCTTCCATGGTCTTGATCTGGATGGGGGAATCCATAACTCTCCATTTTAAGCCTTTAAAATCGTCCGGGGAGTTGATCACCTTTTTAACCAGATTAGGCTGCCTGTATCCGATGATCCCCATATAATACATTTTCAGTCCGTCATCCTCCAGTTTTGCGTACATCTCTTCCGCTTCCGGAGTCTTGGCAAACCGGTCCGCGTGTTCATAGGAATCAAAGATAAAGGGAAGGTCCCCCACATTAAATGCATCGTCATACCCTGCCAGCAGGGAGGCGCCGATCTGTGCCGCGTCAATTCCCCCTGTCTGCAGCATGGACAAAAGGTCGGATTCATTTCCAAGCTGTCCCAGGTCATATATCTCAACTTTTATCTTACCGCCGGTCTCCTCCTCAACACGATCCCACATGGCTTTATAAGCTTCCACATAAGGAGTCCCCTCCGCGTCAAAACAACTGAATTTCCATGTCGCCCCTTCTGTCGGTTTAGATTCATCTGTTTTAGATTCATCCGCTTTTGTCTCAGCGGCAGCGGTCT